>FTGL01001940.1_pt1 | contig 27828 bp, 24 predicted proteins | sample 1640681 | NCBI WGS metagenome assembly FTGL01 (sample SAMEA3914789, study PRJEB12502) | metagenome | biome: forest; material: soil | place: Canada | collected 2011-07-03 | depth 0.3 m
CGTTGATGAAACGGTCCATCGCGATCTTGCGGCGCGCATCGATTGCCGAGATGAGATTTTCCACAAGCTTGCCTTCGGACTCGTCGTCCTTCTTGTTCTTCTTCGTCTCGTCCTTGCCTTCCTTGGCGCGGCGTTCGGCGCTGAGTTCGGCGCGGCGTTCTGCGAGCGCGCGATTGAGTTCGTCGGGCTTCTTCGCCAGGCGGAAGATATCGGCTGGTTCCTTCAACAGACCCTTTTCATGCAGCGTCTCAATATAGGTGCCGCCGAAGCCCTCGATGTCGAAAGCGTTGCGCGAAACGAAATGGCGAAGGCGTTCCACTGCCTGGGCCGGGCAGATCAGGCCGCCGGTGCAGCGGCGATCGACGTCTTCCTTGCCGGTCTTCTCGTCGACCTCGCGCACCGCATGGCTGCCGCAGGCCGGGCATTTGTGCGGGAACTGATAGGGCTTGGCGCCTTTCGGGCGCTTTTCGAGAATGACGCGCACGATCTGCGGGATGACGTCGCCGGCGCGCTGGATCACGACCGTGTCGCCTTCGCGCACATCCTTGCGCGCGATCTCGTCTTCATTGTGCAGGGTCGCGTTCTCGACCACGACGCCGCCGACCGTGACCGGCTGGAGCCTGGCCACGGGCGCGAGCTTGCCGGTGCGCCCGACCTGGATGTCAATTTTGAGCAGCTTCGTTTGCGCCTGCTCGGCGGGAAATTTGTGGGCAATGGCCCAGCGCGGGGAGCGCGAGACGAAGCCCAGCCGCTCCTGCAGTGCCAGATCGTCAACCTTGTAGACGACGCCGTCGATGTCGTAGCCGAGGCTGGCGCGCTTGGTTTCGATCTCGCGATAGAATTCCAGAATTTCGCCGGTCGTCTCGCAGCGGCGGATCAGCGGATTGACCCGGAAGCCCCATCGCTTGAAAGCCTGCAGCATGTCCCATTGGGTATTGGCAGGACGCTCGCTCATCTCGCCCCAGGCATAGGCGAAGAAATGCAGCGGCCGCGACGCGGTAATCCTGGGATCGAGCTGGCGTACCGCGCCCGCCGCGGTGTTGCGCGGATTGACGAAGAGGGGCTTGCCTTCCTTCTCCTGACGCTTGTTCAGCGCAGCGAAATCCTTGTGCATCATGTAAACCTCGCCGCGCACTTCGACAATTCCCGGCACGTTTCCGTGGAGCCTTAAGGGAATATCCTTGATGGTGCGCAGATTGGCGGTGATGTCCTCGCCCTCCGCGCCGTCGCCGCGCGTCGCGCCCCGCACGAAGACGCCGTCCTCGTAGCGCAGCGAAGCGGAGAGCCCGTCGATCTTGGGCTCTGCAGTGATGACAAGTTCGTCGTCGTCCTTGCGCCCCAAGAAGCGGTGCACGCGGGCCGCGAAATCGACGATGTCCTCGTCCTTGAAGGCATTGTCGAGCGAGAGCATCGGCACGCGGTGGACGACCTTGCCGAATTTTTCCGCTGGCTTTGCGCCGACGCGGTGGCTGGGGCTGTCGGCGCGGACCAGCTTTGGAAATCGTTGCTCGATTTCGTCATTGCGCCGGCGCAGCGCGTCGTAGGCCGCGTCGGAAATTTTTGGCGCGTCTTCGCCATGATAGAGGCGGTCGTGCTCGGCGATCTCGCCGGCCAGGCGTTCGAGCTCCTTCGCGGCTTCGGCCTGGGTGAGCTTGTCCGTTGGCTTGCTGGAAAGAGTGCTCATGCGGCAGCACCGATTGGAGCACGCGGAGGCGCGGAGGCCGCGGAGGAACTTGTCTTCCGCGTCTCCGCGTCTCCGCGTGAAATTATTCCATTCATGCGCGCTTGCGTGCCTTTTTGGGCGGGGTCTGCGCCTCGGCGATCAGGCGGCGCGCGGCAGCGCGGGCTTCCTCGGTCACAGCGGCGCCCGACAGCATACGGGCGACTTCCTCGGCACGGGCATCGTCGGACAGAAGTTCGACGCGCATCTTGTCGCCCAACCGCGTGATGCGGAAATGGCGTTCGGCACGGGCGGCGACTTGGGGCGAGTGGGTGACGAGAAGCACCTGCGTGGTGCGGGCCAGACGCTGCAGCCGCTCGCCGACTGCATCGGCGACGGCGCCGCCGACGCCGCGATCGACCTCGTCGAAAACCAGCGCCGCGGGCGGCGTGGCTTCAGACAGCGCCACCTTCAGCGCCAGAGAGAAGCGCGCAAGTTCGCCGCCCGAGGCGATCTTGGCGAGCGAGCCAAAGGCAGCGCCTTCCAAGGTCGCAACTTCGAAGGCGACACGTTCCAGACCGGTGGCACCCGCGTCTTCTTCGCCGAGCGGTGCGAGCGAAACGCGAAACTTCGCATGGCCGAGCTTGAGCGGCGCGAGTTCGCCCGCCACCGCCGCCTCGAGCTTGCGCGCGGCGTCGGCACGGGCTTTCGACAGGGCGCGCGCGGATTCGAGATAGGCAGCGCGCGCCGTCGCCAGCGTGGCTTCGGCGTCCTTCATCCTGCTACCGCCGCCTTCGATGGCGTCGCGCTTGGCCAGGAACTCGGCCAGCACGTGCGGCAACTGGTCGGGCTGCACGGCGTATTTGCGCGCCAGCGCGCGCAGGGCGAACAGGCGTTCTTCTTTTCGCTCGAGCTCGGAAGGATCGGCTTCGAGGCGGGCGAGCAGCGCGTCTAGCTCGCGCCTGGCCTCTTCGGCATTGGCGAAGGCCTGTTCGAGCGCGGTTTCGGCGGCGGCGGCGGCTTTGCGCGCCTCTTCGTTCATGCGCGTGAGGCGCTTGAGCGCGATCGCCAACGAGGCCTCCGCGCCGCGTTCGCCCGACAGCGCCTCGGACGCCGCCGAAACATCTTCGGCGATGCGCGAGGCGTTCAACAGAAGCGCCCGCTCGGCGGCGAGCGCAGCCTCTTCGCCGGCTTCGGGCGCGAAAGCGGACAATTCGTCGGCGGCTTGTTTGATGTACTCAGCGTCGGCGGCCACGGCGGATTCCGCGCTGCGCAACTCGGCCAGTTCCGTGCGTGCGCGATCGAGGCCGGCGAAGCGCGTTTGGGTTTCGTGCAGCAAGGTCTCGTTTCCCCCGAAACCGTCGAGCAGCACGCGATGGGTGGCGACGTCGAACAGCCCGCGATCGTCGGCCTGGCCGTGGACCTCGAGCAGCAAGCCGCCCAGATCCTTCAGCAGCGTCACGCCCACCGGCTGATCGTTGACGAATGCGCGGCTGCGGCCGTCGGCGGCGAGCGTGCGGCGAAGCACGATCTCGCCCTCGTCTTCCATCGCCTGTTCGCACAGCAGCGCGCGCGACGGGTGACCTTCGCCAGGTTCGAAGACGGCGATCGCGGAGCCCTGACCGGCGCCGGGACGGACGGACGCGCGCCCGCGCAATCCGGCGGCCAGGCTCAGCGCATCGAGCAAAATGGATTTGCCCGCGCCGGTCTCGCCGGTGAGCACGTTGAGGCCGGGCGCGAACTCCAGCGCCGCCGTCTCGATCAGCACGATGTCCCGGACCGTCAGCGCGGCCAGCATCGCAAGCTCCTAGAGAATCTTCCGGAAAGCTTTGCTGATCCACGAGCCTTTGTCTTCCTCGGGCTTCATATTGTGGCCCTGGAGCAGTTGGTAGGCGTCCTGATACCAGGGGCTGCCGGGATAGTTGGCGCCCAGGACGGCGGCGGCGGTCTTGGCCTCCTTATAGATGCCGAGCGCGTAATAGGCCTCGGTCACCCGTTCCAGCGCCTCGGCGATCTGGGTGGTCTTCTGATACTGCTCGACGACGACGCGGAAGCGGTTGATCGCGCCGATATAGTCGCCGCGGGTCAAATAGTAGCGGCCGACCGCCATCTCCTTGCCGGCGAGGTGATCGACGGTCAGATCGATCTTCAAGGTGGCGTCGCGCGCATATTCCGAATCGGGGAAGCGCTGGACCACGTCTTGCAGCGCGACGAGCGCGGCCTCTGTGTTGCTCTGGTCGCGGTTGACGTCGACGATCTGCTCGTAAAGCGACATGGCCTTCAGATAGAACGCATAGGCGACTTCATGGCTGCCGGGGTGGAGCTGGATGTACTGGTCGGCGGTGGTGATGGCATCAGTGTATTTGTTGGACTGGTAGTAGCAAAAGGCGGACATCAGCATCGCCCGGCGCGCCCACACCGAATAGGGATGCTGGCGCTCGACCTCGTCGAACTGCTTGGCGGCGGCGTTCCAGTCGTCGTCGCGAATCTTCTTCCAGGCGTCGTTGTAGATGTCTTCGACCGGACGCTCGACATAGACCGGCTCCTTGTCCTCCTTGGCGGCGCTGTCGCCGCCCATCAGATCGTTCAGCGTGTCGCAGCCCGCCAGCGCGAGCGTGCTGCCAAGGGCAAAGGCCAACAAAAGCGGACGCGGGAATCGAATCGGGAGCATTGCGCTTCTTCTGCTTTCGCGTGAGGTCATGGGATTTCAAGCCCTTATGCCATCCCGGGCGAACCTGGGTCCAGTAGGTCAAAGAGGCCCGGTTACGCCAAGGTAACGGTCCGGTAATTCGCGGGCTGCGCGAACAAGGCCCGCAAAAGCGCGTTGTTAAGCGTGTGGCCCGAGCGCACGCCTTCAAAGCGGGCGATCAGCGGCGCACCCGCCAGCGCCATGTCGCCGATGGCGTCCAGAATCTTGTGGCGGACGAATTCGTCGGGAAAGCGCATCAGTTTGGCATTGACGATTTTGTCGCCGTCGATGGCGAGCGTGTTGTCGAGCGAGGCACCGTGGCCGCGATCCATCTTCTTCAAGGCTTCGAGCTCATGGAGGAAGCCGAAGGTGCGTGCCGGCGCGATGTCGCGGCGGAAAGCCTCGGGCGAAAACGCGAAGGCGAAGTGCTGGCGGCCGATGGCCGACGTCGGGTAATCGACCTCGAATTCGTATTCCAGAGCATCCGCCGGCGAGAGCGAGGCGCGCGCGTCGCTGTGCGCGACTTCGACGCGCTTGAGCACTTTGACCGCGTGGCGCGCACCCGGCTGGTCCTTGAAGCCCGCCTTTTCGAGCAGCACCAGAAAAGAGAGCGCGTCTCCGTCGAGAATGGGCGGCTCGGGCCCGTCCAGCGTAACCAAGAGATCGTCGACTCCTGCACCGGCGATTGCAGACATCAAATGCTCGACGACGCCGACCTTGGCAGCGCCTTGCGCGATCACGGTTCCCAGATTGGTCTCGGTCACCGTGTCGTAGCGCGCGGGAACCTCGGCGTTGCGGAGATCGGCGCGACGGAAGACGACCCCCGTGCCCGCCGAGGCGGGCGACAGCGTCACGCGGACACTAACGCCCGCATGCAGCGCGATGCCTTGGACGGAGATTTTAGTTGCGATGGTACGGCGGGACATGCGCGGAGCTTATTTCCTCCCTCGCCTGCGGGGGAGGTGCCGAGACCGAATTATTCGGTCGAGGCGGAGGGGGCTTCCCCCCTCCGGTTCGCTGCGCTCACCACCTCCCCCGTAAACGGGGGAGGAAAGAAGCAGTCTGCCCGATGATCTAATTTGTCTGCCGTCGCAAGAACGCCGGGATTTCGAACTGCTCGTCGCGCTTGTGATCGGGAAACAGGTCTTCCGGCTGGGCGGCCACGGGCTGGCGCGGCGCTTCGCCAGGCGTGCGCGCCATGATCTGGGCGTTGGCACGCGGTGCGGGAGCAACGCGCTGGATCGTAAGCGGCGGGTCCTGACGCAGATCCTGCTTCGGCTTCTTGCGGCCGAGGAAGCCCCAGCCACGGCGCTGCGGCTCGGGCGCCGCGGGTGCCTGTACCGGCTGCGGCCTGATCGAAACCGTGATGGCGGCGGGCTCCTCCGGCTCCTGCTCCTCAATCAGCGGCGCATCATCGCCGCCCAGGATGAAGGCTTCGGCGGGCGAGGTCTCGGCACGGATCGGCTCGTCGACCGGCGCTTCCTGCGGCCGGTGCATCGAGCTGGCCAACACTTCGTGCTGGCGATGCACCGCATTGGCGACGGCCGGCTTCGCTTCCGGCCTTTGCTGCGGCAGAGGCAGCGGCTTGAGATGCGGCCTGAGCGGCTCGACGTTCTTGGGCAGCTTCATCTCATGAGCGTCGATGCCGGTGGCCACCACGCTGACGCGGATACGGCCTTCCATGTCGTCCAAGATGGTGTTGCCGAAGATGATGTTGGCGTCGGGATCGACCTCGGCACGGATGCGGTTGGCGGCCTGCTCGACCTCGAACAGCATCAGGTCCGGCCCGCCGGTGATGTTGATGAGCACGCCCTTGGCGCCCTTCATCGTCACGTCGTCGAGCAGCGGGTTGGAGATCGCCATGTCGGCGGCCTTCTGGGCGCGGTCCTCGCCTTCGGCCTCGCCGGTGCCCATCATCGCCTTGCCCATCTCGGAGATCACCGACTTGATGTCGGCGAAGTCCAGGTTGATCAGGCCGGGCATGACGATCAGGTCGGTGACGCCGCGCACGCCGGCGTGCAGCACCTCGTCGGCCATGGCAAAGGCCTGGGCAAAGGTAGTGCGGTCGTTGGCGACGCGGAACAGGTTCTGATTGGGAATGATGATCAGGGTGTGGACGTAGTTCTGCAGCTCGGCGATGCCGCGTTCGGCGGTGCGCATGCGCTTGTCGCCCTCGAAGGCGAAAGGCTTGGTCACCACGCCGACGGTGAGAATTCCCATCTCACGCACGGCGCGCGCGATAACGGGCGCGGCTCCGGTGCCGGTGCCGCCGCCCATGCCGGCGGTGATGAACACCATATGCGAGCCGCTGAGCTGTTCGAGTATTTCGTCGAGCGATTCCTCCGCGCCGGCGCGGCCGACATCGGGCTGCGCTCCGGCGCCCAGGCCTTCGGTGACGCGGCTGCCGAGCTGGATGCGGCGCTCGGCTCTGGACTGGGCCAGGGCCTGGGCATCGGTGTTCGCCACCACGAAGTCGACGCCTTCGAGCTTGGCGGCGATCATGTTGTTGACCGCGTTTCCGCCGGCGCCGCCGACTCCGAGCACGGTGATGCGGGGACGAAGTTCCTTCAACTCGGGCGCCTTCAGATTGATCGCCATTTTTTATTCTCCTTATCTACTCACAACGCTTCTTTTCGCCCGCACCCATCGCCCAACTGATTCGTCTTGTTATTGTTGAATCATCCGAACAGCCCACCGGTCAACCGGTTGAGCCAGCCTTTGCCGTCCCGTTCGGCGGGTTCGGCCGCCAAATCGGGATTGAGAGCTTCCGGCGGCATCGTCGCGCCCGCCATCAAAAGACCGATCGCGGTCGCATAGTCCGGCCCCGCCGAGGCTGCCGGCAAACCGGCAAAGCTCTGTGGCCGGCCGATGCGGACCTGCTTGTTCAGCACGCGCCCCGCCAATTCGCGCGAGCCGGCGAGTTGGCAGGCGCCTCCCGTCAGCACGGCGCGCCGTCCGGCGGCCACGTCGAAGCCGGAGGCGCGCAAGCGCGTCTGGACCTCGTTGAAGGTCTCCTCCAGGCGGGCCTGGATGATGCGGGTGAGCATGGAGCGCGGCACGCGCAAAGCGCTGCCCTCGCCGTCCTCGCCCATCTGGGGCACCGCAACCACATCCGCCGCCGATTCGAGATCGCCCAGCGCCGCGCCGAACAGGGTCTTGGTGCGCTCGGCCGCCGACAAGGGCGCCGCCAGCATGCGCGCCAGGTCGCTGGTGACGGCAGAACCGCCCATCGGCACGACATCGGCATGAACCAGATGGCCCTCAAGGAAGACGGCGATGGAGGTGACCCCGCCGCCCATGTCGATGACGGTGGCGCCGAGCTGCTTCTCGTCCTCGGTCAGGACGGAAAGCCCGCTGGCATAGGGCGCGAACAGCGAAGCGCCGACGCGCAGATGGCAGCGCTCGACGGCGAGCTTGAGATTGGCCAAAGGTGAGGGCTTCACCGCCACGGCGTGCATGGAGACGCCGATGCGCTGGCAGAACATGCCGGAGGGATCGCGAACGCCGCGCGCCTCGTCTACGACATAGGAGGTTGGCGCGCTCTGGATGATCTCATGGCCTTCGAGCACGCATTTGGAACGCCCGTCGGCGAGAAGCGCGCGCAGATGCGCGTCGGACACCAAGGCGCCGTCGAGCGACATCGCGGTGCGCGCAGTCACGCTGGTGGGAGAGCCGCAGGACACCGACATCAACACGTTCTGGATGCGCAGATCGGCGTGGTTTTCGGCCGCCGCGACCGCGTCGCGGATCGATTCCTCGGCCAGTTCGAGACTGGTGATGGTGCCGGCGCGGATGCCCTGGGATTCGCGCAAGGCCGCGCCCAACACGCGCAGCGAGCCGGGCTCGGCGCGACCAATCAGGCAGACGACCTTGGAGGAGCCGACATCGAGCACCGCGACCAGACCCGGCCGGTAGGCCTGGGTGTCGCCCGTCGCGCGCATTCTTACCGTTTCGCCCATCAGGCCGCGTTCCCTCGTTCGATTTCCTTTTTCTCGCCACCGCGCAGGATGAAGAAATAGTGCGTCGGCGAACGCAGATCGATCTCCGCCACGTCGCGTTCCAGTATTCCCTTATCGACGATAAGATGCTCGAGCGTGTCGAGTTCCTTCTGCCAGCCGCTTTCCGGCAGTTTGACGATCACGTCGTTGTCGAGAATCAAATTCCAGCGCCGTTGCGACTGGCGCTGCATCGCCTTGACGCGGGCGAAGACGGCGCGATGCATCGCCACCGCATCGATAAGCTCGGCGCCCTCCGCCGGCGCGCCGATGCCCGCCAGCAAGGGTAGATGGGCGAATTCGTCCAGATTGCGATTGGTGATGACGCCGCCGGAACGTTCGACCACGTCCACCCCGTCAGGCCCCTGCCACAAAGCGAAGGGCAGTTTCTCGACAATGCGCACATAGATGGCGTCGGGGTAGCGGCGTTGCACCTCCGCATCCGCGACCCAGGGCAGCGCCTTCAGCCGCGCGCGGGCGGTTTGCAGATCGGCGGCGAAGATGGATTGGCCGGGTGCCAGACCGAGCGCAGCGAGAATGGTCTGCGGCGGCGTGCGGCCTTGGCCTGCGATGTGGAGTTCGGAAATGTCGAAGCCGGCATCGGCCATGACGATGTCGGCGACATCGCTGACGGCGTGGAAACTGCGCCCGACCGTGCCGCCGACGAGCAAGGCGGCAAATCCCGCCAGGCCGACAAAGCCCAGGCTGACCAGCAGCATCGGCCGGCGGAAAAAGAACCAGGCGCGAAGCTTTCCGAGCGAACGCGAGACGCGGCTGCGGCCCGCGTTCGCGGTTCTGGCGTATTTCGACGGCGGCTGCCCGCGGGTGCCGCGTCCGCTGTGCCTAGGAGGTTTGCCGCGCGAACCGCGCTGCTGGCGTTGCGCCTTCAGCGATCGCATGAGGCATCCTCCACCATCCAGCGGCAGAGCTTGGCGTAGCTCATGCCGTTATGGGCGGCCTGTTCGGGCACCAGCGAGGTCGACGTCATGCCGGGCTGGGTGTTGGTCTCCAAGGCGATCAGGCGATGCTTGCCGGCGGTATCGTCATAGCGGAAATCGGTGCGGGTGACGCCGCGGCAGCCCAGCGCTTCGTGCGCGAGCACGGCGAGCCGCTTGGCTTCCTCGGTGACGTGCGCGGGAATTATCGCGGGCAGAGTATGGACCGATCCGCCGGCCGCGTATTTCGCTTCGTAGTCGTAGAATTCGAGACTGGTGGTGATCTCGGTCACGCCCAATGCCTTGGTGCCCATCACCGCGACGGTGAGTTCGCGGCCGGGCACGAATTCCTCGACCATCATCTCGTCGGTCAAGTGCCATTCGAGTTTGGTCAATTCCGAAGGTGGGCGGTTGTCGCCCTTGCGGATGATGTAGACGCCGACAGAGGAGCCTTCGTTCACCGGCTTGATGACATAGGGCGGCTCCATCAGATGGCGCGCGCCGGCCTCGCGGCGGTCGGCGACGATGGATTTCACGATCGGGATGCCGGCGGCGCGATAGATGTCCTTGGTGCGCTGCTTGTGCATTGCGAGCGCCGAAGCCAGCACGCCGGAATGGGTGTAAGGAATGCACAGAAGTTCGAGCAGGCCCTGCACGCAGCCATCCTCGCCCCAGCGGCCATGCAGCGCGTTGAACACCGCGTCGGGTTTCGCTTCCAGCAACTGGCTCGCGAGATTTTCGCCGGGATCGATTTCGACGATGTCGAAACCTTCCTCGCGCAACGCCTTGGCGCAGCCCCTGCCGGACGACAGGCTCACTTCGCGCTCCGCGGAGCGCCCGCCCAAAAGCACCGCCACTCTCTTATATGTACTCATGGAACGCCCACGCGCTTGATCTCCCATTCGAGCGCGATGCCGAATTTCGCCTTGACGCGGGCGCGCACGTCTTCGCCCAGGGCCTCGATGTCGGCGGCAGTCGCGGCGCCAGTGTTTATGAAGAAATTCGTATGTTTTTCAGACACTTGCGCGCCGCCACGGGTCAGCCCGCGGCAGCCGGATTCGTCGATAAGTTGCCATGCTTTGTGGCCGGGCGGGTTCTTGAAGGTCGAGCCGCCGGTGCGCGATTTCACGGGTTGCGTCGCTTCGCGCTGCTCGACCAGAGACTCCATGCGGGCGCGGATGGCGGAGGGGTCGTCCTTGCTGCCTTCGAACACCGCTTCGACGAAAATCAGATCGTCTGGCGCGCCGGATTTGCGATAGATGAAGTTCATGTCGGCGAGCGAGAGAGTTTTCTTGTTGCCTTTTGCGTCGATGGCGGTGGCTTCGACGAAGATGTCCTTGATCTCGCGCCCGTAGCAGCCGGCGTTCATGCGCAGCGCGCCGCCGATCGTGCCAGGAATACCACGCAGGAATTCAAGACCGGCAATGCCCGCATCCGCTGCCGCGCGCGCGACCGCGGCATCGAGCGCGGCCGCACCGGCGCGGATGCGCGTGCCTTCGACCGAAATTTTTCCGAACGCGGCGGGAAGACGGATGACGACGCCGGGAATGCCGCCGTCGCGTACCAACAGATTCGAACCGACGCCGATGACGCTGACGCGCGTGTCGGCAGGCTTGGCATAAAGAAAAGTGGCGAGGTCGTCGGCATCGGCGGGACGGAACAGAATTTCCGCATTGCCGCCGGCGCGGAACCAGACGAGGTCCTTGAGCGGCGCGTTCTCGGCATAGGTGCCGCGCACTGGGGGAAGCGCATCGCAAGGACGGGTCATCATCACGCCATGCCCTCCCCTGCCGTGAGCGCGCGCTGCAAATCATTCGCCCAATGCGAAATCGAGCCGGCGCCGAGCAGAACGATGGCGCCGCCCGGTTTGGCGAGCGGCGCGATCACCCGGGGCAAATCCGTGCCGTGGTCGATGGTCACGACGTTGCGGTGGCCGTGCGCGCGCAATGCTTCCGCGTAGCTGTCGCGGTCGATGCCTTCGATCGGCTGCTCGCCGGCGGGATAGACCGGCGCGATGATCGCCACATCGGCGTCGTTCAGGCAGGTGCAGAACTGCTCCCAGGTATCGCGCAGACGCGTGTAGCGATGCGGCTGAACCACCGCGATCACCGGACCGCTATAGGCCTGACGCGCGGATTTGAGCGCGGCGGCGATCTTGAAGGGGTTGTGGCCGTAATCGTCGATGATGGCGGCGCCATTCCATTCGCCAACCTTGGTGAAGCGGCGCGTGACACCGGCGAATTTGCGCAGCGCGTCCGCAATTTTCTCGTCTGCAACGCCGAGTTCGCGCGCCACCGTGATCGCAGCCAGTGAATTCTGCACATTGTGCTCTCCCGGCATGGGCAGGCAGACGCCGTCCATGCGCGTCTCGCTGCCCTTGCGTCTGTCGGTGAAGACAACATCGTAATGCGAGACGCCGTCCTTGAAGACGACATTCACCGCGCGCACCTCGGCCTGAGGGCTGAGGCCATAGGTGATCAGGCGGCGATCTTCGATGCGGCCGACCATGGCCTGCACCTCGGGATGATCGATGCAAAGCACCGCGAAACCGTAGAAGGGAATGTTCTCGACGAAGCGCTGGAAGGCGTCGCGCATCTTGTCGAAGGTGCCGTAGTAGTCGAGGTGATCGGGATCGGCATTGGTTACCACCGCCACGGTCGCCGGCAGGCGCAGGAAGGTGCCGTCGCTCTCGTCGGCCTCCACCACCACCCATTCGCCGGCGCCGAGCCGCGCATTGGTGCCGTAGGCGTTGATGATACCGCCATTGACCACAGTCGGATCGAGGCCGCCCGCGTCGAGCAGTGCCGCGACCATCGTCGTCGTCGTGGTCTTGCCATTGGTGCCGGCGATGGCGACGCAGGAGCGCAGCCGCATGATCTCGGCCAGCATCTCGGCGCGGCGCACGAGAGGCAGACCGAGCCGGCGCGCCTCGTCGAATTCGATATTGCCGGCCTTCACCGCCGAGGAATAGACGACCGCGTGCGCCTCTTTGAGATTGTCGACGCTGTGGCCGACGGCAATGGGGATGCCCATCTTGCGCAGGCGCCGGACATTGGCGCTCTCGGCGACGTCGGAGCCGCGCACCTTGTAGCCGAGATTGTGCATGATCTCGGCGATGCCGCTCATGCCGATGCCGCCGATGCCGATGAAATGAATGGCGCCGATGTCGAGGGGGACGCGGGTGTGGGAGAGCTTCGCGATCATGCGGCCCTCTCAAGCGATTCGACGAGATCGGCAAGTCGCGCCGTGGCATCGGGCCTGGCCAGCGCCCGTGCAGCAGCTGCGCGGCGGACGAGATCGCTTGGAGACGCGAAGGCTGCCGTCAGCATTTCGGCGAGTTTCTTCGGCGTCAGCTCGCGCTGCGCCACACGCCAGCCTGCGCCTGCGTCGGCGAGAATATCGGCATTGGGCGTCTGGTTGTCGTCGAGCGCGTGCGGCAGCGGCACCAGGATCGCGGGCCGTCCGATCACCATCAACTCGCTGACCGTTCCCGCTCCGGCGCGGCCGATGACGAGATGCGCCCTGGCCATGCGGGCGGGAAGATCGTCGAAGAAGCTGTTGAGTTCCGCCTTGACGCCCGAGGCGGCGTAACCAGCGCGCACGCCTTCCAAATCTTCAGGCCGGCATTGCTGGACGATGTCGAGGCGCTGTTTCAGCTCGTCGGACAACAGACCGACCGCGGCGGGAACGATCTCGCTCAGCGCCCGCGCCCCCTGGCTGCCGCCGAACACCAGCAAGCGCAACGGTCCGCTCGCGGTTGGCGAATCGTACGGCGCGCCCGCCAGCGCGATCACTTCTGGGCGCACCGGATTTCCGGTCAGCACGACTTTCGACGAATCCTTGGGCGCAAAGCGCGCGATGGGAAAGGCGGCGGCAATGGCGCGCATCCGGTTCATCACCAGCCGGTTGGCGCGACCGACCACGGCATTCTGTTCCAGGATAGCGGTGGGAAGATTCGAGATCGCGGCGGCGATCATCACCGGCACGCTGGGATAGCCGCCGAAGCCGATCACCGCGCCGGGCTTGATCCGCGCCAGCTTCGCCAAAGCCATCGCAATGCCAGCGGCGATCTCGAACGGGGCGGAGATCAGGCGCAACAGCGAGCGGTCGGAGAAGGCGGCGGAAGGAACCGTCTCGATCGTGGCACCGGGAAACGCCTTGGTATAGGTCGTGCCGCGCCGGTCGGTCATCACCACGATACTCTTGCCGCGGCGCATGAGTTCGGCCGCCAACGCCTGCGCCGGAAACAGATGGCCGCCCGTGCCGCCCGCGGAGAGTACAATGGTGGTCATGCGTGCGCGCCTCCCAAGAGGCCGAGGAAGGAGCGCTCGCGAGTCGCCACTTGCGGGCGCTGGCGCGTCACCGCCAGCGCGAAGCCCATGGTCAGCGCGACGGCGAACAGCGACGAGCCGCCATAGGAGATGAATGGCAACGTCATGCCCTTGGCCGGAAGCATGCCCACAGCCACGCCCATATTGATGAAGGCCTGCAGCGCCGTGACGGTTGCGAGCGCCGCCCCCGCCAATTGGGAAAACGGATCGCGCGCGCCTGCCGAGCGGAGCAAAATGCGCACCGTGAGAAAACAGAACACCAATGCGATCACGCCGCACAGCGCCAGGCCGAACTCCTCGCCGGCAACTGCGAAGATGAAATCGGAATGGGCGTCGGGGATGCGGTACTTGAACGTGCCCGCGCCGGGGCCCGCGCCCAAGAGCCCGCCATGAGCGAACGCCTTCAGCGCCAGGCCTGCCTGATAGCCGGGATCGGAGGGATCGAAGAATTGCTGCACGCGGTGATGCACATGCGGGAACAAGAGATAGGCGGCGCCGCCCAGCACGGCGCTCGCGCCCGCCATCACCCAAACCCAGATCAGCGGCAGGCCGGCGAAAAACAGCAGCGATCCCCAGAGCGCCAGCAAAAGGCCAGTCTGGCCGACATCAGGCTGCAACAGCAGAATGAAAAGCGCCGGAAGGATCAGCAAAAACGTGATCGCGGGTTTCGGCAGCGGCAGAGGCAAACGGTCGGCTAGGATCGCAGCGCCGAGGACCGCGAAACCTGGCTTCAGAAATTCCGACGGCTGCAACGTCATCCAGCCGAGATCGATCCAGCGTTTGGCGCCGAGCACTTCGCTGCCGGTGAACAGCACCAGCGCCGATCCGATCAGAGCCAGCGCGAATGCGATGGCGGCGACCGTCTTGACCTGGTGCAGCGACAGAAGCGACGCGCCGCCGAGAATGCAGGCGGCGATGGCGGCGAAAGCGACCTGCTTCATCGCATAATGGAAGTCGCCCTGGGCATGCGGGCCTCCGCTTTCGGCAGGGCTCGCCGCGAAGGCCAGCATCAAGCCGATAGCGATCAGTGCCAGCATGAAGCCAAGCGCGGTGCGGTCGATGGTCCACCACCAGGTGGCAAAGCCGCTGCGGTCGGCGCGGGAGAGACTCATGAAGCCTCCCTGACGGGATGGGAAGCGAGCTTGGCGACCAGCAAGCGGAAGACATCGCCGCGCTCCTCAAAATCGCGAAACTGGTCGAAGGAGGCGCAAGCGGGTGAAAGAAGCACGACAGGTGCCGCGAGACCGGATCGCGCCGCGTCGGACCAAGCGGCGGCGACCGCGTTCTCCAACCTGCCGGAGATGTCGTAAGCGACCTTGCCCTTGAGCGTCGCGGCGAAGGCATGCGCAGCCTCGCCGATCAGATACGCCTTGCGGATGCGCGAGAAATGCGGCGCCAGACTCTCAATGCCGCCCTCTTTCGGCTTGCCGCCCGCGATCCAGAAAATATCGGGGAAACAGACCAGCGCACGCTCGGCCGCGTCGGCATTGGTCGCCTTGGAATCGTTGATGAAGCGCACGGCGCCGATACGGCCGACGTCTTCCATGCGATGCGCCAGACCCGGAAAATCCATGATCGCGGCGGCGACAGCGCGCGCATCTTTCGCATAGGGCCTGGTCGCGGCGAAGGCGAGCGCCGCGTTCTGCCAATTGTGCTGGCCCGTCAGATGCGACGCCGATGTCAGATCGACGATGCGCGCGGCACTGGAGGACTGCGCATCGTAGAGCGTGCCGTCGAGCACGAAGACGCCGCGGCCCAAAACCTTGCCGACCGAAACGGGGATTGCCGGCGCGCCGCCGTTCGAGGACAGCTTGGTGAAGATGGCGGAGGCATGCGCATCGTCGATGCCGACGATCACGTTGCCGGACTTGGCGGCCTGCTTGAGCAGGCGCGTCTTCACCGCGACGTAATTCTCCATATTGCCATGGCGGTCGAGATGATCGGGCGAGAGATTGGTGAGTACTGACACGTCTGGCGCCAGACTGGGCGAGAGTTCGATCTGATAGGACGAGACTTCGAGAACGTAGATCGTCCTGGCGGACGGCGGCGCCAGCTCCAACACCGGCTTGCCGATATTGCCGCCGGCCTGGGCATTGAAGCCGCAGGAATTGAGGATATGGGCGATCAGAGCCGTCGTCGTCGATTTGCCGTTGGTGCCGGTGACGGCGATGACCGGGGCCGCTTTCTCGCGTATCTCGCGCGCGAACAATTCGATGTCGCCGATGATCTCGGCAGACGCCGCGCGCGCACGAACGACGATATCGTGCGGGCTGGGATGGGTGAGCGGCACGCCCGGGCTCAAGATCAGCGCCTTCAGCCGGTCCCACGGCCAATCGCGCCAGGGCAGGACGATAGCGCCTTCGGCCTCGGCCAGAATGCGCGAGGATTCTTTGTCGTCCCAGGCACAGACGCGCGCGCCACCGGCCTTGAGCGCACGGATAGAGGCAAGGCCGCTGCGCGCCAGCCCGAAAACGCCAACATCTTGATGCGCGAAGGAACGGGCCGGGATCATCTGCCGCTCACCGCAATTTCAACGTCGACAGGCCGATCAGCGCTAGCACGACCGCCACGATCCAGAAACGGATTACGATGGTCGGCTCCTTCCAGCCCAGCTGTTCGAAATGATGATGGATCGGCGCCATGCGGAAGACGCGCTTGCCGGTCAGCTTGAACGACACGACCTGGACGATCACCGATACGGTCTCGAGCACGAACAACCCGCCGACGATGGCGAGTACGATCTCGTGCTTGACGGCGACCGCGACCGCGCCAAGCGCGCCGCCCAGCGGCAGCGAACCCGTATCGCCCATGAAGACCATGGCGGGCGGCGCGTTGTACCAAAGAAAGCCCAGGCCAGCGCCGATCAGTGCGGCAAGCAGGACGGTGAGCTCGCCGGTGCCAGCGACATAATGGAGCTGCAGATACTCCGCGAATTTCTCGTTGCCCACGAGATAGGCAATGATGACGAAGGTCGCACCCGCGATCATCACCGGCATGATCGCGAGCCCGTCCAGCCCATCGGTGAAATTCACCGCATTGGCGGCACCTGCGATCACGACGCCGCCGACCAGGATGAAAAAGATGCCGAGCGGCAACAGCACCGATTTGAAGAACGGAACCGCCAGCCCGCCGCTGAGCGAGGGATCCTCGACGACCATGATGAGCCAGGTCGCGACAAAGGCGACGCCGAACTCGATCGCCAGACGGAAGCGGGCGCTGATGCCGTCCGACGAACGCTTCACCACTTTCAGATAGTCGTCGACGAAGCCGAGCAGGCCGTAGCTGAAGGTCACGAACAGCACGATCCAGACATAGGGATTGCGCAGATCGGCCCAGAGCAGCGTTGCCACCACGGTCGGGAGCAGGATCAGGAGACCACCCATGGTCGGCGTGCCCTGCTTCTCGACAATGTGGCGCTGGGGCCCGTCGCTGCGGATTGGCTGGCCTTTGCCCTGCTTGGCCTTGAGCCAGCGAATGAGAGCGGGCCCGATGACGAAGGCGACGAACAGCGCCGTCAGCACCGCACCGCCCGAACGGAAGGAGAGATATTTGAACAGGCGCAGCAGCGCGAACTGGTCGGCGTGGCGCAGGAGAGAGAGGTAGTAGAACATGTCTTCTCCTATGCCGCCGCGCGCGCTTTCAGCGCATCGACGATCACGGCCATACGGCTGCCGAACGATCCCTTGACCAGCACGACATCGCCGGGCTTGAGAGCGGCGAGGAGCGACGCCAGCAACGCGGCGGACGTGTCGGCATAAGCGCCGCGGCGCGACGCCGGCAACTTGTCCCACAATGCCTTCATCTGCGATCCGCAGAGAAAGACCAAATCGGTGCGTGCGGCGTCGATGGGTTTGGCGAGATCGGCGTGATGGGAGAGGCCTTCCACACCCATTTCCAGCATGTCGCCGAGCACCGCGATGCGGCGGCCTTTCGCAGCGCCAAGCAGCGCCAGCGCCGCCGCCATGGAGGCGGGATTGGCGTTGTAGCTCTCGTCGATGATCTCCATGCCCGAGGCCGTGAAGCGCGAGCCGCGGCCCTTGAGCGCGGCGAATTGGCGAAGCGCGGCGGCGGCGTTGAGGACATCGCCTTCCAGCGTCGCTACGCAGAGCAGAGCGCCGAGCGCATTGCGGGCGATATGCTGGCCCGGCGCGCCGATGCGGAATTCCACCGGCATGCCCATGATATCGGCCTTGATGCGCGCGCCTTCGCCCGTTTGCGCGTAGTCGATGAGACGGGCATCGCTGCCCTTCTTTCCGCCGAAAGTCAGGACGCGCGCGACATGGAATTGTTTGGCGCGCGCCGCGAGGCGTTCGGCATAAGGCGAATCGGAAGGGATCAGCGCCGCGCCGCCCGGCATCAGACCTTCGAAAATCTCTGATTTGGCGTCGGCGATCGCTTCACAGCTGCCGAAGAATTCCAGATGGGCCGGTGCGATGGTCGTGATCAGCGCCGCATGCGGCCGCACCAAGCCGACGAGAGAACGGACCTCGCCGAAATGATTCATGCCGATCTCGAAAATCCCGAAACGCGCCTCGCGCGGCAGCGAAGCCAAGCAGAATGGAACGCCCCAGTGATTGTTGTAAGAGGCAGAGGACGCATGCGTCGTTCCCAGCGCGCCAAAAGCGAGCCGCAGCATCTCCTTGGTCGTGGTCTTGCCGGCGCTGCCGGTGACCGCGGCGATCTTGGCGTCGCTGCGGGCGCGCGCGGCGCGGGCCAGATCCTCGAGGCCGCGCAAAGTATTCGCGACCATCAACAGAGGCGCGTCTGCGCCGACATCCTTGGGAACGCGCGAGACCAGTGCCGCGCCCGCCTTGGCCTCCAGCGCAGCGCGGACGAAATCATGGCCGTCGCGATTGTCGCCCTTGAGCGCGACGAAGAGGTCACCCGCTTTCAAAGTGCGCGTGTCGATGGAAAGACCATTCACCGCGAAGGCGCGCGATGCGCTGCCCAGCGTGGCGGCTTCGGCGTCGGCGGAGGTCCACAACGCGCTCATGACGCCGATCCGCCCAATGCCAAGGCCGCCTTGATTGCGACGTCACGGTCGGAGAAGGGACGGATTTCGGAGCCGACGATCTGGTCGGTCTCGTGACCCTTGCCGGCGATGACGAGAGCATCCCCCGCTTTCAACTCGGCGATGGCGACATGGATTGCCTTGGCGCGATCTGCGATCTCGGAAGCAGAAGGACAACCGGCGAGCACGGCATTGCGGATCGCGGAGGCGTCTTCGCTGCGGGGATTGTCGTCGGTGACGATGATCATGTGAGCGAACTTCGCCGCCGCCGCGCCCATCAGCGGGCGCTTGCCCTTGTCGCGGTCGCCGCCGCAGCCGAACACCACATGCAGCTTGCCCGTGACGTGCGGCCGGATCGCTTCGAGCACCTTCTCCAGCGAATCCGGCGTGTGGGCGTAATCGACATAGATCGGAGCGCCGGACGCGGCAGTGGCGACGCGCTCCAACCGGCCGGGCGCGCCTTTCAGATGTTCGAGCGCGGCGAAGACCTTGGCCGCATCCTCGCCCAACCCGATGGCAAGGGCGGCGGCAATGAGCGCGTTCGAGGCCTGAAACGCGCCGGCCAGCGGCAGCTTCACCTTATATATGCGGCCACCGAGGGCGACGCTCAGCGTCTGGGCGTCGCCATGGCCAGTGCGCGTAACGAGTTTCAGCGTTTCGCCACGCTCTCCGACGGTGAGAAGGCGCAACCCACGATTTTTCGCGACGGCGAGAAAACGCTCTGCGTGCTCGGCGTCGCTGTTGACGACCGCGATGCCGTCCGCGCGCACCAGTTCGGAAAAGAGGCGAAGCTTGGCGGCAAGGTAGTCGTCGAAAGTCGGGTGATAATCCATGTGGTCGCGGGTGATGTTGGTGAAGGCAGCCGCCGCGATCTCGACGCCGTCCAGACGATATTGATCGAGGCCATGGCTCGACGCCTCGAGCGCCAGATGCTCGATGCCGTCACGTTTCATTTGCGCGAGCAGACGATGAAGCTCGACCGGATCAGGGGTCGTGTGCTTGAGCGGAAATTCGCCCGAAGGCGTGACGACGCCAATGGTGCCGATGCTTGCCGCGCGCTCACCCAGCGTTGTCCAAATCTGGCGCAGGAAAACCGCGATCGAGGTCTTGCCCTTGGTGCCGGTGATGGCGGCCACCGTCTTCGGCTGCGCGCCATAGAATTCGGCAGCCGCGCGGGCGAGACCGAGTCTGGGATTTTCGTCAGCGATGAAACGCACGCCGAGTGCGGCGACGCGCTGAGCAAGCTCCGGCCGGCCGAGCACGGCAGTTGCACCGCGGCCCACGGCATCGGCGATAAACTCCGCGCCGTCGACATGCGTGCCCGGCAATGCCGCGAACAAATAGCCGGGCTTGACCTCGCGGCTGTCGCTCGCGAGTCCGGAAAATTCCTTCGACGCCTGCATGGCGCTCTTACCCACCTTCACCGTCCTCAACATCGTCCGCGATTGTGGTGCCATTATGTATTTTCGCCGACCACCGGAAGCTGCCGCACGCCCAGGATCGGCGCGATGCGCGCGATCACCCTGGCTGCGAGCGGGGCTGCGGTATAGCCGGCGAGCGCGAAGCCAAACGTTTCCTTGGTGCCGTGCGGCTCGTCCAGCATAACGAAGACCAAGTAGCGCGGCTCGGAGATCGGAAAGGCGGCACAAAACGAGGTCACAAGCTTATGCGCCTGGTAACCATGCGAACCTGGCTTTTCCGCCGAGCCGGTCTTGCCGCCGACATCGTAGCCGGGCACGTCCGCCTTCTTGCCGGTGCCGTCGGTGACGACGTAACGCAGCAGCTCGCGCATCGCCAGGCTGGTCGCGGGCGAGATCAGTTGTTCGCCGCGCCCGTCGCCGGGATGCTTCAGGAATGTCGGCACGATGCGCCTGCCGCCATTGACCACGGCGGACGCGGCGGCGGCGAATGCCAGCGGCGAGACGGAAATGCCGTGGCCGAAGCCGATGGTGGCGGTTTCGATCTGACCCCAATGTGACGGATAGAGCGGCCGCGCGCTTTCGGGAAGCTCGCTCTTCAGCGCCTGCAACAGGCCCATGCGGGTCAGGAATTCGCGCTGGCGCGCGCCGCCCGAGCGGAGCGCAATTTGCGCCGTGCCGATATTGGACGATTGCGCCAACACGTCGCGCGCGGCGAGCGCGGCCGGCATGTGCTCGGCCTCGTGGATCGTGTATTTGCCGATTTTGTAGCCGTTGCCGATCGCGAAAATTTCGTCCGGGCGGATCGTGTGGTCCTGAAGGGCGAGCGTGAAGGAGAAAATCTTGAACACCGAGCCAAGCTCGTAGACGTCCTGCGCCATCACGTTGCGCGCGGAATCGCCGTCGGAGAAAACGCGCTGGTTGGGATCGAAATCCGGCAGCGAGATCAGTGCCAGAACTTCGCCGGTGCGTACATCCATCACCAGCCCGCCGGCGGCGCGGGCGCCGAATTCCTTGCGGCTGGCCTCCGCCTCATGCGCGAGAATGGATTGCACGCGCAGATCGAGCGAGAGAGCGGTGGCATCGCCCGGCTCGCCGCCGCGCAATTTCTTGTCGAGCCCGAGTTCGAGACCGGAGACGCCCTTACCGTCGGGATCGGTGACGCCGAGCACCTGGGCGGTGGCGCGTCCGTCGGGATAGTAGCGCTTGGCGTCCGTCTCGAATTCGAGACCAGGCAATCCCAAATGCATCACCCGGTCTTGCACATCGGGCGGCAACTGCCGCGCCACTAGCATGCGTGGATGAGCGCTCGCGAACATATGCGCCAGACGATGCGCGTCGGTGCCGGTCGCCGCTGCCAGATCGCGCGCGGCCAGCGCCCTATCCCAGAAGGCGGCGGGATGGGCGTAGAGATCCTGCACCGGCAAATCGCGCGCCAGCAGCGCGCCGGTGCGGTCGACCAGATCGCCGCGCGCCTCCGCCACACGTTCGCCGAGGGCCGCATTGGCCCCGCGCTTAAGCAGAGTTACGTCGATCAGCCTGACGCCCACGAGCGCGAAGGCCGCCACACACATCACCGCACCGATGACGATGCGCCGCTGCAGGACGGTGGCGGTCTCCTTCATGCCATCACATTCCGGAGCGCGAAGCGATCTGCTGCAACTGGGCCGAGGGCGCCGGCGTCGAGACAACGGCGCTGGCCGGCCTGAGCGGCGTATTGTTCAAAGGCGCCGTGTCGTCACCGCGGCGCGGCAGCAAGGTCAAAGACGAAAGCTGCATGGTGGCAGTGTTGTCGAGGCCGAGCTTGCTGGCGGCAAGCGTGGCGATGCGATCGGGCGAGGCGACATGCTCCCATTCGGTTTCGAGCACGTTCATCGCGGCGCGCTCGCCGGCGATCTTGTGGTCGACCTGAGAAAGCTGGACGCGCGCCACGCGGGTCTGTTCGGAGACGTGGTAGAGCGCCAGGATCGACAGACCCATGAACGCGACGCAGAAAAAATTGATTACGCGGATCATGACAAGAACTCCTAGGCCGCCAGAATGCGTTCGGCCGCGCGCAGCCGGGCGGAGCGCGCACGGGGATTGCGGTCGATCTCGGCCGCGCTCGGCATGCGCGGCCGGGAGGTAAGAAGACGGAAAGCCTGTGCGTGCGCGCGTCCGCTTTCGGGGGCGTGGCGCGAGCCGCGCGGGGCAGCGGCGCTGCGCGCGCTCAAGAATTGCTTGACGATGCGGTCCTCGAGCGAATGGAAGGAGACGACGACGAGGCGGCCCTTGTCGTTCAGCGCGCGCATGGAGGCTTCAAGTCCCGCTTCGAGTTCGCCGAGTTCGTCGTTCACGTAAATGCGCAGCGCCTGAAAGGTGCGGGTGGCGGGATGGATGGCGAAGCGCGCGGCAGCCGGGCCTTGCGCCTCCGCCACGATCTCGGCGAGTTCCACGGTGCGCGCGATCGGCCGCGCGGCGATGATGGCGCGGGCGATGCGTCGCGCATGACGCTCCTCGCCGTAGCGCGAAATGATATCGGTCAGCGTCTTCTCGTCGGCGGTGTTGATGAAATCGGCGGCAGTGGCGCCTTCCCGGCTCATGCGCATGTCGAGCGGCGCATTCTGGCGGAACGAAAAACCGCGCTCGGCCTGGTCGAACTGGAAGGACGAGACGCCGAGATCGAGCACGACGCCGTCGCTGCGTTCTGAGTTCAACGAATCCAGATGCGAGAATTCGCCTTGGACCAGCGTCAGGCGGCCCTGGAAATGGGCGACCAGCGCCTGGCCGCGCGCGATGGCGTCGGGATCGCGATCGATACCGAGCACGCGGCAATCCGCAGCTTCGAGAATGGCGCGCGAATAGGAGCCGCCGCAGAACGTTGCGTCGATGTAGTGCGCGCCATTGCGCGGTGCGAGCAGCTCCAGCACTTCGCCGAGCATGACGGGAAGATGCGCGCTCATGGCGTGCCCGCGTTGCGCGCGGCGAGCGCGCGCTTCAGCCGCTCGGCCTGGATCGGCGCGAAGCGATCCGTGTCCCAAATCTGAAACTTGCGGCCCATGCCAACAAAAGTGACGCGATCCTTCAGCCCGGCATGCGCGATAAATTCGTCGGGCAGTCGCACGCGGCCGTTCTCGTCGCGCGGCAGAAGTTGCGACATCGAGAGAACGGCGAAGACCTTGTCGTCATGTTCAGGGGCGAAGAACGGATCGAGCGCGCTTTGCTGCGCGTGGAAGCTTTGCAGCACCTCGTCACCGAAACCTTCGAGCGCGGCTTCGGAAAAGGACGGGCAGATGTAGACGCCGGCGGTGTTCTGTTCCGTCAGCACGTCGCGAAAGGCCGCGGGTATGCAGACCCGACCCTTGGCGTCGAGCGTACCCGTCATCGTCGAGATGAACGGCGCGACCATTCTCGGAAATCCCCGCCCCTTTGCGTCCCGGCGCCGCAGCGAGTGCCCGCCGGAATTCCGGGGGCTCAAGACCCGCTTTGCGGGGCTATGGGACAGGATGGGATATCATGGGATATATCATTGCGTCAATCGAAAAGATGAATAATAATAGAGACTTGGCAGACTACATTTTGATCGGAACCCCCTAGAGGTGGTGTCCTGAAGAACAAAACAAAAACATTGAAAGGGTAAAGCAGTAATCATCAATAATGGGTTAAGCGAACGCACTCTTTTTGTTCTTTGTTTGTTCAAAATGGACCTCGTCGCGCTCTGCTTACCAAACGGGTGCTGACGGCGCCCGGCCACGTCCCGGCACGCGCTTCGCGGCGCTCGCTGGCCGGCATGACAGGTTTAATAGCGCGTCAGATGGCCTGTAAGCCGGGTTCTGTTCCTCATTGCTGAGGAGATGACCATTCCTCTGGGATGTGTGTCGCCACACACCTCACGCGACCTACCCGGACGGCTATCCGGAAACGGATAAGGTGCCATCCCTATTTGGTCTTGCTCCCGGTGGGGCTTGCCTTGCCACTCCCGTTGCCGGGAACGCGGTGCGCTCTTACCGCACCATTTCAACCTTGCCGCGGCTTTAGGCCGGTAGGCGGTGTCATTTCTGTGGCGCTATCCCTGGGGTCGCCCCCGCCGGACGTTATCCGGCACCGTGTCTCCGTGGAGCCCGGACTTTCCTCGACACATCGCTTGCGCAACGTCCCGCGGCCATCCGGCCATCTGACGCGCGTGCATTATGCGAGCATTGCTTGCACCGCCGCAAGCGGGTCCTGGAGTGCCCGCCGCATTGTCGCCTCTTGCGATCCTCAGTATTAAGATTGCGCAGTGGCGGAGAGACGCGAATGCCGACTTATATGGATATTCACGACGTGCCAGGCGTGACGCCGGAAGCCATCGCCAAGGCGCATCTGGAGGATTTGCATGTTCAGGGCAAGCACGGCGTCCACTATGTCAAATACTGGCTGAACGAAAAGCAGGGGAAGGTCTTCTGCCTGTGCACCGCGCCGAACGCGGAAGCGGCGAACGCAGTGCACCGCGAAGCGCACGGACTTTCGGCGGCGAAGATTATGGAAGTCACGCCGGAAATGGCCGATGCGTTCATGGGCGCGGCGGAGATCAACGGATCGGGCGCGGTGCTCATGCCCGACCACACTGAGCACGATCCCGGAACGCGCACCATACTGTTCACCGACATCGTCGGCTCCACCGACCTGACCCAGCGGCTGGGAGACGACGTCGCCTATGCCATGCTCGAAGTGCATGACCGCATCGTGCGCGACGCGCTGTCGGCACTCAGCGGACGCGAGATCAAGCACACCGGCGACGGCATCATGGCCGCGTTCCTGTCGGCCGCGGCGGCGGTGCGTTGCGGCATAAGCGTGCAGAAGAACATCACGAAGCATCGGGAGGAGCATCCCGATTTGCCGTTGCGCGTGCGCATCGGCATGGCCGCCGGAGAGCCGCTTGAGCGCCACAACGACTTGTTCGGCTCCACGGTGCAGCTTGCCGCGCGGCTGTGCGCGCACGCCGATCCCGAGCAGATCCTGCTGTCGAACACCGTGGCCGAGCTCTGCATCGGCAAGACGCTGCCGCTCAAGGATGCCGGCTTGGTCACGCTCAAGGGGTTCGAGCAACCGGTTCACGTTCACAGCATCGCGGCTTCGGCGGACTGATGGACGCCGCTGGCGCGCCAGCTATTTGGTCAAGATGATCGTGCGCCGGGCACGGCCGGAGGAAGCCGAGGCGCTCTCCGCGCTGTGCAAGCGCTCGAAGGCGCACTGGGGCTATGACGCGCAGTTCATGGCGCTCTCGGATGCGTCTCTGACGATCTCCCGCGAGTTGATCGAAACCGGACGCGTGCTGGTGGCGCAGGATGGGCACGGCACACTGCTCGGCATCGCGTCACTCGCACCGCTGAAAAACGATGTCTGGGATCTGCTGCATATGTTCGTGGACCCACCCGCGATCGGAGCCGGTGCGGGCAAGTTGCTGTTCACCTCGATTGCGCAGCTGGCGCGCGCACAAGGCGGCAGGATGCTGTCCATCATGTCCGATCCCAATGCGGAAAATTTCTATCTGCGCATGGGGGCGCGGCGCACCGGCGAGGCGCCGTCCGATGCGGTCCCAGGACGCATGCTTCCGATGCTGGAATTTCCACTTTGAACCTCGTTTTAAACAAGGCGTTTGCGCGCCGTTAACGGCGAATCGGTCCGCCCGAGAAACGTTTGGAACGTTTGGACCGTCCGCCGACTTTTCCAACGTAACCGGTTGGGAGAGATGCCGTGACCAAACGCAGATATCTGAAAGTGGTTGAAATGGACGAGCAGGCGCTGGCGGATTTGCCGCCTCCGCGCACGGCCCGCTGGGTGCCGCGGCGCAAAGCCCAAGTCGTCGAAGCGGTGCGCGGCGGTATCCTGAGTCTGGATGAGGCTTGCAGCCGTTACGCGCTGACCGTGGAGGAGTTCCTCACCTGGCAGCGTGCGATCGATAAGTTCGGCCTGGCCGGGTTGCGCGCGACGCATGCGCAGGAATATCGCGCGTCGTCGCGCTAGACCATGATCCGATTTGATTGAATCGGATGATGGTCTAGATTCCTTGATTGTCGCGCGATCTGGCGCCGAACCGGTGCCCTCTTCGGCGGATCGCGCTCTAAGCGAGCGCCATATCGACCGCCGCCAGGGCGTGCAATGTCGTCGTGTCGAACAGCGGCACAGGTGATTCCTCCGGCTTCAGCAGCAGCGGCAATTCGGTGCAGCCCAGAACGATGCCTTCGGCGCCCTGGGCGACCAGCGCGTCGTCGATCCGGTTGCAGATGGCGCGCGAGGCGTCTTGGATTTTCCCGCGCACCAGCTCGTCCATGATGATGCGTTGCAGGATTTTGCGGTCATCAGCACAAGGCGTAAGGCATTCGACGCCGAACTTCCGTTTCAACCGATCGGAGATGATGCCGCCCTTCTCCATCGTGAATGAAGAGCCGATCAAGCCGACGCGTTTCATTCCGTCCGCCTTGATCTTCGCGCCCAGCGGATCGGCGATGTGCAGCAGAGGAATGCCGGCGGCCTTTTCCACCTCGTCGCTCATCAGATGCATGGTGTTGCAGCAGATCATGAGGAAATCGGCGGCGCCGCGCGCGAGACCGACACCCACCGTGATCATGCGGTCGGCCGCCTCGTCCCAGCGGCCCGCGGCCTGCAGCGCCGCGATCTCGCTGAAATCGAACGAGTACATTAGGGCCTTGGCGGAATGCACGCCGCCCAAGCGTTTTTGCACTTCGCGGTTGATGAGCTGGTAATAGACCGCGGATGATTCCCAGCTCATCCCGCCGATCATGCCGATGGTTTTCATGACTGCCTCTCTGCCGCGGGCACTCTAGATCGCGAGCAGGCCCGCGAGCAGTGCGGCGCACTCGCCATCTGCCACGCCGTCCACGCATGACGGACGAAAATGGCGCTGGAAGGCGGCGATCACATTTTTGAGAGGCACGTCAATGTCGGGCGCGATGCCGTAACCAAAGCGGCGGAGGTTTGCGGCGAACGCCCCCTCCACCGCTTCGCGGTCCGGTCGGCCAGTGGCCTCCACCCCCGCAACAACGGGGGAGGAAAGGTGAGGCCAGAGGCCGATGCCGGCACGCGCGAGACGTTCCCACGGAAAGAGTTCGCCGGGATCCATCTTGCGCGCGGGCGCCACGTCGGAATGGGCCAGCACGCGGGCGGCAGGAATGGAATGGCGCGAAAGAATGCCGTGCGCCAGCTCGATCAAGGCGCCGATCTGTTCGTCCGTGAACGGAACATAGCCGAACTCATGCCCGGGATTGACGAGCTCGATGCCGATGGAACGCGCATTGACGTTCGTCTCTCCCGCCCAATGCGACACGCCGGCATGCCAGGCGCGGCGTTCCTCCGGCACATGGACATAGACGCGCCCGTCGCGGCCGATCGTGTAATGGGCGGAGACTTTCGCGGCCGGGTCGCAGAGCCGCGCTAACGCCTCCTCCGCCGTTTTCATGCCGGTGTAGTGCAAAAGGAGAATGTCGATTGGCGTGCCAGGCGGGCGCGCATCGTGGTTGGGCGAACCGCGTTCAACGAGTCTCAGGGCCATCCCGACCACCCTATTCCGGACCTGAAAACCGGACAATCCCGCCGAATTTCCACTTGAACTATGCAACCTCTAAATCGGAATTCATCCCGCCTCGCCAGCAAAGGTTGCAAAAACAGGCAGCGGAGGAACCAAGCCGGCACGCGGGAGTTTTCTTGCCGGGCGGTCCCAGCGATGCCGATCGGGACGCATGCGAAGGAACCAATGACCGACAATCGAGCAATGCCTTCGTCGCGCGAGAAATCGCTGATGATTTGCGAC
>FTGL01001888.1_pt1 | contig 25202 bp, 22 predicted proteins | sample 1640681 | NCBI WGS metagenome assembly FTGL01 (sample SAMEA3914789, study PRJEB12502) | metagenome | biome: forest; material: soil | place: Canada | collected 2011-07-03 | depth 0.3 m
GCGGTTCTGCGAATGGTTGCCCGTGGCGTCGGACAGAACCTTGAGAACCGCGATCATCCTGCCGTTGAACAGGCGTTCGGCATCGCTGCTGCCGCTGATAGCGGGCAGCGCCGCCGACGCGGCCGCGATGGTCTCGGTCTTGCGCAGAAGCGACAGCGCGGCCGCGGTCGCCGCGGCAAGCTTGCCGGTCTCGCCGCGCGCGGCCACAGCCTCGCGCATCGCCTTCGACAGCGCCGACAGATCGTCGGCGGCGAGCGCCAGCAGCAACTCGTCCTTGCCGGCGAAATAGCCGTAAAGTGCGGCGGGCGCGAAACCGGCTTCGGCCGCCACAGCGCGGAGCGACAGGTTTCGTGCACCATCGCGCGCGGCTACGCGCCGCGCCGCTTCGAGAATGGACGTCCTGGTCGCGCCGCGCGTGCGCGCGCGGCGCTCGCTTCGGTTCGTCTCAATAGCCGCCCGTGCCATGAGCGCATGATAGGCGATTCGCGCCCGCGCACCGAAACGGCGGCGTCTTAGGGGTGCTTCGCCTTGTAGGCCACGGCAGCCGCGTTGTATTCGCCGCCGACTTTTTCCTTGAGCTTCTGATTGGCGTCGACTCGCGCCTGCACCGCATCGGCGATGGTGGTGTCGAACGGCTTCTTGTCTTTCTTGGCTTGGCGTTCCTGTGCCGTCAGATCGCCGATGATGCAGGCCTGGAAATCGTCCGATGCCTTGATGAAATTCTTGACGTCGGCGACGGCGTCTTTCATCTGCTGCAGCGTCGCGGTGTTGCCGTCGACGGCAGCCGGCGCGATCGGCTCGGCACACGAGCTTGCATCAGCCAAGGCAGGCACAGCCGTTCCCAACACAAACGCGCAAGCCAATACGATTTTGCTCAACATGACCCGTCGGACTCCCTAGCAGAACGCGACCCCTCGCGCGGGGCGAGTGAAGCACAATTATTGGGGCAGAACCAAGGCCTGTCAGGTCAGACCGGCATAGGGCGGCACCGGGTCGTATTCCATGGCCCGCTGCACGGCGCGCGCGAATTCGGGCCCGTGCCATTGGCCGGTCAGCCACAGTGCCATGTCGATCCCGGCGGAAACCCCGGCGGCAGTAACCACGTTGCCGTCGCGTACATAGCGGTAATTGTCGAGGACCTCGCTCGCCTCGTTGCGCGCACGCAGCGTCTCGACAAAGGCCCAATGGGTGGTCACACGCTTGCCTTTGGCGGGACCGGCGATGGTCAAGAGCAGCGCCCCGGTGCAGACGCTGGTCACCCATTTTGCGCCGGCGGAGACGGAAGCGATCCAACCGAGCAGCGCTTCGTTCTTGGCTTCGCGCCTTGTGCCCTGCCCGCCCGGGATCAGTAGAACGTCCAGCGAAGTGCACTGCGCGGTCGTCACGTCGGGCAGGACCCGCATCGCCTTGGCGCAGCGCACCGGAGCATCGCGCTCGGCGACGAGCACGATGTCGTGAACAGGAGGCTTGCCGCTGCGCGTGCTGACCTCGTTGCCCATGGTGAACACTTCCCAGGGCCCGACGAAATCGAGTTCCTCGGCGTCGTCGAAAATGAGAATGCCGATCTTGAGCGTCATGGAATTCCCCCGCGAGCGCGCCCAGTGTAGGCACAGCCCCATCGGTGGGAAATGACAATCAGTTTACTTTTTCGGCCTGCTGGAATTTGCGGCGCTGGACGAACGAGTCCGCGAAGCGAACCAGAAGGGCTGCGATCAGCAGGAACAGCGCCAGACCATAATAGGAGTCGGGCCGGTGCGGACCCGCCAGACGGTCCAGGTCGCCAAGTGCGAATGCCAGCCAGAAATATCCGCCTGCCAAGGTTTGCAGGCCGCGGCATGCTTGTGGTCCGAGGAAGCGTCCCGAAACGTCATAGGTGCAGGCCAGCAGTACGGCCAGGATAAATCCGGAGAACGCGCAGAGGGCGGCGGTCGCCACAGGAAGAGGCGTGCCGGAGAGCAGATACGGCGCCACCAGGCTGGCCATAAACACGCCGTAGACGGCGGCGAACGCCAGCATCAGTCCGCGTTGCTCGCGGCCCAGCGTTGTGGTGAGCGGCGTGGGATACAGCCGCGCGAGCGGACCGGCGACGAAGGCGACGACGAATACGAGGGCTGCGATCCTCTGGACCAATTCGGCCGCGTAATGCGCGCCGTTCATGCCGCCGCCGCGCAGCAGGAAGGCAAACAGCGCCACGCTCACCGCCACAATGCAGCCGCTCGCCACCAGCGTGGAGGTACGCCTATGCGGTTGCCAAGCGGGTGCAGCGTAACCCGCGACAGATTCGACAGCGACCATGATTCGTGCCCGGATATTCATTCCCGAAGATACAACGCGGCACGCGCCAAAACGCTGCTAGGCGATGCGCGACAAAGCGACCGCGAGGCCTTGGACCGGCACTTTGGCTTCGTGGCGTGGCGCGCAAGCCACAAGACCGGCCGTGTCGAAGCCGGCCCGCTGGGCTTGAAGGCGCAGATAGGATTGCGAGTGCCGCCAGCGGCGTTTGGGACCGAACTCAAACCCCTCGCCTTCCTTCTGCTCCACCGTGAACAGGAAGAATCCGCCGGGGCGCAGCCGCGCGAAGGCCCCGTCGAAGGTTTTCGTCAAATCGCCCAGATAGACGAGCGTGTCGGCGGCGAGGATCAGGTCGTAGCTTGTGCCGTCCTGCGACAAAGCGGTTTCGAGATCGCGGACGGCGAGCGTGCGGTAGATATGCCGCACCCGCGCCTTTTCGATCATGGCGGGGCTGAGATCGATGCCGTCCAGGTGCAAGGCGATATCCTTGAAGGTTGCGCCGGTAAGTCCCGTGCCGCAGCCCAGATCCAATATCTCGAACGGGCCGCGCCCGGGCACGACCAGATCGGCCAGCTCGCGCAGGATTTGCGGCGCGCGATAGGAAAGCTGTTCGATCATACGCGAATCGTAATCGGCTGAGAATTGATCGAAGAGATGACGGACATAGCCGGCATCCGAGCGCGGACGGGCGCGCATCGCCTCGGCTTCGGCGATGGCAGCACGCAGACCGGCATGACGTGGGTTTAGCCGGGCGAACGCTTCCAGCGCCTTATCCGGCTCGCCAGCCGCGAGCCAGGCGCGACCGAGCGCAAAACGCGCGCTAGCCAATTCGTGGTCGAGACGCAGCGCGCGCTGAAGTTCCGCGATCGCATCGGGCAGATGTTCGGCCGCCAAGAGCGCTTCGCCATGCGCCAGCGCTGCCTCTGCGTCACGGGGACGAAGCGATGCCGCCTCGCGCGCCGCGATCAGCTTTTCGTCGCCATCACGCCGCAAGCGTGCATTTGCCGTTGTTGAGCACCACCACGTCGCGCTCCTTGAGCTTGGCGCGGAACGAGACGACGGCGCCATCAATCCACATTTCGGTCACGATCGTCTCACCGGGAAATACCGGCGCTGAGAAGCGCGCGTCGAAGCCCGCGATCTTCTTCGCATCGTATTTGCAGATGCTGGAGATCACCGCGCGGCAGGCCGTGCCGTAAGTCGCGAGGCCATGCAGGATCGGGCGCGGAAAGCCCGCCATCTTGGCGAATTTGGGATCGCGGTGCAGCGGATTGCGGTCGCCCGACAGCGCATAGATGAAAGCCTGATCCGGGCGCGTGTCGCATTCGTGCACGAGGTCGGGCGCGCGAGTCGGCAAGATATGCGGATCGGGCGCGCCGTCCTTCGGCCCGCCGAAGCCGCCATCGCCGCGCGCGAAAATCGTCATGAGAAGCGTGCAGAGCTTGTCGCCGGATTTCTGTTCCTTGATCACGCGTTCCACCAGAATGATCGCGCCTTTGTCCTTGCCTTTGTCGAAGACGCCGACAACCCGCTCATCGAACACGACGTCGGCCGCATAGGGCAGCGGCTTGTGCATGGTCAGACGCTGCTCGCCATGCACGACCAGCATGTAGTTGATGTTGGCGCGCGCCAGCGTGGCGCCCGCGCCCCAGCCGATGACGGTCGCCATGCTCGGCACGGTCTGCAGGTCGTTCTCGTAGACGAATTTGAGCTCGGCCTCGTTCATCGGATCGCGCATGAAGCCGATGCCCAGCGCGTAGAGCATGGCCTCGCGGTCGCCATAGGAGGCGGTCAGGCCGGTCGATTTCGCCTGCATAAGTTCGTCGTAATTGATGGGCATCAGAGTCTCCGGGTGGCGGACGGCGATTGGGACATTTTGGCGGACAAGGAGCAAGACCCTTGCACAGGTGCTAGATTGAACACGCATCGACCGCCAGAGGAAGGCCATGACCTATCGCTGTTTCAATCTCGAGATCACCGGCAACATCGCCCATCTTCAGCTCAAGCGCGGCGATGAACTCAACACGATGGTGCCGGAATTTTGGCGCGAGTTACCGGACATCGTTCGCGACATCGACGACAACGCCAAGGCGCGCGTCATCGTCATCTCCTCAACCGGCAAGCATTTCTCCGCCGGCATGGATCTGTCGGTGTTCGCGAGCGGCGGATCGGTGGGAACCTCGGCGGCGGCCTCGAAGGAAGAACGCGGACGGGTGCGGGCGAATTTGCGCCAGGGCGTGCTCGACATTCAGGAAACGTTCAACGTGCTGGAGCGCGCGCGCATGCCGGTGCTGATCGCGATTCAGGGCGGCTGCGTCGGCGGCGCGGTGGACTTCGCCAGCGCCTGCGACTGCCGCTATGCGACGCAAGACGCCTTCTTCGTCATCCAGGAAATCAATCTCGGCATGACCGCCGATGTCGGCACCTTCCCGCGGCTGTGCCATCTGATGCCCGAGGGCATGGTGCGCGAGCTTGCTTATTCGGGCCGCCGCCTGCCGGCGGCGAAGGCACTCGCACTCGGCCTCGTCAATGAGGTGTTCCCGACACAGACCGAGATGCTCGAACATGTCATGGCGGTCGCGAAGGACATCGCGGAGAAATCGCCGCTCGCGGTGTACGGCTCGAAGGTGATGATCAATTACGCCCGCGACCATTCGGTGGCCGACGGACTCGACTACATCGCGACCTGGCAGGCCGGCATGTACAATCCCCAAACCGACATGCTGGAAAGCTTCAAGGCGAAGGCGGAGAAGCGCGCGGCGAAATTCGCGGATCTGTTGCCGGCGAAGAAGATGCTGGGCGGTTAGCTCGCCGCCGCTTCGTTATGGCGGCGGATGGAGACCGCTGGGCCTTCGCTCCACACGTCGGTCAGCGGCAGACCGCGCTTTTCGATCATCATCTGCGTATGAGCATAGCCTTCGGCGATGCAGCGGTCGAAGGAGCGCCAGTCGCGCAGGCCGATGTCGAGCAGAGGCGGCTCGAACAGATAGTCGGCTTGCTCGCGCACCAGCTTGCGCTGCGCCTCCGAACCGACCGTGCCCGAACGCATCAGGATCGAGAGGATCGAGGGCGAGCCGCGCATGCGCTGCCAGAGCAGCCACCAGATCGGGCGCTCGCCGTAGCGGTCGTCGCGCGCCTCCAGATCGCTTTCGCCGGTGACGTCGGAGGCGATGATGGGGCCGCTCTCGCGCTGGCGCATCACGTCGACAGGAAGATTGTTCATCACCCCGCCATCGACCAGCAGATGGCCGTGATGGGTCACGGGAGGAAGGATTCCCGGCAACGCCACGCTGGCGCGCAGTGCACGCCATAACAACCCGCTCCTGTGCTCGTGGATGCGCCCGGTGGTGAGATCGGAAGAGACACAGAAGAACGGCTTGGCCAGTTCCTCGATGCGGATGTCGCCGAAATTCTCGTGCAGCAGGGTGCTGACCTTCTTGCCGCGCACCAGCGCGATCAGGGGCAGCGTGAAATCCGAGAGCGGATTGGTGGTGACGAAAGCAGCGCGCATGCGCTCGGTCATTTCCTCGATGCCCCACTCCAAGGCGACGCCGGCCGCGATGATCGCGCCCATCGAGGTGCCACCGAGATGATCGAAGGGCACGCCCGCCTCCATCAGCGCCTTGATGACGCCGATATGGGCGAAGCCGCGCGCGCCGCCGCCCGCCAAGACCAGTCCCACGGCGCGGCCGGCGATAAAGCGCGCCAGCCGGCTTATGTCGTCCGCCCTGCCCGCGCGCAGATGGTGATGGGATTCGAACAGACCGCTGCGCAGCGCGAAATGCTCCGGCAGATCCTGGCCGCGCCCCGCCGGATGCAACAGCAGCAGTTCGGGCAGTCCGCTGGCGCGTTCCTTGAACGCCGGCATTTCGATCGGTCTGAGCGGCAGCGGTTGATCGGAACGCGCCAAGAGAAAGATGCGATCGGCCTGGCGCAGGCAATGCTGCGTCCATGCCGTGTCGGGCGCGTCGCCGCGATAGAAGACGACATCGTGCGCGGCCTCGAAATTGTTGAACCATTCCGCCGATTGCTCGGCGACCGAGACATCCAGCACGGCGGCGCGCGATCCCATGTCGACCAACGCGCCGGCGAGGCGATGGGCGATGGGCTCGTTCTCCAAGCCTTCCTGCAGGGGCACCAGCGCAAACGTCCTGGGACGGGAACCGTCGGCGACGTTTCTGGTCGTGTCGTGCAGACGCTTCACCAATATCCGCATCAGATTGAGCATGACGCGCGGATGGCGCGCGATCAGCGTGTCGAAGCCGTGCGGACTGATGCGCAGAAGTTCGGTGTCGCGCAGCGCCGCGATCTGCGCGGAATGTTCGGTCTCGTGCGAAATCAGCGCCATCTCGCCGACGGTTTCGCCGGCGGGAATATGCGCCACCAGCCGGCGCTTGCCGTGCTCGTCCAGAACGAAGATTCCCAGACCGCCCGTCAGAACCAGAAACAGCGCGGACTCGTTCTCACCGTCGCGCTGCAGCAGCATGCCGCCCGGCAGTCCGAACCAGTTGGCCTCGGACAATAGGCGCTTGAGCGCGGCGTCGCCGACATCGCGCAACAGGGGAAAGGCGCGCAGATGCTCGCGCAAGGATTCCGGATAGAGCGTCTCTTGCCCGACGCGGAAGGATGAGAGGAACGCCATATTCATGGTTCTAACTCACCAAGCCCGCCGACCGCCAACGAACGCCACACGGGCGCTGCCAAGCTTTGCTGCCGCACAGCCGGGGTTCCCCGCAGCCTGAAACCTCGCACGCCATGGTAAATAAGGCCTTACTGCGATGCGGCCGGTCGTGTGCGAGATGCACGCAAACACAAGCACGTGCGTAGGGCATAGCGTTCGCGCTGCACTGCAATATCGCGCGGCATGCGCGCGCATTGGAAACGAGCCTAGTGTGGCGAATCCGAAATTCGCTGTATCTTGGTGCAAGGACAGATGCGAATTTTGGATTCAAAGCCACACTAGCAATCTCTTGAATCTAGCGCGGTTTTGGATTTGAAGTTCCTAAGGGTGGACGCCATGAAAAACGTAGGAACTTCAAATCCACCGCACTAGCGCCACACTAAAGTTGCAAATTCATTCCAGATACGCGAAGCGGGGGCCGCGTTGCGTACCAGCCAAAGAGGAATTCCGATGAAGACGCAGTTTGTCCGAGCCTTGCTTGTCGTATGTTTCGCCGCAGGCGGTCCGCTGCTTGCCACCTCGCTGCCGGCGATGGCCGCAGAAGCAGCCAAGGAACAGCCCGTGAGCAAGGCCGTCGGGTTGCCGCTGAGCGACGCCCTCAAGCTCGCCCAAGCGAAGGACTTCACGACCGCTCTCATCAAGGTGAAGGAGGCCCAGGCAGTTCCCGACCGCACGCCTTATGACGACTTCAAGATCAACCAGGTTCTGGGCTTCGTCGCGATCAACCTGAACGACCATGCGACGGCGACCACCGCGTTTGAGGCAATGGCGGAATCGCCGGCCATGCCCGAGGCGGACGCGAAAGACACGCTGCACAACGCCATGCTGCTCGCCAACGAATCGAAGCACTATCAGAAGGTCGTCCAATACAGCCAGATGGCCGAGAAGGCCGGCGGCATGGACGACAAGGAACAAGGCGCACTGGCTCAATCCTATTATTTTATGGGCAATTACGCGCAGTCGCTTGCCGTGGCGCAGAAATCCGTGGCCCAAGCCAATGCCGCGGGCCAGATGCCCGATCGCGGTGTGCTCGACGTTATCGTCACCGCTCAGGTCAAACAAAAGGATCAGGCCGGCGCGCTACAGACGCTCGAAGTGCTGGCGCAGGATTACGGCGCAGCGGAGGATTGGGGCCAGGTGATCGAGCTGGCGCTCGGCACTAAGGGCGGACGCGATCTCGACTGGCTCAATCTCTATCGTCTGCGCCTGGCGACCAATGCGACCATTCCGGCCGACGACTATGCGCTGATGGCGGGGATCGCCTCGCATCTCGGCTATCCCGGCGAAGCCACCGCCATTCTCGAGCGCGGACAAGCCAATGGCGCCGGCAAGATCGGCGCAGCGCTGGCCGCAGCACGCGGCAAAGAGGCCGAGGACAAGCGCTCGCTGCCCTCGTTTGATGCACAGGCGCGCAAGCACCCGACCGGTGACTTCGACGTAAAACTGGCCGAGACCTATTACGGCTATGGCCGCTATGCGGAGGCCGAAGAGGCCGCGCGCCGGTCCATCACCAAGGGCGGCACCAAGGACGCGCAGGAAGCACCGATGGTGCTCGGCATGGCGCTGGCGATGCAGGGCAAGAACGCCGAAGCCGCGCAGACATTCTCCCAGGTGAAGGGAACGCCCGCGATCGAAAAGACCGCGCATTTGTGGTCGCTCTATGCCGGGCGCAAATACGGCGGCGCGGCTGCGCCGACGCCAGCGCCAGCGAAGTAGTTCCTCCGGCTGGCGTAGCGTTGGCACAGGGAACGAGCCATGACCCTGGTACTCGGCTTTGCGCCTTTTGTGCTGTTCGCGGTGCTGATGCGGCTTTCGGTCAGCCTGGCGCTTTGGGTCGCGTTCGCCACAGCGTTCACACTGGCTCTGCGCTCGTTCGTCGAAACGCGCGTGCTGAAGACCCTCGACGTCGGCAGCACGATGCTGTTCGGGCTGTTGGCGCTTTTCGTGAGCTTCATTCCGCCGGACGTAACGCTTAGCGCGGTCAGGCTGATCGTCGACGGCGGCATGTTGACGATCGCGCTGGTGTCGATTTTGCTGCGCCAGCCGTTCACCCTGCAATATGCGCGCGAGCAGGTGCCGCGCGCCTTGTGGGGCGCGCCGCTCTTCTTGAGGACGAATTACATCATTTCCGCGGTTTGGGCGGCCGCTTTCGCGATCATGACCGCGGCCGATGCGGCGGCGACCTTCATTCCGCAGGTTTCGTTGACACGGGCGGTGGCAGCGGGTCTTGTCGCGCTCGCCGCCGCGCTTACCTTTACTTTGCAATATCCGATTTATGTTCGCCGCCAACTCGGCCGCACGAGCGATTGATACCGCCAGAGGGACGCGCATGTTTTGGCAAGTGGCAAAGCCCATTCTGTTCGATCTGCTGGTGGCGATCATTTTCGCCGCCGTGCTCTTCGCGAGCGGCAACATCTACATCGCGACGGCAATCGGGATCGCGATCGGCATCGCCCAGTTCGCCTATCAGAAGCTGAATGCGCATCCGATCGGACCCCTGCAATGGCTTAGCCTTTGCATCGTCGTGATTTTCGGAACGACGACCATCGTCACGCACAATCCGCACTTCATCATGCTGAAGCCGACGATCATCGATGCCGTGGTCGGCGCGGTGATGGTGTCGCGCAGCTGGATGGCGCCCTACCTGCCGACCATAGTAAAGCAGCACGTCAGCGAAAGAACCATCACGCGCGCGAGCTATGCCTGGGCGGCGGTGATGTTCGGCTTCGCGCTGCTGAATCTTATCGTGGCGTTCAGCGTAACCCCCAAGCTGTGGGCGCTTTACGCCACTTTCGTGCCGACCGCCGTGATCGTTGCCCTGTTCGTAGTCCAGTATTTCCTGTTCCAGGCGCTGGTGCGCAGGAACTTGCGCGCCCGTCCGAACACGCTCCCGGCCTGAAATTCCCGCCTTAACGTCGCCTTTGCTCTGGGCCATGCGCCGGGCTAGGTTCCGGCCGCTCACCCATTGCCGGAGGATATCATGAGAGAAGCCGTCATCGTTTCGACCGCGCGCACCGGCCTGGCCAAGTCCATGCGTGGCGGCTTCAACATGACCCACGGCGCGGTAATGGGCGGGCACGCAGTCAAGAATGCCATCGCCAATGCCAAGCTCGATCCCAAGGAAGTCGAAGACGTCTTCATGGGCTGCGCCCAGCCCGAAGGCGCCACGGGCTTCAACATCGCGCGGCTCTCCGCGATCTGGGCGGGATGTCCGGTCACGACGGCGGGAGCCACGGTCAACCGCTTTTGCTCGTCGGGCCTGCAGGCGGTAGCCATGGCCGCGCAATATGTGATCACCGAGGGCACGCCGGTCGCGATCGGCTCCGGCGTCGAGTCCATTTCTCTGGTGCAGATGGGCGGCATGAACACCAAGAACATCACCGAAGAGCATCTGTTGCAGGTCAAGCCTGAGCTGTGGATGTCGATGATCGAGACCGCCGAGATCGTCGCCGAGCGCTATGGCGTTAGCCGCGAGCGCCAAGACCAATATGCACTGGAGAGCCAGCGCCGCACGGCAGCAGCGCAGCAGGCCAACAAGTTCAAGGACGAAATCGTCCCGCTCAAGACCAAGATGAAGAAAGTCGACAAGGCCACTGGCGCCGAATCCATCGTCGAGACGACGGTCGACCATGACGAATGCAACCGCCCCGACACGACCATCGAAGGCCTGCGCGGGCTCAAGCCGGTGCTCGCAGGCGGTATGAAAGTGAAGGAAGGAAAATACATCACTGCCGGCAACGCCTCGCAATTTTCCGACGGCGCAGCCGCCGTCGTGGTAATGGACGGCGCCGTGGCGGCGAAGCGCGGCATCAAGCCGCTAGGTATTTTCCGAGGGTTCGCGACGGCCGGCTGCGAGCCGGACGAAATGGGAATCGGTCCGGCCTATGCAGTGCCGCGCCTGCTCGAACGGCACGGCTTGAAAGTGCAGGACATCGATCTGTGGGAGTTGAACGAAGCCTTTGCCAGCCAGGTGATCTATTGCGCCGACAAGCTCGGCATTCCCTATGACCGGTTGAACGTCGATGGCGGCGCCATTTCCATCGGCCATCCCTACGGCATGTCCGGCGCGCGCATGACGGGGCATATTCTGCTCGAAGGCCGCCGCCGCAAGGCCAAATACGGCGTCGTCACTATGTGCATCGGCGGCGGCATGGGCGCGGCCGGCCTGTTCGAAATCCTTCCGTAGCGTGTCGCGGGGGGACTGGCCGATGCGCGCGTTGGCGCTTTGTGCGATGGCACTCGCTTGCGCCGGCTGCACCAGCCTGCAAGCGATGATCTCGCCGCCGCCCGATCCCGCCATTGTCATGCCGGCGCTGGAGCTGCGCATCGCCATCCTCGTCGCCGAGGAGCGCCAGAAGCTCGATACCAACGCCAAGCCGCTGATGCTGGATCCCGAACTCGCGGAGATCGCGCGCAAGCGTGCCGCCGACATGGCGTCGAAGAATTATTTCGCGCATACCGCGCCGAACGGCGATACGTCGGCGACGTTGCTGATGGCGGCGGATACGCATTTTCAGGGTTTGCTCGGCGAGAACATGGCCGCCCAGCACTACACCAAGGCCGGCGGCATCGACGTCAACGGTTTCGCGCGACGCTTCGTCGACACCTGGCTTGCCAGTCCGCCGCACCGCCAGAACCTGTCGTTCACCGAATACAATCACACCGGTATCGGTGCGGCGATGAACGGCGACATGGTCTATGTTACCGAGCTGTTCTCGACCGATATGGGAATGGGGCCGCACAAGGACGGCACGCCGCCGCTCGCGATCACGCCGTTGGCGAGTCCGCAGGCGGCAACAACGGGCAATAGCGGTTCGACCGCGCCGGCGGCGCATTAGATGGCGGGAGCGCAGCGCATGAACCGTTCGGATCGAACGCCACCTGCGAGCAATCGCCGGATCCGGACATATCGCGACTTCTGGCCTTATTACCTGCAGGAGCACGCCAAGCCGCAGACCCGCGCCATCCATTATCTCGGCACAGCGCTGGCGACGCTTTGTCTGCTCGCGTTCGTCGTCACCGGCAATTTGTGGTTTGTCCCGGCCGCATTGGTTTCGGGCTACGCCTTCGCCTGGATCGGGCATTTCTTCATCGAAAAGAACCGGCCGGCGACGTTCACCTACCCGGTTTGGTCGCTGTTCTCCGACTTTCGCATGGCCTGGAGCTGGATCACCGGACGCCTGGGAAGAGAGTTGCGTGAGGCCGATGTCGCGCCGCGCTCCCTTAAGCCGGGCGGACGGCGCTAACCACCCATTAATCCTATCTGTGGACTAATGCCCGGCATGGACCAAAGCCGGTCACCTCCCACGCTTTGGCCCAGCATCATTTCTTTACACTATATGTTGGCACCGATACTTTCGGTTGGGGGTGCGTCGTACTGTGAGTCGAAATGCGACCTGATCTTCCTTGGAACGTGGCCGGCATACCCGCGGAAGCGCGGGAGGCCGCAAGGGCCGCTGCACGCCGGGAGGGCCTGTCCGTCGGGGAATGGCTCACGCGCCGCATTCTGCGCAGCTTTTCCGACACGGGCGAGGACGCCATGAGCGACCGTGCCGACTGGCGCCGCAGCGAATTCCGCGCCGCCGAACCCGCCCCCTCCAGCCGCCGCGACACCGAAGAGATGCTGGACCGCGTCAGCCGCAGCGAGGCCGAGGCCAGCGATTCCTCGCGCCGGATCGAGGAGCAGTTGCGCAACGTCGCCCGCAGGCTTGATTCGACCGAGCGCAGCCAGTCCGAAAGCAATCGGGCGATGAGCCAGGCCGCGAGCGAGATCAACATCGCCACGCGCGAGCAGGCGCAAGCCTTCGATCAGCTCGGCAATCACGTCGTCGGACTTGCGGACCGGCTCGAGCGTGTCGAACGCAATGAGAGCAGCGGCGGCCTCAAGGACGCCGTGAAGGGACTCCACACCGGGCTGTCACGGCTGGCGGATCAGATTTCGCACACCGCGAATCAGTCTGCGACGCAGATTTCCGCGCTGGCGCATAATCTGGAATCCGTTGCCGGGCGGCTGGGCCAAGCCCGCCAAGAAGCCGAGAACACCGCGCGCGCATTCGATCAGCGCGTCGCCGTGCTCGACGAGCGCGTGCGCGCCGTCGAGAAGGCAGCGCAGACCAGCACCAGCGCGCTCGAACGCGCACTGGAAAGCATCGAAGCGCGGCAGATCGCGCGCAAAGACGAAGATGCCGATTTGCAGCGCCACGCAGCGGCAACGGCCGGCTCCATCGCCAGGCTCGAGGAAAATATCGGCAAGCTCGAGGCGCGCGGCGCCGATCCGCTGATCGACAAGCGGCTGGGCAATATCGAACACAATTTGAGCGACATCGCGGCGCGTCTCGACAGCATCGATCGCGCCGCTGCCGAAAGCCGCCAGGCAGCGCAAACCCCTGCCGCCAGGAGCGAGCCGATGCAGCGCGCGGCGGAAGCGCCGTTCTCTCCATTGCCTAATGCCGGCGGCTATCAGCCGGCACCGGCATTCGACGCGCCGCCCTTCCCCGAGACCGACATGCGCGCCGCGCATCACGCCCCGTTCGCGGCGCAAGCCGACGAGTTCCTGCCGCCGCACGCCTATGAACCCGCGAGCGCCTTCGGCGGTGAACCGCCGTTTGCCACGGGACCAAACTATGGCGGCGATGCGTTCTCGGGCGCGCCGCCTGCAGATACCTATCTCTCCGCGGCAAGGCGTTCGGCGCGCGCTGCCGCCGCCCAGGCTACCGCCGAGCGCGCCGGTCACGGCTTTCATTGGGGTGGCGGGCAAGCGTCTTCGCCAGCGCCCGGCCGCACGCGCTATCTACTGATCTTCGTTATCGCGCTGATCGCGATCGCGCTCGTCGCGGGGATCATTCTCAGTCAGAGCATCTCGGGAATTTCCATGCGTCCGACGGGCGTCAGCGCGCTGTTTTCCAGCCAGGCCCCGGCGCCAACCGCGCCGCGCGCCGTGCCGTCGTCCGCCAACGTCCTTCCTGAAGCAACGCCGCCGGTGACGGCACCGGCGACGCAGCTGCCCGCGAGCACAGCGCCAACAACGGCAAACCCGCCCGCCGGCGCTGCGACGACGATGCACCGTGCCGCCACACCCGCCGTTCTGCCGCCACTGCAGCAGCGCGTCGTGAACGCCGCACCGATTCATGCCGTGCCGTCTGCGCCGAGCGCGGCACCGGCACGCAGCGCGCCGCAACCCGCAGCGCCTGCGCGCAGCGCGCCGCAACCAGCTGCGCCGAGCGTCACCAATCGCACGGCCGCCGTTCCGGTCCTGGATCGGCTGACCGCCGCCGCCAATGCCGGCAACGCCAAGGCCGAATTGATCGTCGGGCTGAGATATCTCGACGGCGACGGGGTGCCTGTGAACGAAGCCCAGGCCGCCAAATGGCTCGAGCGCGCCGCCGAAGCCGGCGAACCCGTGGCGCAATATCGTCTCGGCACACTGTTCGAACGCGGCCGCGGCGTGACCGCCGACGCGGCCAAGGCGACCCACTGGTATCAAGCCGCCGCGATGCTGGGCAACCGCAAGGCGATGCACAATCTGGCCGTGGCCTATGCCGAGGGCTCCGGCACCAAGAAGGATTATGCGGAGGCCGCGCGCTGGTTCTCCAAGGCGGCGGCGCTCGGCCTCGCCGATTCGCAATTCAATCTGGCGGTGCTCTACGAACGCGGGATGGGCGTGCCGCAAAGCCTGCTCGATGCCTACAAATGGTATGCGGTCGCGGCCGCCCAGGGCGGCGACAGCGAATCCAAGACGCGCATCGACGCGCTGGCCACGCAACTCAGCAGCGCCGACCGCGCAGCCGCCCAGCACGCCGCCGACATATTCAAAGCGGCACCGCTCGACAGCCGCGCCAACGTGGCGCCGCAACTGTCCGATCTGCCCCGCGGATAGTGCCGCTCGGACGGTTGACCGCATCGGTTGACGCGCGCAGATTGAATTTGGTCCGGGACTCATCAACCCGGTGAATTCCTTACTCTTTCCGCGCGATTCTGATCGATGGAAATCTATTTGCCCATCGCCGAAATGTCAGTCCATTGGCTGATCATCCTGGGCATGGGTTTCGGCGTGGGATTTCTCTCAGGGATGTTCGGGGTGGGCGGCGGATTTCTGCTGACGCCTCTGCTGATCTTTTACGGCATACCCTCGGGCGTGGCGGTGGCGACGACCTCGAGCCACATCACCGCTTCGTCGATGTCCAGCGCGCTGGCGCATTGGCGCAAGCGCGCCGTCGATCTCAAAATGGGCGCGGTAATGACCGCGGGCGGCATCGTCGGCACCGGCGCGGGCGTGTGGCTGTTCGCCGTGTTGCGGCGCGCCGGCCAGATGGATCTCACCGTCTCGGCCAGCTACGTGTTGCTGCTCGGCACCATCGGCGGGTTGATGCTGAAGGAAAGCCTGGAGACCTTGCGCGCCGCGCGCGGCGGAGCACCGGTCCCGGCACGCAGGCCAGGCCAGCACAATTGGATCCACGGCTTGCCGCTGAAGATGCGCTTTCGCCAATCGCGGCTCTATATCAGCGTGATTCCGCCGCTGGTGATCGGATTCGCCGTCGGCGTTCTCTCCGCGATCATGGGCGTCGGCGGCGGTTTCATCATGGTGCCGGCGATGATCTATCTGCTGCGCATGCCGACCAATGTGGTGATCGGCACGTCGTTCGTGCAAATCATCTTCGTCACCGCCACCGCGACGATCCTGCAGTCGGTGAACAATTACGCGGTCGACGCCGTGCTTGCCATGCTGCTGATCGCTGGCGGCGTGATCGGCGCGCAATTCGGCGTGCGCGCCGCCGCACGGCTGAGAGGCGAGCAATTGCGCTTCCTGCTGGCGCTGCTTGTGCTGGCGGTGGCGGCGCGGCTTCTGTTCGGGTTGGTGGCGCGGCCCGACGATCTCTACAGCCTGGCGGTGGGCAGCCTATGAAATCGCGCTACGCCCTTCTTATCCTCGTGCTGTGCACGGCGGCCCCAGCATCGGCCGAGGATCTAGTGTCGGGCCTGTCGCAGGACGTGGTCGAGATCACTTCCAACTATACCGGCACGGACATCGTCGTGTTCGGCGCAATCGAACGGCCAGCCGAAATGCAGGGCCGCGACGTCGTCGTCGTCGTGCGCGGGCCGGACGTCGATATGACGGTGCGGCGGAAGGATCGCGTCGCAGGCATCTGGATCAATCACGACCGCGCCGTGCTGGGCGGCATGCCGTCCTACTATTTCCTGGCGAGCACGCGGCCGATGAGCGAGATCGCCTCGCCCGACACGCTCAAGCGTTACGATCTCGGTCTGGCCGATGTCGAACCTCAGCGCGTCGCCAGTCATCACGACGTCGAACCGTTCCGCCTGGCGGCGGTGCGTCAAGAAGTGAAGAGTGGGCTCTACGCTGAAGCGCCTTCCGGCGTCGTGTTCCTGAGCGAGACGCTGTTTCGCGTGCACGTGCCGGTGCCGGCATCGGTGCCGCGCGGTCAATACAATGTGGCGGTCTATCTGTTTCGCGACGGCACGGTGATCAGCGCCCAGTCGACGCCGCTGTTCATCGATCAGACCGGATTCGAGCGGCGACTGTTGAACGTCGCCCATCAATCGCCGTTCACCTATGGATTTTCGACGGTGCTGGCGGCGGCCTTGCTCGGCTGGCTGTCGTCGCTGGCGTTCCGGCGGAGCGACTGAGGAATACCGCGCCCCGCCACGGCATAGACGCGCCGCGCGCCCAGCACATAGGCCGCGTAATCGGCTGGAAACAGCGGCCGAAAAGCATCCTCCCACAAATCGAGCCCGCCAGCGTAGGCGCCGAAGGCGGGCAACAGCAGCCGCGTGCCGTCCGAAACGAAGCAGCGCCGCCGAAGGCTGCGGCCGCGCCGCGTGACCATGGTGCACGGATGCAGATGGCCGGCGAGCTCTCCGGCTTGCGGATGCGGTTGCGGCTCATGGCGGAAGACAAGCCCACCGATGGCGATTTCGGACGCGACAATTCCGCCGAGCCAGGCAGGTGGCGTCGGATCGTGATTGCCCGCGATCCAGATCCAATCGGCGGCACGGCCGAGGGATGCGAGCGTTTCGCGATCATCGTTATCCAGACGGTCGGCCGCTTCGGCATCGTGGAAGGAGTCGCCGAGTGCGATGATCCGTGCCGGCTTGCGTTGTGCGATGACGGACGCCACGCGTTTGAGCGTCGCGCGCGTGTCGTAAGGCGGCAGCAGAGCGCCGCGACGGGCAAGCGACGAGCCCTTCTCGAAATGCAGATCGGCGAAGACGAGCGTGGCCTCCGCCGGCCACCATGCGGCACCGCTGGAATCGAGCAGCAGCGCCTCGCCGTTCACGCCGATTTCGATGTCGCCGTCTCTATTCCACACGCATCGCATCCTTGACCAGCGAATCCTCGGCTTCGCGCAGGATATCCTCGTTTGCCTCGCCCGCGACCATCTCGCGCGAAATCTCCAGCAGCGCCGGCACGGCGAGCGGCGAGACGCGATCCAGGCGTTTCTTGACGATGCGATTCTTCACCCGCGCCAGCATATCGCCCAGGCGCGCGATATCGAGCAGGCCGGTCGCCGCGTCTTCGTATGTGGCGCGCAGCAGAATGTGGTCGGGTTCGTGCTCGCGCAAGACGTCGTAGATCAAATCCGAAGAGAAGGTGACCTGGCGGCCGGTCTTCTCGCGGCCCGGAGAGCGCCGCTCGATCAGGCCGGCGATGATCGCGCAATTGCGGAAGGTGCGTTTGTAAAGATTGGATTCTGCGAGCCAGGCGTCGAGATCGTCGCCCAGCATGTCGGCATCGAACAGTTTTCCCATGTCGAGGCCGCCCATGTCGCGCAGACCCCAGATAGCGAGCGCGTATTCGTTGGCGGAAAATCCCAGCGGCCGCATCGCGAGACGTTCCAGCCGGCGCGTGAGCAGCATGCCGAGCGTCTGGTGCGCCAGCCGGCCTTCGAAGGGATAGCAGACGAGATACTCTCTGGAGCCGCGCGGGAAGGTTTCCACCAGCAACTGGCCGGGTTGCGGGATGAGCGAACGCCATTCCTGGATGCGCAGCCATTCGTTCACGGGCTCCGGCAGCGCGGCCCAGCGTTCGGGACGCGAGACCATCTCGCGCACGCGCTGGGCCAGAAACGTCGAAAGCGGAAACTTGCCGCCATTGTAGGACGGCACCTGCGCGCGTTCGTCCTGGGTTCGGGTGACATAGGCCGCATCGTCGCGGATGCCCTCGAATCGCAGCACATGGCCCGAGAACACGAAGGTGTCGCCCGGCGCCAATTGTTCGACGAAATATTCCTCGAGCTTGCCGAGCACGCGCCCGCCCGCGCCCGTCGGCCGGCCCTTGGATTGCAGGCGGATGTCGATCATCGGGTCTTCGACGATGACGCCGACATTGAGCCGATATTGTTGGGCCATGCGCGGATGGGCGATGCGCCAAAGTTTTTCGGGCGTCTGGCGCAAGCGCGCATAGCGGTCGTAGCGCTTGAGCGCATAACCGCCGGTGGCGACGAAATCGACGACGCGGTCGAAATCCTCGCGCTTGAGATGGCGATAAGGCGCGGCCGATACGACTTCCGCGAACAGCGCATCGGCATCGAAGGGCGTGCAACACGCCATGCCCAGAACATGCTGCGCCAAGACGTCGAGACCACCCAGACGCGGGCGCTCGCCATCGAGCTCGCCCGCCATCACCGCATCGCGCGCGGCTTCGCATTCCAGCACCTCGAAGCGGTTGGACGGCACCAGCAGCGCCTGGCTCGGCTCGTCGAGACGGTGATTGGCGCGGCCGATGCGCTGCACCAGACGCGCCGCGCCCTTCGGCGCACCGATGCAGACCACCCGGTCCACCGCGCCCCAATCAATGCCGAGATCGAGCGTCGAGGTGCAGACGACCGCGCGCAGATCGCCACGCGTCATCGCCGCTTCGACCTTGCGGCGCTGCTCGGGCGCCAGCGAGCCGTGATGCAGCGCGATCGCCAGATTTTTCTCGTTGAGCCGCCAAATATCCCGAAACGTCAGTTCGGCCTGAGCGCGGGTGTTGACGAAAACGAGCGTGGTCTTGGCGCGCGTGATCGCGTCCATCACGTCGGCCATAGCGTGGCGCGCCAGATGTCCGGCCCAGGGCACATAGGCGTCGGAGGCGAGGATCGAGATTTGCGGCTTGGCGCCGGGCTCGCCCTTCACCAGCGCGCAATGTTCGGGCGCGAGAAAGCGTTGCAACGGCGCCGGATCGGCGACCGTCGCCGAAAGGCCGACGCGGCGATGGGTCGGCGCCAAGGTTCTGAGACGCGCCAGGCCGAGCGAAAGAAGATCGCCGCGCTTGGAATTGTGCAGCGCGTGAAGCTCGTCGAGCACGACGGCTTGCAGGCTCGCGAACAGGCGCGGCGCATCGCGCGAGGCGAGCAGCAGTGCCAATTGCTCGGGCGTCGTCAGCAGAATGTCGGGCGGCGAAAATTTTTGGCGCTGGCGGCGCGCTGCCGGCGTGTCGCCGGTGCGAGTTTCCACGCGCACGGCAAGGCCCATGTCGGCGACGGGCGTCTCCAGATTGCGCGCCACGTCGACTGCGAGCGCTTTCAGCGGCGAGATGTAGAGCGTGTGCAGCGCACGCGGCCGGCGCGCGGGCAAGGCGCTGAGCGCGATCAGGCTGGGCAGGAATCCTGCCAGCGTTTTGCCGCCGCCGGTCGGCGCCACCAGCAGAACGGTCTCGCCCGACGCCGCGTGCTCGATCAGGGCGAGCTGATGCGGCCTCGGCTGCCAGCCGCGCGCGGCAAACCAGCCGGCGAAATGTGCCGGCAGCAACACCTGCTTTCTTTCCTCCCCCGCTTGCGGGGGAGGTGGCGCGCGAAGCGCGACAGAGGGGGAGGCATCCTTCCCCCCTCCACGGCCTTCGGCCGGACCTCCCCCGTGAACGGGGGAGGAAAGGTATTTTCGCTCGCTCTTCATTGTGCCTGCGCTTGATGGCCTCCTACTCTGCCCCAAGGATAACGAGAGGAACAGATCATGTACGATTTGATGTTCAAGAAGGGGCTGCTCAAGGGCAAGCGCATCCTCGTCACCGGCGGCGGCACGGGACTCGGCGAGGTGATGAGCGAGGCCTACGCCCAGCTCGGCGCCAGCGTCTATATCTGTGGGAGGCGCGCGGACGTGCTCAAGGAAACCGCCAAGAAGATTTCCGGCGAGACCGGCGCCAAGGTGAAAGGCATCGCCTGCGACATCCGCGTGCCAGATGCCGTTGAAGACATGGTCGGGCAGATCTGGGCCGACGGCGGGGCGCTGACGGGCCTCGTCAACAACGCGGCGGGAAATTTCATCAGCCGCACGAAGGACCTTTCGCCCCGCGGCTTCAATGCGATTTCCGACATCGTCTTCCGCGGCTCGTTCTACGTGACGCTGGCCTGCGGCAAGCGCTGGATCGAGGGCGAGAACAAGGCGAGCGTGATTTCGATCCTCACCACATGGATCTGGAACGGCGGGCCCTTCACCGTGCCGTCGGCGATGTCGAAGGCAGGCCTCAACATCATGACCAAATCGCTGGCGACGGAATGGGGACCGAACGGCATTCGCCTGAACGCCATCGCGCCGGGGCCATTCCCCACGAAGGGCGCATGGGAACGGCTGAATCCCAAAGGCACGGCACGCGGCAATGCCGGCGAAGGCATTCCGATGGGGCGCACCGGAGAGATGGCCGAGCTTGCCAATCTGGCGGTGTTCCTGATGGCGGATGGTTGCGACTACCTGACCGGCCAGACGATCGCCATCGACGGCGCTTCGCATCTGGGCGGCACCGGCAATTTCGCGAGCCTGGCCAAGCTCGGCGACAAGGAATGGGAAGCGGTGCGCAACCGCATCCGCACCGCCAACGAAAAGGATAAGGCCAAGCGCGCGGTGTGACGGCCGGCGCGTTCCACAATTGCTCCGTAGACGGATTATAATTTCGCGATTGACTCCACGGACTTCCGGGCGGATGATTTTTCGTCGCGCTACGGCATGACCGGCGCGATGGCTCAACCCTTCTCACAGGGAGATTCCGCATGGAAGACACTCCACCGGGCATAGAACCGGGGCTCCGTGAGGTTCACGGGGCCACGACCGGTGTGCGACGAACCCGGTCGCCCGCAGAAAATTGAAACGACATGCGGCGAGAGCAATCTCGCATCAAGGCCCGTTGAGGGCGTTTGGGAAGCTGTGCTTCCCGTCAGACTCGTGCTGAAACCCCGCTGACATAGCAGCGGGGTTTCGCTTTTTGGGCGCTGCGTCAGCTAAACGCCGGAATGTCCGTCATCGCGCGGCCCATGATCAGCGCGTGGACGTCGTGCGTGCCTTCATAGGTGTTGACCGCCTCAAGATTCAGCATGTGGCGGATGACGCCGTATTCGTCCGAGACGCCGTTGCCGCCATGCATGTCGCGGGCTTCGCGGGCGATCGCCAGCGCCTTGCCGCAATTGTTGCGCTTCATCAGCGAGATCGCGGGCGGCGCGGCATTGCCCTGGTCCATCAACCGGCCGAGTCGCAGCGCGCCGTGCAGGCCGAGCGTAATCTCCGTCTGCATGTCGGCGAGCTTTTTCTGGATCAATTGATTGGCGGCGAGCGGACGGCCGAACTGCTTGCGGTCCATTGTGTATTGCCGTGCCGCATGCCAGCAGAATTCAGCCGCACCCATCGCGCCCCATGAAATGCCGTAGCGCGCACGATTGAGGCAGCCGAACGGGCCGGACAGACCCTTGGCGTTGGGCAGCAGGTTTTCTTCCGGCACCAGGCAATCGGCGAGCACGATTTCGCCGGTGACCGATGCGCGCAGCGAGAATTTGCCTTCGATCTTTGGGGTGGAGAAGCCCTTGGTGCCGCGCTCGACGATGAAGCCGCGGATGACGTCGTCGAGCTTGGCCCAGACCACGGCGAGCTCGGCGATCGGCGAATTGGTGATCCACATCTTGGCGCCGTTGAGGCGGAAGCCGCCCGGCGCCTTGACCGCGCGGGTGATCATGCCGCCGGGGTCGGAGCCGAAATCGGGCTCGGTCAGGCCGAAGCAGCCGACAAATTCTCCGGTTGCGAGCTTGGGCAGATATTTGCGCCGCTGTTCCTCGCTGCCATAGGCATGGATCGGATACATCACCAGCGAGTTCTGCACGCTCATCGCCGAGCGGTAGCCGGAATCCACGCGCTCTACTTCGCGCGCCACGAGCCCATATGAGACGTAGTTCAGCGCCGCGCCGCCATAGGTTTCCGGCAGCGTGATGCCAAGGAATCCCATCTCGCCCATCTCGGTCATGATGGCGCGATCGAAGGTCTCGTTGCGGAAGCCGTCGCGCACGCGCGGCAGCAATTTCTCCTGGCAATAGCCGCGCGCGCTATCGCGCACCATGCGCTCCTCGGCCGAGAGCTCGGCTTCGAGCAGCAGCGGATCGGCCCAATCGAAATGGGCTTCGGACTTCGTTTTCGGGGCGGCAGGTTTGGCGGACATGAATCAGCTTTCGAGAAACTCCAGCACAGCCTGCTTATAGACCTTGTCGCCCACCGTGGTCATGTGATCGCGGTCCGGCACGGTTACCGCGCGCCCATGGGCGAAAGCGGCGGCCAGCGGCTCGGGCGGGCCGGTCAGCGCGTCCTTCTCGCCGCAGACGACCAATACGGGATGAGTAAGACGCGTCAGCTCGGCTGGTGTGAAGACCGTGCGCTCGGCGCGCATGCAGGCGGCGAGTGCGACCAGGTCCTTACCGGGCTGCGAAGCGAAGCTGCGAAAGATCCGAGCGGTAGGATCGCGGATCGTCGCCGGATCGGCGGCCTCCAGCCCATCCGCCAGCACCTGGCGGCGCTGCGGTGCATCGTGAAAATAGGATGCGCCCACGCCCGCCACGATGGCGCGGCGGACCAGATCAGGACGGCGGATCAGAAGCGCCATGGTCAGCATGCCACCCATGGAATAGCCCATGACATCGGCCTGGTTCACGCTCGCGGCGTCCATCACCGCGACGATGTCGGCGAACATCAGGTCGCCATAGGACGTCGCGTCGTGAGGCTTGTCGCTCTCGCCATGGCCGCGAAAATCCAGCGCGACGACACGGCGGCCGGCGCGCGTCAGCGTGTCGTACCAGCCGGGTGCTTTCCAGTTCTGCACCCGGTCCGAAGCAAAGCCGTGCACCAGCACGACAGGCTCGCCTTCGCCCGCGATCTCGTAGGCAATGCGGACGCCGTCCTCGGCTTCAACGAACTCGGTCATTGCATCTTCCGGTTGAGTCGCGGCGACCTTCGCAAAGGCGGGTGGGACTGTCTATTATACCGACAAAATATCAGGCAGGCATCTTCATGTCGTTGGAATCGTTGAAAAAGGACGTCGCCAGCGCGGTCGATGCCATGCGCGACGAGTTGCTCGCGCTGAGCCACGCGATCCATGGCGAGCCGGAGTTGGCGCTGGAGGAATTCCAGGCGGCCGATCGATTGAGTACAGCGGTCGAAGCCCATGGGATCGCCAATCAACGCGGAGCGTTCGGACTCGACACCGCCTACGCCGCCGAGTTCGGCAAGGAGCGCGGACCGACCATCGCCATCCTGTCCGAATACGACGCGCTGCCCGGCGTCGGTCATGCCTGCGGACACAACATCATCGCGGCGGCCGGATTGGGCGCGGCGCTGGCCTTGTCGAAACTCAACGGCCGCCTGCCCGGCCGCGTGCGCTATCTCGGCACGCCGGCGGAGGAACGTTTCGGCGGCAAGGAATTGATGGCGCGCGAGGGCGCCTTCGAACGCGTCGATGCGACGATGATGATCCATCCCGCCAACATGAATCTCATCACCATGCCGTGCATCGCGATCTGCGAAGTGGAGGCGATCTATCACGGCCGCTCGGCGCATGCCTCCGCCATGCCCTATCGCGGGCTGAACGCGCTCGATGCGGTGGTCACGGCCTATCAGGCGATCGCGCAATTGCGCCAGCACATCCGCAACACCGAACGCATTCACGGCATCATCACTGAAGGAGGCCTGGCACCGAACATCGTGCCCGAGCGCGCCGCCTGCCGGTTCTACGTGCGCGCGGTCGATGCGCCCGAATTGGCGCTGTTGAAGCCGCGCGTGCAGGCCTGCTTCGAAGCGGGTGCACTGGCGACGGGCTGCCGGCTCGAACTGCGCTGGGGCAAGAGCGATTATCTCGACCTCAAGACCAATTGGCCGATGGCTGCGGCGTTCGAGCGCAACGCCACGGCACTCGGCCGCGAATTCGTCGACCTGAAACAATTGCCCGCGGGCTATGCCGGCTCGACCGACATGGGCAATGTCAGCCATCGCGTGCCTTCGATCCATCCGATGCTCGGCGTAGCACCGCTCAACGTGATAATTCACAACGCCGAGTTCGCGCGTTGGGCGGCGTCCGACAAGGGCGACGCCGCCGTGATCGACGGCGCCAAGGCGCTGGCCCTGACCGCGCTCGATCTGATGAGCGACGGCGAAACCCTTGCAAATGTGCGCGGCGATTTCGCGGCCAGCGCGGAGCTGTCCAAGCTGGCGCTGGAAATTTCGCGCAAATCGTCCGGGCACGGCCACGCGCATGCCGGCTGCGCATGAAATGGTGGCTGTGCATCGCAGCGATCAACGGCGCGCTGGCGGTAGCCTGCGGCGCGTTCGCGGCGCACGGACTTGCCGGCCGGCTCGACGCACACGCGTTGGGATTGTTCGAAACCGGCGCGCGCTATCACATGTATCACGCACTGGCGCTCGGGCTCGCGGCGTTCTCGATGCGCGCCGGTGTGCCGGCACTGATGGCGGCATGGGCTTTCCTCACCGGGATCGTGCTGTTTTCGGGCTCGCTCTATCTGTTGGCGCTGACGGGCAACCGAATCTTTGCCATGGTCACGCCGTTCGGCGGCGTGGCGTTTCTCGCCGGTTGGATCGCGCTCGCCTGGGCAGCGACGCGAATTGAGACGTGAGGAGGTTTTGATGCCGGATTTTCCGCAACCGACCATGATCAAGACCAACGGCATCGACATGGCCGTCTACGAAGCGGGACCGAAGGACGGCATTCCCGTCGTGCTCTGCCACGGCTTTCCCGAGCTGGCCTTTTCTTGGCGCCACCAATTGCCGGCACTGACGGCAGCCGGATATCGGGTCATAGCGCCAGATCAGCGCGGCTATGGCGCGACCAGCCGGCCAGCGAAGGTCGAAGATTATGACATGGCGCATCTGACCGGCGATCTCGCGGGGATGCTCGATGCGCTGGGACTGAAAGACGCGATCTTCTGCGGCCACGATTGGGGCGGTCTGGTCGTGTGGCAGATGCCGATCTACC
>FTGL01001737.1_pt1 | contig 21074 bp, 18 predicted proteins | sample 1640681 | NCBI WGS metagenome assembly FTGL01 (sample SAMEA3914789, study PRJEB12502) | metagenome | biome: forest; material: soil | place: Canada | collected 2011-07-03 | depth 0.3 m
CGCGCGGCGTGCGCCACTCTCATGCGCCGCCATCTTCTGGAAATAGATTCGCGTCGTTGCGTTTAGCGTGATCGGAAACTGGAATTTCGCAAGCTTTGTCAGCGCGGCAGCCAGTTCATAGATTGCGTTGTCCGGCCTCGGTTCGGAAGAGTGGCCGCCCTTGTTGGTGGTCTCCAGGATATAGGTGACATAGGTCTTCTGGCTGGTCTCGACGCCGAAATCGAGCCGCTTGCCGTTCAGGATTTCGCCGCTGCCGCCGTCCGGATTGATCACCAAGCCGGCATCGACCAGATCGCGATGCTCCTTGAGCAGAAATTCCGGACCGTCCTGTTCCAGGCCCACTTCCTCGTCGGCGGTGAAGGCGACGATGATGTCGCGGTCGGGAACGAAGCCTTCCTTCTTCAGGCGGATCAGACTGGCCGCCGCGGCGGCGTCCTCGTCCTTCATGTCGGAGGTGCCGCGGCCGTAGAAATAGCCGTCCTTCTCGGTGAACTTATAGGGCGGCAGTGTCCAGTCCTCTGGCCGCGCATCGACCACATCCATGTGGCAGATCCACAGAACGGGTTTGCCTTTGCCCTTGCCCTTGCCGTGCAGGCGCACGACGACATTGACCTGATGGGGATATTTGGTTTCTGGCACGACATGAACGTCGCCGGGCGCGAAACCGCCCGCAATCAGATCCTGCGCCATAACATCGGCAACTTGTTTGGTGCCGACATCGTGCACCGAGCGGATTTCGACGATCTCTTTGAAGAGGTCGTGCGCCAGCTTTTGATTGTCGGCCGGCGGCAGATTGGCGGGCGCAGCGCCAGACAACAGAACACCCAGAGTCGAAGCCAGAGCGGCAGTGCGAATGCGAGCGATCATGGATTTTCCTTTGGCGGCGCTGGAGGGTCGAATTCTATTTTAGGATTGGCCGAAAAGCACCGTCCCAATCGGTGTTGGGCGGATTGGCCTCGAAGTAGGCGATGCGCGCCAGATGCAGATCGTAGAGCTTCTGGCTGGCGCCGGAAAGTTTGCGGCATTGATCGATCAGCTCGCGCGCCTTCTGCCATTGCTGCGTGCGCAGCGACTGGAAGATATGATCGTGGAACGTCATAAGCGCACGGAATTTCGGACTGGCACGCATCACCGGATTGCCGAGCATGGCGTAGAGCTTGATCGGTTCGTCGCGCGCGCCAGCGGTGACATAGTCGACCTCGAGGAAGGCGAAGCCGCGCTCCGAGGATTTGCGCGTGTCCTCGCTCACGATCACCGCCGGCCCGTACTGGCCCGACAGCGCCTGAATGCGCTGGGCCACGACCGTGCAATCGCCATTGACGGCATAGGCAGTGCGGCCATGGGCGCGAAAGCCGCCGGCGATCGCGCTGCTCGTCGAAATGCCGATGCCGATCTCGACAGGCGACAGCGCCACGCCGTCGATGCGCCGCTCGTGGGTGACGAGCTCGTTGGTCTTGGCGATCACTTCCATCATACCGCTCGCCGCCTCGCAGGCGTGGATCGCATGTTCGGGATCGTCGAGCGGCGCATTCCAGAAACAGGTGAAGCCTTCGCTGGTCACCCGGTCGATGGTGCCGCGATGCAACAGCACTTCGTCCATCAACGGCGCCAGCACGCGCTGCAACAGGCGGGTGAAGCCAACCGGATCGTCGCGGAACGCATCGGCGAGGCTGGCAAAGGCGCGGATACCGCAGGACAGATAGGTCACCGTGCGGGTCTCGCCGTCGAGCTTCAGCAGGGAAGGGCGATGGGCGATCTTCTCGATCGCCTCGGCCGATAGCGCATCGGCGAAAGCGGCGCGCAACCGCGCGCGCGTATTGGCCACTTCCAAGAGCCGCGCGCCGGCGCCGGCGGCGAAGACGCAGGCGAGGCCAAAGCCGGGACCGAGCGCGTCGAACAGCACGTGATTGACGGCATAAAGATGCCAGGAGACCGCGCCCGCCGCCGCCACCGCGATGCCCGCAAACGCGCCCGCCCACCACACGCCAAATCGCGCAAACAGGAACACCGCGCCAAGACCGAACAGCGCCAGACAGGCGAGCTCGGCCTCTATTGCCGACGCCGGACGTCGCAGCGGCGTGCCGAGCAGAATATTTTCCATCGCCTCGGCGTGCACGTTCGCCGCGGTGCGCGCGCCGTCGGGCGTGGCGAGAAGATCGTCGGGGGCACCGACATAGACGATCGCGCCTTTGAGCGATTGGGCGCCAGGCGCGCTCTGGTCGAGTGCGGCGGCGGAGATGTTGCGCTCCGCGCGTTCGCCGGAATAGGCGATCCATAGCGACCCATCCGGCGCGGTCGGCAGATCGGCGTCGAGCGCTTCGACGGAGACGACACCGGGCGAGGCACCGAACAGACCATTGTCGCTTTCGTCGCCGCGCATTGTGAGCGCGGAATCGTGCTTCGCCAGCCGCAGCACTTCGGCGTCGAGCGACGGCACGTTCCTGCCGTTCCAGCGCAAGACCAGCGGCATGCGGCGGATCTTGCCGTCGGCATCGACGGTCAGATTGAGCGCGCCGATGCCGGCGCTGGCGCTCTCGACGATGGCGATGGCGCCGGCGGCGCTGGCAAAGGCCGGCACTTGGATGAACGGATCCTGGGCACCCAGATGCACGACGCCGGCCTTCAGTGCCGGCGGAATGGCGGACTGTTCGTCGCCGAGCGTGAATCCGCTCACAGTTGCGATCTGCGAAAAGGCTTGAGCGAGCGCGGTATCGGGCGAAGGCATCGCCTCCAAGATGGAACGCGTCGCATCGAAGGAAGGTCCGGGCGGAATTCCCGCGATCAGGTTCTTGGGCGCCGAGGGGTCCGGCTTGTCGAGCGGCAACGCGAACACGACCATGGCGGCGCCCTGCTCGCTCATCTCTCGCGTCAGCTTCGCCAGCAGAGCATGCGGCCACGGCCACGGCCCGAAGCGTTCGATGCTGGCCCGATCGATGTCGAGCACACGCACCGAAAATCCCGATTTCGCTTGCGTGTCGAGATAGGGACGTGGCGCGGAATGCTGATAGGCGTCGAACAGAATGCCGCGCAGCCGTGTCGCCAGCGTGGCGGTGTCGCTGCCGAGCACAAAAAGCGCGACCACCAGCACGGCAAGGGGCAGCGCCCATACCGCTATGGGCCGGTCGCGAAGACTCATCGGTGACCCCAGCGCTTCATGCCACCCCGAAAGATCAGATGGGCAATCCTATCATGGCGCGCGGCTCTGTGCGGAAAACGTCTGGCGCCAGCTGAGCAGGCGGGCGCCGATGGAGACCGCGAAGAACAGCGCCGCAGCGGCCAGCACGATCGAAGGCCCGGCCGGCGCATCGCTGAGATAGGAGCCGAAAAGGCCGAGCGGCGCCGACGCCGCGCCGATGGCGGCGGCGATGAACGCCATGGCTTCGGGCGTCCGCGCCAGCGGTCGTGCCGCCGCCGGTGGAATGATGAGGAGCGCGACTACGAGAAGGGCGCCCACCACCCTCAGTCCGAAGGCGACGAGCCCCGCCACCAGGACCAGAAATGCCAAATCGGCAAAGCGATTTGACTGGCCTTCGGCTGAGGCGATGTCGGGGCTGACGGTAGCGCGCAGCAGCTGGCGCCAGATGAAGCCGGTCGCGGCCAGGACGGCGAGGCTGGCAGCACCGATCAAGAGAAGGTCCTGCCGCGACAGCGCCAGCACGTCGCCGAACAGATAGCCGAGCAGATCGGCGCGCACGGTTTCCATCGTCGCCAGAAGGATGAAGCCGAGCGCTAATCCGACATGGCCTACAATGCCGATGAAGGTGCCCGCGGGGATCAGACTGTCTCCCGCCCGTGCCATCAATAGCGCCGCCACGATGGCGAGCGCCGCCACGCCGACAAGCGGTGCAATGCCCAGAAGTATTCCCAAGGCCGCGCCCAGCAATCCGACATGGGCGACGGATTCGCCGAGATAGGCCATGCGCCGCCATAGGATAAAGCAGCCGACCGGACCGCAAGCGGCGCCCAGAAGCCCCGCGCCCAGCATCGCGCGCCACAGAAAATCATCCATGTCCGGAGCCTGCTGAAGGGTGAACGTGATCATGGCGATGGGCATAGAGCGCAAGTTCGCCCGCGACGCGCGGCCCGAACAGCTGCGCGAAGGCGGGATCCTTCATCACCTGTTCGGCGCGGCCTTCGCAGCAGACATGCCCGTTCAGGCAAACCACGCGATCGGCCTGCGCCATCACCACATGCAGATCGTGGCTGACAAGCAGGACGCCGCAGCCGATCTCGTCGCGAATTTCGGCGATGAGGTGATAGAGTGCGGCTTCACCGGCAACGTCGACGCCCGCCAGTCGCTCGTCCAGGATCAACAGCTCGGGTCGGCGCGCAATGGCGCGCGCGAGCAACACGCGGGCGAGTTCGCCGCCGGACAATGCGCTCAGCTGGCGCGAAGCGGTCGCGTCTCCAATGCTGGTGCGCAAAAGCGCCGCGCGCACCTCGCTGTCTTCGGCGAACAAACGCAAAAAGCGGCCGACGGTCATCGGCAGGCTGCGGTCGCGCGGGAAGTTCTGCGGCACATAGCCGATCTTCAATCCTGGGCGCCGCGCGATGCTGCCTTGCGCCGGCACCAGTCCCAGCAACGCCTTGAGCAGGGTCGTTTTGCCTGAGCCGTTGGGTCCGATGAGCGTCACGATTTCGCCGGGCGCCACCGCCAGATCGACATGGTTAAGAATGCTGGCGCCACCCAGCCGCAGGCTGAGGCCTAAGGCCGCGATCAAGGGGCGCGTTTGGCTCATAGCGCTTGTTATATCATTTCAATTTCGCGGCAAGGCGTGGCTCAGGCGCGCTTTTCTTTACCGGATGATAATTGAATGACGGTACCGTCATTTTCCTTGGCGCAGCACCCGGCCGAGCGTATGGTCGGGCGACGCAGGCCATTTGGGAGTCGCGCATGGACAGCAACATCACCAAGGACCCGGCCTATAACGCGGTCGACCCCAGCGATTTTCCCTCCATGCTCGATATCAACCGCTATGGCGAGCGCTCGACCGCGTTCGACAAGATCATCTCCGCCACCCACGATCATTTCTGGGATCCGCTGGACAAGAAATATATCGACTTCGACCAGCCCTTCGACATGGAGAACGAGTATCTCGTCAATCCCGCGATCAACACCGATCTGCGCACCGCGATCGGCGACAAGCTCGACGAAAAAGGCAAGATCAAGCTCGCCAATCTCGACACGCTGTGGAGCATGTCGTCGATCCTGCATGGCGAGCAGGGCGCGATGTCGCTGTCGGCTTCGCTCTGCCACATCCTGCGCGATCCGGGAGCACAGGAATACGCCGCCAACCAGACGCGCGAAGAAGCCCGCCACGTCACCGCGTTTTCCAAATATGTCCACGCCCGTTGGGGCAAGCCCGCCCAGGTCGGCCCGGCGCTCGGCAATCTGCTCAACGAACTCGTTGGCTCGCCGCTGGTATGGAAAAAACTCGTCGGCATGCAGCTTCTGATCGAAGGCCTCGCCATGGGCGCCTTCGCGACGTTTTATAAGGAAGGCCGCGATCCCCTGCTGCGCCAGACCTGCCAGCTGGTGATGACCGACGAAGCCTTCCATCACAAATTCGGAAAAATCTGGGCCGACCGCACCATCCCCAAACTCTCCAAGACCGAACACGAGATGATCGAGGATTGGGCGGCGCAGGTATTTCAGATTCTTCTCTTCAATCTCGGCAGCCCAAATCAGAAGACCTGGATCTATCGCGCCGTCGGCCTCGACCCGGAATGGTGCCAGCAGGCCTTCATGGAGGCGCTGACCGACGTCGCCATCCGCGAGGAATTGTCGGAGGCGACCAACATCTTCCGTGTACTGATCAAGACCCTGCTCAAGGCCGGCATCATCACCGACCGCACCCGCGGGGTTTATGCGGCTTACGTCGACATGGCCGAGCTCTACGCCGAAGGCGACCGCATGGTCGGCGACGACATCGCCGAGGAAGGCATCAAATATCTGATCAAGCTCAACGGCGGAAAGATGATCGCGCCGTCCATGATGGCGGCGGAATAGCGTCCTTTTTCTTGCTTATGGGCCGTCCTTAGGCACACCATGCGGGCGCCCTCCAGGGAGCCCCGCATGAAGGCCGCCGTCTTTCACGCCCTGCATCAGCCGCTTGTGGTCGAGGATCTGGCCCAGCCTCGGCCGGCCGACGATCAGGTCATGGTCCGCGTCGGGCGCTGCGGCATCTGCGGCAGCGATCTGCACATGACCGAAGAGCCGGCCTTCGGCGTCAAGCCGGGCGCGGTGCTGGGTCACGAATTCGCCGGCGAGATCGTCGAACTGGGAAAAGAAGCGCAAGGTTTCAAGCTCGGCGACCGTGTCGCCGTGGCGCCACTGCGCGGCTGCGGCAAATGCCCGAGCTGTCTTGCCGGCGAACCGGCTTGGTGTCAGCGCATGATGCTGCAAGGCGGCGGCTATGCCGAATTCGCGCTCGCCACCGATCGCCAATGTCTGAAGCTTCCCGCTACGACGTCGGTGGAAGATGGCGCGCTGGTCGAGCCGCTGGCGGTGGCGCTGCATGGTGTGGCGCGTTCGAAGATGGTGCCCGGCGCGCGCGTGCTGGTGTTGGGCGCGGGACCGATCGGGCTCGGCGCCGCCTTCTGGGCGCGCAGGCTTGGAGCCACCAAGGTCGTGGTCGCGGACATCTCCACCTTGCAATCCGAGATGGCACACCGCATGGGCGCCACGGATTTCGTGACGGTGGAAGCCGATGGCGTGCAGCGCGTGAGTGCAGCCCTTGGCGGTGCACCCGACATCGTTTTCGAATGCGTCGGCAGGCCGGGCATACTCTCCCAGGCGCTCGAACATGTGCGGATGCGGGGCACGATCGTCATGCTCGGCCTGTGCACGCAGCCCGACAGTTTTGTGCCGTTCCGCGCGGTATCGAAGGAAGCAACGCTTGTCACTTCTGCCTTCTTCAACATGCACGAATATCACGCGGCGCTTGACGCGCTCGACGGCGGAGATGCGCCCCCGCACGCAATGATCACCGAAACCGTGGCGCTCGGCGCCATGCCCGGCGCTTTCGAGGCGCTGCGCAAGCGCACGACGCAATGCAAGGTGATGGTGCGCCCCGGCGCCTGAGAGGAAATCGACATGGCACGAAAGAAAAAAGGCGATGGCCAGAGCGCGCTCGTCACCGGCGCTTCGGGTGGCATCGGTGTCGACCTCGCGGAATGTTTCGCCAAGGATGGCTACGATCTGATCCTGACGGCGCGCAGCGAAGCGGCTTTGAAGGAGGTCGCGGACCGCCTTTCCAAGACCTACAAGGTGAAGGCGGCGCCGATCGCCATCGATCTCGGCGCTATCGGCGCGGGCCGGAAACTTGCGGACGAAATCAATACCCGCGGCCTGTCGGTCGATGTGCTGGTGAACAATGCGGGCTACGGCACGGCAGGCGCCTTCGACGGATCGAACGAAGCTGACCAGCTCGGCATGATCGATCTGAATGTGCGCGCGCTGGTCGAACTCACCCATATCTATTGGCCCAGCATGCTGGCGAAGAAACGCGGCGGCGTCTTGAACGTCGCCTCGACCGCGGCCTTTCAGCCCGGCCCCTTGATGGCAATCTATTATGCCTCGAAAGCGTTCGTACTGTCGTTCTCAGAGGCGCTGTGGAAGGAAGCCGAAGGCACGGGCGTGCATGTCAGTTGTCTTTGCCCGGGCCCCACCACCAGCAATTTCCGCGAGCGCGCCGGCACCGGCAAGACCAAGCTGTCGCGAGTCGGCACGCCGATGAGTTCGCTGAGCGTGGCAAAACAGGGCTATCGCGGCTTCCAGCACAATCGCCGCGTGGTCATCACCGGCGCGCGCAATGCGATGCTGGCGCGGCTGGCGCCCTTTATGCCGCGAGCCACGCTTCTGGGCCTGGTGCACAATCTGCAATCTCCGGCGTGAGGGACAATTCATGATAGGACGCGTCGAAGGCAAGATCGCGCTCGTCACCGGCGGGGCGCAGGGTCTGGGCGAAGCCGCTTCGCGCATGCTGGCGCGCGAAGGTGCGCGCGTTGCGATCACCGACATCAATGTCGAGGGCGCGAAAAAGATCGCCGCGTCCATCAACGAGATGCGCAAGGGCGCGGCCATCGCGCTTGTCCACGACGTCACCAAGGAAGCAGACTGGCTGCGCGTGCTTGCCGAAACCGAAAAGGCGTTCGGCGGGCTGCACATCCTAGTCAACAATGCCGGCATCGGCCTGACCAAGGATCTGGAACAGATCACGCTGGAGGAATGGCGCCACGTCCACGCCATCGATCTCGACGGCGTATTCCTCGGCTGCAAGAATGCCATCGCGTTGATGGCCAAGACGGTCAAGGCAAGCGGGCTGGGCGGCTCGATCGTCAACATCTCCTCGATCTCGGGCATCATCGCCGGCCACAACATGGCGGCGTACAATTCCGCCAAGGCGGCGGTGCGCCATCTGTCGAAATCGGTGGCGCTCTATTGCGCCAAGAAGGGCCTCAATATCCGCTCCAATTCGGTGCATCCGGTGTTCATCGCCACGCCCATCCTCGATCCGCTGGTCCAGCGCTTCGGCAAGGAAGAGGCCTATGCCAAGCTCGCCCGCCAGGTGCCCTTGGGGACCATCGGCGAGCCCGACGACATCGCCTATGCCGTGCTTTATCTGGCCTCGGACGAGTCCAAATTCGTCACCGGCGCGGAACTGAAAGTGGATGGCGGAATTTCCGCGATGTGAGTCTGGAGCAAATATCCATGACGTCAATATTTCGCGTCTGCGCGCTGGCTTCGTGCGTCGCAATTCTTGCTACGGGAAATGCCGAGGCCGCCGACAAACCCGGCATGATTTTCCACGTCTTGCCGGCCGATTTGCCCGCGCCTTACGCAACGCCGGGCGTCGCCAATTGGTCGGAGACCGTCGCGCGGCCCGCCAATGCCAAGCCCGAAGTGCCGCAAGGCTTCTCGGTCTCGATCTTCGCCACGGGCCTCAGCGATCCGCGCTGGATGACGGTGGCGCCCAATGGCGATGTGTTCCTCGCCGAAGCGAAGGCCGGGAAAATCACGTTGCTGCGCGGCGGCAAAGCTTCGACATTCGCCACCGGCTTCGACTATCCGCACGGGCTCGCGCTTCATGATGGCGCGCTCTATGTCGGCGACAGGGAAGCGGTGTGGCGCCTCGCCTATACGGAAGGTGCGATGAAGCCCGGCGCGCGCACGCGCGTGACCAAGGATTCGTTCGGCGGTAAGAGCGGCCACATCACCCGCGACATCGCCTTTGCACCGGACGGCACGCTGTATGTCGCCATCGGCAGCGCCAACAATATCGCCGAGGAAAAGCCGCCCAGAGCAAGCGTGCAAAAAATCACCGCCGACGGCAGGCTACAGACTTTCGCCAGCGGCTTGCGCAATCCCGTTGGCATCGTCTTCTATCCGGGTACGGACGATCTCTACGTCACCGTCAACGAGCGCGACGGCTATGGCGACGGACTGGTGCCGGATTATCTGACGCGCATCGCCCAGGGCGATTTCCTCGGCTGGCCATACGCCTATATCGGCCACCATCCCGATCCGGATTTCGGCGCCAAGCGGCCCGATCTCGTTGCAAGGACGAAAACGCCCGACCTACTTTTTCAATCGCATTCTGCGCCGCTCGGTCTTGTGTTCTACGAAGGCACGCAGTTTCCCGCTTCATACAAAGGCGACGCCTTCGTCGCCCTGCATGGTTCGTGGAACTCCGCCGCGCCGACCGGCTACAAGGTGGTGCGGGTGAAATTCGCCAATGGCCGCCCTGTCGGCGGCTACGAGAATTTCGCCACCGGCTTCTGGCAGAGCGGCACGACACCGGCCCAGGTCTGGGGCCGTCCCGCCGGTCTTGCAGTCGCCAAGGACGGAAGCCTTCTCATCGCCGACGACGAGGGCAAGACGGTGTGGCGCGTGGCATACGCCAGTAGGGCGCCTTGACAGTGGGAAGGCCCGTTACCTAGATACCGCGCCCGCGAAAGGGCACCAGGCCTTGGCTTGGGGCTGTAGCTCAGTTGGGAGAGCGCCTCGTTCGCAATGAGGAGGTCAGCGGTTCGATCCCGCTCAGCTCCACCAGCCTTCGCTCGCGAAGCGAGAGAAGGCTGCCACGCCGAAGCCCGTGGGGCGAAGGCGGGCCGGTTGCCGCGAACTCCGGCTCGGCAAACCACCCCTCGCCGCTTGCGGGTTGCTAGGCCGGTTGGTTAAAACCGCTAGGACGCCGCCCGCACGATTCGCTTTGGCGCCCTGAAAGGTCACCGCCCTTGTTCGTCGACAACCCCATCGTCTCGCTGATCCTGCTGCTGATCGATATCGCCCAATGGGTCGTGATCGCGGCGGTGATCGCAAGCTGGCTAGTGGCCTTCAACGTCATCAATGCCGGCAATCCGCTGGTCGGCTCGATCCTGCGCGTGCTCGATGCCTTGACCGAGCCGGTGTTCCGCCAGGTACGCCGCGTCATGCCGCCCATCGGCGGGCTCGATCTGTCGCCGCTGGTGGTCCTGGTCGCGCTCTGGTTCCTCGAGCGCGTCGTGATCTGGCTGACGTTTCGCTATTACATGCTTTAAGCGATGCGCGTTCGGCTCAAGCCGGACGGTGTGCAGTTCCGCTTGCGCCTGACGCCGCGCGGCGGTCGCGATGCCATCGATGGTTGGGCGCTCGATGCCGAGAGTAAGGCGCACCTGAAGGCACGCGTCAGTGCGATCGCCGAGGACGGTAAGGCGAACAAGGCTCTGATCGCACTCCTGGCCAAGACGTTCGGTGTCGCCAAATCCTCCATCCGCATCGCAAGCGGCGAAACAGCGCGGCTCAAGACCATCGAGATCGCTGGCGATGGGGCGGCGCTCGCGCTAAAGCTCGAAGCCTTGGGAGAGGCCAAATGAGCGCGAAAATCATCGACGGAAAAATCTTCGCGAGCGCGTTGCGCGCGCGTGTGGCGGAAGCCGGCGCCAAGCTCAAACAGGAACATGGCATCGTGCCCGGGCTCGCCACGGTGCTGGTCGGCAACGATCCGGCGAGCGAGGTCTATGTCCGCAACAAAGGCAAGACCGCCGAAGCCATCGGTTTCAAGTCCTTCCATTATTCGCTGCCCGGCGATGCCAGCGAGGCCGAGGTCCTGGCGCTGGTTGCGGCGCTCAACGCCGATAAATCCGTACACGGAATATTGGTCCAGCTGCCGATGCCGGCCCAAATACGCGAGGCCGCGGTGCTCGACACGCTCGATCCCGCCAAGGACGTCGATGCGCTGACGCCCACCAACGCCGGGCTGTTGCTCAGCGGGCGCGCCAAGCTCGTCTCCTGCACGCCTGCCGGCGTGATGATGCTGCTCAAGGAGACAGTCGGCGACATCGCCGGCATGGACGCGCTCGTCATCGGCCGTTCGCTGCTGTTCGGCAAGCCAGCGGCGCAGCTTCTCTTGGCCGCCAATGCGACGGTGACGATGGCGCATTCCAAGACGCGCGATCTGCCCGGACTGGCGCGGCGCGCGGATATTCTGGTTGCGGCCATCGGCAAGGCCAATTTCGTCAAGGGCGATTGGGTCAAGCCGGGCAGCGCCGTCATCGATGTCGGGATCAACCGGGTCGATGCGGGGGACGGCAAGACCAAGCTGGTCGGCGATGTCGATTACGAGCCGGCCGCGAAGATCGCCGGCTGGATCACGCCGGTGCCGGGCGGCGTTGGCGCCATGACCATCGTCTGCCTGATGCGCAACACGCTGATCGCGGCCTCAGCCCAGGCCGGTCTGCCTCTGCCCGCGATCTAGGCGGCGCGCACTGTCGCGGCCCCAAAAGGACACCTCGCTTGACGGCGGGGGAGTGCAGCCCGTCATACTTCGCTCATGCAGCATGAAGCGCTGGCGGAAACTGTGCCTGTGGGGGGTGCGCCTGCGCGCCCCAGCCATGTCGCGCCTTATGCCAATTACACGCTGGCGGCCGCCTATGACGAGATGTTCTCGGCCGGCGGCTTCGTGCGCCAGCATTATGCTGCGCTCGATGTGCGGCTGACGACGCTTCCGGCCGAGGAGCTTCATCGCCGCCAGCAGGCCTGCGAGCTTTCCTTCCTGCATCAGGGCATCACCTTCACCGTCTATAGCGACAACCAATCGACCGAGCGGATAATCCCGACCGATCTTCTGCCGCGCATCGTCACCGCGGCGGAGTGGGACCGCATCGAGGCGGGCCTGAAGCAGCGCATCCATGCGCTCAATCTTTTCCTGCGCGATGTCTATGGCGACGGCCGCGTCTTCAAGGACGGGCTGGTGCCGCGCTCCATGGTCTATGGCTCCAAGCATTATCTGCGCGAGATGCGCGGGCTGCCGGTACCGCACGGCGCTTACGTGAACGTCTGCGGCAGCGATCTGGTGCGCAACGAGGCCGGAGACTTCGTCGTGCTCGAAGACAATCTTCGCGTGCCTTCGGGCGTCTCCTACATGCTCGCCAATCGCGACGTGGTGCGTAGAGCCTTTCCCGGCGTCTTTCGCGCCATGGGCGTGCGCGCCATCGAGCATTATCCGCGCGAGCTGCTGGCGACTTTGCGTTCGCTGGTTCCCTATCACGAAGACGTCTCGATCGCGGTGTTGACGCCGGGCGTCTTCAACTCGGCCTATTTCGAGCACGCCTTCCTGGCGCGCCAGATGGGTGTTGAGCTGGTGGAAGGGCGCGATCTTCTGGTCAACGACAATGTCGTCTATACGCGCACCACATCGGGCTTGAAGCGCATCGACGTCGTCTATCGCCGCATCGACGACGATTTCATCGATCCGCTCATTTTTCGCGAGGAGTCTTCGCTCGGCGTGCCGGGCCTGTTCAACGCCTATCGCGCCGGCAATGTCGTCATCGCCAATGCGCTGGGCACCGGCATCGCCGACGACAAGGCGGTCTATGCCTATGTGCCACGGCTGATCCGCTACTACCTCGCCGAGGAACCGATCCTCGACAATGTCGAGACCTTTCTCTGCCGCGAGCCCAAATCGCTCGCCCATGTTCTCGCCAATCTCGACAAGCTCGTGGTCAAGGCGGTGGGGGAGAGCGGCGGGTATGGCATGCTGGTCGGTCCGCATGCGAGCCAGGCGGAACGCGATGCCTTCGCCGAAAAGCTTAAGGCCGATCCGGAAAATTACATCGCTCAGCCGACCATCCAGCTTTCGACCGCGCCGACTTTCGTCGATGGCGGCGTCGAGCCGCGCCATGTCGATCTTCGCCCCTTCATCCTGCATGGCGAACAGACCACGATCGTGCCGGGCGCCTTGACGCGCGTGGCGCTCAAGCGCGGCAGCCTGGTGGTCAATTCGAGCCAGGGCGGCGGCTCGAAGGATACCTGGGTGTTGAATTCCTGATGCTGAGCCGGGTCGCTGACAGCCTGTACTGGATGAACCGCTACACCGAGCGCGCCGAGCACACCGCGCGGCTGATTGCGGTCAAGCTCGAATCCATGATCGAGCAGACACAGGAAGACGCCGAAGCCGGCTGGGCGCGCGTCGTCGCAGCGCTGTCGGCGGAGGAATTCGCGCCCACCACGCACGACGCCTTCGCCGTCACGCAGACTTTGGCGTTCGACCGTCTGAATCCGTCTTCGCTGGTGATCTCCTTGCGCAACGCGCGCGACAATGCGCGTCAGGTGCGCGAGCAATTGTCGACCGAGGTCTGGGAGCATTTGAACCGGCTCTATCTGCGCCTGCAGCCGGTGACCATGGATGCGATCTGGGTGCATCATCCCGCGCGCCCGTTCCGCGAGGCGTTGGAGGATATGCACGCACTTGAAGGTGTCACCGCGTCCACGCTCAGCCATGGCGAAGGCTGGTACTTTCTCGAACTCGGCCGCTACATCGAACGCGCCCAGCTCATCGGACGTCTGCTCGATCCGCATTTCGGCGCTTCCGGTCCGGAGCCGAAATATTCCGACTGGCTCGTGCTGCTCAAATTCTGCACTGCGTTCGAGCCCTACTGCAAAGCCCACACCGCCGCGATCCGCCCCGAGAAAATCGCGGAGTTTCTGTTCTTCGATGCCGAGTTTCCCCATTCCATCCGCTTCGCGGTCGACCGGGTATGCGAGGCGCTGGCCAAAGTCGCGCCCGGCGCGCCGCCCGCGCGCCGCGCCGCGGTCGAGCGACTTGCGGGACGGCTAAAGGCCTCTGTCGATTTCGGCCAGATTGACGAATTGATGAGCGGGCGGATCGCGCCGTTCCTGGCCGACGTGACGCGCCAATGCGAGCAGATCCACGAATCGGTCTACGCCGCCTACATCGCCTACGGCGCGGAAACAGTACTTTGATGGCCCCCTCCGCCCTTCGCATCGCAAGCGCTGCTACGGGCACCTCCCCCGCCAGCGCTGACGCGCGCGGGAGAGGCGGGCCTGTGCAAGCGGAGAGATTTTGATGTTCTACTCCATCCGTCACGTCACGCGTTTTCGCTATTCGGCGCCGGTGCATGAGAGCGTGATGGAGCTGCGCATGCAGCCGCGCTCGGAAGGGCCGCAAGCGCTGCGCAGCTTTCAGATCTCCACCAATCCGCGTGCCCAGCTTTATGCGTACACGGACTATCTCGGCAACGCGGTTTATCATTTCAACGTGTTGCGCGCCCATGAGGAGCTGCGCATCGAGGCGCAGGCCATTGTCGAAGTCGCCAACTTCTCGCCGCCGCCCGAGAGCGCCGATCCGCTCGAATGGCAGCGTTACAATCCCTACAATCTGACCGACCTGCATTACGATCTCTTGGAGCCTTCGAAATTCGCCCGTGAATCATCTGCGTTCAGCAAGTTCATGGATGAAACCGGTCTCGAACATCCGCAGGGCGATCCGTTGAGCGCCCTCAGGCATCTCAACAAGACGATCTACGATCGTTTCGAATATGAATCGGGCATCACCCAGGTGCATTCGCCGATCGAGGTGGCGCTGGGTGCGCGCCGCGGCGTCTGCCAGGACTTCGCCCATATCATGATCGCGGTGGCGCGCAGCTGGGGGGTTCCGGCGCGTTATGTCTCGGGCTATCTGCATCACAGGCGCAAGGACAAGGATCGCTCCAGCGAGGACGCGACTCATGCCTGGGTGGAGGCCTATCTGCCGAGCCTGGGCTGGATCGGGCTCGATCCGACCAACGATATTTTCGCGGGCGAGCGCCACATCCGCGCCGCGGTCGGTCGCGACTATGCCGACGTGCCGCCGACGCGCGGCACCTTCAAGGGCGATGCCGAAAGCGAGCTTGCGATCGCCGTCACCGTCGAGCCAACCCAGGCGCCGGTGCGGCACGAGGATTTTCTGCGCGTCGCCCGTCCGATGAAACCGCGCGATCCTGGGGCCGCCACCGCCGAACGGCTATATCACCAGCAACAGCAACAACAGCAATAGTCGCGTCTCGGTTCTATGGCGGCGAATGACGTCCGAAAGATCGGCTTCTTATGCCCAGCGCAATTTTTCGATGTCGAATTGCGCATGGATGTGCCGCGTCGGCACTCCCGCCAGGATGTCGAACACACTTCCCAGATCGAGCGCAATCGCACCGCTCTTTTTCGCGGCGGCACAGTAGGCCTTGCCAAACAACCCCGCCCCGACGAGCACCAACGTGCCCCTTAAGTCCGTATTCAATGCGTCTAGAATACGGGGAAAAGCACTGCGATAATGCGAGGGATTTCTGAGCGCAAAGCGAACGCGTTCTGGCGGGACGGAAATAAATGCGCGCAATCGTCCACCCAGGCGGCTTTCAAACGGTCGTTTGAGCGTGCTGCGGCCGGTGATGACGACCACAGACTTTGCGGCCTCCATGATCTCGGCAAGATGAGGCATGAGCGCCAGATGGATCCATGCGCTGGTCAAAGTCTTGCTGCGCAACTCTCCCCGCGCAAGCATGCCGCGCAGGAATTCGCGGGCATAGAGCATTCCGATGGCGGGCACGATCTCGCCGCGCTCGATGTCGCTTCGGATCACGTCCAATTCTTTGTTGATTCGAATGCGGTCGACGGATCGAAAACCAATGATATCCGCGGAGACCAGCACGTCTTTCATCGTTGTGCAGAAGGCGATGGCCTCATCCTCGCGCAAGGACGCTCCGGTCATGCCGAGGAATTTTGCCTTGAATGTTTTCACGTGCAACGCACCGACTTGAGGGCCGGCGACAGCGAGGGCATTGCCTTCTCCGTCGCCTATGCGGACCAGCGACAGAGGGATTTCGTCCCTGATACAGTCGATTATTCTCTCCGCGATGATCGGCGCCGCTTGCGCGCGAAGCGGCAAGAACTCTCCCGCCTCCGCAATGCAGAGAGCTTCGAGGACGTCATTCGCGATCAGCAATCGGTCGAACTCGGCGCGAGCGAGGGAGCGTTCGGCGCTTGTCCAGGACCGCTTGAATATCGCCATGGTTTTCAAGCCCGATTTCACCTGCGCTCAGCGGCAGTCAAATCGCTTGTAGCACTATGGCGCGGGGATCAGTAAGCGAATGCACCACGCGAGCGATCGCGCGTCCCCAATACAGGAATCGACGAAGTAGCCCAGATGGGCTCATTCAGGCGTAAGCCTTCGCCAGCAATTTCTGCAGGCTCTGCACGTCGCCCGCGAAATAATGCATGAAGGGATATTCCTCGGCCGCGAGCAGCTTGCGCATGTCCCGCTTCTCCAATTCGTCGCGCGAGAAGATCGCCAGGCGTTGCGGCCGGTAGCGCGCAATCACGGTGCGCACGAAATCCTCGCCGAAGGTTCCGGTGCCGGCGGTGACGAGCGCCGACTTATCGTTCAGCGCCAGCCAGGGCTGGGTGAAATCGTACAGTGCGGTGCGCGCGGTGCCGGCGAATTCGCCTTCGTCGCTGCGCGTGAGATAGATTTTCTTGGCCCGATGTCCCATGTCGCTTGCCCCCGCAATCGCGCGATCATGGTTACAGAACCCGGTTAACAAGCGCCTTACGGCAACGCCTTCTTCCGCCCGACGACGAGGTGAAAGTCATGTCGCGCGCGGGCTCCGTCGTTAACGCTCTCTTAGTTTCCCGCCTTTAGAAATGGTTAAGGCGCCAAGGACGCGATTCGTGAGACGTGCACAGAAAGCCCAGAAGTCGCAGAACCTGTGCATCGTCGCGGTGGTTCAGGCGCATATGGGTTCGGCGCGTGTTCCCGGCAAAGCCCTGAAGCCGATCGCCGGGCAGCCGCTCATCTGGCACGTCGTTCATCGGCTCAAGGCTTCGCGGCTGATCGAAGAGGTCGCGATCGCGACCACAACCCATCCGCTCGACGACGCGATCGTGGAATTCGCCCAGACGCACGGCATCGCAGTCGTTCGCGGGCCACAGGACAATGCGCTCGCCCGCTGCGCGCGCGCCGCCGAATTGCTCGACGCCGACATCGTCGTGCGCGTCGCCTGCGATGCACCGTTTGTCGATGCGGGCCTGGTCGATCATCTGGTTGCAGCGCTGATCGAACAGGGCGGCGACTATGTCCAGTTCGAGGACGAAGTGTGTGGCATCGAGCCGTTGACGCGACGCGCCCTCGATAAGCTGATGATGGATGCGCATGACGACCCGATCGCGCGCGAACAGGTCGGCGGATATTTCCGGCTGCATCCCGATTTCGGTACCGCCGCGCGTGCCGAGCCCTATGCGTCGCCGGCACCGCGTCTCACCATCGACACACCCGACGATCTCGCTTTCGTCGAGACCCTGCGTGCCAGGCTCGATGCGCGCGCCGGCGAGGCGGCGCTCGGCGATCTCAAACTGCTGCTCGAACGCGAACCCGCGCATCGGAGTCAAAACGGTGCTGGTGGGTTGGCGCTGATCCGCTGCGACGGCGGCGGGCTGTTCGGCTATGGCCGCGTCAAGCGCATGATCGCTCTGGCGCGCACGCTTCGCGACCGCGAAGGCATCGGCGCGCTGTTCGCGGTCCATGGCAGCGACGATGTGTTGATCCCGATCCGCCGCGCCGGCTTCGAGGCCCATCTCATCGGCGCGGACAGCCGATCGCTCTCGAGTCTGATAGACGCGCAGCGGCCCGATCTTCTGATACTGGATTGCCAGGGGTTTACGCGCAGCGAGGTTTCGCAACTGTCTGAAAAGGTCGAGCTCACCGCCGCGATCGACGACACATCCGATGCCAGGCTTGCCGCCGATCTTGCTTACTATCCGCCGCTGCCCCAGGCCGAGCATTTGGACTGGCATGGCTCGGCATGTTTGCCGCGCATCGGTTGGGAATGGGCGCTTCTGGGTCCGGGCCAGACGACAGCCGCCAAGCGCAGCATGTCGCCCCGGCCGACCCTGCTGGTGGCGATGGGCGGCAGCGATTCCGCGGGTCTCACCCTTCGCATGGCGCGCGCGCTGGCGCCGCTCGATCCGGTCTTCCGCGCCCGCTTTGTGATCGGTCCGGGCATGGCGGAGCGCGAACAGACCGCGCGCACAATCGTCGAGCTCAAATCCAATTTCGAGACCATCGAAGGCGCCGACGATCTGGCGACCGAATATGCCTCTGCCGATCTGGCGCTGACCGCCTTCGGCGTGATGGCTTACGAGCTCGCCTCCTTTGGCGTGCCGGCGCTCTATCTTTGCCGCAGCGAAGACGACGCACTTTCAGCTTCCGCTTTCGAGTATGCCGGCATGGGCGTTTCGCTCGGCGCGGCGGCCAAAACTTCCGACGAGCAGATCGCCAAATCGGTCTGGGCGCTATTGGGCGATGCGGCGCGGCGGCGCGACATGCGCGCGTCAGGGATGATGACCATCGACGGCGAAGGGGCCGCGCGCATCGCCGCCGACCTGGCGGGCGCGCTCGCGGTCCGGCGCACGCCCAAAGCGGCTGCCCTGTAAGCCGTTTTTCCATTTCCCGCGAAATGTCTTAGATAGATCGATGTCCGCCGATCCCAAATCCGCCAATTTACCACAGCGTCCGCGCCCTGCCGTGCTGTGCATTCTGGATGGCTGGGGCTGGCGCACCGAAAAGACCGACAACGCCATCGCCCAGGCGCGGACGCCCAACTACACGCGACTCTTGGCGGAATGCCCGCATGCGCTGCTCGCCACATCGGGCCGCGCGGTCGGACTGCCGAACGGACAGATGGGAAATTCCGAAGTCGGCCACATGAATATCGGCGCCGGCCGCGTCGTGGTGCAGGACCTGCCGCGCATCGATGTCGCCATCGAAGATGGCAGTCTTGCCAAACGTCCGGTGCTGGTCGATCTGATCGCCAAGGCGAAAGCCGCGAAAGGCGCGGTCCATGTCATGGGCCTGTTGTCGCCGGGCGGCGTGCATTCGCATCAGGATCACATCGCGGCACTGGTGCGCATTCTTTCGCATGCGAAGATTCCCGTCTTCGTGCATGTTTTTCTCGACGGGCGTGACACGCCACCCAAGAGCGCGCTGGATTTCCTGAAGCAGTTTCTCAACTCGATCGACGCTCTGCCCGGCGTGCGCATCGCCACCGTATCCGGACGCTATTATGCGATGGACCGCGACAAGCGCTGGGAGCGCGTGGCAAAAGCGTACAATGCCATCGTTGAGGCAAGCGGCCAGCGCTTCGCCGGCGCCGCCGAAGCCATCCAAGCTTCCTACGCGGAGAATGTGACGGACGAATTCGTCGTTCCCTGCATCATCGGCGATTACGCCGGCATCGGCGATGGCGACGCTTTGCTGTTCGCCAATTTCCGCGCCGACCGCGCGCGCGAGATTTCTCTGGCGCTGCTCGATCCGGCGTTTGACGGCTTCGAGCGCGCCCGCATGCCCAAATTTTCGGCCGCGGCCGGAATGACCGAATATTCCGACAGGCTGAAGACGATGATGGGCGCGCTATTTTCGCCCGAAGACGTCCGCGACACGCTGGGCGAGATCGTGGCAAGACTGGGCCTCAACCAGCTTCGCATCGCCGAAAGCGAGAAATACGCCCATGTCACGTTCTTCTTGAATGGCGGGCGCGAGGATCGCTTCGCCGGCGAGGACCGCATCATGGTGCCGAGCCCGAAGGTTGCGACATATGACCGCCAGCCCGAAATGTCGGCGTTCCCCTTGACGGAAAAGCTTGAAGTCGCGATCGCCTCGGCCAAATACGATCTCATCGTCGTCAATTACGCCAATCCCGACATGGTCGGTCATACCGGCGACATGAAAGCGGCAATCGCTGCGGTGGAGGCGATCGATGCGTGTCTCGGGCGCCTGCGTGCTGCTGTGGAAAACGCAGGCGGCGTGCTCCTTATCACCGCCGACCATGGCAATATCGAATTGATGAAGGACCCAGTTACGCACCAGCCGCACACCGCCCACACCACGCTCGACGTGCCGATCATCGTCGTCAATGCAAAGGGCGCGCGGAAACTCGGCTATGGACAGCTCGCCGATGTGGCGCCGACGCTTCTTGATCTGATGGGGTTGGAAAAGCCGCGCGCCATGAGCGGTCATTCTTTGCTCGCGCCGGCGCGCGCGGAGACGGCCCTCTGAACGTGGCGCGCCATCGCTATTCCGTTTTCGCATTCTCGCTCTCAAGCGCTGTATTTCTTTCCGGCGCGGCGAAGCTCCCGGTGCCGCATCCGCGCCCGAAGACACATTTTGTGGTGCCGCAACAGCCCCTCGAAAAACTGCCCGATCTCAGCCATGCGATCCCGGCGCAGGATATCGCCAAGCTTCCCTCGACGGCGGAACAGTTTCGCGCGCTCAAGAACCGCATCGCCAAGGACAGGCCGGCGGTAGCGAACGCGAAGCAGCAAAGCGAGACGCTGAAGACCCAGGCGCTCTCTCTGCAGCAGCAATTGATTGTCACCGCCGAGCATGTCCAGACGCTGGAGCGCGAAAAGATCACGCTCGATGGCGACATCGCACGCCTGGCGAGAGAATATCTGGCGCTGTCGGCGAGCTTCGCGCGCGATCGCGTTTCGGTGGCGCGCCTGCTCGCGATCCTCGAACGCCTGCAGCACGACATGCCGCCAGCCATGGTGCTGAAGCCGGACGATGCGCTGGGCGCGGCGCGCGGCGCCATGCTGATCGGCGCCTCGCTGCCCAGCGTCTATGGCGAAGCGGCCGCGCTGGCGCGGCGGATCAATGCACTTCGGATCACGCGCCTGCACCAGCTGGGCGGCATTGCGCACGCTTTGTGCCCGGCGCTCGATCAACGCCAGGCGCGTGATCCGAAGTGCATTGATCCGCCGCGCCAGC
>FTGL01001953.1_pt1 | contig 18137 bp, 16 predicted proteins | sample 1640681 | NCBI WGS metagenome assembly FTGL01 (sample SAMEA3914789, study PRJEB12502) | metagenome | biome: forest; material: soil | place: Canada | collected 2011-07-03 | depth 0.3 m
CGCAGAGCACAATGTCGGCTTCGCTAAGCATCCTGCCGACATCGGGCGTGACGACGGCACCTTCCGCCTCGAAATCCTTGTCGGAAACGCGCGCACCCGCACCGGCGCCCGCCTCGACAAACACGTCGAGACCGAGCCCCTTGAATTTCTTCACGCTTTCGGCGGTCGCCGCGACGCGGGTTTCGCCCTCGCGGCGTTCCTTGAGAATGGCGAGTTTCATGAAAATCCTAAAACGTGGCCTCAGCCGTGAGCGCGGAACAGGAACAGAAGAAACATGATCAGCATGATCGCGGCCGACGACCATTTGACCAGGTTGACGAAGCCCGCCCAGGTTTTCTGGTGCTGGGTGATGTCCATCGATCCGCCGCTACCCTCATGTCCCGCCGCCATGCAGTCCCCCGTTTTTTCGAAGCGGCGGGACTATAGCAAAGCCGACCTCTGGGGCAACGACGACTTCGCGTCACACCCGCCGCGTCGCAACCGAATGTTCCCAGTCCGCCAGAAGTGCCCGAAGTGCTGCCACCAGAGCGAGCGGCTGATCCAGCATGATGTGATGCTGGGCCTGCGGGATCTCGACCACCGGGGCGGCGCGTCCCAGCAGGTTGAACATGTATTCGCCGATCTCTGGCGGCAGCAGGACCGAATGCTCGCCGCGGAAAATGGCGATGCGGCATTTGGTCTGTCTCAGCCTTGCCGCGGTGTCGCCGATGGAGAAGCGTCGCCAGATCGCCGGATCGAACTTCCAGGTGAAGCCGTCCTTCAATTCCTTGAGCGAATAGCGTCCCACCCAGTCGAGCAGGAATAGGTTCTCGCAGGTCTGCGGCGGCATAAGGCGAAATCGCGCCAGCGCCGCCGCCAGCGTGGGATAGATATGGTGCGGCTTGACGATGCGGTTGGGCACGCTTCCCGCGCGCTCGGGCGGATTGACCGGCGAATCCACGATCACCGTGCCCGCCAGTCTGTCGCCGTACAGCGCGCCGGTCAGGATGGTGACGAAGCCGCCAAAGCTGTGGCCGATAACAATGGGTGGCTCGCTGGGCGCGAACATGCCGGCGTGTTCGCAGACCGCGAGCTGCTCGCGGGCGAACTGATCCATGTCGTAGCCGGCGGGGCGCCATTGGCTGTCGCCCATGCCGGACAGATCCATCGCCGCGACGTTGTAATCGCGCGCCAGGAACGGCGCGATGAAATCCCACCAATGGGCATGGGCCGCATTGCCGTGGACAAGAAGCAAACCTGGGCGCGAACGCTCGCCCCAGCGCAGATAATGGATGCGCGCGCCTTCGACCTCGACGTAATGGCTTTCGGGTTTTTGGGAGATGGCATCGAGAAACCATTTGGGCGCGGGAGGCGGCGAACCGCCAAGTTGCGCCAGCGGACCCTGGTTCTCGTTGACCGCGAACATCGCCGGCTGCACGCCCGCAACGGGAGGCACGGGCGCGGACTCGTTGTCGCTCATCGGGTAAAAGCTGGCACGGCTAGGCCAGCCACTCAAGCCAAGTGCCGTGCGGATGGGCGCGGGCGAGCAACTGCTCCTCGCGCAGCCCGTCGCGATACTGGATCAGCGAGAGCGCGCAATCCTTGCCGTCGAATTCGAAGGCGAGCCGCCACAGCGGACGGCGCAGGCCGGCGACCGTCAGCATGTCCTCGAGCGCTTCGCGCATCGCGCTGCTGAGCTGATAGATGGCGATGGTGTGATAAACGCAGACGACGCCATCCGGCGGAATCTGCGCCAGCGCATCGGGCAGCAGATCGAGCGCGTCGCCGGCACGGATCAGCGGCGGCCGTTCGGCGAAGAGCCTCATCGCAGCATTGAGACGTGGAATTCGCTCCGGCTGATCCGGCCACATCAAGGCACGCAGCCAGTCGCGATCGTCCGCATTGGAAAGATCGACGGGATTGAGCTCCAGGCCGACGCGCGATGCGATCTTCGGCGACGGACCGGTGGGCGGAATTTTCTCTCCCTGCAATTCGCAGTCGAGAACGAGCCTGGCATCCGGCGCGATGCTCGCGACCACCGCGCCGTCCTTTTTGTAGCGCACGCCATACCGGTCCCAGATCATATTGAGGCCCGCGCTCGGCCCGATCTCGACCAGATGCAGCGGCGAACCCGCCGTCGCAGCAAGAACGCGAAAGCCGCCATGCAGAATCGCCGATCGGCCGATCTCGTTGGTATTGGTGATGCGCGTCGCGATCAGCGCGCCGATTTCGTCGCGACGCTGCCCGACGAAATCCTTGAACGGCGGGATCGGGTCTTCGCCGGTGGCGGACGCTGTACCTCCGAGATCGTGATAGAAGCGGCGCACAGGATGCTGCGCGCCGCGTATCAGAAGAAAGTGCACAGAGGCGAAGAGAAGGTTTGCCATCGGCTGACCCGGTCGCGCGCGTGCCGCCAGCGCTTTCAGATCCTCGTCCTTGGCCGCACCTTCGGCGAGGCGCGCATACAAGGGCGAGGAGGAACGCCTCGCGTCGGCCGCGAAGAACTCCCAATAATCCAGAGGCTTTTCACTCATCGCGAATTTCTTTACGTCTCGTTCACTATCTCACAATGATGCAACTTCTGTCCCGTGCAAGGACAGGTCTTAAATCGACCTTTACCTCTTCAGGCCCAACATCCCCGCTCACGGCCCGAGGGGATTGCATGGCGCAGGTCATTCTTATTGTCGACGACGATCCGGTGCAGCGCCGTCTGTTGGAAGCGGCGATTAGCCGTTCCGGCATGACGGTGATCACGGCACCCGGCGGCGGCCCGGCGCTCGATCTGATCGGCGGACCAAAGGGCGATCAGATCGCGCTGATGCTGCTCGATCTGGTGATGCCGGACATGGGTGGCCTGGAAGTCCTTGCAAAGTTGCGCGTCAATCATCCCGATCTTCCGGTCATCGTGCTGACGGCCAAGGGCGGCATCGACACCGCGGTCGAAGCGATGCGCGCCGGCGCCAATGATTTCCTGGTCAAGCCGGCGAGTCCCGAACGCATCGCGGTTTCGATCCGCAACCAGCTCAAGATCGGCACGCTGTCGGGCGAAGTCACGCGGCTGAAGAAGAAAACCGACAACCGGCTGACCTTCGACGACCTCGTCGCCAAATCCGCTTCCATGCGCCAAGTCTTCCGTCTGGGCAGCCGCGCCGCGCAATCCAACATTCCCATTCTGATCGAAGGCGAATCCGGCGTCGGCAAGGAATTGATCGCGCGCGCCATCCAGGGCTCGTCGGAGCGTTCCGGCAAACCTTTCGTCACCGTCAATTGCGGCGCCATTCCCGAAAACCTGATCGAGTCGATCCTGTTTGGCCACGAGAAGGGCTCCTTCACTGGCGCCACCGACAAGCATCTGGGCAAGTTCCAGGAAGCCGATGGCGGCACGCTGTTCCTTGACGAGATCGGCGAGCTGCGCCTCGACATGCAGGTCAAGCTCTTGCGCGCGCTGCAGGAAGGCGAAGTCGATCCGGTCGGCTCCAAACGCCCGGTCAAGGTCGATGTGCGTATCGTCTCGGCGACCAACCGCGATCTGGCCGAGTTGACGCGCGAGGGATTGTTCCGCGAAGACCTTTATTATCGTCTCAATGTTTTCCCGATCGTCATTCCGTCGCTGCGCGAGCGGCGCGAGGACGTCCCCGCGCTGGCACGCCATTTCATCGAGCGCTTCGCCGCCGAGGAGCACAAGCCGGTCGCCGGCTTGACGCCCGAGGCCGGCGAACTGCTCGAACGCTTCAACTGGCCGGGCAATGTGCGCCAGCTGGAAAACACGATCTTCCGCGCTGTGGTGTTGTGCGACGGCTCGCTGCTCGAGGTCTGCGACTTCCCGCAGATCGCCGCCGCGATGGGTGTAGAAGCCAAGGCGCGCCGCGCCGGCACGATGGCGGAAAATTCCGTCCTGGCCGGCGGCCAAGCGCAGTATCTGACGCCAGCCGTACCGCAAACCTCGCCTTACGCGTTTTCCGGCACCGATCCGGCCGGCCATATGCGCCGGCTGGAAGACGTGGAGTCGGAGATGATCAGGCTGGCGATCTCACGCTATGACGGACACATGTCCGAAGTCGCGCGCCGTCTCGGCATCGGCCGCTCGACGCTGTATCGCAAATTGAAAGAACTCGGCCTCGAGACCGGCGAAGCGGAATCAGTGTCGGGCTTCGCCGACGAAGTCCCGCACCAGGCGGCGTCTTAACTGCGCATGCCCAGCGCGCTGAGATAAAGATCGAGCACCGCTTCGCGTTCCTGGAAATCCGCCTTGTCGAGTTTTCGCAGGCGCACGACCTGGCGCATGATCTTGGTGTCGAAACCTGTGCCCTTGGCTTCGGAATAGACCTCGCGGATGTCGGCGGTCAGCGCCGCGCGCTCCTCCTCCAGCCGTTCGATGCGGTCGATGAAGGAGCGAAGATGTTCCTTCGCGAAGCCTGATTTCGCCATGGTGCTTCCTGTAAATTCTTAAGGGCGCGGACCCTAGCCGTGCGGATATGGCCGCGCAACGTGGCGCGAACGCCTAACTGTGAGTCTTTTGCGATGCGGTAAACGTTGCCTTTTGTTCCGGCGTGGATTCCTTCTGATATTTCTTTTTCCACTCCGACGGCGCCATGCCGTAGACGATCTCGCGCGCCTCGTCCTTGCCGAGCGTGATGTTCTTTTCCGCCGCTGCCTCGCGATACCAATCGCCCAGGCAATTGCGGCAGAAGCCCGCGAGATTCATCATGTCGATGTTCTGCACGTCCGTACGCGCGCGCAGATGCGCGACCAGGCGGCGGAACACCGAAGCCTCAAGCGCTTCGCGCATCTTTTCGTCCATGTTCGTCTCTCCTTTGTTTGCCAGCGGCCGCGTGAAGCGGAGCTCCGTCTTTCCCATTGCGCTCAGCGCGTCTTTGAGGATCGGCTGCAGCCGCGAAGCGAATTTCACCGCCGCTTCGGCGCTGGCGATCAGGTCCTGCCTGATCTCGATCAGCACATGCGCCAATCCGCGCATCGTGGCGTGGCGGTACAGGCAATCGTTTTCGAGTTCGCCGGAATAGGGCTCGTTGTCGCCGACAACAAAGCCCGCCTTCGTCAGCGCCGCGATCAAGGGCCGCGCCAGCCTGCCGTCGCGATCCCACAAGACGCCGACTTCCCAGGGCCGCGCCTGCCCTTTCCACGCTGGCGTAAAGCTGTGCATCGAGATCAGCGTCGGCACGATGCCGCGTCCTTGCGCACGCGAAATCTCCTGCGCGATGCGCGCATGGTAGGGCGCATGGAAGCGCGCGATGCGTTTTGCGATCTCGGCCGTGTCGACGTCGCGGTTGCCGGGCACGATGCTGCCGTCCGACAATTTCATCACCAGGGTCGGATCGTCCTCGCCGCGGTTGAGATCGATCAAAAGCCGCGACCAGCGCGCCAGGATCGCCGGCGCGCCGAAGCTCTTGGCCAGCGCGCGCGTCACTTTGGCAGCGCCGATGTCGCTGGCGATATGGGTCGCGAACAGGGAAGGCGCCAATCCCAGACTGCCGTATTCCGGCGGCAAGGCGTGGGCTGCATGATCGCAGACGAAAATCAGCCCGGATGCGGCATCGGCCTGCTCTATCAGCGCGAAGGGCTCATCGGTCATGGAATAGCGATAATTGTCGGTTCTTGCTGGGACAAGCGCGAAGATCGTGCGTTGACAGAGCCTGCCCGTTCGCGCCACACCGGAACCGCCCATGCGCCTGATTTTGCTCGCCTTTGCCACTTTCGCCGCCGCCGCCGGGCCGGCCCAGGCGGGACTGACCGTGTGCAACAAGAGCGCTGCGCCGGCCAAGGTGGCGCTCGGCCGCTTCAACGGCACGGACTGGACAAGCGAAGGCTGGTGGCAAATCCAGGTGAACAAATGTACCGAGGTGGCGCCCGGCCGGCTCGATGCGCGCTACTATTATCTCTACGCGACGGACGGGGCGACCGGAACCTGGGAGGGCAGGAGTCACTTTTGCGCCGCACCGGGCGAAAAGTTTTCCATCGCCGGACGCGGCGCCTGCGCCGGACGCGGCTACGATCGCAAGGGCTTTTTCGAGATCGACACGGGCGACAATTTCAACTGGACGCAGACCCTGCAATGAGAATTTTTCGATGAGACGGGGCCGCAAGACGAAAATCCTGGCCACGCTGGGGCCGTCCTCTTCCTCGCCCGCGCGCATCCGCGCTCTGTTCGAGGCCGGCGTCGACGTCTTTCGCATCAATATGAGCCACACCTCGCACAGCGTGCTGGCCGAGTTGCGCGGCCATGTGCGCGCGCTGGAAACCGAGATGGGACGGCCGATCGGCGTACTGGTCGATCTGCAGGGACCCAAAATCCGCCTCGGCACGCTGGCCGGCGGCACGCGGATGCTGGTGGAGGGCGAGCAGATCCGCCTGGTGCGCCGCGTCTCGTCCGACAACGCCACCGACATCCCCATTCCCCATGCCGAAGTTTTCGCCGCGCTGAAGCAAAGGCACGCGCTGCTGATCGACGACGGCAAAATCCGCCTGCGTCTGATATCGGCCAAGGACGATAGCGCCGACGCCATCGTCGTGGTCGGCGGCGAGATCCGGGACCGCAAAGGCGTCAACCTTCCCGACACGCTGCTGCCGATGCCGGCGATGACGCAGAAGGACCGCAGCGATCTCGACGCCGCGCTCAATCTCAGCGTCGACTGGATCGCGCTCTCTTTCGTGCAGCGCCCCGAGGACGTGGCCGAGTTGAAGAAGATCGTCGCCGGACGCGCCGGCGTGCTGGCAAAAATCGAAAAACCTAAGGCGCTGCAATCGTTGCCCGCCATCCTCGAACTCGCCGACGCGCTGATGGTGGCGCGCGGCGATCTCGGCGTCGAACTGCCGCTGGAAGACGTGCCGGGCAAGCAGAAATACATCACCCGCGAGGCGCGCAAGGCGGGCAAGCCCGTGGTCGTCGCCACGCAGATGCTGGAATCGATGATCACGTCACCCGTGCCGACGCGCGCCGAAGTTTCCGACGTCGCCACCGCCGTGTTCGACGGCGCCGATGCGGTGATGCTCTCGGCCGAGACTGCTTCGGGCGCCTATCCGATAGAGGCGGTCAAGATGATGGACCGGATCGCCAGCGCGGTGGAATCCGATCCCCTCTACCAATCGATCATCGAATCGCAAAGCACCCCGCCCGAGGAAACCACGCCCGACGCCATCATGGCAGCGGTGCACGAAGTCACCCACACGCTGCATGCGCGCGCAATCGTTTGCTGGACGAAATCGGGCTCTACGGGATTGCGCGCCGCGCGCGAGCGCTCCGAAGCGCCAATCCTGGCGCTGACGCCGAGCCTCGAGACCGCGCGGCGGCTGTCGCTCGCCTGGGGACTGCACTGCGTGCACACAGAGGACGCGCACGACATGGACGACGTGGTCGACCGCGCTGCGCGCATTGCGTTCCAAGAAGGTTTCGCCGAGCCCGGCGACCGCATCGTCGTCACCGCGGGTGTTCCCTTAGGAACCCCCGGCGCCACCAACCTGCTGCGCGTGGCCTTCGTCACGGCGAAGTGACGCGCTAAATCCCCTGCCCCTCGACGTCGCGGGAGAGGATGCGTTCGTGGCGCTGCGCCTCTTCGAGCTGCGGATCGAGCGCCAGCGCGCGGCGATACATTTTCAGCGCTGCCGGCTTGTCTCCATATTCGGCAAGCAGATCGCCGAGTTCGTTCAGCGCCGCGAAATGACGCGGATTGAGCGCCACGGTTTTCTGCAACGAGACAATAGCGCCCTCGTCGTCGCCGGTCGCCGCTTGAAGCTGGGCGCGCTGGTACCAGCCCTCGGCGAAGTTTGGGGCGATGTCGGTGATCGATTCCAGGAGTTTCCTCGCGGTGTCGTTGTCCTCCAGCGCCAAGGCCGCGTTCGCCCGCGTCATCAACAGATCGATGCTCGGACTTCCCGATTGCGCGAACAGCGCCTGGATCTGATCCTCGATCGGCTTGGCATCTTCCGGCGAATCCGCCTTGGCGAGCTGAGCGAACAAAACGTCGAGCGGTTTGGGCGACGCCGGCTTGGCCGCGGCATGTGCGGCCAGCGGCAGCAGCAGGAACGCAAGGATCAAAGCAACGCGCATGCGAAATCCTAGCGCGCCTTTTCCATGACTGCCAGAAAATCAGGCGCCGGACCGCCTTCGGCCCAGTCGACCAGTTCCGCCAGATGGACGATCGGCGGTGCGTCGTCTCCGGCGAGGTGGTGCAGGCAGCCGATATTGGCGGTTGCGATGACGTCTGGTTTTGTGGCCGCGATATTTCCAAGCTTGCGCGCACGCAGGCGGCCGGAAAGTTCGGGCTGCAGGATCGAATAGGAGCCGGCCGAACCGCAGCACAGATGGCCCTCGGCGATGGAGAGGACTTCGAAACCTGCTTGTTTCAGCAACGTCTCGCCATGGCCCGCGAGCTTCAATCCGTTCTGCAGCGAACAGGGCGCCTGCCAGGCGACGCGCAAGCGTCTGGGTGGCGTCGCTGCGCGCGGGCTCGCCAGATCGAGAAAATCCCTAGCCTTGGCGGCGAAGTGTTGCGCGCGCGGCGCCCAGACGGGATCGCCCGCGAACTGATGCGCGAAATCCTTCAAATGCGCCGAGCAGCCTGTCGCGGTAATGAGCACGCCGTCGAGCGGGCCCGCTTCTTCGAACGCGACGATGGCGCGCTTGGCCCATGCTTTGGCCTCCTCGTCGCGGCCCAGATGATGGACCAGCGAGCCGCAGCAGCCGGCACCCGTGAGCGGCACAAGTTCGTAGCCGCGCCGCGCCAGCACGCGCGCGACCGCCGCATCGATCCCGGGCGCCATCGCGCCTTGCACGCAACCGGGCATCAGCGCGATGCGGCGCGCATTCGCCGGAGCTTGCGGCTTCGGTCCCACGGACTTTGTCTTCTTCGTACGCGCGCCCATCTTCGCCATCACGCCCAACCGCCCGGGCAGATGCTTGGCGAGAGGTTCAATTGCATGCGCCAGCGCGAAACCGATGCGCAGCAGCGCCGGCCGCGTCATCACTTTGGCCAGCAAAAAACGAAGAACGCTTTCGAACGGCGGACGGCGATAATGGATTTGGATATGGCGGCGCGCTTCGTCGACCAGCCGCGCATAATCCACGCTTGAGGGACAGGCGGTGCGGCAGGCGAGGCACGAGAGGCAGCGGTCGACATGCAGCACCGTCTCGGCGGAGGGTGCGCCACCCTCCTCCAGCATCTTCTGCATCATGACGATGCGCCCACGCGGCCCGTCGCGCTCGTCGCCGAGCAACACATAGGTTGGACAGGTGGCGGTGCAGATTCCGCAATGCACGCAGACGCGCAGGTTCCTCTCGACCTCCGCGAGATGCGGGTCCTGCAACTGAACGGGCGAGAAATGCGTGTGCATCAGATGTTCTCGTACATCCGGCCGGGATTGAACAGCGACAGCGGATCGAACGCGGATTTGACCGAACGCGTCAGTGCCAGATGCTCCGCGTCCAGCGGCGGAAACACGCCGCGCGCACGCGTCGCGCTATCGGCGCGCAGCAGAGTCACATGGCCGCCCGCCTTCGTCGCAAGCGCGCGCAGAGTCTGTGCCGCAGCGTCATCGCCCGGCTTGGTGCCGACCCAGAGCAGTCCGCCGGCCCAATCCGCATACCAGAGCGGGCTTGCGATTGTTTCGGCAAAACGCGCGGCCTCGGACGGCGGCAGCGCGACACGCCAGACATCCAGGTCTTTGCCTGCGAAGGGAATTCCTGCGCCGATTTTCCGGAACATCGCATCGTCATCTAGCATGCGCGACGCATGCGTCCCGATCAGCTTGGTCAGCAGCGCAGTTTTTTCCTTGAGAGGAATGGAAGCGCCTTCGAGGCGCATCAGCGCGGTGCCGCGCCCCGCCGTGCCAACTTCGGAAGAAGGAAGATAGGCCAGTCCGGTCGGCTCCAGCACGCTCGACCACACACGGCGCAACAGAGCGAGACCTTCCTCCGGGGTGACATCGTCCACGGCCAGCACCGACGTTCCTTGCGGCTTGGGGAATACACGGAACGTCACTTCCGTCAGCACGCACAGCGTTCCCATGGCGCCGCAGACGAGCTTGGGAATGTCGAAGCCGGTGACGTTTTTCACCACGCGGCCGCCGGCCTTGAAGCTCTCCCCGAAACCGTTCACGGCATGTAAGCCCAGGAGTTGGTCGCGCGCCGCGCCATAGCGCACCCGTGCCGGCCCGTTGGCATCGCAACAGATCGCGCCGCCCAACGTCGCCGCGCCGGTCGCGCCGAACAGAGACGACCAATCCGCCGGATCGAAGCCCAGCCTCTGGCCTTTCGCACTCAGCGCCTGTTCGATCTCGCCGAGCGGGGTTGCGGGCGCGGCGGTGAGGATCAACTCCTCCGGCTCGTAATTGCGGATTCCCTTCAAGCCGGAAACGTCGAGCACCGTGGCCGACACCGGCCGGCCGAAACCGCGCCGTGTGCCGCCGGCCATGATCTCGAACGGGGTGCGCGTCTCGCGCGCGAGACGCACAGCCTCGATCACTTGCCTCTCGCTGTCCGCGAAAATCTTGTCCATGTCAGAATCGCGGCATATTTGGGAAAGGCAGGCGCCCGCCTGTCACATGCATGTGTCCCTGCTCGACGCAGGCCGACAGAGTCGGAAACACCTTGCCGGGATTGAGAAGACCCGCGCCGTCGAAGGCGCATTTCAGGCGCTGCTGCTGCGCCAGATCGGCCTCGTCGAACATCACACCCATCAGATCGCGTTTTTCCACGCCGACGCCGTGCTCGCCGCTCAAGACGCCGCCGACCTCGACGCAGAGCCTTAGGATATCCGCGCCGAACGCTTCGGCGCGCTCGTGCTCCCCCGGCTTCATCACGTCGAAGATGATCAGCGGATGCAGATTGCCGTCGCCCGCATGGAAGACGTTGCAGAAGCCGAGCTCGTATTCCTTCGCCATCTCGGCCATGCGCGCGAGCACCGCGGGCAGCGCGCGGCGCGGAATGGTGCCGTCCATGCACAGCATGTCGGGCGCGAGCCGCCCCATCGCGGGAAACGCGGCCTTGCGTCCAGCCCAGAAGCGCATGCGCTCCTTCTCGTCCGTCGCCTCGCGCACTTCGGCGCCATTGGCGCGCACGATGACGGCGATGCGGGCGATGGCGTCGTCGACTTCGGCCTCGATGCCGTCGGCGTCGATCAGGAGAATGCCTTCCGCGTCGCGCGGATAGCCGGGCGCGCTATAACTCTCCACCGCTTCGATGCAGTTCCGATCCATGAATTCCATCGCCGCCGGCACCAATCCTCCGGCGATGATGTCGGCAACGCATTGACCGGCCGCGGGCACCGAACGAAACGCGGCGAGCAGCGTGCGCGTGTGCGGAGGCGCGCGCAGGATACGAAGCGTCGCTTCCACCACCACGCCCAACAAACCTTCCGAGCCGCAGACCACGCCCAACAGATCGAGCCCACCCGCACCCGGCGCCTTGCCGCCGAAGCGCAACCTCTCGCCATTGGGCAGCGCGAACTCGACGCCGAGAAGATTGTTGGTCGTGAGACCGTATTTCAGACAATGCAGCCCGCCCGAATTCTCCGCCACATTGCCGCCGATGGTGCAGGCGATCTGGCTCGACGGATCGGGCGCGTAATAAAAACCTTGCGCCTCGACCGCGCGCGTGATCGCCAGATTGGTGACGCCCGGTTCGGCGACGACGCAGCGGTTTTCCAGATCAATCTCGATAATGCGGCTCATCCGCCCGAAGCCCATCAGGATTCCGTCGGCCAACGGCAGTGCGCCGCCCGACAAGGACGTGCCCGCGCCGCGCGGCACGATCGGCACGCCCGCCTCGCTGGCGAATTTCAGAACCGCGGAAACCTGTTGCTTGGTGCGCGGCAGCACGCAGACCAAGGCCGCCTGGCGATATGCAGTCAGCGCGTCGCCGTCGAACGCTGCAAGCCCTGCCCCGTCCGCCACAACCCCGTCGGGCACGATTTCGCGCAGGCCCGCGACGATGTCCTTGCGGCGGGCGATGATGGAGATGTCGGGTGCTGCAAATTCCACGCGCTCAAACCTGTCGGCGGCGCGCGCAGCTTAGCATGAGGACGGACTTAGCCCTGGCGCGCTTTGAAGCGTGGGTTCTTCTTGTTGATGACATAGGTGCGGCCGCGGCGGCGGATGACGCGGCAGTCCTTGTCGCGCTTCTTGAGCGAGCGCAGCGAATTGCGGATCTTCATGACGCGCCTGTATGCCTTTAAGTAATGCGGGGGCCGCAAAGAGGCGCGGAAGCTAGTCGGGCGGTTTCGGCCTGTCAACCGGCGAAAAGCCACGATTTCCGCCCCAATTTGGCCTCGTCACGCATGATAAATGGATCCCGAGCGAGAATGGGATATGGCGCGCAAGCGGGCGGGATGGATGAAATGGGCGGTGGGTGCGGCGGGGCTGTGCCTGGCGCTTCCGCTCGCGGCAGCGACGCCGCCCGAAGCGGTCCCCTCTGCGGCCCAAACCGCAGCCCAAACCGCAGCCGAGGACGCGAAATTCGCCGCCTTCGTGAAGGATTTCCGCCACACCGCGCGCGACGCTGGCATTTCCGGCGACACCTACGATCTGGCGACGGCGAATATCTCGCGCAACCAGCGCGTCGAGGATCGCAATCTCGACCAGCCGGAATTTTCCCGGCCGATCTGGTCCTATCTCGACAGCGCCGTGTCGGCGCAGCGTATCTCCGACGGCAAGCAGATGCTGCTCTCCTATGCGCAGATGCTCGCGACCATCGAGGCGAAATACGGGATCCCTAAGGAAATCCTGGTCTCGATCTGGGGCAACGAAACCAATTACGGGCAGGCGACGGAAAGCTTCAACATGATCGAGGCGCTGACGACGCTCGCCTATGACGGCCCGCGCGTCGATTACGCAAGACCGCAGCTGGTCGCGGCCCTCAAGATCATGCAGAAACAGAATTACGCGCCGTCGCAGATGACGTCGTCCTGGGCCGGCGCGTTCGGTCAGACGCAATTCGTGCCCACGACGTTTCTCAGCCATGCGGTGGACGGCGACGGCGACGGTAAAATCGATCTGTGGAATTCGTCGGCCGACGCGCTGGCCTCGGCGGCGGAAGTGCTGAGCGATGCCGGCTGGCAGCGCGGCAACCCATGGGGCTACGAGGTCCAGCTGCCGAAGGACTTCGCTTATGAAGATGCCGATCTCGACGTCACCAAGCCGATCTCCGAATGGCGCAAGCGCGGCGTGAAGACGGTGGCGGGCGACGCGCTGCCGCGCGGTGAGGAATATGGCGCGGTCTTTCTGCCGGCGGGCGCGCGCGGCCCCGCCTTTATGGTGTTCGACAATTTTAAGGTGATCCTGAAATACAACAACGCCGCGTCTTATGCGTTGGCGGTCTGCACGCTCGGCGACCAGATCAAGAACGGAGCCGCCATTCAGGCGTCATGGCCGCGCGACGAACAGCCCATGAGCCGCGACGCGCGCATCGCCTTCCAGACCGATCTGCAGAAGCTCGGCTATGAAGTCGGCACCATCGACGGCGTGCTCGGCCACAAGGCGCGTGCGGCTCTGCGCCTCTATCAAAAAGCGCACGGACTGCCGCCCGACGGATTCCCGACCGGCGATCTGCTCGACCGCATGTATATCGAGATCAAAGCGAAGGGGCTTTAAGACCCGGGGTCGATTGGGTCCGCCAGTTTGGGTCCGCGGCGAACCCTCATTTGCGCGAAGCTTACAAAATGCTATCTTAGGTTGTCGCCGAAAGGGGCCGCGGCGAACGCCAGCAGCGTTGCGTTTTTGCTCACATTGTCAGGCTCGTTTGCTCGGCTGCGCGAAGCAGCCGGAGATAGGAGCATGACGATGTCGCGCTTTCGCCTCGCGCAGTTTGCGCTCATTGGTATCGTTGTTCTGTTCGCTTCAGCCTCACCGAGTTGGGCCAAATGTCCGCCGGTTTGCCAAGCGCAGCCAAAGAAAATCGTTCCGGTGCTGACGATCCAAGGTCTTGCTCCTCCCGGCGAAAGCGGCGTCGTTCCCGGTCTTGTTCCGCTCGAACACAGTGTGCCTGGCGTCCACTACACTCTCACCACAACCGTTGCCGGCATTGTCGGGTCGCCGGCGCCGGTATCCGGTTATGTCTGCGCCGTGACCAATGACGGCGACGACTGCCAGCAGGGAGGCAACACGAATTCCTTTTCGTCGCTGACGGCGAGCAGCAGTCTTTCGGGCACGGTCGGCTGGCACACGCCCGCATCCGACGAAAAGGCTTCGTTCGAATTGCAATTCTGCCAGACGCAGCCCGCGCTTCCCGCGGACGGCCGATCTTGTCATGTCATTGCGGCAAGCAGCGTCTTTACCGTGCCGGTCGCGGCACATTATGACATTTCGATTCAGGACTTCACGATCAGCCAAACCCGTGCGCCCCACAACGACACCGTGGCCATCACTGTGCTCGGCGGCGTCTTCGGCCCCAACAACAGCGCCATATCGTGCAGTCAGGTCCCGTCGGGAAGCTGCGTGCAGAACGTGCTGCAGGGCGACCTCAACAACGGCTCCTATGCTGCCAAGAGCGCGAAGATCGGCTCATTCACCCTGGTGCCCAGCAGAGAGCTAGGCCTTCGCTTCGGTTTTGCGATCTACAACATCGGTGCCGGGTACTCCAATTCCACCTACAACGCGCTCACCGCGCAGGTGAGCAGTCTGGTCAAGGGCGCGGTTGAGGCGATCAATGGCGGCGATGTCATTCTGAACCCCATTCCGGATTTCACCGACAAGATCAACGGGCTCGGTTGGCATGGCTGCGACGGACCGCTAGCCGTACAGGCGGCTGATATTTTCGACCAGAGAGGCCCGGCGGGAGAATTGGACGCAACCAACCTGCGTATCCAAACCAACGCGATCGGCAAGATGGTCGAGCGCTTGGGACCGTACGAGTTCAAATCGCAATTCGGCTGCGGCCCAAGCCCGCACTACGCGGTGCAATTCGCAATCACCAGAACTTCGTGGGAGGCTCCGCACTAGGCGCGGAGTACGCGGAGCTCGTCTTCCTTTCCGCGTCTCCGCATGAATCCCCTTATATTTTTGTTTTCAAGCATTCGGCACCGGCGTTTCGGCGATTTCGTCGACGATATCGGGATCGGGCGGGATGTCGCCGGCATTGCGCAACGGCGCCGACAGCCGCATCGCCACCAGCAGCCCGAGAACGAGCAACGCGCCCACGGCATAGGGCACGAAGGGCGAAATCTCGTACAGCGCGCCGATCACCGGACCGAAGACGAAGCCTGCGGCGCCCGAGGCACCGATGATGCCGGCGACCGCGCCTTGATGATGCGGCTCGACCGAGAGCGAAGCGCCCGCGGTGAACCCCGGCCGCGCCATGCCGAAGCCCAAGCCCGACAGGATGAGTGCGAACACCACCACGACGAACTGATCGGCGAACAGGAACATCGCGTTGGAGATGAGCGCGACGCCGAGCCCCAGATTGGTCAGCATCCGCGCCGACAGGCGAAAGCGCTGCACCACGACAAATTGCGCGAACATCGCCGCCAGCGACGAGGCCATCAGCCCGACGCTGGTATATTGCGCTGCCAGCATCGGCTTGGCGCGCACCACGTCCATGAAATAGAACGCCACCGTCTGCACCGGGATTGATCCGACCGCGCTCAACACCACGCCGAAGATCACGAAGGGCAGCATGCGCTTCTCGTACCAGCGAAGCCGTATCTTGTGCGCCTTGTGGACATGTGGCGCGGTGCGCTCAGGCAGCAGGAACCAGATCGCGGCCGCACTGGCGAGCGCCAACGCGGAAATGAAATAGAACGGTGCGAGAAGCCCGAACACGGTGAGCGCTGAGCCGATCACCGGCCCGAACGTCGTGCCCATCGCGAACGCCATGCCGATCATGGCGACACCGTGCAGGCGCTCGCGCGGCGTGGTGCGATCGGCGACATAGGCCTGCGCCGAGGGAAACGTGCCGGAACCGAGCAATCCATAGAGCGAGCGTGTCGCGATCATCAGCGGATAGATCAGAATTAGCGGCAGCCAATGATTGAGCCCGGCCAGCATGGTGGTGGCGAACAGCGCGAAGGACACCGCAAACGCGACCAGTCCGAGCAGCATCACCGGCCGCCTGCCCCAATGATCGCTTTTGCGTCCCCAGAACGCCGAAGTCAGAATCCACACCGAGGCGGAGACCGCGAAGATCGATGTCACCTGAAACGGGCTTAAGCCCAGCTGACGCGAGATCGGCGGCAGCACGGTAAACAGCACCGACTGGCCCGCGCCCATGCAAACCAAGCTGACGAACAGAATGCCGAATGCGCGGCGGCGCTCGGCGGCCGTGGTGTGGCGCGCATGCGCGTCGTGATGTGAATGCTTGTCCGGCATGGGTTTCCCGCTCGCTAGCGAAACCACCCCAAAGCGGCACGCGCGTCAAGACACGCCATCACACCCCGACGCCACGATTTATTTCAGGAATGCAATCTTTTGAATCGCACCTGCGCGCTGTCGCTGCGGCCGCGCGAGTCGACGACCGTGATGCGCGCTACGCCCTCGCCTTCCGGCACGTAGAACGCCGGCTGGAAACGGTCGAAGCTGCCGAGCAACGCGCCGTTCACAAGCCAGGTCAAAGGCGCGTTGCCGCCGTCGGCCTTGAGCAGAATAGTCTTGTCCTTGGCGTCGGCCAGAGGCAGCGGCACGGTGGCGCCATTGGGCGGAAACGAGATCGAAGGCGGCGGCACAACCGTTTCCTTCGGCGCCTGGGGCTGGCTCTCGCGCGTGAAGACGCGCAAGGAGGGCGGCAATTGCTCCGGCGAGGTCGCCAGGATCGTTCCGGCAGGCGGCGCGGGCGGCTGGCGGCGGTCGTCGGGCAGCAGCCCAAAGACTTTCAACAGAATGGGCGCCGCCGCGTCGCGCCCGACATGGCCGGGGCGCGGCGTGCCGTCGGCGCGGCCGACCCAGACGCCGACCGTATAGTCGTTGGAAAATCCGACCGACCAGGCGTCGCGAAATCCGTACGACGTGCCGGTCTTGAAACTGATGGTGCGCTTGCGCACCAAGCCTTGGCCCATCGCCCAGCCGTCGGGAAGATTCACGCCCGCCAGGATCTGGCGCAGATAGTAAGCCGCGACCGGCCCGAAAAGACGGTGCGGCGGCGGCTGCGGCGCATCGGCGAGAACGCGCAAAGCCCGCGCCTGTCCCGCTTCGGCGATGCCGGAATAAAGCATGGTGATATCGGCGAGACTGATGCCGAGACCACCCAGCGCCACCGGCAGGCTCGGCGCGCTATCATGCGTCGGAAACGCCAGATGCGCGCCCGCGTTCGACAGCGCCAGGGTGAAGGCGAGCGGGCCGACGCGGTCGAGCACCATGACGGCGGGAATGTTGAGCGACATACGCAGCGCCTCACGCGCGCTCACCGTGCCCAAAAACGTGCCCTCGAAATCGCGCGGCGCGTAATCGCCGAAATTGGTGGGCTGGTCCTGCATCAGGCTTTGCGGATGCAGGATCAATTCGTCGAAGGCGAGGCCGTAGATGAAAGGCTTGAGCGCCGAACCAGGAGACCGCGCGCGCTGCGCCAGATCGATCTGCCCTGCGCTGCCCCAATAATTGCCGCCACCCATATAGGCGAGCACCTTGCGCGTCTTGTTGTCGACCACGACGATCGCCATCGCCGCGCCGTCGCCGGAATAGACGCTCTCCTGCACAGCCAGTCTTTCAATCGAGGCCTGCAGCGCCGCATCGATGGTGGTGACGATGCGCGAGCTGGAATTCGTACGCACCAGGCGCTGCGCCAGATGCGGCGCCATCAAGGGCATCGCCTGGCGCGCGAACGGCACGCCCTCGCGCATGGCGACGCGCGCATCGGCTTCCGTCACGATGCCTTCGCTCACCATGCGCGCCAGCACCTTGTCGCGGCCTTTGGCGGCGGCAATCGCGTGACGGTCGGGGCGTTGCTTCACGGGAGATTGCGGCAGTGCCACCAAAAGCGCGGCTTGCGACAGGTCGATGGCGCTCGGCTCCTTGCCGAAATAGGAGAGCGAGGCGGCGCGCACGCCTTCGAGATTGCCGCCGAACGGCGCCAGCGTCAGATAGAACGACAGAATCTCGTCCTTGGAAAAGCGCTCTTCGAGCTGGATGGCGCGCGCCATCTGGAAAATCTTGGTGACGATGCCGCGCTTGCGCGGTTCGAGCAAGCGCGCCACCTGCATGGTGAGCGTCGAGCCACCGGAAAC
>FTGL01001840.1_pt1 | contig 17962 bp, 13 predicted proteins | sample 1640681 | NCBI WGS metagenome assembly FTGL01 (sample SAMEA3914789, study PRJEB12502) | metagenome | biome: forest; material: soil | place: Canada | collected 2011-07-03 | depth 0.3 m
CCGAGACTCTCATGCCGCTCGTGCTCGATCTCGAGCGCGCCTATGAAGCGGCTCGGCGCGATCCTGTCTTCCAGGCCGAGCTCGACGGCTTGCTCAAGAATTATGTCGGCCGCGAGAGCCCGCTCTATTTCGCCGAACGCCTTACCGAACATCTGGGCGGCGCTAGAATCTATCTGAAACGCGAGGACCTCAACCACACCGGCGCGCACAAGATCAACAATTGCCTGGGTCAAATTCTTCTCGCACGGCGCATGAAGAAGACGCGCATCATCGCCGAGACCGGTGCCGGCCAGCACGGCGTGGCGACGGCCACGGTTGCCGCGCGCTTCGGTCTTCCCTGCGTCGTCTATATGGGCGAGGTCGATATCGAGCGGCAGAAGCCCAATGTCTTCCGTATGCGCCTTCTCGGCGCCGAAGTGCGTCCCGTGTCATCGGGGTCCCGGACGCTGAAAGACGCGATGAACGAGGCATTGCGCGATTGGGTCGCCAATGTCTACGACACCTTCTACATCATCGGCTCGGCCGCGGGCCCACATCCCTATCCGGCGATGGTGCGCGACTTCCAGCTCGTCATCGGCAACGAGACCCGCGCCCAGATGCTGGAACGCGAAAAGCGGCTGCCCGATCTCGTCGTCGCCTGCGTCGGCGGCGGCTCGAATGCCATCGGCATGTTTCATCCTTTTCTCGACGACAGCGACGTCGAGCTTCACGGTGTGGAAGCCTCGGGCGAAGGAACCGACACGCCGCGCCATGCGGCGACTCTGTCCAAGGGCACGCCCGGCGTGCTGCATGGCGCGCGCTCCTATCTGCTGCAGGATGCCGACGGGCAGGTGCTCGAAGCCCATTCGATCTCGGCCGGCCTCGATTATCCTGGCGTCGGCCCCGAACATTCCTGGCTCAAGGACCGGGGCCGGGTGAAATACTTCTCCGCCACCGACAAACAGGCTCTGGAGGCCTTCGTCCTGCTCAGCAAGCTGGAAGGCATCATTCCGGCACTCGAATCCGCGCACGCCATCGCCCATGTGATGCGCATCGCACCGCAGATGAGCAAGGACAAGTCGATCGCCATCTGCCTGTCCGGCCGCGGCGACAAGGACGTCTACTCCGCCGCTGCCGCACTCGGTGAAAAGATATGAGCCGTATCGCCGCACGCTTCGCGGAACTGCGGAAGGCCAATCGCGCCGCCTTCGTGCCGTTCATCACCGCAGGCGATCCCGACGCCGAGACCACCTTCGCGATTTTGGAAAAACTTCCCGGCGCCGGCGCCGATCTGATCGAACTCGGCGTGCCGTTCTCCGATCCGATGGCGGACGGTCCGGCCATCCAGGCATCGTCGCAGCGCGCGCTCGCGGCCGGCATGAATCTGCACAAGGTACTCGACCTGGTGCGCAAATTCCGCAAGACCGACGTGAAGACGCCGATCGTGCTGATGGGATATTTCAATCCGATCCACGCCTATGGCACCGCGCGCTTCGCCAAGGATGCCGCCGAGGCCGGCGTCGACGGTCTCATCACGGTCGATCTGCCGCCCGACGAGGACGAGGTGCTGCGCCTTCCCGCCACGGCCCAAGCTATCGATATCGTGCGGCTGGCCACGCCCACGACCGACGAGCAAAGGCTTCGGACCGTGCTGACCGGGGCGAGCGGTTTTCTCTATTATGTCGCCATCGCGGGAATCACCGGCACCAAGAGCTTCGCCGAAAGCGACGCCAGCGCCGCCGTGGCGCGACTCAAAAAGGCGAGCCTGCTTCCCTGCGTGGTCGGCTTCGGCATCAAAAGCCCAGAACAGGCGGCCTCGGTCGCCCGCTATGCCGATGGTGCGGCGGTGGGCACGGCCATCGTCGAGCGCATTTTTACCAATAGCCAGCGCCGTGCCCCCCGGGCCGCCCTGGTGGCGGATGTGCTGGAACTTTGCGGTAGACTTGCGAATTCGGTGCATGCAGCCCGCACCTCCTCCGTGGTAGAATAGAGCCATGAACTGGATCGCCAATTTCGTCCGCCCCCGAATCAAGAACCTGATGGCCGGGGCGCGCGCGAGCGAAACGCCCGAGAATCTGTGGAAGAAATGTCCCGCTTGCGGCGAGATGATTTTCCACCGTGATCTCATCGGCGCCCAATTTGTCTGCCCGCAATGCAACCACCATCTGCGCATCGGCGCGGCGGAGCGTTTCGCCGCGATCTTCGATGCTGGCATGTTCGAGGAATTGCCGCCGCCTTCGGTTCCCGCCGATCCCTTGCGCTTTCGTGGTGAGAAGAAATATCCCGACGAATTGAAAGCTGCGCGCCAGAAAACGTCGCGCCAGGAAGCGCTCGCCGCCGCGCGCGGCACGCTGGACGGCATGCCGATGATTATTGCTGTGCAGCCGTTCGATTTCCTGGGCGGTTCGCTCGGCATGGGCGTGGGCGAGGGCCTGGTGCAGGCGATGCAGGCGGCGGTCGAGGAGAAGCGCCCGTTTGTCGCTTTCGTATCGTCGGGCGGCGCGCGCATGCAGGAAGGCATTCTCTCGCTGATGCAGATGCCGCGGGTGACAATCTGCGTCGACATGCTGCGCGAGGCGGGGCTGCCCTATATCGTCGTGCTCACCGATCCAACCTTCGGCGGCGTCAGCGCTTCCTATGCGATGCTAGGCGACGTGCAGATCGCCGAACCCGGCGCCCAGATCGGTTTCACCGGCGCGCGCGTCATCGCCCAGACCATTCGCGCCCAATTGCCAGACGGTTTTCAGCGCGCCGAATATCTGCTTGCCCACGGCATGCTCGACATGGTCGTGCATCGCCACGAGATGCGCGAGACCCTGTCGCGCCTGGTTCATCTGCTGATGAAGCGCTCGCGGCCGAAGCTGCGCCTGCCGCCGCCGCCGGTCGTGAACGCCACGCCGACGCGGCCGGTGCCGGTCGCGGTGGCCTCGAATTCGTCCGGCCCGGGTCCGGCCAAACGCTCGTGAGCGTCGGCGACGCCCGCAGCGACCGGATCCTCGAACGGCTTCTGACGCTTCACCCCAAGCGGATCGATCTGGTCTTGGACCGGATCGTCAGGCTGCTCGCCGATCTCGGCCATCCCGAAAAGAAACTGCCGCCCGTCATCCATGTCGCCGGCACCAATGGCAAGGGCTCGGTCTGCGCCTTCGCGCGCTCCATGCTGGAGGCGCAGGGTTTCAAGGTCCATGTCTATACGTCTCCGCATCTGGTGGAGTTTCGTGAGCGCATTCGTCTTGCCGGCAAACTGATCACGGAAGAGGAACTCGCATCCACGCTCGAGGAATGCGAGGCGGCCAATGCCGGCAAGCCGATCACTTTTTTCGAGATCACGACGGCGGCGGGAATTCTCGCCTTCGCGCGCCATCGCGCCGATGCGCTGATTCTGGAAGTCGGCCTCGGCGGCAAATACGACGCGACCAATGTGATTGCCAAGCCGCGGCTGACGGTGCTGCAGCCGGTCGGCCTCGACCATCAGGAGTTCTTGGGGGCTTCGCTGGCCGACATCGCGGCGGAAAAGGCCGGCATTATCAAGTCGGGCGTGCCGGTGATCGTGGGCGCGCAGGACGATGTGGCGCGCGACGTCATTCTGCGCCGCGCCGATGCGCTCTCAGCACCGGCCTATGTCTTCGGTCAGGATTTCTTCGCCCATCAGGAACATGGGCGAATGGTCTATTCCGATACGGAGGGATTGCTCGATCTGCCCCTGCCGCGCCTGATCGGCCGCCACCAAATCGAGAATGCTGCCGTCGCCATCGCGGCGCTGCGCCGTGCGCAATGCGGCTGGGGTGCCGACGCCGCCATCGAAAAGGGATTGCGCACGGTCGAATGGCCGGGACGCTTGCAGCGTCTGACACGCGGCCCGCTCGTCGATGCCGCTCCGAAGGGTGCGGAGATCTGGCTCGACGGCGGACACAATCCGCATTGCGCTACCGCGGTCGCCCGCGCCATCGCCGATTTGGAGGAGCGCGGCGAGCGCCCGCTCTATCTTATCTGCGGCATGCTGAAAACCAAGGACGCGCTCGGCTTTCTCGCCGAGTTTCGCGGGCTGGCGCGCCACGTGGTGACGGTGGACATCGCCGGCGAAGCCGCGAGCATGGGCGCCGGCGAGCTTTACGATCGCGCCCGCGCCGCCGGCCTCGATGCGGCTCCCGGCGAGGATCTGGAAGATGCCATGCTGCAGGTTGGCGCCTGGGCCCGCGCCCATCCGAAGGAACCGCCGCCGCGCATTCTGATCTGCGGCTCGCTGTATCTGGCGGGTCAGGTGCTGGCGAAGAACGGCTAGGCGGGCGTTCCGGCTTGCGCCGTTCTACCGCGCGCCAATCCTCCCGCGAACGCGCTGACCACGACGAGCGAGGTCAGGAATGTCATGTGGTACCAGGCGGGGAATTTGCTCCATATCCCGACGTGAATCGGGATGAAGACCGCGAGCAGCACGATGCCCATCGCCAGCGGCGCATAGCGCGAACCGGGTGCCAGGCGCGCCGCGATCGCCGCGGCGATGATGAGGGCGAGCGTGCTCTCGCTTAGCCGCGCGATCAGCATCGGCAGATCGAACGCCATGGACGGCACCGCCGCCGCATAGGCGGGCCAGGCGTGACGCAGTGCGAAATCGGCCGCGCTCACCAGCACGGCCCATGCCACAATGCCCGCGATCGCGCTGAAGACGGTTCTGAGCACGATGTTCCCCCCGGAAAAACCTTATCTCATTTCGCTAGATCGAACTTTCGATCCATTCCTTGATCTTCGATTTCGGCAGGGCGCCGACTTTTGTCGCCGCGACCTGGCCTTGCGAAAAGATCATCATGGTGGGAATGCCGCGCACGCCGTATTTCTGCGGCACATGCGGGTTCTCGTCGATATTGATCTTGGCGATGGTCACTTTGCCGCCCAGTTCGGCCGACAATTCCTCCAGCGCCGGCGCGATCATGCGGCACGGCCCGCACCATTCCGCCCAGAAATCGACGACGACGGGCGTCTTGGAATTGAGCACGTCGGCCTGGAAGGACGCATCGGAGACTTTGATCGGGGGCATGAAGGACCGCCTTGGGTTGGAGCTGACATTGAATCTAGGAACGCGACGCCTGAGGGTCAAGGTGAAGTGTCAAGGCGTGCACGAATGCGCCTTATTTCGCCCTCCAGCAACGTATCGGAGAGTGGCATCAGGCTTGGGCCCTCGGTCCAGGCGAGAGCGCACGCGATTCGCCTGCCCGGGAAAATCTTGGCCGCCGCCGCGCGATAGAGCGCCATTTGAGTCGCATAATAGCGCGGCACATCCGCCTCGCGCGTGGGCGGTGGGCGATTGGTCTTGAAATCGACGATCAGAACTTCGCTGTCCGTCACCGCCAGCCGGTCGATGCGGCCGCTGACGCGCGCGCCTTTTCCCAGCTCCGGCAGGTCGGCGACAATCCCGGCTTCCGAGCGGCTGCCGGCTGCGAAGGTCGGCGCGAACACTCTGTCATTCAGTACACGGAGCGTTTCTTCGACCAGCGCATCCGCGTCCTCCGCAACTCCGCGCGCCTTCAGGAATTTGAGCGCGATCTCGCGGCGCGCCTCGGGAGCGATGTCCGGCAGCCGCGCCAGCATGGCATGGACCAGAAGTCCGCGGCGAAAGCGCGCGGAACTGCGCGACGAACCGGAGGCAGGCTCTTCGAATTCCGTGGCGTCGGAGGGGCGCACTAGGTGCGGCGAGGGCGCTTCCAAAGGCGCCGCGCGCCTCGCCCAGGCGGGAAGCAGCACACGCGAAACCTCTTCCTTCTTTGCAACGGCACCGGATTCCTCACCGGCCTCGCCCAGCACGCGCATGGTCTCTCCGCCGCGCACGATCTCGACGCCGATCTTGGCCGCTGCCTGCTCCGCCAGCGTGTACCAGGAGCCGGGCTTGACGCCCTTCTTGTTCTCGAAGCCGCAGATATAGAGCCGGTCCTTGGCGCGAGTGAGCGCGACATAGAGCAGGCGGCGATGCTCCTTGAGAATTTCCGCATGCGCCGCCGCTTTCGCCGCCTTGACCCTGGCGGGCGCCTCGCTATCGGCCAGGGGAAACAGCACGCCGTCCTCCGTATACAGAAGATGACCCTTGGCGCCGGGCTGTTCCGGCAGCGACGTCGTGTCGGGCAGGATGACGATGTCGGCTTCCAGCCCCTTGGCGCCGTGCACGGTCATGACGCGTACTTCGTCGCGGCCGCGCTCCATGTCGCGCTTGATCTCGGCGCCGCCGCGCTCGACCCAATGCAGGAATCCTTCCAGCGACGGCGTGTTGGCCGTCTCGTAAGACAGCGCCAGCGAAAGGAATTCGTCGATGGCGTCGCTCGCTTCCGTGCCCAGCCGCGCCAAAAGCTTCAGGCGCAAGCCGCGTGTCTCCAGCGCATGGGCGAAGAATTCGAACGGCGGCGCGTAGTCCGCCCGCGCCAATATGTCGGAAAGAAACTCGCTTGCAGCGATAAACGATGCGAGCTCGTCGCGGCGGCGGGAGAGCTCGTGCCACAGCGATCCTTTGCGTTCATGGCTCAGCGAAAACAATTCCTCTTCGCTCAATCCCACCAGCGGCGAGCGCAGCAGCGCCGCCAGATTGAGGTCGTCCTGCGCCAGCAACGCGAAGCGGCCGAGCGCGATCAAATCCATCACCGCGATCTGTTCGCTCAGCGCGATGCGATCGGCGCCCGCCACCGGCACGCCGCGTTCCTTGAGCCTGCGGATGATTTCGCCGCCGAATGGCTCGCGCCGCGGCAGCAGGATCATGATATCGCCCGGCCGGATAGGATCGTCATGGCCAGGCAGCCGCGTCTTGCCATCGGTCCATTGCTTGATCTGCTCGGCAATGCGCACCGCCAGACGCACCACCGGGCTCGCTTCGGATTCGACATCCACCGGCCGCCACGGATCGGGCTCGGGCGCGTTCGAAGGCTTGAGCGCCGGCCAGAATTCCACGCGCCCCTTCGCTTGCGTCCGCAACGGCAGGTGCACGATCTCAATGCTGCTGAGGCCCTCGCGTGCGGCTTCGCCTTCGAACACCGTGTCGACGAAGCTGAGGACTTCCGGCGCCGAACGGCGCGAGGTCTCAAGCCGCGTGTCCGCCAGATCGTGGCCGGCTTCATGCGCGCGTTGCATGAAATAGCGCCGGTTGATGTCGAACTGCGCCGCATCGGCGCCCTGGAAGCTGAAGATCGATTGCTTCTCGTCGCCCACCGCGAAGACGGTGCGCACGTCACCCTCGCGCACGCCTTCGCCGGCGAAAAACTCTTCCGTCAGCTTGCGCACGATCTGCCATTGCTCGGGACTGGTGTCCTGCGCCTCGTCGATCAGGATGTGGTCGAGGCCGCCGTCTAGCTTGTAAAGCACCCAGGCCGCGGCGTCGCGCTTCTCCAAAAGCCGCAGCGTCTCCACGATCAGATCATCATAGTCGAGCACGCCGCGCGCGCGTTTCTCGGCGGCATAGATATCGCGCACCGTGTCGGCGATGCTGAGCGCCGCTTCGCTCAGTTGCGCGGCATGGGCGGCGCGCCGGCGTTCTTCGGTGGCGACGAGATTTCGCTCCAGCTCTTCCAACTCGCCGAGCAGATCGGGACGCGCCTTTGCCGAAGCTTTGCTCGCTAGCGCGGCATAGCGTTCGCCGTTGGCTTTGAGCAGTGCCTCGCGCAGAAGCTCAAATGCGGCGAAAGCGGAATCGGCTTGGACCGCGCCAAGCAATCGTTCTCCGCGCTCGGCATCAATCTTTCCTCCCGCGCTCAGCCATTCGGCGATCTCGCGCAACCGGGAGCGGTCGAGCCCGGCGAAGAACTCCGCGGCAATGCTTTCCACCGTATCGTGTGCGCCCGCGCCATGCGCCAGACGCAGCGCTGCGCCCAACGCGTTCTCGCCGCTGCCCAAAGTCTGGAAAAAGCGATCGAGCTTGCGCCGGTCGTTGCCCAGCGCCGCGTCGAGGATCTGCTGCAAGCGGCCTTCGCTCGTTTGCGTTACGAGATAGGCGATGGAAGCGGCGCGCGGCGCGTCGCCCGATCCCGCACGCTCCAGCACACGGGCGCGCGCATCGGCGATCAGCTCGCGCGTGGTCTGCTCGTCGAGCACGCGGAACGACGGCGCCACGCTGGCCTCGAGCGGAAAGCGCGACAGCACGTATTGGCAGAACGCGTGCAGCGTCTGGATCTTCAACCCGCCCGGCGTCTCGAGCGCCTGTGCGAACAATCGCCTGGCCCGGCGCAGATCGTCCGCCGCTGCACCAATCGTTTCGATGTTCGCGGCGAGTTCCGCATCGGGCAGCATCGACCAGCGTCCGAGCTGATCGAACAGCCGCCCTTGCATTTCGGCCGCTGCCGCCTTGGTATAGGTCAGGCAAAGAATCTTCTCGGGCTTGGCCCCTGCGAGCAGCAAACGCGTCACGCGATTGGCGAGCGTGTGCGTTTTTCCAGCACCGGCATTGGCCGCCACCCAGGCGGAGCGGCGCGGATCGGAGGCGGCATGGCTGGTGTCGACGCTCATTCGCCGCTCTCCTCCCAGCCGCTGAGCGACCATTCGCGCACCCGCGCCAGATGGTCGTAATCGCCGGAGACATCGGCGCGGTAGGGACGCACGCGCGACAGATAGGGCGTCGTTTCCTCGTCGAAGAAGGCGATGCGTTCGCCCAACTTCGCCGCCGCTTCAAGCGCGATCTCTCTCGCATCTGCCTTGATGGGTCGCACTTCGCCCGGCTTGGCGCCGCCACCAAAGCGAATATAAGTGAGCTCCTTCGCTTCCAGCTTTCCAACACCGGCAAAGCCGCCCTCGGCGAGTATCGCCGCTTCGAGCGGCAATTGCGGGGTCAACAACTCGCGCACTTGCTTCTCGCTCGGCGGCGCGCCGGTCTTGTAGTCCAGGATCGCGGCGCCGCCGGAACGCAGTTCGTCGATGCGGTCGGCATATCCAAAGAGAACAAACGCTCCCGCCGGACCGGGAAAGCCGCGTTCGCCCCTGATCTCGACATGCGATCTGGCGATGTTCGCGCGGCGCTCGCGCTCGATACCGACGAACCAATGCGCGGCATGGATAAAGCGCGGCCGCCACATCGCCAGCGCCGCTTTGGGCGTGTTCAGCTCACCGAAAACCTGATCGGCGATAGCGATGAGCTGCATCGCCGCATCGTCAGGCAAATCATCGGGAAATTGGCGCACGAAAAGCTCCAGCGCCTTGTGCACGGCGCGGCCGCGCTCCAGCGCGCCGATCGCGGCGTCCAGCGGTTCGAGCGGCGCCAGCCGCAACACCCGCTTGGCGTAGATCGCGTAGGGATCGCGCAGCCAGGTCTCGATCTCGGTGACGGAGAGTTTGCGCGGCCGTGCCTTAACCGGCGGGCGCGGGGCAGGGCGCTTCATGCGTTCGCTCGCGACCGGTTCGTTCAGCGCCCTGGCGATGGCAACATAATCTGTCGCGGGCGCCAGCGCGTGTTCGAGGTTCAAACCACGCGTCAGTTGCACCAGCCGCTGCAGCCAGCGCGAAGCGATAGTCGGCGTGCCATCCGCTTTGAGCGCGCGCAACAGGATCGTATCGGGCTGCGCCGCAAGCGTGGCGAAGTCATGCGCCGAAAGGCCGATGGCGCGCTCCGGCGGCTCCAGGCCGATCGCCTTTCGCATCGGGCGCGAAAACCACGGATCGTTCGCCGCCGCACGAGGCCACGAACCCTCGTTGAGGCCCGCCATCACCATCAGATCGAAGCTCAATAGCCGCGCTTCCTGCGGCCCAAGGATCGCAAGGCGCGGATGGCGTCCGAAGGACGGCCGCACATCGGCCTCCATCGCGAGCGTGCGGAACAGCGGCGCGTAGGAACGCGCCTCGATCTTCGGCAAATCCGCGGACGCCAGCAACAGATCGCCGACGAGCTTGCTCGCCGTTTCGCCCGCCTCGCGCCGCCACAGAAGAATTTCGCCCTTGGCATCGGTCGAAAGAATCTCCGCCGCTTCGATATGCGCGGCGAGCATCTCGGCGATGGCGGCCTCGCGCACGCCCAGCATCGATGCGAGCGGCTGCAGAATCGCCGTCAGGCGCGCGAACCAGGATTGAAGTTCGCTGAGTTCCTTGCGCGCGTCGTCCTTCGCATTCACGCGCGCCGCCGCGATGGCTTTGGCGATTCCGTCTAACCCGGAATCGGGACGCGGTCCGCGCAGGCACAGATCGAGCAGACGCGCGTGGGCGCGCACGCAGCCCAGCTCTTCGCCCATGATCGCCAGCGGATGCTTGAGCAAAGCCAGCAATGCTACTGGCGCGAACGCCGTATCGGCGGTTTCGGCGAGCAGACAGAGGAATGCTCCTGGCGCGGTGTGTGCCAGCGGCTGGCCGGCGGAATCGTCGACCGCGATCTCCCAACGCTCCAGTTCCGCCGCCACGCGGCGCGCCAGCGTGCGGTCCTGCGTCACCAGCGCGGCTGTTCCTCCCGGCGTTTCCAATGCCTCGCGCAACGACAAGGCGATGGCCAAAGATTCTTCGGCCGGGTCTGCCGCATGGATCAAGGACAAACCTTCAAGTCCTGCCTTGATCTCGCCGCTACCCTTTTCGGCCAGCGCGCGCCAAGCGTCCGTCGTCGGCGCCGGGCGCAGCGCCTCGCGCAGCACCAGTTCTCGCGACGTGTTGACGGGCGTCTCTTGCCAATCCGCGACATCCTCGCGCCCGACCACAATGCGCGTGAGCAATTGTTTCATGCCGTATTGCGGATGGCCGGCGTCGAGCTTGTCCCAGCTCTCTTCGTCGAGTTCGCGGTCGAGGCCTGGCAGCACGATCATGCCTTTGGGCAGTCGCGCGATCGTGCCGAGTAATTCGCCCGTCGCCGGAATACTGCCCGTCGAACCCGCGGCGACGATGAGCTTGTCGGGCGGATGCGCGTTCAGTCTCTTCGCCAGCGCGCGCAGCATCTCGTTGCGCCTTGTCGCCGGATTGACCGCGCCCTCGGCCGCCAGCAGTTTCGGCCATTCGTCGCGCAGCAGAGACAGGAACACGCTCACCTGCGCCCAGTGTGCCGCGAGCGCCGCCGGCACCAGACTGTTGAGCTGGCTAAGATCGGCGCCCTGGGTTTCGGCTTCGTCCATCACTTGGGCCAGACCGCTCGCCAGCGCGCTCGCTTGCGCGAAGCTCATCGGGCCTGTGCCGCGCGCGGCATCGAAGCGGCGGATCAGCGCCGCGAGCAGCAGCCGCCTTCGAAGTGGCGCGATGGCGGGCAGCGCGGTGAAATCTTCGGCACCGGCGTCGAACAGCAATTCGTCTTCGTCGACATCGCCGAGCGGACGGAATTCCGGCAGCAACGCCGCGCCGCCCAGCACGCGCGCGAAAACGTCGGCGAAAAAGCGCGCCGCGCGCCTGGTCGGCAGATAGATCGTGGCGTCGGCCAGCGCCAGCGGCTCGCGGCCCACGCGCGCGATCAGCCCGCGCACCAGCGTTTCGGCAAACGGCGCGCTGGGCGCGATGGTGAAAACGTTCGGACTACGCCGGGGCAAGGTCGGCCAGATAGGCGTTCGCCTCGGCGACGGCTTCGGGCGTGCCGACATGGATCCACACGCCGTCGAGGCGGATGCCGAACAGTTTTCCGCGTTCGATGGCTTCGTCCCACAACCGGTTCATGGAGAAGGCGCCGCCCTTGACGCTGGCGAAGATGCGCGGGTGGACGATTTGCACACCGGGATAAGCGAATGGCGAAAGGCGCTGTTCGGCCACGCGCGTCAGCCGCCCGTCCGCATCCATGTTGAAATCGCCGGTGCCTTCATAGCCCATCGCGGTGACCATCGACGCCATCAGCAGCAGCGCGTCCATCGCTTCGGGATTCCAGCGCTCCTTCATCCGGTCGAGCGCACGCCCCAGCCCTTCGACCCACACCGAATCCGAATTGAGCACGAAGAACGGCTCGCCATCGAAGTTGGACAGCGCCTTGAGTATGCCGCCGCCCGTGCCGAGCAAGCCGTCGCTCTCTTCCGACAGGCGGATTTCGACGTCACGGCGCTTGGCCAGATGGGTCTTCAGCATCTCCGCCTTGTAGTGGAGATTGACGACGATCATCGTCACGCCGGCGGCAACCAGCTTGTCGATGGCGTGATCGATCAGCGCCTTGCCGCGCACTTCGACCAGCGGCTTGGGGCGATCCTTGGTCAGCGGGCTCATGCGCGTGCCCAGCCCTGCCGCCATGATCATCGCCCGCGTTAGACCTTTGACGCTCACTGCAATGCTCCTTCGGCGCGTCCGCGCGCTTCCATCGGGATGGTGCGGTCATACCATGCCTCAAGGGGGGCGAGGGCGGGATGTTGCAGATCGCGGTTCAGATATCCCCAGACCCGCGGCAGATAGGAAAGATAGCGCGGCTTTGCGTCGCGCTTATAAAGACGGGCGAAAATGCCCGCGATCTTGGCGTTGCGCTGGGCCGCCATCACTGCCATCTCGGCGCGGAAGCGTTCTTCGTCGAGGCCCATGCCCTGCGCCCGCATTGTCTCCAAATAATGCTTCGTCGTGGCGGCGGCGATTTCGGGCGCCACGTCGCGGCGCGCATCCTCGATCAGGGAGATCAGATCATAGGCGCGCGTGCCCGCCACCGCGTCCTGGAAATCGATCAGCCCGACCCGCGCGATGCCGCTCCGATCGGGCAGCCAGAGCAGGTTCTGCGCATGATAGTCGCGATGCACGAAAACGGATGAGGAATCGCGCGCGCGAGAGAGCACATCGCGCCACAGCCCGCGATGCTCCGCGATCTCACCTTCGTTCGCCGTTCGCTTAAGCGCCACGGGCAGATACCACTGCGTCATCAGATCGGTCTCGGCGAGCAGCGCGGTCTCGTCGTAATCGTGCAACGGTTTATCCGTCGGCAGGAAAGCGGGTGCCCGTTCGGCATGCAGTTTGGCCAGAACCTCGGCGGCGGCGGCATAGAGATCGCGCTCGCCGGCACCTTGCGTCAGCACGTCGGCATAGAGAGCGTCGCCCAGATCCTCGATCAGGACGAAACCGTGTTCCGGATCGTCGGCATAGATGTCCGGCGCGCTCAGACCCTGCGCGCGCAGAAAGTTCGCCACCGCGACGAAGCGCGCGCAATCTGCGCCCGCCAGCCGCGCGACCGCGTTGTAGCCGAGCGCATGGCGCTGCTGCGCCGTGGCATTCGCGGGCGCGGCCGGTGTTTCCGCCGTTTGCGGCTGGTCCATCAGCATCGCGTTGCGGTCATCTAGCGCCACCCGGAAATAACGCCGCGTCGAAGCGTCGCCTGGCAGCGGCGAGAGTTTCGCCTCTGCCCAGCCCGCGCTTTTCATGAACGCGCGCATCGCTTCTTCGCGTTCAGCCGGCACGATCCACCGCCTGCGCAAAAACATGTTCCCAGCGCTTCGGTCCGCTGATGCGTGCCAGCCTTCCGTCCTTGTCCGCAATCGACAGCGCGACGGTGAGCCGATCGTCCGGCAAACGCTGCGGCGCCCGCTCCGGCCATTCGATCAGCGCCGCCCCTTCGTCCAACGCTTCGTCCAATCCCAGCTCATCCATCTCGCGCGGATTCTCGATGCGATAAAGATCGCAATGGCGCACCGTAAGCTTGGGCGTTTCGTAAAGCTGCACCAGGGTGAAGGTCGGGCTCGGTACCGTTTCGCGCACGCCCAAAGCGTTCAGGATTGCGCGTGCCAGCGTGGTCTTGCCCGCGCCCAGATCGCCCGCCAACGCCACTGCGTCGCCGCGCTTTAGCCCTGCGGCAATCCGCGCCCCCAGCGCATCCGTCGCCTTCAGGTCCGCCAGGGCGAGCGTCCGCTCAAAGGTCCGGGATTGCGTATTCATCTCCTCTTCTTAGCCCGTGGCGGGCCGTCTCTCAACGCGCGCCGAATCTGTTGATTCCGCCCATCCGCTCCGACATGTTAGCCGCCTCATGCCGCAAACGATTGTCATCATCGGCGCCGGCCAGGCCGGCGCGCAAGCCGTCGCGACCTTGCGCGCGGAAGGCTTTGCCGGCGCCATCACGATGGTCGGCGACGAGCCTTTCGCGCCCTATCAGCGCCCGCCGCTTTCCAAGGCCTATCTCATGGGCACGATGGAGCGCGAACGCCTGTTCCTCAAACCCGACGCTTTCTACAAGGAAGCGCACTGCGAACTCATTCTCGGCGTCACTGCGCGCGCTATAGATCGCGCGGCCAAGACCGTCGCGCTCTCCGACGGCCGTAAACTTTCTTATGACAAGCTGCTCCTCGCCACCGGAACGCGGGTGCGCAAGATCGCCTGTCCCGGCGCGGACCTTCCCGGCGTCCACTATCTGCGCGACATCGCCGATGTGGACCGGCTGCGCGCCGTCTTCGGTAAGGGCAAGCGCCTCGCCATCGTCGGCGGCGGCTATATCGGATTGGAAGTTGCCGCCGTCGCCGCGAAGCACGGACTCGACGTCACGGTGTTCGAGGCGCTGGACCGGCTGATGGCGCGCACGGCGTCGCAGCCGGTTTCCGCCTTCTACGAAACGGCGCATCGCGAGGCCGGCGTCCGGCTCCGGCTCAACACCGCCATCGAAGGTTTCGAAGGCAAGGGCAGGATCGAAGCGGTCAGGGCCGGCGGCAAGCTCTATCCCGCCGACATTGCGCTGGTCGGCATCGGTGTCGTCCCGAATGTCGAGCTGGCGAAGGACGCGGGGCTTGCCTGCACCGACGGTATCGTCGTCGATCTGAATTGCGCCACCTCCGATCCGGCGATCTTCGCCGCCGGCGATTGCACCAACCATGTCGGGCGCGAAGGCGTCGCCCTGCGCCTGGAGTGCGTGCAGAACGCCATCGACCAGGCCAAGCACGCGGCCCTCGCCATGGCCGGCAAGCCGCAAGCCTATCGCGAGGTGCCGTGGTTCTGGTCCGACCAGTACGACCTCAAGCTCCAGATCGCGGGCCTGGCGCGGCCGACCGATACGCTGGTCCTGCGCGGCGATCCCGCCACGCGCAAATTCGCGGTCTTCCACCTGCGCGACGGCGCGGTCGCCGCGGTGGAGGCGGTCAATGCCGCGCCCGAATATCTGGTCGGCCGCAAGCTGATCGCGCAGGGCGCGCGCGTGGCGGCCGAGCGCCTTTCCGACACCGCCATTGCCATGAAAAGCTTGGTCTGATACGCGCACGCGTCCAAGGAGCGTACATGCCGAAAATCAAATACATCGAGCACAACGGCAAGGAGCACGAGGCCGAGGTGCCGCTGGGCTGGTCGGTGATGGAAGGGGCGGTGAAGAACCTCATCCCCGGCATCGACGCCGATTGCGGCGGCGCCTGCGCCTGCGCCACCTGTCATGTCTATGTCGATCCGGCCTGGATCGAGAAGCTGCCGCCCAAGCAGGACATGGAAGCGACCATGCTCGACTTCGCCCAGGACCTCGAGCCGACCAGCAGGCTCTCCTGCCAGATCAAGGTGACGCCCGAACTCGACGGCCTCGTCGTCCGCACCCCCAAGAGCCAGCATTAGCGAAAATTTCGTCTTGGCCGGGCTTGACCCGGCCATCTATTCCTGAGCGTCTGCGAAGCGATATGCGCTTCCACGCGCGATGAATCCAAATCTCCACGCGGAGACGCGGAGGTCGCGGAGCAAAAACAAATCTTCTCCGCGTTCTCCGCGACTCCGCGTGATATGCCTTTTCTGATGGATGGCCGGGCCAAGCCCGGCCATGACGGGCGGGAAATCTAATTGGTTTCCCCTTGACAGCGTGCCGCTGCATCACCACATCGCGCTCATATCCACAATTCGCGCCTGAACGGCACGCACCAACGCGCGCGCGCGTTTTTTCGCAGCCCCTCCCAATGGACGGCAGAACTACGTCCGGAACGGCCTCGAAAAACACGTTAGTTGAACAATGTCGGATGCGCCTTCTCGGCGTCTTTGAGCGCGTCAACCAGTTTTGCGTGATTGTCCGCCGCCGCCTTCTTTTCTTCAGGCGTGTCGCCGTGCTGGGCCTCACCGTTCAGCGTCTCTATCCACTTTTCGACATTGCTCTTGACCAGTTTTGCGTTCGCTTTAGCTTTTGGATTGGTGGCATCGAAGGCGTCCTTGCCCGCCAGGTCCTTGAGGTCCGATTCATCTTGTTTGATGGCGTCCGTGTATTGCCCGATCTCCTTGTCGATCGGCGCCGGATCCACCTCGGGAATCTTCTTGCGGCGCTCCAGTGCGCTTATCCAAGATTTCTCGGCATCGATCTTCTCGCGCAGCCATTTCGATTTGTAATGCGACAATCCAGTCAAGGCATCGTCGCCGATCGGCTTGTAGGTCGGCGGTTCCGGCAGTTTGAAATCGGCGAGAGCGGGTGCTGTGAATACCAGCGCGCCCAAAAGAAGGGCGGCGAATGCGCCCACGCGAAAACCTGTGTGTTGCATGATGTCCTCCCCAGCAGGAGCGGAGATGATACCGCAAATGCCGGCGCTCAACCATCACGCGATGCGAGCCTTACGCCGTCCGGCGCTCGTTAAGCGGCGTCGCGGGCCCGGCATCCTGGATGCGGCGCGGCAGGTGCACGCGCACCAGCGTGCCCGCTTCTTTTCCGGGGACTCCGCTTTCGATCTCGACCCAGCCGTCGTGCAGCTCGACGAAGCGGTTGACGAGGGCAAGCCCCAGCCCCGCGCCCGCGCGCTGGCCCGAGCGGCTCTTGGCCGAGAAGCGCTCGAAGACATTGGCCTTCACTTCGGGCGCGATGCCCGGGCCGGTATCGGCGACATAGATCTGCACGTCAGTGCCGTCGATGCGCCCGCCCAGCGTGATGGTGCCGCCGCGCGGCGTGTATTTGAACGCGTTGGAGAGAAGATTGAACACGATCTGGCGCAGGCGGCGGTCGTCGGCGAGGAAATCTCCCGCATCCTCGGGACAATCCACCGCCACGTTGAGGCCGACCTTGGCCGCCCATTCGCGCGCATGCGCCGCGACTTCGCCCAGCATCGCATGCAGATCGATGCGCACGAGCTCCAACCGCAAGGCGCCCGACTCGATCAGCGCCAGATCGAGAATGTCGTTGATCAGGCTCTTCAGCGTGTTCGAACCGGCGACGATGTCCTGCACATAATTGCGCTGGCGCTGGTTCAGAGCGCCGGGCGCTCCGCTTTCCAGAAGCTCGGCGAAGCCGAGGATGGTGTTGAGCGGCGTGCGCAGCTCGTAGGACACGTGCTTGATGAAATCCGATTTGAGCCGGTCGGCCGCTTCCAGCGCGTCGTTGCGGTCGCGCAGCGCGCCTTCGATGCGCGCGCGGTCGGTGACGTCGGCGAAGGTCACCAGCGTCGCCCCGTCCGGCAGCGGCGACAGCGCCAGCGACAGAATGGTGCGATCGTTGCGCTCGATCTCGCCCAGGTCGCGCTTGGCGCCGCCACCGGAGACGATGGCCTGGATCAACCCGCTCCACACCGCCGCGTCGCCAAACTTGTCGGCGCAGGCCGCGGCGATGCTGCGCACATGCGGTTCGCCGGTCAGGTCCTTTTCGGTCAGATCCCAGATGCGCGCGAAGGACGCGTTGTGCAGCTTGAGCTTGCCGTCCGGACCGAACACCGCGACGCCTTCCTGTAGCGTGTCGAGCGTCGCCGACTGCACCTTGATCAGCGTGTTGTAGGAGCTTTCGAGCGCGATACGTTCGGTCACATCTTCATAAAGGAAGGTCAATCCGCCGAACGGATGCGGCTGGGTGACGACGCGCAGCGTCTTGCCGCCGGGCACGTGCCACAGCTCTTCGGGCAAATATTCCGCCGGCTCGGCATAGAGCGCCAGGCGCTCGCGCTTCCACGCCTGATAGTCGCGCTGTTCGGGCAGCTTGCGCGCTTCGCGCAAGCGGTCGAGGATTTCGCCGTCGCTGGGATGGCTATCGAGCCAGGTTTCGGCGAGGCCCCACAAATTGGCGAAGGCGCGATTGTAGAAATTGAGCTTCTGGTCTCGCCCGAAGATCGCCACCGCCGTGGCGAGGCGATCCAACGTGTCGGCATGGGCGTCGAGATGCTGCTGCAGTTTGGCGTCGGCTTGCACGATTTCCGTCTCGTCGACGGCGCTGCCGACGATGCGCCCGCCCGCGATCGGCGCGTGGTTGAAGGTC
>FTGL01001924.1_pt1 | contig 14295 bp, 14 predicted proteins | sample 1640681 | NCBI WGS metagenome assembly FTGL01 (sample SAMEA3914789, study PRJEB12502) | metagenome | biome: forest; material: soil | place: Canada | collected 2011-07-03 | depth 0.3 m
GCGACAGTGGCCGCCGCCGGTCCGCTCAACCCGAAGGAAGTCGCCGACATGCGCGCGACCGACGCGATCCTCAAACCGCTGACGGAAGCGACCGGCGGCTCGGTGCATTGGCTGATCGACGGCATGCCGTCTATCCGCCGCGCCGGAGCCGGCGCGACCGCGTCCGGCGACAGCTGGATCGGATTGCGCGCCAACGGCGCCTATCGCGTCGCCGCGATGGAGCAACAGCCCTTGCTGCCGGCCTGGGCGGCGCTGCTGCTCGTGCTCGGCACGCTGCTGCTCGCCTGGCGCGTCGAAGGACGCTAGAGCGCGATCAGCCGAAGTGGAAACCGGTTCGGCGTCAGATCGCGCGACCATTCAAAAGGCTAGAGCGGAATCGCGATTCGAAGAAGAGCGATTTGGCTCTAGCTCGCGAACCTGCCGCGCGGCAGGTAATGGCGCCGGCCATTGTCCAGATAGTAGCGCCGGTGATGGCGGTAATAGATGCGATAGCCATGATAGGTCGCGTAGCCGGGCTGGGCATCGGCCGGGGCCACATAGCTCACCCTGCCGTCCTCCGCGCTGGCGCGGAGCGTGTGGCCCGTCAGGGCCAGAACGCCGATGACGCAAAGCGACGCCACCGCCATGAAACGCGCGATGCCATGGCCGCGCGCGGTATGTCGAATATTGTACGCATACGGATCATGTCTGTACCGCATCCCACCACCTCCCATTGCCGGACTTCGACAGCAGCCCTTTGTTGGCAAATCGATAGTACCTGCAACCGGAGCGCGAAAGCGTCGGAATATACTCAGGGCGAACGTCCGGCTACGGACGAATACCCAAGCGCCGCGGATCAGGCCGTTTTTTGCCGCTTTTGCTTAAAAGTTCCGCGCCGCGGATAGAGGTTTGTTAGGCCTGCGCTAAGCCGCCGGCGCGGCGAAAAGAGGCGCCCCGTCGGCGCAGAAGGGCACGTCGATGCGCGCGCGGCGCACGTCGCCGGATTGGGTCAGCAGCGCGCCCTGCTTGAGCGAGAGACCCAAAATGCGCGCGGGATCCACCGGCCCCGGAAAACGCACCCGTCCCGGCGGCAACCTGGCAAAGCCGACGCGCACATAATAGGGCTCGTCGCCGATCAGCAGGATGCTGTGATAATCCGTGGCGCGCGCCAATTCGATGCCGCGCTTCATCAGCGCGATGCCGATGCCGCGTCCGCGCTGGTCGGGCTGCACCGCGAGCGGCCCCAGGAGCAGCGATTTCTCGTCGCCCACCATGATCGGCCAGAACCGCACCGAGCCGCGCAAGATGCCGCCTTCGACCGCGACCAGGCCGAGCGCGCTTTCGCACATCACGCCCTCACGCAAACGATAGGCGGATTTGGCGAAGCGGCCGGGGCCGAAACTGGTCTGGTTCAACGCCTCGATCAGGGCTGAGTCTTCCGCCCGCTCCGCGCGGATCTGCCAGGCCGGCACTGCGTCGTTCAAGGCGCCATCCTCCGGCGGTCGCAACGGAACTAATCCTATCGGCATGCGCAAAGGCAAGACGGAATCGCGCTCTACCAATGGGGCTGGATCGGCATTTGCCCGGTGCATTCCGCCAGCCGCCGCCGCGTACCGTACGACGTATCCGTCGGAAGCGCCGCCGGATCGGCAAAGACGATCTCGCGGATTTCGAAATTGGGTTTGAAATCGATCTCGGCGCCGGCGACGCGATAGACCGCGATCGTATTGGTCGCCCAACCCGCCCCGCGGCTATAGAGCCCGAAGAATTCGGGTGGCGCGGAGCGGATCAGCCCGACTTCTTCCTTCAGTTCGCGCAGCACCGCATGGGCCGGCGGCTCGGCGCGCGCGACGCCGCCTCCGGGAAGAAACCAGCCCGACATGTAGCGATGGCGCACCAGCAGAAACGTTCCGTCGCGCTCGACCAGCGCCGAGACGCCCAGCGCGACCGGCGACAACAGCGCCCTGGCCGTGATCAGGGCGCCGAACGTCAAGCGCCGCCCGAGTCCCCCCGCTACACTCAACACCATGCTCCGCGACTGCGCCGCGGCGATCATGCCCGTGTCCGGCGCGCACTCACAAGCGGCGCTGCGAAGAAGGAATTAGCGTACGCGAATCCGAACCCTGTCGGAGCGCTCCGCCAGACCCACCAGCAGCAATGACAGGCTGGCGGCGAAAATCCCCAGCGGCACGGCGTAATAGACATCGAGATCGGTGCCGAAGGCGATGATCGTGGTGACGATCATGCCGGTGAATTGACCCACATTTCGAGGCATTCCCCAACGCTCCCCAGCGACGGGGAAAGCCTAGAGCCCCGCTTTGCCGCCGCGAAGGCCATACTTAAGAAAGCGTTAATTGCCTGATTGCTAGCCGCCGAAATCGATGCCCTGGGCCAAGGGCAGCGCGTCGGAATAATTGATGGTCGCGGTCTGCCTTCGCATATAGGCGCGCCATGAATCCGCGCCGGATTCGCGCCCGCCGCCGGTTTCCTTTTCGCCGCCGAAGGCGCCGCCGATCTCCGCGCCCGAGGGTCCGATATTGACGTTGGCGATGCCGCAATCCGAGCCCGAGGCGGCAAGAAATCGTTCCGCCTCCTGCATGTCGAGCGTGAAGATGCAGGACGACAAGCCCTGCGGCACGTCGTTGTGCAGTCGCAGCGCATCGGCGAAGTCGCGATATTTCATCACATAGAGAATGGGTGCGAAGGTCTCGCGGCACACTGTCGGGGTTTGCTTTTGCATCTCCACGATGGCCGGCTTCACGTAGAAGGCATTGGGGTACTTGTCGGCAAGCACGCGGCCGCCGCCCGTCACCATGCCGCCTTCGCCGCGCGCCGCATCCAGGGCGCGCTCCATGTTCTCATAGGCACCCTTATCGATCAGCGGACCGACCAGCGTGCCGGACGCCAGCGGATCGCCGATGGGAAGTTTGGCATAGGCCGATTTCAGCCCGGCAAGCAGCTTGTCGTAGACGGTTTCATGCACGAAGAGGCGGCGCAGCGAAGTGCAGCGCTGGCCCGCCGTGCCGACGGCGGAGAACAGGATCGCGCGCAGCGCCAGATCGAGCTTCGCCGACGGGCAGACGATCATCGCGTTGTTGCCGCCGAGTTCGAGAATGGCTTTGCCGAAGCGCTGCGCCACGACCGGCGCCAGCGCCGCGCCCATGCGTGTCGAGCCGGTGGCGCTGACGACGGCAATGCGGTGGTCTTTCGCCAAGGCTTCGCCCGCGTCGCGCATGCCGAGCACAATCTGCGAAAGTCCTTGCGGTGCACTCGCGAATTTCTTCAACGCGCGCTCAAACAGCGCCTGCGTCGCCAGCGCGGTGAGCGGCGTCTTCTCCGACGGTTTCCAGATCACGCTGTCGCCGCAGACCAGCACCAGGGCCGCGTTCCACGCCCACACCGCGACCGGAAAATTGAACGCCGAAATCACCGCGACGGGCCCCGCCGGATGCCAGGTCTCCATCATGCGATGTCCCGGCCGTTCGGAGGCAATGGTTAAGCCGTAAAGCTGGCGCGACAACCCGACCGCGAAATCGCAGATGTCGATCATCTCCTGAACTTCGCCGAGACCTTCTTGCAGAATCTTCCCGGCTTCCAGCGTCACCAGTTTTCCGAGCGCCTCTTTGTAGGCCCGCAATTCTTCGCCGAACAGCCGCACCAGCTCGCCGCGCTTGGGTGCCGGCACTTCTCGCCACAGGCGGAATGCATCGACGCTGGCCGCGATCTTCTTCTCGATGGACGCCGCATCGTCGAACGCCACGCGCCCGATCTCCGCCCCGTCGATCGGCGAATGGACGACATGGGAGCCGTTTGCCCCCGCCACGCCCAACGATTTCAACAATTCGCGCGCATCCATCGCCGTGCCTCGTCCAATTGGCGGGAAATCTCCGCGCTTTCTAGCGCTCGCCGCCGCCCGCGCCTAGCCACGACTAAGAGGACTTTAACCTCGATTGCCTAATTTCGCTGGCCGCCACCCGGACCCGATCATGACCGCTTTGGACATAGCCGCGACGCCCCGCCTTCGTACCCGGCGCGGGATTTTTTCGCTGGCGCTTTTCTCCACCACCATTTTCCTGTCGGCGGCGCTGCTGTTCTGCCTCGAACCGATGTTTTCCAAAATGGTCCTGCCGGTCCTGGGCGGCACGGCGGCGGTGTGGTCGGTGGCCATGGTCGTGTTCCAGGGATTGCTGCTCGCCGGCTATCTCTACGCCCATCTTCTGACCCGCTATCTCAGCCTCACGCGCGCGGCGCTCGTTCATGTCGCCGTTCTGGTCATTGCGATGATCTCGCTGCCGATAGCGATTGCCGGCGGTTTTGCGGCACCGCCCGAGACCGGCGTTTCGTTCTGGCTGATCGTTTTGTTTCTCGCCTCTGTCGGCTTGCCCTGCTTCGCGCTTTCGGCCAATGCGCCGCTGTTGCAAGCCTGGTACGCCAGAAGCGATCCCGGGCAGGCGACGAACGCCTACCTTCTCTATGGCGCCTCGAATTTCGGCTCCTTCGCGATCCTGCTCGCCTATCCCTTTCTGATCGAGCCGTTCTTTGGATTGTCGCAGCAATCGCATCTATGGAGCGCGTTCTACATCGCCCTCGTCCTCGCCATCGCGGGTTGCGGTGCGTTTGCGCTGCGCGCGCCGAAAAAGTTTGCGGCCACGCCCGCCCTTTCGGCGCGGATTGCAATCGTCTGGCGCGACAAGCTCGCCTGGGCCACGCTCGGCTTCATTCCGTCGGGACTGCTGGTGGCGGTGACGGCGCATATCGCCACCGACGTCGCCTCCGCGCCTCTGCTCTGGATCGTTCCGCTGGCGCTCTATCTGCTGAGCTTCGTCTTCGCCTTCTCCGACAGGCCGCTGCTTTCGTCCGGAGCGATGTTGGCGGCGCAGCCTTTCACCGCTGCGCTTCTGATCATCCTTCTTCTATGGACCGGAGAGATCAATTGGGGGCTCACGCTGTTCGGTCATCTGGCGGCGTTCTTCGTCACGGCGATGGTCTGTCAGAGCGAACTCTATCGCCGCCGCCCGGCGCCCGCCGAGCTGACGCAGTTCTATGTCTGGATGTCGCTGGGCGGCGTGATGGGCGGCTCTTTCGCCGCGCTGATCGCACCACAGATCTTCACGACTGTGCTCGAATATCCATTGCTCGCATTTGGCGCGCTCTTGGTACGCCCGGACATCTGGATGACACCGCGCGCGGTGTGGCTCAAGGACACCGCCTTCGTCGTCTTCATCGCGGTACTTTTGAGTGCGGCCTTCTTTGTCTCCGATGCGCGTGTCGCTGTGTTCGCGCTGGCGGTGATGGCACTGGCCGGGGTAATGGCGTTTCAGGGCCGCCACCCCGCACGTTTGGTGGGCATAGCGGCGCTCTTGCTGGTGGCGACCAGCCTCTATGACCCGTCGCAAAGCATCGTCTATCGCGCGCGTTCGTTCTACGGCGTCTACAAGGCCGTCGATGTCGAGAACGGAAAATTCCGCGTCCTCTATCACGGCACGACGGCGCATGGCGCCGAGCAATTGCGCGATGACAAGGGCCGCGTGCTGACAACGGCGCCCGATCCGCTCACCTATTATTATCGTGGCGGCCCGTTTGCCGAGGCGCTTCGCGCGGTGCGTGCCGCCAATGGCAACAGGCTTTCGCGCGTCGCCCTTGTCGGGCTCGGCGTCGGCGCGCTCTCCTGCTACGCAAAACCGGACGAGGCCTGGACTTTTTACGAACTCGATCCGCTGATCGTGGATATCGCGTCCGACACGAATCTCTTCCGTACCGTCTCAACCTGTGCGCCGCATGTAGCGACAGTGATCGGCGACGGGCGGCTCACTCTGCGCGATGCCAGGCCCGGAATCGATCTTCTCATCCTTGATATTTTCTCTTCGGATTCCGTGCCGGTGCACATGCTGACCAGCGAGGCATTCGCGCTTTACCGATCGCGCCTGGCTGCGCACGGCGCCATCGCCTTCAATATCTCCAACAAGAACATGGCGCTGGCCGATGTCGTGGCGGCTTCCGCGGCGGCCAACGCGATGATCACCGCGGTCAGGCGCGATACGACTCCGCCGGCCGCAACGCTGCATCTGAAGGCCGAGATCGCCGTCGTCACAAGCTCGCTCGCCGACATGAAGGCGCTGAAGCTCGGCCCCGGCTGGCGCATCGTCACGCCCAAGGTGCGGGCGTGGACCGACGACTACTCCGACATCATCGGCGCCATCCTCCGCAAGATGCGCGAATAGCTAGTCAGCCTTCGCGTAATATTTGCCGAAGCGGTTGGCGAGGAAATCGTCGAGCTTGCACTCTTCCTGGCGCACAAAGCCGTGGTTCGGCAGCTTGCCTTCGACCAAGAGATCGCACATCGCGCAGATGCCGGCTGCCGTGGTGATCTGGATCGCGCTCATCAATCTGTTGCCGACGGTCTGGCTATAGATTTTGCGCGCATAGCTTTCCTGCGTCAGCAGCCCGCCGCGCCAGCCCGACACGGTGACGAAGATCAGCACCACGTCTTGGTACGTGATCGGGATCGCCGCTTCCAAAACGTCCTTCAGCACATCGCGGCGCATGCCGAGGCGCAGATCGCGTACCAGCATTTTCACGATCTCGCGATGGCCGGGATAGCGCACGGTCTTGTAGTTCAGATTTTCGACCTTGCCTTGCAGCGTGTCGCACAGCGTGCCGAGCCCGCCCGAGGTGTTGAACGCCTCGTACTCCGTGCCGTCGAGCGAGAAATTCTCGAGCTCCTCCAGCGCCGGCACTTCGCCGCGATGGCCGTCGCGGATCGACTCGCACGGATTGCAGTATTCGTTGATCAGCCCGTCGGTCGACCAGGTGAGATTGTATTTGAGCGCATTGGTCGGAAACACCGGCAGCGCGCCGACGCGCATCTGCACTTCGCGCAGCTTGTCGAATTTCTTGGTTAGGTCGTTGGCGGCGATGGAGATGAAACCCGGCGCCAGGCCGCATTGCGGAATGAAAGCAGTGTCGGCGCCCTCGGCGAGCTTGCGGATGGTGCGCGTCGATTCCACGTCCTCGGTCAGATCGAGATAATGGGCGCGGGCGCGCTTGGCGGCTTCGGCGACGGTGGCGGTCAGCGAATAGGGCGTCGCCGACAGAACGACGTCCTGGCCTTCGAGCTCATGGGCGAAGGCGCGCGCATCGGCGATCTCCACCTGGCGCAGCTCGACATTGCGCCTGGGCATGCGCGACAGGCTGGCCGCGTCGCGGTCGGCGACGGTGACGCGATAGTCGCCCGTGCCCGAGAGCAGTTCGGTGATGGCAACGCCGATCTTGCCGCCGCCGACAAGCATCACTTTTTTCATGGCTATCCGCTCCGTTTTGAGCCCGGACTCTGCGCCTCGCCCGCGACGGAAGAGAGACGGCAAAGCGCCGGAACTTGCCTCGCCGCCCGGCGAATCGCAGGATGATCCGGCGATTCGCCGGATAGCGCGCATGAGGGACACGGATTCAAAATTGCTGGCACTGCTGCGCGCCAATGCGCGCGAGCCCGCCGCCTCGCTCGCCCGCAAGCTCGGCCTGGCGCGTTCGACCGTGCAGGAACGCATCGCACGCCTTGAACGCGAGGGCACCATCAAGGGCTATACGGTGCGCCTGGCCGACAAGGCGGAGGCAAACCGGCTGCGTGCGGCGGTGATGATCTCGACCGATCCCAAACAGGGCGAGCGCGTCGCATCAGAACTGAAGAGGATGCCGGAGGTGCGTTCGCTGAGCGCCGTGTCGGGCAGCTACGATCTGATCGCCATGATCGAAACCGACAATGCCGCGCGCATCGACGCCCTGCTCGACCGCATCGGCCGCACGGCAGGCGTGGCGCGCACCGTGTCCTCGATCATCCTGTCGGAGAAGTTTTCGCGCTAACCCTGCGCCTGCGCCTTGAGCAGAAATCCAGCCGCCACCAGCGCGCGGCGGATGTCTTCGGCATGGGCAGTGTCGCGCGCCTCGATCACCATGCCGAGCGTCGCCGATTTCGCCGAGGTGTCGGTCAGCATGCGATTGTGCGAAACTTCCAGGATATTGCCGCCCGCCTCGCCGACCAGGGTGGCGATTTTGGCAAGCAGACCCGGGCGATCCTCGATCTCGATGACGAGCGAAAGAATGCGGCCCTCTCGCGCCAGCTCGCGCAGGATCACGTTCGACAGCAGCCGCATGTCGATATTGCCGCCCGAGAGCACGATGCCGACCTTGCGCCCGGCGAACACGCCGCGATTGCCCGTCACGGCGGCATAGGCGGCCGCGGCCGCGCCTTCCACCACCGTCTTTTCGATCTCGAGCAACGAGCCGATGGCGTGCTCGATCTCGTCCTCGCGCACCAGGAAAATGTCCTTGACCAAGGCGCCAACGATTTTGCGCGTCAGCACGCCCGGGTCTTTCACCGAGATGCCTTCGGCCATGGACTGGCCGGCACAAGGAAGATTCTCGCCCTTCACCACGTCGTACATCGAGGGATAGGCCAGCGTCTGCACGCCATAGATGTCGATCGATGGTTTGAGCGCCTTGGCCGCGATGGCGATGCCCGAGATCAGCCCGCCGCCGCCAATCGGCACGACCAGCGCATCCAATCCGGGCGTATGGGCCAGCATCTCGAGCGCAGTGGTGCCCTGGCCCGCGATAACAACGGGATCGTCGTAGGGATGGATGAAGGTCAGCTTCTCTTCGGCCGCGATGGCGCGCGCGCGCTCAAAGGATTCCGTCAGCGTCGCGCCATCGAGCACCACGCGCGCGCCAAAATCCTTGGTGTGCTTGACCTTGGTGAAGGGCGTGAATTCCGGCATCACGATGGTGGTGGGAATGTTCAGCCGGCCGGCGTGATAGGCGACGCCCTGCGCGTGATTGCCAGCCGACATGGCGACAACGCCGCGCCCCCGCTGCTCCGCGTCGAGCGAGAGCAGCTTGTTCAGCGCGCCGCGCTCCTTGAACGAGGCGGTGAATTGCAGATTCTCGAATTTCAGATGGATCTCGCAGCCCGCGATCTCGGAGAGCGTGCGCGACAGGCGCATCGGCGTCTTTTCGACGGCGCCTGCGATCCGGGCCGCTGCCGCCTCGATATCGGCGATCGTCACCTCGGCGAAATTCTTCGGCGCTGGGCTCATGGCGGCTCGCCTCGTCTTCGGCCGGCCTGTGCCAGGACTGGTAGCAGCGGAGGGATTTGAACCCCCGACCAAGGGATTATGATTCCCCTGCTCTACCACTGAGCTACGCTGCCGAGTGCCGTCGCCGGCCGCCGAGGCGCGCGATGTAAGGGGCGCCTCCGAGTCCTGTCAAGGCAAGCGCCCGCGCGGCTGCCAACCATCCGATCTCATGGCATAATGGCAGCCGCCCGAGGGGAGGACGTCCATGATCACCGGCGCGCACACCATCATCTATTCGAAGAATCCGGAAGCCGACCGCGCCTTCCTGCGCGACGTTCTCAAATTTCCCTATGTCGATGTCGGGCATGGCTGGTTGATCTTCGGATTGCCGCCGTCCGAGGTGGCTGTTCATCCGGGCGAGCGCAACGACGTGCACGAATTTTACCTGATCTGCGAGGACGTGAAGGCGTTCATCGCACAGATGACGGCGAAGAAGATCGCCTGCGCGCCTATCCGCGAGGAACGCTGGGGTTCACTCACCGCCGTCACGCTGCCGGGCGGCGGCGCGCTCGGCGTCTATCAGCCCAAGCACGCGCGGCCGAAGAATCCGAAATAGCTATGCCGCTGCGGCGCGGGCCGCAGCCGCGCTGGCAATCCAGCCGCCACCAAGCACGCGGCTGCCGGAGCGCTCGTAGAAGACGCAGGCCTGGCCGGGCGCCACGGCTTCTTCCGGTTCCGAAAGCTCGACCACGGCGCTGCCGTCCGCTTCCTTGCGCACGCGCGCCGGCACGGGCGGTCGCGTGGATCGCACCTTGACGGCGCAATCGTCCACATCCGCCAGCCAGTTGACGTCGCGCACATGGATCGTGCGCGTCCGCAGCAAAGCGCGCGGGCCGACGATGACGCGCGCCCGCTCGGCATCGAGCTTGAGCACGAACAAGGGTTCGCCATTGCCGGAAAGACCCAAGCCTTTTCTCTGGCCTACGGTGAAATGGATCACGCCGTCATGGCGGCCGAGCACACTTCCATTCTCGTCGACGATATCGCCCGCGCGCGCAGCACCCGGCCGCATGCGCTCGACGATGTTCGAATAGCGTCCTTCGGGAACGAAACAAATGTCCTGGCTGTCCGGCTTGTCGGCGACGCCCAAGCCCAGTTCCGCCGCCAGCGCCCGAACCTGCGGCTTCGCCATTCCGCCCAGCGGAAAGCGCAAAAAAGAAAGCTGATCGCGCGTCGTCGCGAACAGGAAATAGCTCTGGTCGCGGCTCGCATCGGCGGCGGCATGAAGCTCGGGCCCATTCGCGCCGTCGATGCGCCGCACATAATGGCCGGTGGCAAGCGCTGCGGCGCCGAGTTCGCGCGCCGTTGTCATCAGATCGGCGAACTTGACGCGCTCGTTGCAGCGCACGCAGGGAACCGGCGTCTCGCCGCGCGCATAGGAGTCCGCGAAATCGGCCATCACGCGTTCGCGAAAGCGCGTCTCGTAGTCGAGCACGTAATGGGGAATGGCGAGCTGTTCGGCGACGCGCCGCGCGTCGTGAATGTCCTGGCCGGCGCAGCAGGCGCCCTTCTTCTTCGCCGCGCCCTGGTCGTAGAGCTGCAGCGTCACGCCGATCACGTCATAGCCTTCGCGCTTCAGAAGCGCGGCGGCGACGGAGGAATCCACGCCCCCCGACATGGCGGCGACGACGCGTGATCCCTTGGGCAATGAGGCGTTCATCGCCCGGCGTATATGCGCCCGGTCCCGCCGCCGCAAGAATGAGTACAACCGGGCCGTGCGGCCCAAATGCCGTTCTCGTGGGCTAAGGGGCTGCAAACGCTTGGTTTCAGTCCCATATAGGTACAGTTGGATGGGTAAGATTGGGGTTTTATTTACCTTGGATCTTGGCCTTTTTTTAAAGGGGGGAGGGTTACTTTCGTCGCGGGTAGTGATGTTGGGAGTTCCATAAAGATGGTCGAAGACCGCAGAGGCCGCGTAAGCTACGTCATCGGACCGGATGGCAGCCCGCTGACGCTCGCCGACCTTCCGCCGCCGAACACCAAGCGCTGGGTGATCCGCCGCAAGGCCGAGGTCGTCGCCGCGGTTCGCGGCGGACTTCTGAGCCTCGACGAAGCCTGCCGGCGCTACACGCTGACGGTGGAAGAGTTCCTCGCCTGGCAGCGCGCGATCGATCGCTTCGGTCTGGCCGGCCTGCGCGCCACGCGCGTCCAGCAATACCGCAACTAAGCGTCCCAGGCGGTTTTCCGGCGCCGCCGGCTGCGTGTTTTTTTGCCGGTTTGTCCCGATTAACCTTAACCAAACGCTGGCTTTTTCACGCTCTGCCCGAATTCGCGGCAGGGCGGAAATGGTGTATGATCCATTAATAAGCAGCGCCGGGCGGCTCGACCGCGCGACGATGGCGTTGCACGGGAAGAAGCGTCGAAGGGGGAACTATGTCTTTCATCACCGATCTCTGGAACAGCATTCACGCCATCGCGACGTCGGCGGATGCGATCACGCTCGTGATCGCCGTCGTGATCGTGCTTGCCGCAGGCTACATGCTGGAGAGTCTGAACGGGCTTATCACGACAACGGTGCTTGCCTTGCTCGCCTTTGCGCTTGCCGGGTATGTGCGCGCGGTGACCGTGGGCGGACAGAACGCATCGGCCTACGCAACCACGGACTGGCACAATTTTCTCGCGCTGCCGATGCTGACGCTGCTGTCCTACGCAGTGGCGTTCGCGGTGGTGATCGCCGTGGTCCATCTGGTCCGCACGCTGATCGCGCGCTGAACCGCGCCTGCCTTGGGCAAGCGGTAGACCGCGCCCGGCGAAGCGGCTAGCTTCGCCGCATGGGTGGATTCGTCGTTCTCGGTCTGGCCGTTCTGGCCCTGCTGTGGGGCATGGCGACCTATAACGGGCTGGTGCGGCGGCGCAACGTCACCGCCGAGGCCTGGAGCGGCATCGACGCGCAATTGAAGCGCCGCGCCGATCTCATCCCCAATCTGGTCGAGACCGTGAAGGGCTATGCCAGCCACGAACGCACCACGTTCGAGGAGCTGGCGCGGCTGCGCAGTACTCCGCAAAGCCAGGACGTCGCCCAGCGCGCCCAGGCCGAGGCCGCCATCACGGCTGCGATCGGCAAGGTGATGGCCGTGGCCGAGGCCTATCCCGAACTCAAGGCCAGCGCCAATTTCCAGTCGTTGCAGGGCGATCTCGCCAATATCGAGGACCAGATCCAGCTGGCGCGGCGCTACTACAACGGCGCGGTGCGCGACTACAACGTCATGATCGAGCAGTTTCCCTCCAATCTCGTCGCCAATCTCGGCGGCTTCAAACAGGCGGCCTTTTTCCAGATCGACAACGCCGCCGACCGCGACGTACCGAAAGTAACCTTCGGTTGAGGCGCATTGCCGTCCTGGCGGCCTTTGCGGCCCTGTTGCTGCTGCCCGCCCGCGCCCAGGTCGAAGAGCGCATCACCGACTATTCGAGCGACATCACGGTCGAGAAGAACGGCCAGCTCGACGTCAGCGAAACCATCGCCGTCATCGCCACCGGCGAACAGATCCGTCACGGAATCTACCGCGATTTCCCCACCAGCTACACCGACCGTCAGGGCAATCACGTCAAGGTCCGCTTCGACGTCACCGGCGTCACCCGCGACGGGGCGGACGAGCCTTACAGCACCGAGTCGATTTCCAACGGCGTGCGCGTCAAGGCGGGCAGCGCCGATGTCGAAATCGCGCCCGGTGCGCACACTTACACGATCTCCTACATCACCGACCGCCAGATCGGTTTCTTCGACAAGTACGACGATCTTTATTGGAACGTCACCGGCAATGGCTGGATCTTTCCGATCGACCGCGCCGACGCCACGGTACATCTGCCGGCCAGGGCCCGCATCCTGCAAAGCGCCTACTACACCGGCCCGCAAGGCGCGGCGGGAAATGCCGCCCAAGAATTCCGCCTGTCGGACAACAGCATCCGCTTCGCGACCACGGCACCTCTGGGATCCTATGAAGGGCTCACCATCGGCGTCGGTTTCAGCAAGGGCGCGGTGACGCCGCCGAGTGCGGAACAGCTGCGCGCCGATTTCATCCGCGACAATGCCAGCACGGTCGTGGCGTTGCTCGGCGTGCTGGCGCTGTTGATCTTCTATCTCGTCGCCTGGTGGCAATTCGGCCGCGATCCCAAACACGGCACGATCATCGCGCTGTTCGAGCCGCCGGACGGATTGTCGCCCGAAGCGGTGCGCTTCATCCATCGCATGACCTATGACCGCAAGAGCTTTGCCGCGGCGCTGATCAACATGGCGGTCAAGGGCTTCCTGACGATTTCCGAAAAAAGCCGCACCTATACACTGACCGCGACCGGCAAGAGCGCGGGGGAGTGCGGGCTGTCGAAAGCCGAGATTGCGATGGCCAACGCGCTGATCGATAGCGACCTCGGGCGCAAGCTGCACATCTCGATCGAGCTGACCCAGACCAACCACTCGGCAATCCAGCAAGCGATCACCGCGCTCAAGACCTCGCTCAAAAGCGAATATGAGCGTCATTTCTTCGTCACCAATCGCGGCTGGTTCTTCGGCGGCCTCGCCATTCTGGCGCTGACTGGAATTGCATCGGCACTTCTCTCCGAGGAGGCGGCCGCGTCGGGCTTTCTGCTGATCTGGCTCTCGGGTTGGAGCGTGGGAACGTCGTTCCTGCTGCATCGCGTCTGGGATGCCTGGTCCGATGTGATCTCGGGACCCGGCTCGCGCTTCCTCAATTTCTTCGGCGCGCTGTTCTCCACCGCCTTCGCCCTGCCCTTTGTCGGCGGGCTCGCCTTCGGGCTCTACATGTTCGGCAGCGTCATTTCGGTCTGGGCGATGGCCGCGCTGATCGCGGGCGGCGCGCTTGCTTATATATTCTACCATTTGCTCAAGGCGCCGACCGCGGCCGGTGCCGCCATCCTCGACCGCATCGAGGGCTTCCGGCTTTTCCTCGACACCGCAGAGAAGGATCGCCTCGAAGTGCTCAATCCGCCGGCGGTGACGCCGGCGGTGTTCGAGAAGTTCCTGCCCTACGCCATCGCACTCGATTGCGAAAACAGTTGGAGCAAGAAATTCGAGGCCGAAGCCGCGCGCGCGGGCATGGGCAGCGACGCCCAAGGCGGCTATGTGCCGATCTGGTATTCGGGAGATTCTTTCAGCCGGCTGGGCGCGGGCGGCTTCGCCAGTTCCATCGGCTCGTCGATCGCGGGTGCGGCGGCGTCGGCCTCGGTGGCGCCA
>FTGL01001914.1_pt1 | contig 13467 bp, 13 predicted proteins | sample 1640681 | NCBI WGS metagenome assembly FTGL01 (sample SAMEA3914789, study PRJEB12502) | metagenome | biome: forest; material: soil | place: Canada | collected 2011-07-03 | depth 0.3 m
CATGAAGACGGCTTGCGATCCTTCCTGAATGGAAGAGATATCGATTTCGATCGACGACAGCGCCAAGACCGCGGCCGTCGGATTCATTTGATCGATGAACGGCCAGGCGGTCAGCCCGGCGCCGACCACTGCCACCGTTCCGGTCGCGATGTAGAGAAAGTCGCGTCGCGTCGGTTCGGGCGCTGTCGTGGATGCCACGTGTTCACCTATGCAAAAGACGGGCGCTCGGGGCGGCGGATCGAGGGAGCGCGCCACCCCGGGGATTTGCCGGCGCGCCCGAAAGCTTGGCGGCTAAAATAGAGAGTCGATTTTCGAGGGTCTTGCGGCACGATGACGCAGAAATCTCAGGTTTTTCGCGGTCTTGGCCGCTGTCGCCGCGCTTAGCACTGCAAAGCGCTCAGATGGCCCTCGGCCGCGTAGTCTAGCAGCGCGCGGTCGCGCGTCATCACCGTGAAGCCGAATTCGCGCGCCGTCGCCGCGATGATGCGGTCGGCGGGATCGCGATGCAGCGTGCCGGGCAAGAAGGAGGACGCCAAGAGAACCTCTCCGGACAAATCGCAGAGTTGAACGCCGGGCATGGTGCGAAGCCGCTCGAACCAGCGCTGCGGCGAAAGCGACGATTTGAACCGGCCCCTCGTGGCCAACAGGCCCACTTCCCATGCGCTGACCGGAGATACGCGAAGCGGCACGGCCGCATCGACCGACCAATCCATCGCCGCATTGGCCGCCTTGGACATCGGCTCGTTCGCAATCAGATACATCGCCACGCAGGTATCCAGCAGGAAGGGTCCGCTCATTTGTGTCCGCCGGACATTCCCTGCTCAATCTGATCCCAATCCTGAGACATTTCCTTTTCGATCTCGGCCCACTCCTCGTCGGTGTACATCGGGCTCGTCAGATCGTAGCCCGGTTCGATCGTAAACGTGCCCTTCATTGCCCCCAAAGCCGGGTGACGATTTTGCTTCTTGTCGCTTGCGCTCTCCGGCGGACGAAACGCGTGCTTGTCGTCTTCCATTCCGGTGTACGGCTTGGCGCGCGTGCTGGCGCGCTTGAACACCAGTTTCTTGCCCGGCATGTCGACCTGAGCAGTGTGAAAGCCGGCCTCGAGCCAGACCTTGGTCATCACGCTGTTGGACGCGTTGTTGCTCCACCACGGGCGATGGCGATAGGCCGAGGGCGGCAGTTTGGCGCCAGTCAGCTTCTCGATCTCGGCAAAGGTCATCGGGATTTCGTCCGCGAATTGCTGGCGCAAAAAGGCGCCCAATGCGTCGTATTTGCCCATGGAACACTCCAAATATGTACCAGGAACATTCTAACTATATGTACTCCTGTTCGTCAAGCGTGCTAGGAAGAGAAATGCGCCTCGCCCTGTTCGAACCCGACATCCCGCAGAACGCCGGCGCCCTGATCCGGCTCGGCGCTTGTCTCGGCGTCGGCATCGACATCATCGAGCCGTGCGGCTTCGTTTTCAGCGACAAGCGCCTTCGCCGCGCCGGCATGGATTATCTGGAGCTCGCCGAAATTCAACAGCACGCATCCTGGGAGGCGTTCCTGGCCGTGCGCGGCAGGGGCCGCCTCGTTCTCTTGACGGCGAAAGCACCTGTTCCTTACACCGGCTTCGCGTTTCGCGCGGACGACACGATCCTGCTCGGCCGCGAGAGCGCGGGCGCGCCGCAAGCGGTCCATGATCTGGCCGATGCGCGCTTGCGCATTCCGCTGAAGCCAGGCTTGCGTTCGCTCAATGTGGCGCAGGCCGGCGCCATGGTACTGGGCGAGGCACTGAGACAGATCGGGGGATTTCCTCAAGCATGAGCACAGCTGACGATCGCAAATCCCGCGCCCGCGCCTGGTTCGAGGAGCTGCGCGACCGCATCTGCGCTTCCTTCGAGACAATCGAGCGCGAGCACAAGGGTCAGCGCGCCGGCGATCCACCGGGGAAATTCGAACGCAAGACCTGGGCGCGCCCGGGCGACGACGGCGAAGATGCGGGCGGCGGCACGATGGCCATCATGCGCGGCCGGGTGTTCGAAAAGGTGGGCGTCAATGTCTCGACCGTTTACGGCAAGTTCTCGCCCGACTTCGCCAAGACCATTCCCGGCGCGGAGACGGACCCGCATTTCTGGGCCAGCGGCATTTCGCTCGTCGCCCATATGCAAAGCCCGCATGTCCTCGCGGTCCATATGAACACGCGCCATATCGTGACCACCAAGGGCTGGTTCGGCGGCGGCGCCGATCTGACGCCGATGTTTCCGGCCGAGGAAGACGCGCGCGACTTCCATCTGGCGCTGCAGCGCGCTTGCGACGCCCATGGCGCGGATTACTACGCGCGCTTCAAGAAATGGTGCGACGAGTACTTCTATCTGCCCCATCGCGGCGAACACCGCGGCGCCGGCGGCATCTTCTACGACCACCACGACAGCGGCGATTGGCAGAAAGATTTCGCCTTTACCCGCGACGTGGGACTCGCATTTCTCGACGTCTATCCCCAGATCGTGAGAAGGCGGATGGAGTTGGCCTGGTCGCCCGCCGAGCGCGAACACCAGCTTGTCCGCCGCGGCCGCTATGTGGAATTCAATCTGCTTTACGACCGCGGCACCCAGTTCGGCCTCAAGACCGGCGGCAATGTCGAGGCCATCTTGATGTCGCTGCCGCCGCAAGCAAGCTGGCCCTGAAGAGGCCCGAGGAAACGCGTTGACGATAGCTATCGACCATGGCGCGATCTTCGCGCTCCTGCAGGTCATCCTGATCGACCTGGTGCTGGCGGGCGACAATGCCATCGTCATAGGCATGGCGGCGGCGCGCGTGCCGCAGCATGACCGCCGCAAGGTAATCTTTTGGGGACTGGTCGCCGCGGTGGTGCTGCGCGTGATCCTGGCGACGGTCACGGTCGAGCTGCTCGCCATCATCGGCCTGATGTTCGCCGGCGGCATTCTTCTGCTGTGGGTGACGTGGCGCTTCTATCGCGATCTGAAGCAAGCCCGCGAAGACAAGAAGCATGTGGCCGAACAGGTGACCAAGCACCTCGCCATGCCGCCGCCTGTCCCCGGCGCGGGCCGAGTCGCGATACGCCGCGCCGTGGTGCAGATCGTCGTGGCCGATCTTTCCATGTCGCTCGACAATGTGCTCGCCGTCGCCGGCGCCGCGCGCCAGCATGTCGAGATCCTGGCCGTCGGCCTGTTGCTGTCGATCGGGCTGATGGGGATTGCGGCGAATTTCGTCGCCAAGCTGCTGCAGCGCTATCCCTGGATCAGCTATGCCGGCGTCTTCATCGTGCTCTATGTCGCGCTGTCGATGATCTATCGCGGTGCCATCATCATCATCGACGCGCAGTAGCGCTTAGATCAGCCGCAACAGCAAAGCGGTGGCGTCGTCGCTTTTCTTGAAGCGGGCAAAGCGGCGGCCTTCCGGATCGCCTTCTTCGACGGCGCGAAGCTCCGTTCCGAGTGCTGCGAGGCCATTCGATTGCGCGGCGGCGATCAAGCCCTGCGCGTCGTAACACTGGTAGTCGCTGGCGAGCGCCAGAAACCCGTCGCTGGCCAGCAGCACAGCGGTGCCGCGCGGTGCGGTGACATGCGTAGCGGTGACGTGATCGGCGGCGCGCGCATCTGGGGCGAACAGCCAGCTGCCCTTGCCCGTGTTGAAACGATTGCGCCCGGCGCGCAGCGCGGGAAAAAATTCGGGACGGTTGGTGCTTGCCGCCGGCGGTATACCCTTGGCCGAAGCCAGCATGGCAACGCTGCGCGCTTCGGCGCTGCGCTTGTCGAAGGCCTCGCCGATGATTTCGACGGCGCCGCCCGGCCTCTGCACCAGCGCCACGCAATCGCCGAACCACAAAGCCTCGAACCCCGTCGCATCGGCGACGGCGAACATCATCGCGGCGAACGGCGTCTCGTAATTCTCCTTCGGTGCGCGCCGGCGCAAACCGATGAAGGATCTTTCCGCGTCGGCGAGCGCGCTGCGAAGGGCTTCCCTGGGTCCGTCACCGTCGCGCGCATGCGCCATCAGGCGCCTTGCGCCGAACTGTGCCAGCCATGCCGCGTCGCTATTTCCGGGCAGAAGCGATTCGCCCAGGCCCGTGGCGCCGTCGAACACGACCGCGGCGCGGCCCTCATGGGCCCAGCTATCGTCGTTCGGCTTGGCCGGATTGCCCGGCAGGCTGATGCAGTCGAGCCATTCGAATTCCATCTCAGTACGCCGTCGCCTGGACGACGGCCTTCAGCCGTTCGGCCAGCGAGAATTCGTCCTCGAGAAAATCGCTGTCGATCCACCATTCCTCGACTTCGGCAAGAATTTTTCCCACCAGCGGGCCCTCGGGCACGCCCGCGGCCATCACATTGCCGCCGCTGAGAGGAAATTTCGGCCGCTGCCACGCGTCCGCCATCGCCAGCAGCGCGCGCCATTGCATCGCGTTCGAGTCCTTTTGATCTTCGGCCCATTTCAGGAAAACGCGATCCTTGAAGCGTGCCGGACCCAGACGATAAAGCGCCTTGCGCACTTCCTTGATGGAGAGATAGGAAACGATTTTCTCGCTCGCGCCGGCGATGTCTTCCAGCCGCTCGCTTTGGGCGTTGGAGAGTTTGAATTTTTCCGTGATGGCACGCGCGGCCGCCGCATGCGGCAGCAGCGCGGCCAGCCGCAATAGAGGATCGGGCGTGAAGAAATAATCATTGTCGAGTTTCACCAACCCTTCGAAACGCGCCAGCGAAAGCTTTCCCGGCAACACATCGGCGAGAATGCCCGATGCCGCCATCGCGCGCAGAACCGCGACCGGATCGGGAGCCGCAAGCAAGCGCAGCATCTCCTTCTGCATGCGCTCGCCGGAGAGCTGGGCAAGGCCCGCCTTCTCCGCCGCAGAGGCTCGCAAACCGTCCGCATCGATCTCGCCCTTGCCGTACCAGGCGTGAAAGCGGAACAGGCGCAGGATGCGAAGATAGTCCTCGCGGATGCGCGTGGCGGGATCGCCAACGAAGCGCACGTGGCCGGCCTTCAGATCGGCGACGCCGCCGGCATAGTCGAACACCTCGCCGTCAGCCGAAGCGTAAAGCGCATTCATCGTGAAATCGCGGCGGCGCGCGTCTTCCGCCCAGTCCGTGGTGAAGGCGACAACGGCGTGGCGGCCGTCGGTCGCCACGTCGCGGCGCAGCGTCGTCACTTCGAACGGCTTGCCATTCACCACCGCCGTCACCGTGCCGTGCTCGATGCCGGTCGGCACCGAATGAATCTTGGCTTGCGTCAGCCGCCGCACGACTTCCTCGGGCACAAGCGGCGTGGCGAGATCGATGTCGACGACCTCTTGTCCGAGCAATGCATTGCGCACCGCGCCGCCGACGAAGCGCGCCTCGCCCAGCGCATCCAGCACCGCGCGGGTTTCGGGTGCCGTCATCCAGCTTTGCTGTTTTAGATCGAGCCGCGTCATGGCGGTTTCTCGCTATGCCCGGGATCGATATGCCCAGGCACAATCTGGCCATTCACGACATGCGGCGCGACATAGACACCCTTCTCCGTGTCGCCTTCGGTCAGGCCCCAGATCAGGAAACTGGCCGCGACCAGCGACAATCCAGCGATGAACAGGAACGTCCAGGGATGCTTCTGCGTGGGCGCGCCGGGACGCAGGCGCTGCAGCAGCAGATAGAGCCCGTACAGCGCGAAGGGCAGCAGAAACAGCAACGCGCGGATGGCAATGGTGCGGGTCATGCGGCCAGCCTTTCGCCGAAATTCACCAGCATCGCCGCGGTCGCTCCCCAGATGTAATGACCTTCATAGGTAAAAGCATAGAAGCTGCGCATGCGCCCCTGCCACTCGCGCGATTTGCGTTCGCGGTTGGCGGGATCGAGCAGGAAGGCGAGCGGCACTTCGAAAATCTCCGCCACTTCCTTTGCGTTGGGCATGAGCGCGAAGCCCTCGCTGAGCAGACCGACCACGGGGAGAATGGCGAAGCCCGTGCCCGTCTCATAGGCATCGAGGAAACCGGCGATCGTAACGAAGGCCGGCTCGATTCCAGTTTCCTCATGCGTCTCGCGCAAGGCGGTTTCGACCAGCGAGATGTCGCCCTGATCGGCGCGGCCGCCCGGGAAACTCACCTGGCCGGGGTGACTGGGAAGCTGCGCGCTGCGCTCGGTGAACAGCACCGTCGGATCCTTGCGCACCACGATGGGAAGCAACACCGCGGCGGGCAGCAGATCGCGCTTCGTCTTCGGCCGTGCAGAAGGATCGAGATCGTAATCGCCGCGCGTCGGCATCAGCGGCAGGAGCGGCGGCTCGCTTAAGAGCCGCGCGCGCAGATTTTCGAGCGAGACGGTCATGTGCCGCGCCCCAGCGGAAAGAACGCGCCATTGCTCCACACGCCGAGAAATCCTTCATGCGCGCCGCTGCCGGGAACGGCCAGATCGGCAAGCTGATAGAACACCGCACGCGCGATGCGCGCTTCCAAGCCACGGCGCACATGCACATAAGGCGCGGGCTCGCCGTTCTCCGACGTCTCGACGCGAATCGGATTGCCGACGGAAGCTTGCATCTCGTCGCCGACATTGGTGGTGAAGGTCAGAACCTGTTCGCGCGCCTTGCCCGCCACATCCATCAGCACGGCCATGAACGGCGCATCCTCGACCTGGATGCGCATTTTCTCCGCCGGCGTTACCAGATGGTAACCGTCCGGGTCCTTGCGCAGGATGGTGGAAAACAGCCGCACCAATTCCTTGCGCCCGATCGGCGTTCCCTGATGGAACCAGGTGCCGTCGCGAGCGATGCGGATGTCGATGTCGCCGCAATGTGCGGGGTTCCACGCCTCCACAGGCGGCAAGGCGCGGCCGAGCGCGGCATCGCGCTGCAGGCTTGCCAGACCGAGGAGAAATCCGCCGCTCATCGCTTGCGCCACGCCGTTTGGCACGCCTCACGGTGAAGTGAAACCGTCCGCGCCACGGGCTTTTCCTTGTTGCGCCTCTCCGGGCGGGGTACATAACCCCAACCCGCGATAGGCTTTGCGTTTGCGAAGATACGCGGGGGCTAGAGCGGCCTGCAACCTGCCAGAACGGACCACAATGACCGACACCATTGCCGCCGAAAACGAGATCAAGGGCCAGGCGGTCGCGCATCTGGAAAAAACCGCCGCGACGTTGGGCCGGGTGCGCGACGGCGTCGCCAAAGTTATCTTCGGCCAGTCCGACGTGATCGAGCAGGCGCTGGTGACACTCTTGGCCGGCGGTCACGGCCTTCTGATCGGCGTGCCGGGCCTCGCCAAGACGCGCCTGGTCGAGACTCTGGGCATCGTGCTCGGCCTCGACTGGAAACGCATCCAGTTCACCCCCGATCTGATGCCGGCCGACATCATCGGCTCAGAAGTTCTGGAAGAGGACGGCGGCAAGCGTTCCTTCCGATTCCTCAAAGGTCCCGTCTTTACCCAGTTGCTGATGGCGGATGAGATCAATCGCGCCAGCCCGCGCACCCAATCCGCCCTGTTGCAGGCGATGCAGGAACGCCAGGTGACGGTGGCGGGCATGCGCTACGACCTGCCCAAGCCCTTTCACGTGCTGGCGACGCAGAATCCGCTCGAGCAGGAGGGCACCTATCCGCTGCCCGAAGCGCAGCTTGATCGTTTCCTGTTGCAGATCGATGTCGGCTATCCCGACAAGGAGGCGGAGCGGCGTATGCTGCTGGCGACGACCTTCGGCGACGAGGCCCAGCCGCAACGCGTCTGCACCCCGGCCGAATTGATCGAAGCGCAACAGATCGTGCGCCACATTCCGGTCGGCGAGAAAGTCGTCGAGTCGATCCTGCGCCTGGTCCGCGCCGCGCGGCCGGGCGAGGAAGGCGCGGTCGGCGTGCGCGATTTCATCTCCTGGGGACCCGGCCCGCGCGCCAGCCAGGCCTTCATGCTCGCCGCGCGCGCCCGCGCTCTGCTCGAAGGGCGATTGGCGCCGTCGAGCGACGACGTGGTCGCGCTGGCCCAGCCGGTGCTGCGCCATCGCATGGCGCTCAATTTTTCCGCCCGCGCCGAAGGCATCACCATCACCCATGTCATCGACCGGCTCTGCCGGGACCTTCTTTGACGCGAAGCGCTTGGCAGTCCGAACCGCAGCGAAACGGCAATCCCTTGCAGGACGAAGCCGAGACGCTGGCCGCGTCGCTGCCGCCGCTTCTTGTGCAGGCCGAGCGATTGGCGTCCGCCGTCAGTCTCGGCATTCACGGCCGGCGCAAATCCGGCATGGGCGAGAGCTTCTGGCAGTTCCGCCGCTACCGCGCCGAGGATCCCGCCACCGCCATCGACTGGCGCCAATCGGCGAAGTCGCAGCATCTCTTCGTGCGCGAACGCGAATGGGAAGTGGCACAGTCGGTGTGGTTCTGGCGCGACGGTTCGCCTGGCATGCGCTTCAAATCGGGCGCGGTGACGAAGCTCGAACGCGCCAGCGTGCTCGCGCTCGCGCTGGCCTCTCTGCTGGTGCGCGGCGGCGAGCGCGTAGCGCTGTTGGGCGAAGGGCATGCGCCGGCAAGTTCGCGCGTGGCGCTGAGGAGAATGGGCCACGCACTCGGCGACGACGCGCCCAAGGACGATCCGCTTCCGCCGGATGCGCCGCATGTGCGCAATGCGCAATTCGTCTGGCTGAGCGATTTTCTCAGCCCCATCGGCGATCTCGAAAGCGCGATGCGCCGCCTGACCCAATCGGGCTTAAGCGGACGCCTGGTGCATATCGTCGATCCGGCGGAAGAGGATTTCCCCTATAGCGGGCGCACGCGCTTCGAAACCGCAAGCGATACTGCGAGCGAAACGCTCGGCCGCGCGGAAACCGTGGCGGGTGCTTATCGCGCGCGCTTCAAGGCGCATGGCGAAGCGATCGCCGCGCTGGCGCGCAAGCTCGGCTGGAACTATCTCGCCCATCGCACCGACCGCTCGGCGCAGATCGCGCTGGTGGCGCTCTATGCCGAGATGAGCGGCCCGCGCCGGACGCGCGCCTAAGAGACGAAGATGGACTTTCTCTCACAGCTGAGTTTCGGCGCGCCCTATGTGCTCGCGGCGCTCGCATTGCTGCCCGCGATCTGGTTCCTGCTGCGCGTCACGCCGCCGTCGCCCAGGCGCGTGATCTTTCCACCGCTGAGACTCCTGCTCGGCTTGAAGGACAGCGAAGAGACCCCGGCGCGAACGCCGTTCTGGCTGTTGCTGCTGCGCCTGATCCTGGCCGCTTGTCTGATCGTCGCCTTGGCCGAACCCGAGATCGGCCGGGCGCCGCCCATCGCAGGCAGCGGGCCGCTCGTGCTCGTTGTCGACAATGGCTGGACCGCGGCGCATGGCTGGGACAAGCGCCAGGCGATGATCGCCGATGTGCTGCGCTCGGCGGCGCGTGACGGGCGCGCGGTGGCGCTGGTCGCCACGGCCGATGCACCCGATACAAGCCTGCTCGACGCGGGTGAGGTGGCGCGCCGCGCCGCGGAGCTCAGACCCGAACCCTGGTTCGCCGATCGCAAGCGCGCGCTCGCCGCCATCGCCAAGGCGCGGTTCGGCGCGCGGCCCGAAATTCTCTGGCTCAGCGACGGCATCGAGGACGGAAATGCGCGCGCCACCGCTGATGCGCTCGGCAAAACCGGCAATCTGAAGATTTACGCCGACGTTGCCGGACCGCTGGCGCTTCTGCCGCTCGCCAATGAAGCAAACGGGTTTGCTGCCACTGTGGTGCGCGCCGAAGCTGGAGCAAGCCGCGGCGGCGAAGTCGCAGCGCTCGGCCGGCACGGCGAAACGCTGGCGACGGCGCGTTTCCATTTCGACGACGGCGGCAAGAGAGCGACGGCCAGGATCGTATTGCCGCTGGAAGTCCGCAACCAGACCGCGCGCCTTGCCGTCACCGCCGAAAATTCCGCCGGCGCGGTGCAGTTGCTCGACGAAGGCGCTGCGCGCCGCGCCGTCGGCCTGGTCTCCGCCAGCAATATGGAGAACGAGCAGCCGCTGCTCTCCGATCTGTTCTATCTCGAACGCGCGCTCGCGCCTTATGCCGATGTGCGCAAGGGCACGATGTCGGCGCTGCTTGACGGCGGCGCCTCGGTTCTCGTGCTCGCCGATATCGGCAGGATCGCCGGTGCCGATCACGACCGCGTCACGCGCTTCGTGAATGATGGCGGCGTCCTGATCCGTTTCGCCGGCGAGCGCATGACCAACGAGATCGACGATCTGGTGCCGGTGAAATTGCGCAATGGCGGGCGTTATCTGGGCGGCGCGCTCGCCTGGGCTTCGCCGCAGCATCTGGCACCTTTCCCCGCCAACAGCCCGTTCGGCGGACTCTCCGTCCCGCCTGAGATTTCGATCACGCGGCAAATTCTGGCCGAACCTTCGATCGAGCTTGCCGAACGCAGCTGGGCGCGGCTGGCCGACGGCACGCCGCTCGTCACCGCCGAGCAACGCGGCAAAGGCTGGATTGTGCTGTTTCACATTACCGCCAGCCCGGCCTGGTCGTCGCTGCCTCTGTCGGGACTCTACGTGCAGATGCTGCGCCGCTTGCTGGTGCTATCGAGCGGCGTGCGGCCAAGCGATATGGCGCCGAGCGCCAGCCTGCCGGCGTCGATGACGCTCGACGGCTTCGGGCGATTGCACAAGGCGCAAGCCGAGGCCTTGCCGCTGCGCGCAGCCGATCTGCCCAAGACCGTGCCGTCGCGCATCCATCCGCCGGGACTTTATGGTGCGGCGGGCGCCGGCCTCGCCTTGAACATCGCCACGCGCGACACCGTGCTCACAGCCTTCGGCGATCTCGGACACAATGTGGAAATCTATGGCGGGGCGCGCGTCATCGCGCTTCAGCCGCCGCTTCTTTCCATCGCGCTGCTGCTGTTGCTGGCGGACGCGCTGATCTCTCTCGGCTTGCGCGGATTTTTTAGCCCCGCGCGGCGCCTGTTCGGGCGCGTCGCTGCAGTCGTATTGGCAATTTTCATTTTCCACGCTCATGACGCGCGCGCCGACGACGCCTTCGCACTCAAGGCGGCGCTCGACACACGCCTTGCCTATGTCGTGACCGATATCTCCGATGTCGACGCGATGAGCCGCGCCGGCCTTGTCGGTCTCGACCAGGCGCTCAAGCAGCGCACCTCCTACGAGCCCGAGGACCCGATCGGCGTGAATATCGCCAGCGACGATCTCAGCTTCTTTCCCCTGCTCTACTGGCCGATGGACCCGCGCGAAAAGGATCTGTCGCCGCAGGCGCTGTCGAAGATCGCCGACTATATGCGCAATGGCGGCACCATCCTGTTCGACACGCGCGATCTGACGCTGGGATCGACGCGCGGCGCGAGCTCGCCGGGCGAGCAGACACTGCGCCGGCTGATCGCCAAGCTCGACCTGCCGCCGCTGCAGCCGGTGCCGGCCGATCACGTGCTGACCAAGGCGTTCTACCTGTTGCAGGAATTTCCCGGCCGCTGGGACGGCGGCAAAGTCTGGGTCGAGGCCCTGCCGCCCGCCGATCCCGATGCCGGCCCCGAGCCCGCGCGCGGCGGCGACGGCGTCTCACCGGTGATCATCGGCGGCAACGATTGGGCGGCGGCGTGGGCGGTCGGTCCCGACGGCCGTCCGCTCGTCGATGTCGTGCCGGGCGGTCAAGTGCAGCGCGAAAAGGCGATCCGCTTCGGAATCAATCTGGTGATGTATGCGCTGACCGGCAACTACAAGACCGATCAGGTGCATGTGCCGGCACTTCTGCAACGGCTGGGGCAGTAGCGTGAGCACCACCATCGACTTCGCGCCGCATATTCCGCTCAGCCTGTTGTGGCTGGCCGTAGCCATGTCGGCGTTGCTTACGGCTTACGCGATCTTTGCCGGCGCGCGCGGCGCCTGGGCGCGTGCGCTGGTTTTCGCCGCGACGATTCTGGCGCTCGCCAATCCGCTGATCGTACACGAGACCCGCGAGCCGCTGGGCGATGTTGCCGCGATCATCGTCGACCGCTCGCAGAGCATGGGGATCGAGAAGCGCGGCGCCGAGGCCGACGCGGCGCTCGCCGCTTTGAAACGGCGCCTGGCGGCGGAAAAGAATCTCGAACTGCGCATCGCCAGCGTTTCGACCGTCACCACCGGCGAAGACAATGGCACGCAACTTTTCACGGCGCTCAACAGCGCGCTCGCCGACGTGCCGCCGGAGCGTGTCGCGGGCGCGATCCTGATCACCGATGGCGAAGTGCACGACGCGCCGCCGCCAGCCAAGCTGGCGGTGCACGCGCCCTTGCAAGTGTTGCTCGCCGGCCGCCGCGACGAGCGCGACCGCAAGCTCACCATCGTCAACGCTGCGCGCTTCGCCATCGTCGGCCAGAGCGCCGGCCTGGTCGTGCGCGTCGACGATTTCGGCGCCACGCCCGGCGGCACGGCCGAAGTGGACGTCTATGTCGACGGCAAGCGCGCCGGCAGAAGCGACGTGCCCGTGGGCCGCGACAGCACGATCCAATTGCCGATCGCCCATGGCGGCGAAAATGTCGTCGAGGTCGAGGCCAAACCCGGCCCGTCCGAACTGACGCTGCAGAACAACCGCGCCGTCATCGCCGTCAGCGGCGTGCGCGACCGGCTGCGCGTGTTGTTGATCTCGGGCGAGCCGCATGCCGGCGAACGCGTCTGGCGCAACCTGCTCAAGGCCGACCCGTCCGTCGATCTGGTGCATTTCACCATTCTGCGTCCGCCCGACAAACAGGATGGCACGCCGCTGAACGAGCTCTCGCTGATCATCTTCCCGACCCGCGAGCTGTTCGCCGAGAAGCTCGACCAGTTCGATCTGGTGATCTTCGACCGCTATCGCGAGCGCGGAATTCTGCCGCTGGCCTATTTCGAGAACATCGCCGGCTATGTCGACAATGGCGGTGCGCTCTTGGTTTCGGGCGGACCGGAATTTTCCGAACCCAACAGCATCTATCGCACGCCGCTCGCCTCGGTCCTGCCGGCGCAGCCGACGGGAGATATTTTCGCGCAAGGCTTCAAGCCGCTGGTGACGCCGACCGGCATGGCCCATCCGGTGACGCGCGATCTGCCCGGCGCCAACACGGCCACCACGGCGCCGAGTTGGGGCCGCTGGTTCCGTCTGATCGGGGCGCAGAAAATCTCAGGCGAGACGGTGATGAGCGGACCGGGCGATCGCCCGCTGCTGGTGCTCGACAGCATCGATCACGGCCGCGTCGCCGAACTGCTTTCCGATCAGGCCTGGTTATGGGCACGCGGCTTCGAAGGCGGCGGGCCGCAGGCGGAATTGCTGCGCCGTCTGGCGCATTGGCTGATGAAGGAGCCCGAACTCGACGAGGAGCGTCTCTCCGCATCCATCTCGGGCGGCGAGATCGCGGTCGAGCGCCGCACCATGGCCGACAGTGCCAAGCCGGTGACGCTGACCTATCCTTCGGGCAAACAAACAACGCTCACGCTCGCCAAAGCGGAACCGGGGATTTGGCGTGCGAGCGCGACAGCCGACGAACTCGGTCTTTATCGACTGAACGACGGCACGCTGGCGACAGTGGCCGCCGCCGGTC
>FTGL01000988.1_pt1 | contig 12809 bp, 9 predicted proteins | sample 1640681 | NCBI WGS metagenome assembly FTGL01 (sample SAMEA3914789, study PRJEB12502) | metagenome | biome: forest; material: soil | place: Canada | collected 2011-07-03 | depth 0.3 m
AGCATTCCGATGCTGATCGCCGAGGAGCTTGAAATCGATCTGCCGTCCGTGCGGGTTGAACACGCGCCTGCCAGCGACAAGCTGTATGCCAACCCGATGTTCGGTTTCCAGTCCACCGGCAATTCCAACGCCATTCGTGGTGCCTATGAGCCCATGCGCCGTGCTGGCGCTGTAGCCTGCACGTTACTTATTCAAGCTGCAGCGAACCGATGGAGTGTTGCCTCAGAATCCTGCTATGCCGCACGCGGAGAAGTGATTCATCGCGATAGCAAACGAAGGTTGAGTTACGGTGTCTTGGTCGCCGATGCAGCCAAGCTGCCACCGCCTGCAAACGTCAAGCTGAAGCCGAAGGCTGAATTCAGGTTGATCGGCACGCCTGCAAAGCGCCTGGACCTTCCCATGAAAGTCAACGGCTCTGCGAAGTATGGCATTGACGTCGTAGTGCCCGGAATGAAGGTGGCGACGCTCGCCCAATCCCCGGTCACCGGTGGAAAACTGCGCAATGCGAATGACGCTAAAGCACTCGCGGTACGAGGCGTGCGACAAATTGTGCGCCTTGAAGACTGTGTGGCAGTTGTGGCAGACCACATGGGTGCCGCTCTCAAAGGACTCACTGCTTTGGCTATTGAGTGGGACGACGGGCCGAACGGAAAGGTTGATACGACCCAGATTGTGAAATCCATGCGGGAAGCATCCCAAGGCCGCGCCGCGGTGGCACGCAGCGAAGGCGATTTCAGAGCCGCTCTGGCGGGCGCGACCATCCGCCTCGAGGCTACGTACGAACTTCCTTTCCTTATCCATGCCTGCATGGAGCCGCTGAACTGCACGGTTCACGTCCGGTCCGATAGCTGCGAAGTCTGGCTGGGAAGCCAGGTACTCACGCGTGCGCAGGCCGCGGCGGCGGCGGTAACGGGACTGCCGCTGGAAAAGGTGATTGTGCATAATCACCTCCTGGGTGGTGGTTTTGGGCGTCGGCTCGAGTTTGACAGCGTTACGCGCGCAGTCCAGATTGCCCGTCACGTAGACGGTCCTGTTAAGGTCATATGGACGCGTGAAGAGGATGTCCAGCACGACATGTATCGTCCCTATTTTTTCGATCGCGTTAGCGCAGGACTTGACGCACAGGGGAGGCCGGTCGCTTGGCATCACCGCATCACTGGTTCGTCCATCATCAAGCGTTTTGCGCCGCCATATTACAAAGATGACTGGGATCCAGAGACAGTCGACGGCGCTGCGCAACCACCGTACGCGCTGCCCAATATTCTGGTTGACTACGTCAATCACGAGCCGCCCATACCCACTGCATTCTGGCGTGGCGTTGGGCCGACGCATAACATATTCGTCGTCGAGAGCTGTATCGATGAATTGGCGGCGGCGGCCAAGCAAGACCCGGTGACATTCCGCGCGGCCTTGTTGGACCACAATCCCCGTGCAAAAGCAGTCCTGCTCTTGGCGGCGCAAAAGGCGGGCTGGGGCAGGAAGCTCCCCTCAGCCCATGGCCGTGGCATTTCGCTGCAGTACGCATTCGGCACCTACATGGCCCTGGTTGCGGAAGTGCAGATTGCCAAAGATCGGACTGTCGCCGTCAAGCGAGTTGTTTGCGCTGTGGACCCCGGCATTGTCGTAAATCCTAATACAGTTGAAGCGCAGGTGCAGAGCGCGGTGATATTCGGGATTAGCGGTGTGCTCTTCGGCCAGGCGACGCTTAAGGATGGCCGAATTGAACAATCGAATTTCCATGATGTACGGGTGATTAGGATGAGCGAGGCACCTGTGATCGAGACGCACATCGTCTCAAGCTCGGAGAGTCCCGGAGGTATAGGGGAGGCCGGGACATCTGCGCTGGCGCCGGCGGTCACCAATGCGATCTTTGCGGCCACGGGCCGGCGAATCCGAAAGTTGCCGGTAAGTGCCAATGACTTGTCAAAGCCTTAGTGCAAAGTGATGTTTTCTAAAATGCGTAAGCGCGGGAGCGCTCAAATCTAAAATACCCCTGAAAAAAAATCTCGTAAGTCATTGATTTTCCTTCCCCCGGCTTTTTCTCCCCGTGATATTTACGTGAAATCCTCGTCGCGGGAAAGTGGCGGGGAAATGCCGCCCTTTTGTAATTCTATCGGGTAAATCGGGTCTCGATTCTCGTCACGTAAATGTGTCGGCTAAATGAAGCTAACGCCTGAAAGATAAGATGGCTTCGACTAATCGATCTGCAGATCCAGCAACTACAGGCGGAAATGCGTCAGTTGCAGCAAAGCCTGATCGTCAAGCAGGATGACATCAGGCTGAACCAGGACGGGGCAAGGTTGGTCGCGGATCTGTCGCATGCGCACAAAGCGCTTTACGATCAGCAATCCAGTCATCGGCAGCTGGAGCAAAAAATCGAAGCGCTGCGGACGGTCGAACAGCACGGCAAGACATCAGCACGGGCTAGCGATCCTTGGGTATCGACGCCACAAGCTGCGTTTCGATCGCGTAGCGGATCAGGTCTGCATCGTTCGTCACGCCGAGCTTACGCATCGCGAATATCTTTTGCGAACTGATTGTTTGCTTGCTGCGATTGAGGCGCTTCGCGATTTCGCTGATCGTCAGTCCGGACGCGAAAAGCCGCACGACTTCATGCTCGCGCGGCGACAGCGGATGCCCGACGTCGCCTGCGCTGGAGAGCTGGCGAACAATGTCGTCGATGATTGGCGACAGATATGCGCCGCCGCTGAAGCTCGCGTGAATGGCCGTGATGATGTGGCCGATGGCATCCGACTTGCTGAGAATCGACGAAACACCGACTGCGAGCAGCGATTGGATGACCGACGGACTGTCCATCGCCGTCAGCGCGACGATGTTTACATCCGGATAATGGCGCTGGATGTATTCAAAGAGCGTGAGCCCATCGCTATGCTGACCGCCCGGCATCGAATAGTCGGAGACCACTACGTCGCACGGCTCCTTCGCGAGCGCCGCGCACAGTTCGCTACCATTCTGGCTCGTTCCGACGATTTTCACGCTACTGATCGGCGCGAGTGTGTGGGCAAGTCCACTAAGCACCGTCGGGTGATCATCGGCTAGCATAACGCGGATCGAAAATGGGTTCTTGCTGTTCAATATATTCGTGCTAGGCTATTGTCGTATGTATATCGTCAGCGCAGACTTTCAGGTATGGCGTCGCGCGTCGAATGAAGTATATATCAATCGGGGCGCGTACATCAATCGGAGCGCGGTTTTCCGGGCGCCGTGCAGGAGCTTGGGTACTTGCTGCGATCAGGAATGAAAAGCCGTCGGCCACACTATCTACCATCGTCTATCATCCATGTACTCACAGACCCTGTCTACCATGCTTTCCCGGTTTCGGTCCCACCAGTTGCGTCTGCTCTTCGCGGGCGCGGGCGTGTTGACGTTGTTCCTTCTGCTTGCGTTCGTGTTGGGAACGATCAGCGCGCTGAGCCAGTTGCTTGCGGATGAGCGCAATGCGTTCGGAAACGACCTGATTCGTGTGATAACGAACATCAATTCGATCGGCGGGAGTGTACGAATCCGCGCCACGAATGCCGAGTATTTGTGGAAACAGGCTGCTCAAGGAGATGAGGCGGATCTCGCAACACTCCAGCGCGCCGGATCGATCCGTTTCGATGGCGCAGGCCAGAATAGCGCGCTCATGCTACGACTGCCTTCGGCACGACCGGACGATGACGTTACCATACAGCGCGTGATCGAATTGGTGCACGGCGTGCAGAGAGAGGGCGAGCGTCGGCTCGATATATTGAGTGACTCCGCGAGAATCATGTGGGATCCCAGAATCTATTTCGTGACGCTGTCGGGGGCGACCGTCGCGATACGGCCGGCGCCGAATCTGGGCGACCAGGCTATCGCGGCAGCATTCGAGGATCGTGTGCGCCTCGTGAACTATTTTAGCGCTGGCCTCGACGATTTGGTGCAATGGGCCTCCGAGCGGCGCGAGGGAAAACGTAGTCTCAGATGGCTGCCGCCCGACACCGGGTGGTTGCCCGGGCGCGATACGTTTCGCGCCGCCGCGCTTGCATTCGACGGGGGCGTACCGTTTGGCGTGGTCGTCGGCGAATATCGCGTGTCATTGTTGACAGAGGGCCTAGCTGGTCGCTCGCTCACGGGCTTTTATACCATCGTCGACGCACGCGGCGAGCCGATCATCAGCACCTCTTCCGAGAGACCGACAGCGGCGGCTATCGCATGGGCACTGACGATATTGCGCACCGCGCCGCGTAATATCGCTGAGGCGTTTGAGGGTGGCGCATTTACCTTGGTGAGCCCGCTCGGCGATACCGGCTTCGCGATAATCCATACGTTGCCGTGGCGCGTGATGGTCCATGCCGTCGCCGGTGACATGGCCACCTCCGCCGCTGTCACCGCGATCGCCGTTGCGATACTGTGGATCTTTGCCCTCCTTTTTCATCGGAAGATCATGGTCCCGCTGTTCGAGCGCTCCGAACGCGTGTTCGACAGCGAGAACCTGAGTCGCACGTTGATCGAGACGGCCCAGGTAGGACTCGCGTTGGTCGATGCAAGCGACCATTCGACGTTGCTGGAGAATGCGCACATGCAGGCGCTCAGGGCGAAGCTGGATGAACGGGGAAAAGGGTTGATCGGAGGTGCGCTGAGTCAGGACGCGCCGGCGGCGTTCCATCAGCGACGCGGTGAAAAGGCGGAGACGGTCGACGTCGAACTGCATTTGCCGACGACGGATGATGGCGCGATCGACATCGTGGCCAAGCTGACGCCCGCGCATTTCCAGCGGCGTCCGGTGATGGTTGCAGCGTTCTCGGACGTGACGGCAGAGCGGCAACTCGCGCGTCAACTGACGGTGGCGAAACAGGCGGCGGACAGTGCGAACGCGGCAAAGAGTGTGTTCTTCGCGACGATAAGCCACGAAATTCGTACGCCGCTCAATGCGATCCTTGGCCATCTGGAACTGATCGAGCGCTTGCCGCAGGTGGCGCCGATTGCAGCGCGGTTGCGCACCGTGACTTCATCGTCGCGCGCGTTGCTTGACATCTTGAACGATACTCTCGATTTTTCGAAGTTCGAAGCGGGAGCGATGCGCTTCGAGTCGACCAGCTTCGATGTTCGTGCGATGATCCGCGACATCGTCGCAATGCTGATGCCGCTCGCGCAGCAAAAAAAGCTGGCGTTGACCGGAACGGTCGACGCCTCGATCGCGCGGCGCTATATCGGTGATTCGGCACGATTGCGTCAGATCGTCGTGAACCTCGTGGGCAATGCTATCAAGTTCACGGACAGCGGCGCCGTGTCGATCGACGTGCGAACGAGCCGGAGCTCGGCGCAGGGATTCGACATCCTGGTGACGGACACCGGCGTCGGCATCCCGGCGGAACGGCAAATGAAAATCTTCGAGGCGTTTGGCCAAGCAGACGAAACGATTTCGCGCCGCTTTGGCGGGACGGGCCTTGGGCTCGCGCTCTGCAAGCGGTTCGTCGAGGCGATGGGCGGCACGATAGCCGTCACGAGCGAGCCAGGGTGCGGGAGCAACTTTACGGTGACGCTGCCACTCGCCACCGGCGCTGACGAGATGGAGGCATCGACCGAGCCGGAAGCCGCGGACGAGGAGCTGCGCGGCATTCACGTGCTGGTGGCAGAAGATCATGAAGTGAACCGCGAACTGATCCGCGATCAACTCCATACGCTCGGCTATACCTGCGATCTTGCTGAAGACGGGCTCGTAGCGCTTCGTTATTTCAATGAGCGGCATTACGATATCGTGCTCACCGATCTCGGGATGCCGAAATTAGACGGCTACGCGCTGGCGGCGTGCTTGCGTAATCAGGGAGCGAATACGCCGATCGTCGCGATTACGGCGGACGTCACCGCCACGGACACTCAGCGTTTTCAAGAGGCTGGCATATCGGCGATCCTATCCAAGCCGATGTCGCTGGCACTGATCGACGCGGTCGTGCGCCGTTGTCTGAAAAAGGCGAAGGGACCGAGCGCCGCGCTGCCCGGCGCGGACGACGTACTGCCAGTCGCGAGGTCCGCGCACTTGATGGGCATGCTCGCGCAGCAAACGGACAAGTCGCTTCGATCGGCTCGCGCCGCACTGGAGCGACACGATTGGGACACGTTCGCCGCTGAGATCCATTCGATCAAAGGGGCATTCAAGATGCTGCAACTTGACGAGGTCGCAGTGGCGTGCAGACAGATCGAGACGCAACTCGAGCACGGTCCGGTCAGCGAAAGCGAGGCTCTCATGCACGCGCTTGTACATCTCGGCGAGCGCGTCGAAACTGCGCTGGCCCAGTTCGATACGGCAACACGGCCCTGACGGCGAAACGTCGTTACATTGCGCCCTATAAATCGGGTTGCGCTCACCGCGAGGTACCAATAGGACAAGTACTAGTCAATAACGCATGAGTTTGGTACGAGTCTCATATTCATATGAATCTTCACTTGGGATAATCTCAGTCGAAGTTAAGCGAAATTACTTTTGATGCAAAGGTGACGCTTTATTTTCTTCGATAATTTTTTTTGAGGTGAATACCATGCGTAAGAAAATGAATATTGAACACACCATCCTGTGCGTGACCACAGTAGCCGCCATGGCGGCAGCATTGCCGGCCATGGCAGCCGACGGCGACATCGCGTTCACCGGGAAGGTGCTGGCGACGACCTGCACGATCGGTGCCGGTGGCGGTGCAGTTGGCGGCAAGAACATGACCGTCAAGCTGCCCAGCGTGTCCGTGAACGCACTTGCGAATGCAGGCGTGGTGGCTGGCCGTACGCCGTTCTCGATTCAACTTAGCGGTTGCACAGGCGATTCGACCAAGGTGTCGACAGTGTTTGAAGCAGGCGATACCGTCGATATGTCAAGCGGCCGCCTGACGCTCGTTTCCTCCGGCAGCGCCGATACGGTTGCGGGCAACGTGCAGATCAATCTGCTCAACGACGCACAGCAACCGATCAAGGCGGGTGTCGCAGGTTCGCAGCAGAACTCCCAGGTCGTCGCGCTGACCGATGGCGCCGCAACGCTGAATTACTACGCCGAGTACTTCGCGACCGGCAAGGCAACGGCCGGCTCTGCGAACTCGCGCATTCAGTATTCGTTGGACTATCAGTAACTCTCCATGGAAGCAGCCCGATGCGATGTCGGGCTGCTTCCCGCTCCCATTCCTATCTCTAACCGTATTCAAGTGTCCATAGTTCGTCCGGCTGCTTGAATTCGACTAACCGAACGAGTTGACCTATGAACTGGCGGATACATAAATACCTGGCTGCGTTCGCCCTGTGTGCGGCGATGTGGACCCCAAGTGCGCATGCAAGCGTTGTCATCACTGGAACGCGCGTGATTTTTCCAGGCGAGAACCGTGAAGTCACGGTACGCCTGTTGAACGACGGCGACACACCGGCGCTAGTGCAAACCTGGATCGATACCGGCAACGAAAAGCAGTCGCCCGAACAGATTGCCGTGCCGTTCGCGCTGACGCCGTCGATATTCCGGCTAGACCAGGACAAAGGGCAGTCGCTGCGGCTGCTCTATACCGGCGAGCCGCTGCCGGAAGATCGCGAGTCGCTGTTCTGGCTGAACGTGCTGGAAGTGCCGCCGAAGGCAGACAGTAGCGATGGCGCGAACCGCATTCAGCTCGCGTTCCGCACGCGTATCAAGATGATGTATCGCCCGGCGGGCCTGCCGGGTAACGCTACCGCGGCAGCGGAGCAACTGCGCTGGGAAATCGTCCGTCAGCCTGACGGCCAGGATTTGGCCGTCAAAGTGACGAATCCGAATGCATACGTCGTGAATTTCGGCAGCATCGAACTCGTCGCTGATGGTCATAAGTACGCGTTGCGGCCAGGCTTCGTACGTCCCAAGGAGTCCGTGACATTGCCGGCTCACGGGATGAAAGCCGCTCCCGTCCGTGCGATGGTCGATTACAGCATGATTGATGATTGGGGTGTGATCAGGCCGCAGAAAACAATCTCGATCGGCGACAAGCCGCGTGATTGATGTCCATTGGAGAAAAAAAATTTTCCGCCCAAAAATAGCGGGTGGAGTGCCTGCCATCTGACTCCTGCGCCGTGCTAAATGATTTGCGATCTACAAGCAGGCAGATTCGCAATGCTCAATAAAAATCGGAGTGAAGATGAATCGGTTTTACCAAAGCGGCGCCGACTTGCGTTATGCGCCGCGCCTGAACTTGCTCTATTCGATGGTGCTAACGGCGATCGTCTGCTGGCACGGGTCGGCGAGCGGCGAAACGTTTACCTCAACCGAGGTTGCAGCACAGGTGGCAAGAATTCAATTCGACAGTGGATTTTTGACCGACGATGGTCGCCGTGTGACGGATCTGTCGCGGTTTGAGAAGGGTAATACCGTGTTACCCAACATATATCGCGTCGATGTCTACGTGAACGACAATCTTGTCAAGAGCGAGCGGATCGCATTCCGTGCATCGGCGCATTCACCGGACGCTCAACCGTGCTTCGGTGCAAGCTTGCTGCAAAACATCGGTGTGGACGTCGAGCGTCTGCCCGAACAAACACGTGCGCGGCTGCGCGAGGATAGCGCATGCATGGAGCTGGCGGAAGCGATTCCGAACGCCGCGGTCGCGTTCGTGTTCGACGATCAACGCCTTCGCCTGAGCATTCCGCAATCCGCCTTGCGCCGCAGCCCGCGCGGCTACGTCGATCCCGATCGTTGGGATGAGGGCGTGACGATGGGAATGCTGAACTACAACGCCAATGTCTACACGCAGCGCAGCGCGGGCGGTCCGACCGCCACGCAGGGCTATATCGGGTTGGCGGCAGGGCTGAACCTGAATAAATGGCGCTTTCGTCACGAAGGCGCGTACAACTGGGGAACCGCGCGCGGTGGCCAGTATCAAGACATCGCGACTTACGTGCGCCGCGATTTCGCGGCACTGAAAGCGCAGTTGACAATCGGCGAATCGTATACGACGGGCGAGTTGTTCGATTCGACGCAGTTTCGCGGCGTGCAGCTCGGCTCTGACGACCGGATGTTACCGGAATCGATGCGCGGCTATGCGCCCGTTGTGCGCGGCGTGGCCAACAGCAATGCAAAGGTGACGATTCGCCAGAACGGTATATTGATCTACGAGACCACGGTTGCACCCGGCGCATTCGAGATCGACGAAATGTATGCAACCGGATACGGCGGTGACCTGAATGTGACGGTGACTGAAGCCAACGGTTCGGTACGTCAGTTCAGCGTACCGTATGCCGCTGTACCGCTGTCGCTGCGGCCCGGCATTCATCGCTACAACTTCGTCGCGGGTACGGTGCGCGATACCGAGAGCAACAATAATCCGTTATTCATGCAGGGCACTTGGCAGCAGGGCTTTACGAACCTGGTCACAGGATATGGCGGCATGACCATCGCGCAGGGCTACTTGTCGGGAATGCTCGGCAGCGCGTTCAACACGTCGGTCGGAGCGATCGGAATGGATGTCACGCAGGCCAGCACCTCGGTGCCGGGCGTCGAGCGCTTCACCGGCACTAGTGCGCGGATTAGCTATTCGAAGTCGATCTCGCAGACGCAGACTGACGTGACGGTCGCCGCGTATCGCTATTCGACGAGCGGCTACTTTGGGCTGAACGACGCGATGCGCGTGCGCGAGCAGGCCGAAAAATATGGATCGGTCGATTCGGTCGTGCGGCAACGCAGCCGCATGTCGCTGTCGCTTAATCAGGCTCTCGGTGAGCGCGGCGGGCGACTCGCGGGTAGCGTGTCGACGGTGAATTACTGGAATCGCAACAGGTCGGATCTCAACTATTCGGTTTCCTATTCGAATAACTTCCGCAGGGTCAGCTACAGCGTATCGGCGTTGCGCGAGAGGAATCGTATGGGGCGGAGCGAGACGACGTACTACGTGAGCGCGACGATTCCGGTCGGCCGCGAATCGTCGACGATGGCGACAACCAGTTTCTCACGCAACAGGAGCGGGCAGATGCAGGCGATCGCGACCTTGTCTGGCTCGGCTGGTCCCGATGATCAACTGTCGTACAGCGTAACGGGGAACCGGGCATCCGGCGGCGATAGTCGCGCCAGCAACGACGGCGGCGGCACGCTCGTGTATCGCGGTGCTTACGGTGAAGTGTCGGCGACGGCGGGTGCGGGTACCGGCTATCAGCAGGGTTCGCTCGGCATTCGCGGCGCAGCAGTTGCGCATCGCGGTGGCGTGACGCTCGCGCAGCCGCTGTCGGAGACCTTCGCGATCGTCAACGCGCCGGATGCGGCCGGTGCGCGTGTGCTCAATGCTCAGGGGGTGCGGGTGGATGGACATGGCTATGCCGTCGTGCCGTACCTGACGCCGTATTCAATGAACTCGGTCGAGATCAATCCGGAAGGACTGTCCACCGACGTCGAAGTGAAGACGACGACGCAGCAGGTTGCGCCGCGTGCCGGTGCGGTATCGATACTGACGTTCCCGACGTCATTGGGCAAGTCGGCAGTGATCGACGCGCGGCGTGCGGACGGCAGCGGACTGCCGTTCGGTGCGGCGGTCGTCGATGCAACGGGCAAGGAGGTCGGCGTAGTTGGACAGGGTAGCCGGATTTTTGCGCGCGGGCTCGACGACAAGGGGACGTTGACGGTGCGCTGGAGCGACGACGCGCAGGCCTTGTGTTCGATTCCCTATGCGCTGCCGACGGTCAAGGAAATGGTATCCAGGAATACGGTGCGGCGGCTCGACGCGGTGTGTGCCACACAGTAGTCCCTGGAGGGGCTGGGCCGCGAAGAGGGTGGGTTCGTCGCGTTGTCCGCCCGCTAGGCTATGCAGGTACGAAAAGACAAAATGATCAGGAAAGAGGAAATTTAATGGTGACGATCGAGATGAAACATAACAATGATGCACTTACGATGATCATGCGGCAATTGCACACAGTCGTGTTCTTTTTTGTTTTTCTGGTCGGCATAGGCACCTCGCCATCCGCGATGAGCGCGATTTATGCCTTCGGGAGAGAGATATCGCTACCGATGAGCACGCCTAGCGGAGTTGTGCTGGCGCGGCACTACATTTCGCCGTTGGAAGCTTGCGGAAAACCGACTTGTAATTATTCCCAAATTCTCAATTATCCGAATGGCGGCCAGGCTAACGCTCCGGGACCGACGATAGCCACAAACGTGCCCGGAGTGTCCACTCGTTTCCTAATCAACGGACAGGCATATCCGACGATGAAGTTCACCCCCGCGCTCCAGAGCAGTCAGCCGCTCGAGGTACAATTGTTGAGCAACGGACAGCCAATTCGCGGTGGTTCGCTCGCGGGCATCAACGCATCGGGCTCAGCGTCCTATTTCATCCTTTACTCGCAAGAGCAAGGAACAAATTACCAATCCATCTATTTGAACGGTAAGATCACACCGATCTCTGGCACTTGCTCAGTGCCGGCCCAAACCGTGACGTTGCCCACCGCGCCAGTGCGTAATTTCGGTGATATCGGTTCAACGGCCGGGTCGCAGAACTTTCGGATCCAGATCAACAACTGTCCGGCGGGCTACAATCGGATTGGCTATACGCTTTCACCAGTCGGAGGCATGCTCTCTAGCTCATCGGGCGTGTTGCCACTTACCGGAGATTCGACCGCGAGTGGCGTGAATATTCGGATCACCGACGACCAGGGCATCGCTGCGGTCTTCGGGATGTCGAAGATGGTAAACGCGTACAACAAGGCAACCGGCGGTTCGTACATGATTCCGATGCAGGCCTCCTATATCAAGACCGATGAAACAATCAAGCCGGGGACGGTTAACGGCGCGATGACCGTGCTGCTGGATTACCAGTAATCCGAAATGGCCCAAAACGATAGCGCGCGACATTTGGCAGTTCTCCATGACGCGCACGTATCGGGGGAAAGCAAAATATCTCGAAATGGCTTTACCCGTGAGGATTACGTGTTTAGCCCCGATAGTTTTACGTTAGAGCGCTTAGTGAACATCAATAACATTGGATCTCGTTTGACATAATACAAAGTTGTCGCGTCGTTATGTTTCAGCACTGGCGCGGCTTCCGAGGGCGTTGGTGTCACAAATAAAGTGACAACGCCGATTGCAAGGGCGAGGGCAGCGCTAGCCGTGGTCGTCGCTGTCCTCTGTGAAAAAACTTCCCAAAGTGAATGTTGTCCTGCGCGTTCGGCGCGGTCTATGTCAGCCGCCATGATGATTTTCAGCGGATCAATTCCAAGCTTGAGTGCAATTGCTAAGCATGCCTCGTTATCCATCATCCGTTTACCAGTGCGGTACTGGCTGATCTTGGACGTCGCCCAGTCTAGGTAACGCGCTAGTTCAGCGTCGTTTTTTAGGTTCTTGGCCTTCATGAGTTCATCTAGATATTTCACGCTTTTCATCGTTTGCACTCCTTTTTGTACCGTCGCTCAGTTTGCACTATTTGATTCTCGATTAGCACTGCGCCGACTTCGTTCGTTTTGAAAGCATTTTCTGATGCTCTCAGTTTTTTTACTACATCTCGCTGATCGGACATTTGTTGTGTCATGTCGTCGCAATTTTTTGATGTTGTTTTGATGTCTCTGATGACGCCGACCGGTGTCATTCCTAATTCGCTACATTCGGCTTCTGTGTAGGTTTTGTGTCCTTTTGCATCCGCGCATAGGTTGACTTGTGCGTAAGCGCTGCACGGTATCAAAAAAGCAATCACAAGAAATCTCATATTTCCTCTTGACAAAACTCACGTCTGTTAGCAATACTCACAACCGTTAGCACTAACAGCTGTGAATTAGTCCGAACTCTACCACTGTAACTGTCAAAAGGTAAACCGACCGTGAAGCGCGTCAAATCAAAAATCACTGCTGAAGAGTACGTC
>FTGL01001700.1_pt1 | contig 11377 bp, 12 predicted proteins | sample 1640681 | NCBI WGS metagenome assembly FTGL01 (sample SAMEA3914789, study PRJEB12502) | metagenome | biome: forest; material: soil | place: Canada | collected 2011-07-03 | depth 0.3 m
GCGCACGATCAGATCCAGCTGACGCGCCTGAAAAAGCGCAAACTGCAATTGAAGGACCAGATCGCCCGCATCGAGGACGATCTGCTGCCGGACATCATCGCATGACGCTAACGCGAGCTGCGCTTGTGCGCGTACATCGCTTCGTCGGCTCGCGCCATGGCACTGTCGGCGGTCTGCCCGGGTTTGAGTTCGAACGCGCCGCAGGAAAACCTCGTCGCGATCGGCTTGCCGAGCCAGCGTGTGGGCGAGGCGTGCAGTTGGTTGGCGAGCAGGTCCGCCTTCCTATGGGCCTGTTTCTGGCTGGCATGCGACAGGAGCACGCCGAATTCGTCGCCGCCCAACCGTCCGACCACGTCGCTGCCGCGCACGTTCTTGAGCAGAACCTGTGCAAAATTGGCCAGCACCGCATCGCCGCCGGCATGGCCGTGGGTGTCGTTGATCCGCTTGAAGTCGTCGAGATCGAAATAAATCAGGCTGGCGGGCGTGCCGTAGCGTTCGGTGATGGCGATGTGGCGGGTGAGTTCGCGCAGAAAGGCGCGGCGGTTGAGCAGCGGCAAAAGCTGGTCCTGGTCGGCGGACTTTTCCACTTCCTCCAGCCGCGCCCGCGTCGAGAGCAACTCGCGATGCAGCAGATCCACGTCGCTCATCAAGATCATGACCGCGTCGCGCACATGCGAGGTGAACTCGGCCGGCGGAATGCCCAGCGTTTGCTGCATCAGGTTTTTGGCCGCAGCGGCTCCGGTCCGGCGCGGAAATGCGGAGGCTCGCGCGCTGCGCCGTGTGCCGGTCTTCTGGATTCTCATGAACCCGCTCCGTTCCCTCGCCCGAAACAGTGCCCGGATGGATTTAACAATTCCTTGACGATGGTGACTAGGCGGTTAACGCGCCACGGGGCGGCATCTTTCCATAAGGTTTTCCGGCCCTATAATGCGCCGCTTCCTTGGCCGGCGAATCACGCCCGGCAGCCAAAGCAGGAAGTATGACCGCCCCTCTCGTCGGCCTCATCATGGGAAGCCAGTCGGACTGGCCCACCCTTAGCGCGGCGGCAGAAATGCTCGACGCGCTCAAAATCGTCCATGAACGCCACATCGTCTCGGCCCATCGCACGCCCGAGCGTATGCGCCTCTACGCGCACAAAGCGGCTGCGCGCGGGATTAAAGTGATCATCGCGGGCGCGGGCGGCTCGGCGCATCTGCCCGGCATGACGGCCGCGATGACGACGCTCCCGGTCTTGGGCGTGCCGGTCGAAACCAAGGCGCTCAAGGGTCTCGACAGTTTGCTCTCCATCGTCCAGATGCCGGGCGGCGTGCCCGTTGCCACCTTCGCGATCGGCACGAGCGGCGCCAAGAACGCGGCCCTGCACGCCGCCGCGATCCTGGCGCTTTCGGACAAGGCACTGGCCAAGCGTCTTTCCGCCTGGCGCAAGAAGCAGACCAGCGCCGTCGCGAAGAAGCCGTCGAGCAAATGAGCAAGGCACAGCTTCTTGTCTCTCCCGTTCCGCCGGGAGGAACGATCGGCATTCTCGGCGGCGGGCAGTTGGGACGGATGCTGGCGCTGGCCGCGGCGCGACTTGGACTGAAGGCACATATCTATTCACCCGAGGCCGACGCACCGGCCTTCTCCGTCGCTGCCGCGCACAGCCATGCTCCCTATGACGACAAGAACGCGCTCGCGCTCTTTGTCAGCGCCTGCGACGTCGTCACCTTCGAATTCGAGAACGTACCCGCCGAGACGATCGAATTTATTTCGTCACTCAAACCAGTGAATCCAAGCGCTGTCACTCTGAGCGTGACGCAGGATCGCTTCGCCGAGAAATCTTTCGTCGTATCGCTGGGCCTCAAGACCGCGCCGTTCCTCGCGGTCGGTTCGCTCGACGAAGCACATTCGGCGTTCACCAAGATCGGCGGACCCGCCGTGCTGAAGACGCGCCGCATGGGCTATGACGGCAAGGGCCAGGCGAAGGTGAAAAGCGCCGGCGACACGGCGCAAGCCTTCGCTTCGTTCAAGAACGCGCCTGCGATCCTGGAAGGTTTTGTCGATTTTGCCTACGAGGCGTCGGTGATCGCCGCGCGCGGCAACGACGGCGCCTTCGCCGCTTACGATCCGCCGGAGAATGCGCATGAGAACCACATCCTGCGCCGTTCCGTCGTTCCCTCGCGCCTCAGTGCTGCGCAATGCGACGACGCCAAGGCGATCGCCAAACGCATTGCCGACGCGCTCAACTATGTCGGAGTGCTGGCGGTCGAGCTTTTCGTGACCAAGGACGGCAAGCTTCTGGTCAACGAGATCGCGCCGCGCGTGCACAATTCCGGCCATTGGACGATCGAAGCCTGCCGGACCAGCCAATTCGAGCAACATATCCGCGCCGTCGCCGGTTGGCCGCTCGGCGATCCCACGCGTCATGCCGACGCGGTGATGGAAAACATCATCGGCGAAGAAGCGGCGGACTGGCAAAAATATGCGGCGAGCGGTGGCGTGCTGCATCTTTATGGCAAGTCGCAGATGCGCCCCGGCCGCAAGATGGGCCACATCACATGGCTCAAGACTTCCGCGCGCTGAACCCGGCGACGATGTCGGCGAAGGAAGGCAGATTCTTGATCTGCTCCTTCAACTTCGCCTTCATTTTTTCGAATTGCATGACGTTTTCGATCCGCGCGGCGAGGAATTCATGCGTGCCGTCCTCGTCCTTGCTCGTATCAGTGAACCAGCGCATCAGCGTCGCGGAATAAACCCCTGCCAGAATTGCGCGCTTGGTATAGAAATTGAAATCGGTCGAGGTGTCGCCGGCCGCGCGCCACATCGAATCCACCGTGCGATAGATAAGCTTGGCGCCGAGTGCTGCATGCATCGGCAGGGTGAGGAACGCGGCGGCGCGCCGCGCCGCTTCCTTGCGCGGCTTTAAGACATCGAGCCGCGCCAGAACCGCGGCGGCGATGCGCTTGCGCATGAGCAGCGACGGCAATTTCAGCTTGGCGAGCCGCTTCTCCATTTCGGCGTCGCAGACTTGCGAAAAATATTCGACCAGGCTGAGTGGTCCGTCTGGAAACAAATGCAGCAGCGTGTCGGGGTCGGCGCCCGTTTCCTCGCCCGCACGCTTGAGCGTCGTGTCGCTGAACCCGTCCGACGGGACATGTGCAAGAGCGGCCACGAGCACGGCCTGTTTCAACGATTCATCGTCCGTTTTCTTCTTTCTCGCCGTCATTCGTTCGTGCCCTTCACCCAATGACGCGCTTCCGATTCGAAGATCAGCTTGGTTAGATCGGCCACGCGCTGGGGATAGAGGATGCCGTCGAGGTGATCGCACTCATGTTGCACGACGCGGGCGTGAAATCCTCTCGCGACGCGCGCAACCGCGCGCCCTTCATGGTCGAAGCCGCGATAGCGGATGTGTGCGGGCCGTTCGACGAAACCGCGCAGGCCAGGCACGGACAGACACCCTTCCCAGCCGCCCTCTGTCGTGGGATCGAGAATTTCCACGACCGGATTGATCAGGATGGTGAGAGGCGCGGTGTGGTCGAAGCTTTCCCCGGCAGCTTCTTCGCTACGCTCGGCCGGCGACTGGAAGACGACGAGGCGCAAGGGCACATGGACCTGGGGGGCGGCAAGACCGGCTCCATCGGCGTCGATCATGGTCTCCACCATGTCAGCGACAAGGCGGCGAATTTCCGGGGCAGCAGGGTTCGCGACAGGCTGCGCTTTGCCGGCGAGGACCGGGTGTCCCATGCGAGCGATCTTTAGGATGGCCATGGCTGGAATATGGGGTGCGCACGCGCGCTGGTCAAAGAGTCAAAGATTTCAATGCGGTATTCGTTTTCGACTTCGGGGACCTCCTCCCCTCCCATTCGAACCTCAGATTTCCGAGGGGGTATCCCCCTGTCTCCGCCATCCCTCATGACAAGACATTGGCTGGGAGCAGGTTGATATGGGGAGGCACTGGCGCCGTGCCAAGGTGGACACACCATACCCCTTCTGTTATCTAGCCGCCCCTTAGCGAAATCGCCCAGGAGTAGCCTTTGCAGATCATCGTTCGCGACAACAATATCGATCAGGCGCTGAAGGCGCTGAAAAAGAAGATGCAGAGGGAAGGCATCTTCCGCGAGATGAAACTGAGGGGCCATTACGAAAAGCCGAGCGAGAAACGCGCCCGCGAACGCGCCGAAGCGATCCGCCGCTATCGCAAGCTGCAGCGCAAGCGCGCCCAGCGCGAGGGTTTGATCCCGCGCTAAGCGCTGGCCAGCAACGAGTTTAAGAAGGGCCGCCTGTAAAGGCGGCCTTTGTGTTTTCAGGCGGCAGTGACGCGATAGGCACAGCGTCCGGCGCCGGCCAGAATGTGCAAGACACGCTCGACCTTTACCTTCGGACCCAGCACCCAGGAAAACAGCACCAACTCCTCGCGGCAAAGCCCGGTGCAAATCCGTGCCGCGGCGCAGATCGGGCAATGGTTTTCGACAAAGAGGAAACCGTCGTCGTCTTCGCGGACCTCGGCCATATAGCCCTCGCGCTCGCGAATTTTTGCCAAGCCTTCCAGCCGCGATTTCAGGTCGGGCTTGTCGCAAATCTGGGAGCGGTAGGTCTTTTGCTGCTCGGCCGTGCGCAGGCGTAGCAACTTGTCCAATCCGTCCTCGCCGAAGGCCGTGCGCATCTGGGCGATCAAGTCCGCGGCGAGCGCGGAATGGGAATCGGGAAACCTCGGATCAGCGGTTTCGCTGGCGCGCCAGAGCTTGACCGGGCGGCCGCGGCCGCGGTTTTCCTCCGTGTGGCCGGCCAGCCCTTGGGCCGTCAGGGCATAAAGGTGCTGGCGCACCGCCATGGCGGTAAGACCCAGGCTTTGCGCCAGGCTGTCGGCGGAAACCGGGCCTTCGCGCTTGAGAAGATCGAGCACGGCCAAGCGCTTGGTGGGTACTTGAGAAGGCATGGAAGCCATGCATTATTTTCTAAAGCTAATACTTGCGAAAAACAAGCGGGCGTGATTATTTTCTAAAGGAATTACTTTTGAATAGGTGGGCGGCGATGTTCACGGCGACCGGCATCACACAGGGCGAGCTCGCGACCCGGAGACGCAAGACTGTCCGCAAGGCGGGCAAGCAGATCCTGCTGATCGCCTCAGAGGGCCAGGTTTTCGTCATCGCCAATCGTTGCCCCCACGAGGGCTATCCCCTCAGCGAAGGAACTGAGGGAGCAGGCTGCGTGCTGACCTGCAACTGGCACAATTGGAAATTCGATCTCAAGACCGGCGCCGCCCTGATCGGGCGCGATCCGGTTAGGACCTACCCCGTCGAACTGCGCGGCGAGGAGATTTTCGTCGATCTCTCCGACCCGCCCGCCGAGGCGCAGAAGGAGCGCGCGCTGGCCGGCCTCGACAAGGCGATGGACGACAACGACATGGCGCGTATGGCGCGCGAAATGGCACGGCTTGAACGGGCCGGATTCGATGGCGGGCTCGCCCTGGCTCACGCCATTCGCGCACGTGCCGGCCGGCTCGAAGAGGGCATGACCCATGCCCATGCCGCGGCGGCCGACTGGCTGGCGCTGGCGGAACGCGCGCCTTCCGACGAAGCGAGGCTCGCAGCGCTGCTCGAACCGGTGGCGCATCTGGCCTGGGACACGCAGGGCGCGGGACACTTTCCCTATAGCGATGACGTCGAACCCTGGGACGCGGCGGCTTTCCTCTCCGCGATGGAAGCGGAGGACGAAACGAAGGCGGTTGCGTTGGTGCGCGGCGCCGTCGCCGAGCGCGTTCCCTATGCAAAATTGCAAGCAGTCTTCGGCGAGGCGGCGCTGTTGCACTATGCGGATTTCGGCCATAGCGCGATCTACACCTTGAAGGCCGGGCAGTTGATTGCCCGGCTGGGTGACGAAGCGGCGGAAAGCGTGCTGCTGGCGCTGACGCGTCAGCAGATTCAGGCGACGCGCGAGGAACGGCTTCCCGAATTCCGCTTCTACGCCAAGGCGCTCGCGACCTGGGACGGCAAGGGCGAGACGCCTGCACAGACGGAGGATTTTATCGGCCTCTCCGTCGATGCGATTCTGAAGCGGGTGCTGGCATCTTCCGGACGGCCCGCGCGCGAGCTCTACGATGCCCTGCTGTATGCCGCAGCGTGGAACCTGCTGCGTTTCAATCTTGCCATTGACCGCGCCACGGACAACTCCATCGCCGACAATGTGAGCTGGCTCGATTTCACCCATGCGCTGACCTTCGCCAATGCGGCGCGCCATATCTGCGAAGGGCGCCCCGATCTGTGGCCGCGCGCGCTGCTGCAGATGGCGCTGTTCGCCGGCCGCAACCGCGGCTATCTGAAGGCGGAACAGGACGTCTCGCCATGGCGCGTCGACGATCCGGCCGCATTCATCAAACGCGAAATGGAAACGCTCTACGATCACGGTATCGTCGAGCCGATCATCGCCTGCCACCGGCTGAAGATGTTGTTCGCGCTGGAAGACGAACTCTCCGTGGCGCCCGAAGCGCCCTGGGTCTTGGAAATGAGCGCGGCGATGAACCGCTATCTGCACTCGCAACAGAAACGCCATCACAATTTGCGCATCGCCACGCAAGCACGCGATTTTATCGCCAAGGAGGGATGATGGAGCGCCAAACATTGCTCCAGCTGAGCGGCGTGGCGGCCATTTTGGGCGGCCTCTTGCGGATCGCCGATTCCTTCACCGCAGGCGTCGTCGACGCACACGCGCTTTCGTTTCTGTATTTCGCGACCGACGTTCTGCTGCTGTTCGGATTGCTTGGGATTTATCTGGTTCGCGCCAAAGAGCTTGGGCTTGTTGCGCTCAGCGGTTTCGCGATCGCGGTCACAGGAATCCTGATGATCCGTAGCGGCTGGCTCTTCGGTGTAGGCGGATACCGGCTGAGCGCGACGGTGCTGCTTGTCGGCCTGACCATGCTCAGTATCGCGATGCTGTGCCGTGCGGGAACGCCGAAATGGGCGCCCAATCTCTGGCTGATTTCTCTCGCCAGCGGAATCGCGGGCGCGGCGGGCGCCGGAGCCTGGGCGATCGCGCTCGCCGGCGTGACATTCGGCGCCGGCTTTGTCGTGGCGGGGATCAATTTGCTCAGAGAGCGCGGCGCGCCTTGAAGGCGGCGGAGAGTGTGCCTTCGTCGAGATAATCAAGCTCGCCGCCGACCGGCACGCCATGCGCCAGACGCGTCACCTTCACGCCCGATGAAGCGAGCCGATCGATCAGATAATGCGCCGTCGTCTGGCCCTCGACGGTGGCGTTCATCGCAAGAATGACTTCGTCGACGCCCTGCGCGACGCGATCAAGCAGTCCCGCCAGATTCAAACGCTCGGGCGTCACGCCGTCGAGCGCCGACAAGGCGCCGCCCAGCACATGGTACTTTCCGCGGAAGACTGCCGCGCGCTCCAGCGCCCACAGATCGGCGACATCTTCCACGACGCAGAGAATATGCGGATCGCGGCGCGGATCGCGGCACAGCGCGCAGGGCGTCGTGGTGTCGAGATTGCCGCAAACCTCGCAGACGCGGATGGATGCGGCCGCTTCGCGCATCGCCACGCCCAAGGGCTCGAGAAGAGCTTCGCGCTTCTTCAATAGCGCCAGCGCCGCGCGACGCGCCGAGCGCGGGCCGAGCCCCGGCAGTTTCGCCAGAAGCTGGATCAGACGCTCGATTTCGGGGCCGATGGACTGCGCTGCCATGCACAACGATCTAGCAGGGACGCGAAAAGCTTGCCATGGTCGTTTGCCTATCTGGGAACCGGGCCATGTCCAGCCAGCCGAAGACCGAAACCGCCCCGCGCAAGCTGATCCTGCCCCAGCCGATCTCGGCGGCAGCCGACCGCGAATGCCGCGGCGAGCGCGCGCTGTTGGCGCAGCTCGGTCCCGACACCATCGTGATGCAGGGCGACAATCCGGCGCTCGCCAAGATGCCGGAGAAGCCGACGCTGCTGGATTTCTTCCGCCTTCGCTTCGGCATGATCACCTACAATCATCTTCTGCAAAGCGCCACGCTGGCGCGCAAGGCGGGACAAAACGAGAAAACCATATTGGCCTGTCTGCTGCATGACATCGCCAATGGCGTGCTGATCAGGACCGATCACGGCTATTGGGGCGCGCAGCTGATCGCGCCTTACGTGGACGAGGAGGTGAGCTGGGCGGTCCAGCATCATCAGGCGCTACGCTTCTATCCCGACCCGGCGGTGAACTACGAATATCCCGAACCTTATGTGCGTTTTTTCGGCGCCGACTATGTCGTGCCCGAATATCTGCAAATGGCCTATGAAACGGCGCGCGGCCATCGCTGGTATGGGACCTCGCGGGCGATCACGCTCTACGATCTTTATGCCTTCGACGATTCGGTAGCGATCGATTGCGGGGAATTCGAGGATCTAATCGGCCGGCATTTCAAGCAGCCGAAAGAGGGATTGGGATTCGACAATTCGCCGGTCGCCCATATGTGGCGCACCATGATCTGGCCGACCAATTTTCTCTGAGCTTAATCCGCGCCGTCTTCCGGCGTGGGCGCTACGACATCTTCCTCGGCAATGTCGCGCACTGCGACGATCTCCGCACCGGGGAAACGGTCCAGCACGGCGCGCACCACCGGCTGCTGCATCACGCTTTCGAAGCGCGCCGCTTTGGCGGCCTTCTTCTCCTCGGCCAGCGTCGGCGCGCCGCCTTCGCGCGCAACGGTGACGACCCAGCGCGTGCCGGTCCAGTCCTTGAGCTTCTGCGCCAGATCGCCCGACAACGTGCGCGGCGCGCGCGCGCTGGGTCGGAACTCGATCTGGCCCGGCTCGAGGCGCACCAGGTGCATGTCGTTTTCGATATGCACTTTCAGCACCGGTGCATTGTTCGCCTGCGCCAGCAAGACGATGTCCTCCAGCGTGCGCAACGTCGGAGCATTTTGCAGCTCGGGCGCGGGTTGCGCGCGCGCGGACCCCTCTCCCGCACGAACGCTTTGCGTGCGAACGCCACCACCGCCGGAGGGCGGAGGAGAAGTGGATGCGCGGGCGGGTGTACCTTCGCCATCCAGCAAGTCGCGGACCAATTTGTCCGTGGGCGGAAGATCGGCGGCATAGGCGAGCCGGATCAGCGCCATCTCGCAGGCCGCGACCGGGCGCGCCGCATCGCGCACCTCGATCAAGCCCTTGAGCAGCATCTGCCAGGCGCGCGTCAGCGCCGGCACGGAGAGCTTGGCCGCCATCGCCGCGGCGCGCTTGGCTTCCGAACTGCCGCCGTCAAAGAAGCCTTCGGCGTTCGGCGCCACTTTCAGCCGGGTCAGGAAATGAACCGTTTCGAGCAGATCCTGCATCACTGCCAAGGGATCGGCGCCGCGATCGTAGAGCTCGTTCAGTTCGGCGAGCGCTTCGGCAGTCTTGGCCCCCATCACTTTTTCGAACAGGTCGAGGATGCGGCCGCGATCGGCCAGGCCCAGCATGGCGCGCACCGTCTCGGCCTCGATCTCACCCTCTTCGCCGTGGGCGATGGCTTGATCGAGCAGCGACAACGCATCGCGCGCCGAGCCTTCCGCCGCCCGCGCGACAAGCGCAAGCGCCGCACGTTCGATCTTCACGTTTTCCTTGTTCGCGATGGTCTGTAGCAGCTTGATCAATTCATCCGTCTCGATCCGTCGCAGATCGAATCGCTGGCAGCGCGACAGCACCGTCACCGGTACTTTGCGGATTTCGGTGGTGGCGAAGATGAACTTCACATGCGGGGGAGGTTCCTCCAGCGTCTTAAGCAGAGCGTTGAAGGCCGGCTTCGTAAGCATGTGCACTTCGTCGATGATATAGACTTTGTAGCGCAAACTGGCGGGCGCATAGCGCACCGAGTCTGTGATCTGGCGAACCTCGTCGATGCCATTGTTCGACGCGCCATCCATCTCCAGCACGTCGACGCAACGCGATTCGGCGATCGACACGCAGGCATCGCAGACGCCGCAGGGATGGATAGTCGGCTCCGTACGCTTGCCGTCTGCACCGATGCAATTGAGCGCGCGCGCGATGATACGCGCCGTCGTGGTCTTTCCGACGCCGCGCACGCCGGTCAGCATGAAAGCATGGGCAATGCGCCCTGTCGCAAAGGCGTTCGACAGAGTGCGCACCAGCGCGTCTTGCCCGATCAGGCCTGTGAAATCGGACGGCCGGTATTTGCGCGCCAGCACGCGATAAGCCTCACGCGCAAACGGCGCGGGATCGAGTCCGAGGGAGGGTTCTTCGGTGTCTGCCATCTGGTTCCAGAATTTGCCGAGGTGGGAGCCCGGCGACAACCCAAACCGGATTCGTTACGGCTGCTTCCTTCCGGACCTGACCGGGTTGGCGAGCGGTTCGTCCGCCACCGGACTCCCACCTGTCATATAAAGCCGCGGGCGCGGGAATGCGAGTCGCTGCAGATTGCGTTGTTGGATTCGTTACGGCGCTCGGGGGAAACGTCCTGTCGGACGTTACTTTTTGCCCTCGCCCTTCCGGACCTGACCGGGTTTGCGAGCGGTTCGTCCGCCACCGGACTCCCACCCGTCATGTAAAGCCGCGGGCGCGGGAATGCGAGTCGCTGGAGATTGCGTTGTGGGATTCGTTACGGCGCTCGGGCGAACGCGGTCTAGGCCACTTTGCGCGCGGCAGTCACGCGCTCGGCAGGAAAAAAGACGGTCACGGTGGTACCGACATCGGGTTCGCTTTCCAGCGTCAAGCTGCCGCCATGCAGCTCCATGAGTTGCCTGGCCAGCGGCAGGCCGAGGCCCACGCCCTCGTATTTTCGCGCCAATCTGGAATCGACCTGGCCAAAGCGCTCGAAGGCTTTGGGAATGTCCTTTTTGTCGATACCGATGCCGGTATCGGCGATGGCGATCGCAACGCTATCCCCTGCGCGATAGGCGCGGGCGCGCACTTGCCCGCCGGCGGCGGTGAATTTTACCGAGTTGGCGAGCAGATTGATGATCACCTGCCGCACGCGGCGGCGATCGCCACGAACCCGCGGCAGATTGGTTTCGCTGTCGTCGCCGAGCGCGATACCAGCGGCATCGGCTTGATGCGCGATCATGCGCATCGCTTCATCGATGATCTGATCGAGATCGAGGTCTTCTTCGGCAAATCCGGCCTCGCCGGCGTCGAGGCGCGAAAGATCGAGCACGTCGTTGATCAACGACAGTAGATGCGCACCGCTGGCACGGATGTTGTGCGCATAGTCGAGATAATGCGCATCGCCAAGAGGGCCGAAGGTCTGCGTCGTCATCATTTCGGAATAGCCGATGACGGCGTTCAGCGGCGTGCGCAATTCGTGGCTCATCGCGGCGAGAAATTGCGACTTAGCGACATTGGCCGCGGCCGCCGATTCGAGAGCGGCACCGAGATCGGCGGTGGTCTTTTCCAGCGCCAGTTTCGTCGCCTCGAGTTCGACGATGTGCCGGCGA
>FTGL01002019.1_pt1 | contig 9839 bp, 10 predicted proteins | sample 1640681 | NCBI WGS metagenome assembly FTGL01 (sample SAMEA3914789, study PRJEB12502) | metagenome | biome: forest; material: soil | place: Canada | collected 2011-07-03 | depth 0.3 m
AGGCACAGCTACGCAACATTCAGCCCGATGGTCTCTCTCCAAAGGACGCGCTAGAATTGATCTATCAATTGAAGCGGCAGCTCGATCCAAAGCCATGAGCACTTCTGACAGCGCGCGCAGCGGCGAGCGTCCGCGCAAATTCCTCGTCGTCGTCGACAAGACGCCGGAATGTTCTGTGGCGTTGCGCTTCGCCACGCGCCGCGCCCAGCACACGCGCGGGCGCGTCACCCTGCTCTGCGTCGCCCAGCCCGGCGATTTCCAGCAATGGAAAGGCGTCGAGGACATCATGCGCGACGAGGCGCATCAGGAGGCCGAAAGTCTCGTCCACAACGCCGCCAAGTTCGTCAACGAACTCGCCGGCATCATTCCCGAACTTGTCATCGAGCATGGCCGCGCCACCGAATGCCTGATGGAGCTGATCAAGCGCGACAAGGACATTTCCATCCTGGTGCTGGCGGCAGGCACGGCAAAGGAGGGGCCGGGTCCGTTGGTCTCGCTGTTTGCGGGGCCAGGGGTTCACCCCATCCCCGTCACGATCGTGCCGGGAGCCCTGTCCGACCAGGATATCGACGCGCTGGCTTGACATGTACGTGTGTTGTTCTCATTATACAACCTGTAATTGCGTCGAGATTGCATGGTTGTCCGCTGCTCGCTGGTTGGATTGGTCGCAAGCACGCTTCTTCTGGGTCTGACCCCTTCGGGCGCCCGCGGCGATCCCACAGCCTTTGAAGGACCTGTCCAAGCCCAAGTGGTGCGCGTCGTCGACGGCGACACGTTCGAGGCCAGCGCCGCGATATGGCTCGGCCAGGCCATCGACATTCGCGTGCGTATCGATGGCATCGACGCCCCCGAGCTCCACGCACGCTGCGAGCGCGAGCGCGAACAAGCAGAAGCAGCACGCGATTTCCTGGCCCGCCGGATCGAGGGGGCGGCGGTGCGCCTCAGCTTCGTGCGTTACGACAAATATGGCGGCCGCGTAGACGCGACCGTCGCCGACACCAAAGGCGACATTGGCCGTTCCATGATCCAAGCCGGTCTGGCGCGGCCCTATCACGGCGAGCGCCGCATGCCCTGGTGCGACACTTTTTGACGCCTTGCGCTCACCCTGCGCAATGGCGGATATCTTGTTCATGAACGGACAAGTCCTCATCGCCATCGCGCTCGGCGTCGTCATGCTGGTTTTGCTGGCCGGGCTCTACACGCTGTGGGCGGGGGGCGAGGTCTCGCGCAGCTGGTCGAACCGGCTGATGCGCCTGCGCGTTCTGGCGCAGTTTATCGCCATCGTCATCGTCATGGCGGTGCTTTATTTCAGCACCAAGCATTAGGGCCGGAAAATGGGCAAGACGCTGTACGACAAGATCTGGGAAGCACATCTGGTGCATGAGGCGCCGGGCGAGGCCAGCGTTCTCTATATCGACCGCCACCTGATCCATGAGGTGACTAGCCCGCAGGCCTTCGAGGGTCTGCGCAAAGCGGGGCGCAAGGTCCGCCGTCCCGACCTCACGCTTGCCGTCGCCGATCACAACGTGCCGACCACCAACCGCGCTGGCGGCATCACCGATCCGGAATCGCGCGAACAGATCGCGGTGCTGGCGGCCAACGCGCGCGACTTCGGCGTCGACTATCTGGCGATGGACGATATCCGCCAGGGCATCGTGCACATTGTTGGACCAGAACAAGGGTGGACTCTTCCGGGGACCACCATCGTCTGCGGCGACAGCCACACCTCCACGCATGGTGCGTTCGGCGCGCTCGCTTTCGGCATCGGCACAAGCGAAGTCGAGCATGTCCTCGCCACCCAGACGGTGCCGGCGCGCCATTCCAGGAACATGCGCGTGCGCGTCGAGGGAAAACTTCATGACGGCGTCACCGCGAAGGACATCGCGCTTGCCGTCATCGCCAAGATCGGCACCGCCGGCGGCACCGGCTATGTCATCGAATATGCCGGCAAGGCGATCCGCGCGTTGTCGATGGAAGGGCGTATGACCCTTTGCAACATGACGATCGAGGCGGGCGCGCGCGCCGGTCTGGTCGCGCCGGACGAGACGACGTTCGCCTATCTCGCCGGCCGTCCACGCGCACCGAAGGCTGCTGCCTTCGAAGCCGCATTGCATTATTGGCGCACGCTCAAATCCGACGATGACGCGAAATTCGACGCCGAGATCGTGTTGAACACATCCGACATTGTGCCGATGGTGACCTGGGGAACTAGCCCCGAACAAGCGCTGCCGGTGACGGCATCTGTGCCCGATCCCGCCGCTATTGCAGACGAGAACCAACGTGCCGGCATCGAACGCGCCCTCGCCTATATGGACTTGAAGCCGGGCATGCTTCTGAAAGACGTGAAGATCGACCGCGTTTTCATCGGCTCCTGCACCAATGGACGGATTGAGGATTTGCGTGCCGCCGCTTCCGTCGCGAAGGGGAAGCGCGTCGCTGCTCATGTCGGTGCCATGGTCGTGCCGGGTTCGGGTCTCGTAAAGCACCAGGCGGAAGAAGAAGGACTCGACCAGATTTTTCTCGCCGCCGGGTTCGAATGGCGCGAGCCGGGTTGTTCCATGTGCCTGGCAATGAACGCCGACAAGCTGGAGCCGGGCGAGCGTTGCGCTTCCACCTCCAACCGCAATTTCGAGGGCCGTCAGGGCCGCGGCGGGCGTACCCATCTGATGTCGCCCGCGATGGCAGCGGCCGCGGCAATCGCGGGGCACTTGGTAGATGTGCGCGAGCTCCGTTAGTTCAGAAAAAACTCATCGGATCGATATCGACGCTGAGGCGCACGGCGTTCAGCACTTTCACGAGCCGTAGCCAGGTGCGCAGATAGGCTTGAATGTCCACATTGCGTTCGGCCTGGACCAACAAGCGCTCGCGCGTCTGACCGCGCAGCACCGAATAGAAGGCGGGCGTCGGCCCCCACACTTTAACGCCGCGCGCGGCGGGCGCAGCCTTGGCGAGCATGCGTCCGGTGTCCCGCACCGCGTCGCTGTCGTGACTTGATAGTATGATGGCCGCCAGGCGGCCGAATGGCGGGGTATGCGCGCGCTCGCGATAGAATCGTTCTTGTTCGTAGAACGCGTCGCGCTCTCCGCTCGCTAGCGCTTTCATCACCGCATCGTCGGGATTTCGGGTCTGCAGCAGCACGAGGCCCGGCTTCTCGGCGCGGCCGGCGCGGCCTGCCACTTGATGCAGCAGCTGAAAGGTGCGTTCGCGCGCGCGCGGATCGCCGTCGGACCCGCCGAGATCGGCATCGACGACGCCAACCAATGTGAGCTGCGGGAAATGGTGACCTTTGGCCACGATCTGGGTGCCGATCAGCACATCGATCTCGCGTTTGGCCATGGCGCGGATCGCGGCCTGTGTTTCATCGGGACCATGCAGCGTGTCGGACGACGCGATCGCCATGCGCGCGGCCGGAAAGACGGCGTCGAATTCCTCGGCGACGCGCTCCACGCCCGGTCCGCAAGCGACCAAAGAATGTGCCGCACCGCATTGGGGGCAGGCCGGCGGGATGCCGGCCTCATAACCGCAATGGTGGCAGATCAACCGCTTGCGATAACGATGTTCCACCAGCCAAGCCGAGCAATTGGGACAGGTCATTTTGTGGCCGCAGGCTTCGCACAGAGTGAGCGGCGCATAACCGCGCCGGTTGAGGAACAGCATCGCTTGTTCGCCCACGCCTAGCGTCACCGCCAACGCTTCGCGCAAGGGCTGCGACAGCCACATTCCAGGTTCCATCGGCGTGTGGCGCAGATCGATCAGCCGCACTTGAGGCATTGTTGCCTCCCCGTGCCGGCGCGGCAGTTTCAGATGGGCGTAACGTCCGCTGGTCGCATTCACATAGGTTTCGAGCGACGGCGTGGCGCTCGCCAGCACCACCGCGCACTTCTCGATCCTTCCGCGCACCACCGCCATGTCGCGGGCGTGATAGATCGCGCCGTCTTCCTGCTTGTAGGCCTGTTCGTGCTCTTCATCGACAATGATGAGGCCGAGTTCGGCGAAGGGAAGGAACAGTGCCGAGCGCGCGCCGACCACCACGCGCGCCTCGCCGTTCATCACGGCGCGATAGGTGCGCTTGCGTTCCTTCTGCGAAAGATCCGAATGCCACTTCGCCGGCCGGCAGCCGAACTGCGCAGCGAAGCGGTCGAGAAACTGAACCGTCAGCGCGATTTCGGGCAACAGGATCAGCGTTTGGCTGCCCGCGCGCAGCGCCTCGCCGACGGCCTCGAAATAGGCTTCGGTCTTGCCAGAGCCCGTCACGCCGTCGAGCAGCGACACGGAGAATCGCTTCGCGGCCACCGCCGTCTTCAAACTTCGCGCGGCGGCTTCCTGATCCAAGCTGAGAGTGGTGGGCGCGAACCCGGGATCGGGTTTGGGAAAGTTTGCGAACTCAGGCAGTTCGACTTCGCTCAGTGCGCCGGCGTCGATCAATCCGCGCACCACTGCCGTGCTGACATTGGCTTCCTCGGCGAGAGCGGGAATGCTGCGCGCCAATCCGTCCTTGGCGATCTCCAACACACGCGAGCGCGGTGGCGTCATGCGTGTCGGTGTCGTCTCGCCACGGATATAGGCAATGCGTGGAACCTCTGGCTCGAAAACGCGCGCGCTGCGCAATGCCATCGCCAGGATCGTGCCGGGCGGATTGAGCGTGTATTGCGCCACCCAATCGATGAAATCGCACAGACCCGCCGGCAATTTGGGCTTGCCTTCGAGCGGCACGGCTTCCTTCAGCCGATTGTCGCCGACGCTGCCCTCGGCCTTGCCCCACACCGCGCCCAAGCTCTCGCGCGAGCCCAAGGGTGCGGTGACGAGCAAGCCCCGCACGGGTTCGACATCCTTGGGAAGCTTGTAATCGTAGGGGCCCGGCAAGGGCAGCGGCAAAAGCACACCGGCGCGCGGATTTGCTCCGAGCAGCAAGGCGGGCTTCATAGCAGCGTCCTTCATGGGTTACACTTTGGGTCGTGATTCTGTGCGGTCAACCCCAAGGTTCTCGTGAAACTTTTCATCGACAGCGCCGAGCCCAAGGAAATTCGCGAACTGGCTGCAAGCGGCCTCGTCGATGGCGTCACCACCAATCCGTCCCTGGCGGCGAAGACCGGCCTCGATTATGTCGAGTCGCTCAAGGAGATTTGCGCCACGGTGGCCGGTCCGATCAGCGCCGAAGTGCTGGCGACCGATTCGGTTGGAATGGTCGCGGAAGGCAACCGCTTCGCCCGCATCGCCAAGAACATCACGATCAAAGTGCCGCTGACCTGGGACGGGTTGAAGGCTTGCCGTTCGCTGGCGAGCGAGGGCCACATGGTCAATGTCACGCTTTGCTTCTCTTCCGTGCAGGCGATGATGGCGGCGAAGGCGGGCGCCACTTTCATTTCGCCCTTCATCGGCCGCCTCGACGATGCCGGCCAGGACGGGATGGAGCTGATCCGCGAGATCCGCGCGATCTACGACAATTACGGCTTCGCGACTCAGATACTTGGCGCCTCGATCCGCCACGTCGCCCATGTGCGCGAAGCGGCGCTTGCGGGCTGCGACGTCGCGACCTTGCCGCCATCGGTGTTCAAGACGCTGCTTTATCATCCGCTGACCGACAAGGGCCTTGCCGCTTTCCTCGCTGACGCGAAAAAGGCCGGAGTCAGGATCCGCGAGGAATGAGCGAACGCGCCAAATCCTTCACGACGGCCGAGGCCGCACAGGAAGCGGTCAAGGCCTATATCCGCATGCACCGCGCCAAACTCGCCGCCGACGGCGAGCTCCTCGCGCTGCTTTTGCCCGAACGTTTCGCCGATGGCGAGGCGCAAGATCTGCAGCGCTTCGTGATCGAGCGGCTGAGCGCGGAAAACATTGCCCTGCGCGCCGAGCGCGACGGACTTAGGAGCACGCAAGATAGAAATGTTCGCTTGGGCGAAGGCGTGCGCCGTTACGTGCTCGACCTCATCGATGCGCGCAGCTTCGAGGAAGCGATCGTGGTTGCGACCTCGGCCGGACCGGCCTTCGGCGCCGATCGCGCCGTCTTCTGTGTCGAAGGCGAAGACGGCGTTGCACCGGCGGGCGCGCAAGGCGTGCGCCTGATAGCGCCGGGAACGGTGACCGCAGTGTTGGGCCGCGACGGCATGGGCGCCATTCTCTCGGGCGGCGGCGAGTTGCTCCTGGGCTCCGGCGGCGCGCAATTCAAGTCGTTGGCGGCATTTCGCCTGCGCTTAGGACGCGACGCGCCTGCCGCTCTTTATGTGCTGGGCGCACTCGCTGAAGGCTGCTTTGAAGGCGAAGAGGCCGAATCCGACCTAGGCTATTTTGCGCGCGCGCTGGAACGCGCGATCCGCGCTTGGCTCGATCTGCCGACTCTCTAAAAACAGACTGGCTGGCCGCCTTGGCGCATGAGCGCCGCGCCAGCCCGCATACATTGCGCGCCTATGGCGACGATGTGGCGCGATTTCTTTCCTTTCTGCGCGAGCATTTGGGTGGTGTCGTAACTGAGCGCTCGCTGGCCAAGCTTTCGCCCGCCGACATCCGAGCCTTTATTACCAGGCGTCGCGCCCAAGGATTGGGTGCGCGTGGCGTACAGCGCGCGCTGGCGGCTATCCGCAGCTTCTTTCGTGCGCTGGCGCGCGAGGGAATTCTCGACAATGCGGCACCGCGTGCTGTGCGCACGCCGCGCATCGCGCGCTCCCTGCCGCGACCCCTGAACGAGGTGGACGCGGCGCGCACGCTCGAAGAGGCGGGCAGCCATGACGTCGATTGGCTGGCGGCGCGCGACACCGCGTTGCTGACTTTGCTCTACGGCGCGGGCCTTCGCATTTCCGAAGCGCTGAACCTCAAACGCGCCGACGCGCCCTTGGCCAGCTCCCTTACCATTCTGGGCAAAGGGCGCAAGGAGCGTGCGGTGCCGATTCTGCCGATCGTGCGCGAGGCTATCGACCTCTATGCCGCCAAGATTCCGTTCGCGGGCGCGCCCGGCGGTGCACTGTTTCTTTCGCGCCGGGGCAGGCCGATGAGCGCGCGCGAAGCCCAATCCCTGATGCAACGCCTGCGCGGGAAGCTCGGCCTTTCCGAGCGCGCGACGCCGCATGCGTTGCGCCATTCCTTCGCGACGCATATTCTGGCGAATGGCGGCGATCTGCGCAGCGTGCAGGAATTACTCGGCCACGAGTCCTTGTCGACGACGCAGACCTATACACAGATGGACACGCGCCGATTGATGGAAGTCTATTCCAGCGCCCATCCGCGCGGCAAGGTCGCCTAGATTGTGTCGAGCGTTTCTTCGCTCGCGCCGGAAGTAATGCGCCCGCCGCTCCACATCCGCCCTAGCAGCAGAGCGAGCAGCAGCGCTCCAAGGCCCATTGCCGACATCAAAAGATAAGCGCGCCCGCCATAGGCGGCATAGAGCGGACCCGATGCCAGTGTCGCAAGCCCCATCGCGATGCCGGACGAGCAAACCGCGTAAAGGCTCTGGGCCGTGGCGGCGAGGCGCGGCGGCACGGATTTGAGGATGAAATACATCGCGCCCAGATGCGCCAGCGCGAAAGTCGCGCCGTGCAACATCTGCGCGACGATTACCAAGGTCAGCGGCGGATCGAAGGCGAGGATCGTCCAGCGCAGCACGCAGCCGAGCCCGCCCAGCGCCAAAAGCCGTGTGGCGCCGACGATGCGAAAGACGTGCAGCGACACCGACATCAGCGCGATCTCGGCGAACACACCCAGGGGCCAGATGACGCCGATCAGCGTGCCGCTATAGCCGAGCGAGCGCCAATGCAAGCCGCCATAGCTGTAATAGAAGGCGTGGCTGCCCTGGTCCAAACTTGCGGCCGCGAGAAAAACCATGAACACGCGCGAGCGCATCAGTTCATGCGACTCCGCCAGCGTGGCGCGAAGACTGACGGCGAAATCGCTGCGCGGCCGGTTTGCCGGCGGCGCCGGCAGCCGCCACACCGCCACGAGATTGAGAAGCAGGGATACGATCAGCCAGGGCACGATGGCGGCGAGGCCGAAGCGCGAAACCGCCATGCCCGACAGCACGTTGCCGGCGACGAACAGCGCCGACGCCCATAGCCGCACATGGCCGTAGTCGAAATCATAACGTTCCGACAGCCGGATGCAGACGCTCTCCAAAAGCGGCGTGAAAGCCCCGGCCGCGACATTGCCGGCCACGGCGGCGACGAAGATCAGAAGAGGCGTGCGCAGCCAATCGAGCGTGCCGTATCCCACCAGCATCACGCAGCCGAGAAACAGCATCGCGGCGCGGCGGTCGTTGCGCGCGTCCGCAATCAAGCCGAGCAGCGGCGCGACGATGACGCGCAACAGCATGCCGGTAGCGAGTAGGGCACCGATTTCGGAGGGCGTGAGGCCGCGCCACGCCAGCCAGGCGCCGAAAAAGGGCACATAGGCGCCGCCGATCAGACCAGATGCGGCCTGTGCCAGGCCAAGTCGAAAAGCCGCGCCACGCATCAGCGCCCCACCCCAAGCTCATCATCACGGCGCGGGCAGCCGCGGGGCGGCACAATGGCGCCCGCTTGGCACCAGGGCAACGCCCCGCTCCGCGGCGCGCGGTTGAAATCGCGCTGTTGCAGTATGGGCGCGCCTTCCTTAGGTTCCGCCCCGCCTCGCACCCCTTGGAGGCCGCCTTAGCTCAGCCGGTAGAGCACGTCATTCGTAATGACGGGGTCGCGTGTTCGAGTCACGCAGGCGGCACCAACCTACGCCGCGGTCCGTAGCGACAGCGTGCGGACGCGAAGCAGGGCCCGCACCCGCGAACGGCGGCTCCGCAAATCACCTTTCGCCGTGCGTGAAATTTGTTCCCGGTAAATGCCGCAAAATTACCTTATTTTTGAATCGCCCGTTCATTCGAGGTTCAGCCACCCAAAATTATTTTGTGCGTTATTGCCGAAGGGGCCTAACAGAGGAGCTGAGCTATGAAACGCTTCGGCAACTATGCATTGGGCGCGCTCATGTTGGCCGGTTCGGCCTTGGGTGCGACGCTTGCGACAACGGCACCGGCGGACGCGCGCGTCTCGGTCGGAATTGGAATCGGTACGCCGTACCCGGGCTACTATCCTTCCAGCTACTATGACAATCCCTGCGCGGACCCGCGCTATCGCTACTATCACCCCGAATATTGCTATCGGGGCGGCGACTACTATGGCCCGGCCTATGTCGGCGGATTCTGGTTCACCGACTCCTTCGGTCACCGTCATTGGCACGGAGGCGGCCATTCGGGCGGACACTGGGGCGGCGGCTGGCATCACCACTAAGCCGTGAATCAGTCCGCTTAACAAATGTCTATTCGACGGCCAGCCCCGGCGAGCGATCGCCGGGGCTGTGCAATATACGGCTTATGTCAGATGCGCATGACCGGCGCGATCTTCCAGCTGATGCAGTTCCCAAAGTTCCTGGTGGTTGAACTTCAGGTGCGGCCAGATCGTCAGCATCGCGGTCTTGCCGATCCTGCGCTCGAGTGCATGCAGACGATGGAAGCTGTCGGCGTCGGTTTTGCGAAGCGCGATCTTTTTTCCGCTCTCCTTCGCCAGCAGCAAGTTCTCCGCCCGCAGAACCAGTTCGGTGTGCAGGCGGATATAGGCGAAAATGTCGGCCACCACGTCATTGCTGAACTTCGCACTGAGATCGGTGATGAAGCGGCCGGCCTGACTGTGTACGAACTCACCACTGCGGATTTCCGCCAGCAGATGCTCGTGCGATTCATAGTCGTGAATCAGCCAGTCATGGACGGCATGCTCGCTCTTGTCGAACACGAAGAGCAGCACCATCGGCAGCACGACGATGGTCGCTGCGGTCGACGCTAGCGGCCAATCGGTAAATTGGTTGTAGACGGAATGCAGCGAGATCGCGAGCAG
>FTGL01001895.1_pt1 | contig 9832 bp, 6 predicted proteins | sample 1640681 | NCBI WGS metagenome assembly FTGL01 (sample SAMEA3914789, study PRJEB12502) | metagenome | biome: forest; material: soil | place: Canada | collected 2011-07-03 | depth 0.3 m
CGCTCTGCCCCCGTCAAGTGGACCCGCCGGCGATTCCGAACCCCTGCCATCGGTTTCGCGGCGCAACGAGTAGTGCCGAGTTGCCGGGGCGGAAGCAACGGTTTCACATGGGTGACCCGTGATTTTTGCAATGCCGTGTGGATTCTACGCAACAATCAACGGCTTAGGGCTGCTTGAAATGCTTCGAGAGTTTCAGCCCCTGGCGTTGATAGTGCGAGCCCATGGCGCTGCCATAGACCTCGGGCGGTGGGTCGGTGAGCCGTTCGAACACCAGCCTTCCGATGGTCTGGCCGTGTTCCAGGATGAAGGGAACTTCGCGCGAGCGCACTTCCAGCACGGCGCGGGCGGTCGGCGGCTTGCCGGGCTCATAGCCGAAGCCGGGATCGAAGAAGCCGGCATAGTGGACGCGGAACTCGCCGACCAGCGGATTGAACGGCACCATTTCGGCGGCGAAGTCCGGCGGGATGGCGACGGCTTCGCGGCTGGCGAGGATATAGAACTCGTCGGGGTCGAGGATGATGGTGCCCGACGCGTTCGCCTCGATCGGGTCCCAATAGTCGAGCGGCGAAAGGGCGCCGCGCTTGTCGGCATCGATGACGCCGGTGTGGCGCTTGGCCCGCCAGCCGATGCGCCCGCCGCCTTCGCCCTTCAGGTCGATGCTGAGCGCCAAGCCATTGTCGATATCGGCCTCGCCGCTGACCAGCGGCGTTTCCTGATGCAGGCGTTTTAGCTGCGTGTCGGTGAATTGGGGGTTGCCGCTGCGCACGCGCAGCTGGTTCAGCCGCGTTCCCTTGCGCACCAGAACGGGAAAGGTGCGCGGGCTGATTTCGGCATAGAGCGGCCCGCGGTAACCGGGATCGATGCGGTCGAAGGCCTGGGCGTGGTCGGTGATCAGCCTTGTGAAGACGTCGATGCGGCCGGTGGAACTTTTCGGATTGGCGATGCCGGAGACGCGCGCGGAAAAATCCGCGTGTTCGAGGATCGGCGCGATATAGACGCAGCCGGTCTCCAGCACCGCGCCGGATGTCAGGTCGATCTCGTGCATCAGCACGGACGAAAGCTTCTGCGCCACTGTCGCGTTCGGCCCGGGCAGGAAGCTCGCCCGTACCCGCCAGGCGACGGGGCCTAGCCTCAGATCGATGCTGGCCGGCTGGATCTGGGCGTCGTCGATCTCCTCGGTGGCGAGGATTTCGCGCCGCGCGCGGATCAGCCGCTTCAGCACATGGCTCGGCAGAATGCCGGTCGAGTGGCGGCCATAGTGCTCGCCATCGCCCGGTTCCGTTTCGCCGAACAGGTTCTCTTCGGTCTCTGCCACAGCACTTCTTACCATGGCGCCGTTATAGGAGCGCACCGGCCCGCGCGTCATCGTGATTTGCCAAAGACTCACGGGTTTCGCCCATGCGCGAGCGCACCCACGCCAGATCGGCGCGCACCGCGCGGAGATATGTCCGGACATCAGCCTGGAAGGCGTCCATGTGCTTGGTATAGCGGCCATGAACCAGCCGGTTGGTGTTGTCCGGCTGCCCGCCGCGGTGGCGAACCGGCGGGGGGAGGGGGCTGAAAAAATTTGGGTTCGAATGGGGCGCGATCCCCGTAACCACCTGATCAGGCTTGCAAGTCGCCTTCGGTGTGAGCGTGCGCTTGCGGCAGGCAGGGCGAATGCCCAGCCGCCGCTTACGGGCGATCATCCTCTGCCGTGCAGTCATCATGGCGGGAAAGATAGCGTGATAGTCTTTTAGAACAAAACGGGAACAAATCTGCGAACCGTAATGGATGGGGGAGTGTCCGGAAGGACACAGATTCGGCGGCTCGCATTTGCCTTAGTCATAAGCGCAAATGACGGATAAGGCCCTCGGTCTACCCTGGAGAAAAAGGAGTGGCTTATGAGCACTGAAGTATCTGAACGCGCTTCAGATTGCGAGCAAGCGAAGCGAGATTACCCGCGCTGGCAGCAGATCAGGCTTGAGCACCTCTCATATGCCATCAATCTCTTGCTCGCATTTGCAGGAGCAACAATGGGTTTCGAAATTACAACCGGTCTTGATCGGAGCGTTGCTATGTTCGGGACCGAGCGCTCCGTATTACTAATCTCATCGATGCTTCTAGCGCTCTCTATCCTATGTGGCTTAATCGCTACGGTCACACGACTGCTCGATTTTCGTTACACAGCGCGCACTGTGCGACTGCGCTCGCTTGAGAACGAACACGATTGCGAGGTATCGATCCTGAGGATCAAGACAAAGGCACTGGGCAACGCAACTTGGTGTTTGTTTTACGGACAAATTGGAACCTTTGGACTCGGTGTAAGCGCGGCTACCGCGCTGTATTTCATGCTGATCTTCTCTGCAGGCTAGTGAAGCTAACTTTCAAGTTCCCTGCAGGCGCTACGGGCAGCGGGCTCGTTGTCCTGTTTCCATTCTGTCCTAAGCCCGCAACACCGATTAGGGTCAAAGGGAGTCTGCTATCGGGCTAGAGCATCGGCCCACCTCTGACACCCGCCGTTATTGCCAGAATAATGAGAATCCTTGATGCGACCGTCCGTTTCAGTGGCAAACTGGATCGTGCAATATAGATTCATAGAGCCCCAATCGAAATCCACCTTACCCGGGTTCGCTTGCCAAACGTAAACCGTGCTTCCAAGGACGGTTTGATGACTGGTTGGGTATCCGATACGAGCTATCACAGTTTGGATGTTTTGCCCGACATATCCCGAAAGTTCATTGTGGAGTTGATCTCCCACAGATGCACACCCGGAAATGAAAGCCCCAGCGAAGACAATTGTCGCTACTTTCATGATGTTAAACCCCCTTGGTCCGAAAAGATTACAATCAAATGCCGTCACAAGGAAGTCGTCCGCGTCAGATGGAGGTTCGTGAAGAATTGGGGTCAAGAATTGGGGTCAGAGTCGATTTGGCTTCGACGGGAGAGAAATTTGCTGTGACTACATCTCTTCGCTGTACTTACGGCGCGGCCGAAAATTGCGCAGTCTTCTGGTTGAGGTAGTCGACCAGCTTCGGAATGCTGCCGCGGTTCTGCGCCAGAAAGGCCCGGATCGAATCGCGTTGGGCGAGTTCGAACCAGACCCCTTCGACATTGGCATCGACCACCGCGATTTTTCCGTTCTCGTCGACGATGCGAAAGCGCACGGTTGCCGGAACATCGCTCGCCGAGGCAGACGGCTCGATCACGTTCACGCTGAGAATGTAATCGCCCGTCGCATGTTGCTTGGACCCGACGATCGCGAACGTTTCTCCGTCATAGGCGCCGAGATCCGATGTGTAATTCGCCAGCGTGAAGTTCTGAAACGCCTGTGTGTAGGCGTCGAGATCGGATTGCGATGCACCTTTCGCCGCATCGCCGAGCATGAAGAGCGCGAGGCGCTTGACGTCCAGGGTCGCCAGCAGGAATTCGTCCACGCGGGCGCGGCGTGCCGAAGCGGACAGCGACTTGTCCTTCAATATCGCAACGCCCGCATCGAGGGTCTGCCGGGCATAATCTTCAACCGCCGGAGCGGCGGAGGCGACCGGGCTTGTGCCCGCCAGAAAAACGATCGCCAGAAAGGCCCGCGGAAGCGTGCGAAGAATCATGGCTCTCCCCCCAGTTTTCCAAACCTAGCGCGGCGGTGGCGCACGGGAAAATTACGTTTGCTTCACCACGGGGCACAAGCAGGTTTCCCGCTCTATCCCGCGCCGCCCGCCAAAAACCCGCTGATATCCCCAATCGTTTCGGCCAGGCCGCAGCGCTTGACCGGTGCATCGGGTGGGAAGGCCGATAGAAGGCGCGTCGGCGTGGCGGGCTCGAGGATGACGAAACAGCCCTTGTCGTGCTCGCTGCGGATCAGCCGCCCGAACGCCTGCTTCAGGCGCAGCCGGGTCAGCAGATCGTCGTAGCTCTTGCCGAAGCGGGCGCGCCGCGCCTTGTGCAGGATGGTGGGCTTGGGCCACGGCACCTTGTCGAACACAACGAGGCGCAGCGAGCGGCCCGGCACGTCGACGCCGTCACGCAACGCGTCGGTGCCGAGCAGGCAGGCATTCTCCTCGGCCCGGAACAGATCGACCAGCGCGCCGGTGTCCAGTCTATCGACATGCTGGGCGTAGAGCGTGAGCCCGGCCTCGGCCAGCGGGGCTGCGATGCGTTGCTCCACCGCGCGCAACATGCGCACCGCCGTGAACAAGCCGAGCGCGCCGCCGCCAGAGGCCAGAAACAATTCGCGATAGGCCGCGGCACAGGCGTCCAGGTCGCGCCGCTCGACATCGCGCACGATGAAGATGCGCGATTGCTCGGCGTAGCGGAACGGCGAGCCGAAGCTGGCGCGCTTCGGCGGCTCCGGCAGATGGCCCGCGCCGGTGCGCACTTCGGCGCTGGTCCAGTCGTCGCCCGCTTCGCTGCTGTCGCGCAAGGTCGCCGAGGTGATGAGCGCGCCATGCGCGGGCGCCAGCACCTCGGCGGCAAGGGGAATGGTGGGATCGATCCAATGCCGTTCGAGGCCGATGTCGAAATCGCGGCCGTCGTCGCGCGCGACGGCGAACCAGTCGGTGAATTCGTCACTGATCTCTCCGGTCTCCAAGGCGTCGAGCATGGCGATCCAGGCGGGAAGGATGATCTTGGCGCGCCGCTCCACGCCGCGCGCCGCCGCCTCGATGCGGGCGCGGGCAAAGGGCTCGAGTTCGGCTGCTTTGTCGGCAAGCTGCGCGCGCAATTGTCTGGCGAGCCGCGAGAGCGGTGCGCTGAGACGTTTCAGTCCGAGCGACAATCCGCGTGCCGCCTCGGCGACCTCTTCGCCCAAGGGCTGCGTCTCGGCTTCGAGGGAATAGAACGCGTCGCGGTCGTCGCTGCGCGCGCGGACGTGCTGGTATGCCGATGCGAGAAACACTTCGCCGGGTCCGCGCGGACCGCCGCCATGGATACGCGACATCCAGCCATCGCCGGCCAGCGCGCCGGATGCCGAAATCGCTTCGTCCAACGCCGATTGCGCTTTCTCGTCGTCCTGCGTCAAGTCTTTCAATCGTTCCTGCAAGCCGCGCATGCGGCTGCGCGCACGGCCTTCGGGTCCACGGATCCAACGCCGCAAATCCTGCATCTCGATGCCGGAGAGCAGCGCCGCGAAACCGGAATCCGCCGCGTCAAACAGGTGATGACCTTCGTCGAAGACGTAGCGTACGCGCCGTTCAGGTGGCGTGTCGGTGGTCTCGTCGACGCTCAACCAATCCTGCGCCGCCTGGGCGATGACGAGCGCATGGTTGGCGACGACGATGGGCGCGTGGCGCGCGCGGCGGACAGCGCGCTCGATGAAGCAGATGCGGTAATGCGGGCAGGCGGCATAGATGCATTCGCCGCGCCGGTCGGTGATTTCGCTCAACGGCATCGAGGCGCCGAGGAAGGCCGGAAATCCCGCGCCGGAAATATCGCCGTCGGTTGTCGCGCCGATCCAGCGCGCGACGAGGCCGAGCGCCACGGCGCGCTGTCCGGGCGCCAGAGCGGTGCGCTTCGCCGCTTCTTCAAAGTTCAGCAAGCAAAGATAATTCTCGCGCCCCTTGCGCACGACCGCCTTTTCATTGCGTTCGACGGGATCGGGATAGAGCCGTGCGATCTCCTGCACGATCTGGCGCTGCAGGTTGCGCGTATAGGTCGATATCCAAAGTCCCGGCCCGTTCTTCTCCGCCCATAGGCTGGCGGGTGCGAGATAACCCAGCGTCTTGCCAATTCCGGTGCCTGCTTCGACCAGCGCGATCCTGGGCGCGCCGGCGCGCTCGCGTGCGCTGAACGCATAAGACGCGGCATCGGCGTAGGAGGCCTGCTCCGGCCGCGCTTCGCCTGCGGGACCGACAAGGCTTGCCAGCCGGGCGCGCGCTTCTTCCGGCGCCACGGGAAGCGAGCCGGGCTTGGCGGGAAGCGCATCGTCTTCCCATTCGAGCAAGCCGCGCCAAGTATCGAAGCCGGCGGTGGGCTGCGTCGTCTGCTGCTCGGGCGCGCCGCCGATCGCGGAGAGAATATGCGGCGCCCAGCGCCAGCCCGAGCGCGCCAGAGACTGCGCCAGCGACCGCATGCGCGAACGCGCGGCTTCATCGCTTTGTGCCAACTCGCCCAGCAGAAGATCGCAGGCCGCGTGCAGGCTGGCCGCGGCTTCCTCGGCGGTCTTGGGGGACACGAGGCCGAGCGCGCGCGCAATTCCCAGCGCACTGGGCACGCAGGGCGAGGCGGGCCGTACGAACGCGAACAGTTCTAGCACGTCGTACAGCGCGGTGGCAGGCGGTGCCTTCAATCGGCCGGCGACAAACGCGGCGTGGGCAACGAGCACGTCGCCGGAGCGGAACAGCGCGCGTGCTTCTTCCAGTCCGACGCGCCGGCATGTGCCGTCCGCGCCGCAGACGATGGCGCCCCCCGGCGCGGGCGTGAGCGCGGGCAAGGCGCGTACGCTGTCGCGCGCATGAATCGGTTCGGCTGGCATCGCCCGATCATGCGCCGCCAAGGTGCGGGAACGGAAGGGTGCTAAGCCGCCAGATCGGGATAGAGATTGGCGAGCGCCCGGCGCACGCGCTCATGTTCCCAGACGATGGTCTGCGCGGTTTCGCGCAAGTCCTGGACCGGCGCGCCCTCGCGCGCCTGTTGCGAAAAGCCGCGCGCGGCGGCGGTCATGGCGGCGAGGCCCAGACCGCCGGCGCTGCCCGCGATGTCTTGGGCAAGGCGGCTCGCTTCCGGCCAATTCATCTCGTCGCTGGCTTGCGAGAGGGAACGGCAGAGCTGTTCGGCGGATTCGATGTAGGATTTCAGGATCTCGAGCAGCGTCTTTATGCCCAGCGAATTTTCGAGCTCCGCGAAGGCAGCCGCGTCGATAGCGGCGACCGTGTTCTGCGGCGGCGGCTCGGCTTGGGAATCCTGGCGCATGCGCTCGCGCATCGCGGCGATCGCGGCATAGAGTTCATGCGGATTCGCCGGCCAGCGCAAAACTTCGTCGGCGCAAGCGGGCGCGCGTTCGCCGCCGAACATCAACGCCAGGATCGGCGCTGTGATGCCTGGCGCCGCTGCCAACCGATCGGCGTCTCCCGCTTCGGCCACAATGACGTCGATGCTTTCGTGCTCGGCGCGCGCGCCCGCATCGTCGGCGTTCTCGGCTTCGACCAGCATGTTGCCGAACGGCTCCAGCATATTGGACAGGTGCGTGCGCACCGCTTCGTCCTGGACAAGGACAAGAATTCTCAGTCCCGTAGGCGCCGGTGTCGCATCGGAGCTTGCCGGGGCTTTCGCCGGCACGTCGGCCTGCGATGGCGCCGCGACGGGAATGGTGAACCAGAACGCGGCGCCCTTGCCTTGCTCGCTATCGAAACCTGTCTGGCCGCCGGCGATGTCGACGATGCGCCGGACGACGGCAAGACCGAGGCCCGCGCCCTGCTGCAAGCGGGCATAAGATGTGTCGCCTGGCGCGAAGGGCTTGAACAGCACCGGGACGAGTTCCGGTGCCACGCCCTGGCCGGTGTCGATGACCGTGAAGCGGACAAAGGCCTGCGCGTCGCGTTCGATGCGGATCTCGACTCCGCCGCGCTCGGTGAATTTCAGCGCATTGTCCGCGAGTTTGAGAAGAACCTGACGCATGCGCCGCGGATCGGCGGCCACATTGGGCAGGTTGGCCTCGGCGGTGACCGTCAGCCGCAAATGCTTTTCCCAGGCGCGCGGCTGCAGCAGCCGGGCGACGGCGCGGGCGGCTTGCGCCGGATCGCAATCCTCCGGCCGCGTCCAATCGACGTCGTCGCGGGTCAGCGCGATGACGTCGTCGAGCAGCGTGTGCAAGCCGCGGCCCGCTTCGAGCATGACCTTGACGTGGTCGCGATGCGGCCGTTCGAGTTCGGCGCGGTCCAGAAGCTGCGCCATGCCGAGAATGGCGTTGAGCGGCGTGCGCAGCTCGTGGCTGATATTGGCGATGAAGGAGGATTTCGCCTGCGCGCTGGCCTCCGCCGCGTCGCGCGCCGCCTCGGCTTCCTGCTTCTCTCCCGAAAGCTTCACGACGAGACCGGCATTTTCCAGACGCAGATGGATGCTCTCATCGAGCAGGCGCCCCATGCCCTTGCTGTAGCTGAACAGCGCTGCTGTGAAAAACACGATCAGCACCGCCGACATGACCGCGTAGACGTCACCTTGCATCAGCAGCAACGCCACCAGCGGGCCGAGCGCGAAACAGGCATGGGTGATGTAGGCGGGCCGGTAGGCGGAGCGGGCGATGAATTCCGTCGCCGTCATGCCGAGAAAGGCCAACGACAAGTAAGCCTGGGCGGGAAAGGAATTCGGCACGAACCAGAAGAAAGCGCCGACACCCCATGTGGCACCCGCGAGCGCAGAGACGAAAGTGTAGCGTCTGGCCCAGAACAGCGGATCGCTTCCGGCCGGGCGCTCCTTGTATGCCGTCGTCAGTTGTTCCGCCGCGACCACGACGACGATCTGCAGCACGACCGGCATCAATGCGAGCCAGCCGGGATTGCCGCCGAACAGCGTCGCCGGCACGCTCAGCGCGGCGAAGGGCAGCGAAAGATAGTGACGCCCGAGCGAATAAAGTATGTCGATGCGGCCGGCAAAAACGGCATCGGCGTCATACTCGGCGTGCGGCTTTTCTTCTGACATTGACGGCATCCCTCGCCAAAGCCTAGCTTTCGCCCCTTTCAAATCGCTTAAGGCCAAGTATTTTCTATGAATTCAGGCGTCTCCCCGGACCTGCGCGCGGCCGCGCTTGCGGCCCGTGCCTGGCCGTTCGAGGAGGCGCGCAAAGTGGTTGCGCGGGCGCAACGCCGCGCCGCCTCGGGCAAACCGGTAAACGAAGTGTTATTCGAGACAGGCTACGGCCCGTCCGGTCTTCCGCATATCGGCACGTTCGGAGAGGTGGCGCGCACGACCTGGGTCAGACGGGCATTCGAGTTGATGTCGCCGATCAAAACGCGGTTGATCTCCTTTTCCGACGACATGGACGGTTTGCGCAAGGTGCCCGGCAATGTCCCGAACCCCGAGATGCTCGGTGAGTATCTCGGCCGTCCGCTGACCTCAGTGCCCGATCCGTTCGGCACGCATGCGAGTTATGGCGCGCACAACAATGCGCGGCTGCGTGCCTTTCTCGATCGCTTCGGCTTCGACTACGAATTCCTGAGCTCGACAGATTGCTACAAGAGCGGACGTTTCGACACGGCATTGCTGACGGTGCTGGAGCACTATGAACAGGTGCGCGACATCGTATTGCCGACGCTGGGGCCGGAACGTCGCGCCACCTATTCGCCCTTTCTGCCGATTTCGCCCAAGAGCGGCATCGTGCTTCAGGTGCCGATTTTGGAGTGGAACAAGAAGGCCGGCACGATCGTGTTCGAGGACGAGGGCAGGAAAACCGAACTTCCCGTCACCGGCGGCAATGTCAAATGCCAATGGAAGGTCGACTGGGCCATGCGCTGGTTCGCGCTCGGCATCGACTACGAGATGTCGGGCAAGGATCTGATTTCGTCGGTAGAGCTCGCCACCAAGATCACGAAGACTTTGGGGACGGAGCCGCCGGAAACGTTGAACTATGAACTTTTCCTCGACGAGCACGGCCAGCGCATCTCGAAGTCCAAGGGTAATGGTCTTTCGGTCGACGAATGGCTGGCCTATGGCCCGGACGAAAGCATTTCGCTTTTCATGTTCCAGAAGCCACGCGCCGCGAAGAAGCTTTACTTCGACGTGATTCCGAAGACGGTCGACGATTACATCGCTTTGCTGGAGCAGTATCGCGCGACGAATGATCCGGCGCAGCATCTGGAAAACCCCGTCTTCCACATCCATAACGGCCATCCGCCGGCGGAGACCTATCCGGTCAGTTTTGCGC
>FTGL01001778.1_pt1 | contig 9778 bp, 6 predicted proteins | sample 1640681 | NCBI WGS metagenome assembly FTGL01 (sample SAMEA3914789, study PRJEB12502) | metagenome | biome: forest; material: soil | place: Canada | collected 2011-07-03 | depth 0.3 m
CTCCTTGCCAGCGGCCTTCGGCCATCGCCCTATAGAGGGCGTAATCGGGATAACCCAATTTTCGAAAAACGGTCGCGGCAAGGATCGCTTGCAAGCCATACATCGAGCACATCGCGAGCAAATAGGCCGCGCGCGGACGTGACTGCGCCCAAACAAAAAGCCGCGTTGAAATTCCGTTCCCCCATCTCGACTGTAACCGCAAGCTTAGCCGGTTCTCCCGGCGCCGCCCGCACAAAAGTAGGGATTGGCGTTCAGGGCCGCTCGCTGTCGGCGCCGCGGGCGATGTCGTTGGCCGGCTGCGCGTTGAGTCCCGACTGCGTCATCACCGTGGTGTAGACCGCGCCGTCGGCGAGCGGCATGTAGGCCGCCGAGCCGAAATGGCGATCCTCGACATAGGAATGGTTGAGAATCCAGAACAGCCACGATTTCGGCACCCAGGTATTGACCGCCGGCGCGGGGCCGCCGAGATCGCAGGTCGTGATCGGCTTGCCGCTGGCGCGCGCCGCGTCGGAATATTTGTTCGAGATCTGGTCGAGCGTGTAGGTCGCGTCCAGCCCCAGCACATTGGCCCAGGGTTTCCACTTCTGCACCCGCGCGCTCATCTCCCACTCATCGCCTTGCAGGCGGCAAGTCTGCGAGGTCTTTCCATCATCCAGGCGCTTCACCGTGACGTCGTAGAGATGGCTTCCGGCCTGCTTCACGCTCACCTCGGCGACCTGCGCTTCGTAGGTCAGCCGCGCATAGGTCTGCATGTTCAGCCCGAGCAGTCCGAAGGCGAGGCCGACAATGGCGAGCGGCGCGCCCGACGCCAGCCGCACGCTGCTCTTGCCCGGGCGGCCGGCAAACAGATGGCCGACGCCGCCCAGAACAATGAGCATGCCCATCGCCGCCACGACGAGCGGCACGATCAGCCAGTACCAGCCAAGCGATGTTATGAACGAAAACGCTTCCATCTTTCCCCCCGTTCGGCGCCAGGACGGGCGCCAGACGATGTCCCAACCCTAACCATAGAATGCGTCAAAAGCCGGACCGGGCCCGTGGTGAGCGTTAATTAACCTTGTTTTGCCCCGTTTCTGGTGGCCTCGTCGCACTTATCCCCTCTTGAACCGTCACGCTGCGATCGCCATATCTGCCAGATCTCGAAATCGCACACGCAGTGCAACGCGGCCGGCAACGGCGCGCGGGCTTTAGCGTGCCTTGCCGAAAGGAGAGAACATCACGCGCTAAGGATTCGCGCGGCGAACATCTTTTTGAAAAATGCATTCCCGACGGGCGCCCGTATCAGGACCAAAACGGCCTGCGAAAAACGCGTTTCGTATTTCCGCTACGCTGCCTTCGCCAATTTCGCCAATTGCCCGAGCAATGCCTGCACGCCCTTGAGGCGCGCTTCCGGAGTCGGCCAATCGCGGCTGACCACCACCTTCTGATCGGGACGCACCCGCATCGTGGCAGCGGACAAGCTGATCAGCTTCACCAGCCCGAGCGGATTGGGGAAGCTGCTGTTGCGGAAGGAGAGCGTGGCGCCCTTGGGTCCGGCCTCGATCTTCTCGACCGATGCGACCCGGCAAAGGTGCTTGATCGCGACAATATCGAGTAGGTGTTTCACTTCGTCGGGCAGCGCGCCGAAACGGTCGATCAGTTCGGCGGCGAAGCGCTCGATCTCCTCACGCGTTTCGATGGTCGCGAGGCGGCGATAGAGCGCCATGCGCACGTTCAGGTCCGCGACAAAGGATTCCGGTATCAGGACTGCCGCGCCGATATTGATCGCCGGCGACCATTGCTCGGCGATCTCGACCGCCGCGTCCCCCAGCCGCATCTGTGCCACGGCTTCCTCGAGCATCTCCTGATAGAGCTCGATGCCGACCTCGCGTACATGTCCGGACTGTTCCTCGCCGAGCAGATTGCCGGCGCCGCGGATGTCCATGTCGTGGCTGGCGACCGAGAAGCCTGCGCCGAGCTGATCCAGCGATTGGAGAACCTGCAAGCGCCGGTCCGCCGTCTCGGTCAGTTTGCGGTCCGCCGGCGTCGTCAGATAGGCATAGGCGCGCTGCTTGGCGCGGCCGATGCGCCCGCGCAACTGATAAAGCTGCGACAGGCCGAACATATCGGCGCGGTGGACGATGAGCGTGTTCGCGGTGGGGATGTCCAAGCCACTCTCGACGATATTGGTGGAGACCAGCACGTCGATCTTGCGGTCGTAGAACGCCGTCATCACGTCTTCCAGCGCATGCGACGCCATCTGCCCATGAGCGATGGCGATCTTCACTTCCGGTACGGTGACTTTCAGGAATTCGGCGGCCTCGCGCAGGTCGGCGATGCGCGGACAAACATAGAAGCTCTGGCCGCCGCGATAATGCTCGCGCAACAAGGCTTCGCGGATCACCAGCGGATCGAACGGCGTGACGAACGTGCGCACAGCGAGGCGATCGACCGGCGGCGTGGTGATCAGCGACAGGTCGCGCACGCCCGACAATGCCAGTTGCAACGTGCGCGGAATCGGCGTCGCGGTCAGCGTCAGCACATGGACATCGGCTTTGAGCGCCTTCAGCCGTTCCTTGTGGTTGACGCCGAAATGCTGTTCCTCGTCGACGACCACAAGACCCAGATTGCGGAACGCGATGGATTTGGCGAGCAGCGCATGCGTGCCGATGACGATGTCGATGTCGCCCGCTTCCATGGCGGCCTTGGTCTCGCGCGCTTCCTTGACGTCCACGAAGCGCGACAACTGCCGCAACTTTAGTGGGAACCCCGCGAAGCGTTCGGAAAAGGTGCGGAAATGCTGGCGCGCCAGCAAGGTCGTCGGCACGACGACCGCGACCTGCAAACCTGACATCGCGGTGACGAACGCCGCGCGCAGCGCCACCTCGGTCTTGCCGAAACCGACATCGCCGCAGACAAGACGATCCATCGGCCGGCCCTTGGCCAAATCCTCGATCGTCTCTGCGATGGCTTTTTCCTGGTCTTCGGTCTCCTGATAGGGAAAGCGGGCGCAGAATTCGTCATACAGACCTTGCGGCGGATCGATGGGGTTAAGCGAACGCAGCGCGCGCGCCGCGGCGATGCGGATTAGTTCGGCTGCTATCTCGCGGATGCGCGCCTTGGCGCGCGCCTTGCGCGTCTGCCAGCCCGCGCCGCCTAGCCGGTCGAGCTGGGCCGTGCCCTCGTCGGCGCCGTAGCGCGTCAGCAGTTCGATGTTCTCGACCGGCAGGAATAATTTTCCGCCGTCATATTGCAGTTCCAGGCAATCATGCGGCGCGCCCGCGGCGTCGATGGTCTTGAGCCCCAGATAGCGCCCGACGCCGTGCTCGATATGGGTGACGAGATCGCCCGGCGTCAGTGCCGACGCTTCGGAGAGAAAATTCTGCGCTCGGCGCTGGCGCGCCTGCGGCCGCACCATGCGATCGCCCAGAATGTCCTGCTCGGCCATGATGGCGAAGTCCGGCGCCTCGAAGCCGTGCTCGATGCCGAGCACGCCGATGCCGACGGCGCGCGCGTCCATCGCTTGCGCGTCCGGCCAATTCGCGACGCGGCGAATGATGTCGAGCCCGTGATCGGCGAGCACGCCGCCCATGCGCTCGGCGGAACCTTCGCTCCACGACGCGACCAGCACGCGTTTATCGGCCTGTTGCAGCGCGTTGAGGTGTGCCGCAGCGGCTTCGAAGACGTTGACGCCGCTGGTGCGCTCCGGCGCAAAGTCGCGGCCTTGCTTGCCGCCGGCATCCACCGACTTGGTCGATTCCGGCGCCCGGAACGGCGACAGATCGCGCACGCGATGTCTCGCAAGCGACGCCTGCCATTCGGCATCCGTCAGATAGAGCTGATCGGGCGGCAGCGGCTTGTAGGGCGGCGCCTTGATCGCGCTTTTTGCCGCTTCGCCCTGGCCGCGCTGCAACTCCTTGCGCGTGTCGTAATAGTCCGCGATCAGTTCCAGCCGCGCCGCCTTGGCCTCATCGGTCTGGTGCGCCAGCAAGAACAAAGCATCGTCGACGTAATCGAACAGCGTCTCCAGCTTCGGATAGAACAGCGCCAGCCAATGCTCCATACCTTGCGCCTTGCGTCCGGCACTGACCGCTTCATAGAGCGGATCGTCGTCGGTGGCGGGGCCGAAGCGCGCGACATAGCCGGCGCGGAATCGGCTGATCGATGGCTTGTCGAGCGGTGCCTCGCTCGCGGGCAGAAGTTCGATCTCGGAAATTTTGTCGCTCGACAATTGGCTTACGGGATCGAAGCGGCGGATGGCTTCGAGCGTCGAGCCGAAGAAATCCAGCCTGAGCGGCTGCTCGCTCCCCGGCGGCCACAGATCGATGATGCCGCCGCGCAACGCGAAGTCGCCGGGATCGCGCACCGTGCTCGCCCGCGCATAGCCGTTCGCCGCAAGAAATGCGCTGAGTGCCTCGTGTGCGATGTCGGCGCCGACGCGGGCGAAGAAACTCGCCCCTTCGATCGAGGCGCGCGGCGGCACGCGTTGCACGATCGCATTGACGGTCGTGATCAGAACCGCCGCGCCGCTGTCCGGTTTGCGCCGCGCCAGTGCCGCCAGAGTCGCCAGCCTTTGGCTCTCTATGTCAGATTTCGGCGAGACGCGGTCGTACGGCAAGCAATCCCAGGCCGGGAAACTGAACACTTGAACGCCCGGGGTGAAGAATTTCACCCCGTCTTGCAGCGACGCCGCATGCAAATCGTCGGCGGCGACGAACACGACGAGACCCTTGCGCCGCTCGGCCGCCGTCGCCGCGAGCCAGGCGTCGTAGCCGCCGGGCGCGCCCGTAACTGCCAATCGGCCCGGCTGGCGGGCGATATAATCTACGCGTTCCATGTCGGGTTTTTGCGGGCGCAGATCGCCTTCATGCGGGCGAACAGAGGCGTGTCGAACTCGGCCGGCGCGCTGGCGTGCCCCCTGAGCCAGAGATAGACCTCCTGGTCCGACGCATCGAGTAACGCTTCGAACTGATCGAGTTCCGATTCGGTCAGGTTTGCCAGTTCCTCGGCCGCAAAAGTGCCGAAGATCAGATCGACTTCCTTGAAGCCACGCCTTTGGGCACGGAACAATAGGCGTTTGCGGCGGACCCCGGAGGAGCCGCCTTTTTCATGGCCGGTCATCGGCGCGATATAGCGGCCCCGTGCGTTGAGAACAACCGGTCCGCCTCATATTGTCGTTGCGACATGCGGCCCGCGATTCTGTTCCCGCTCTTTGCCGAAACGCACCGGCTTCCCAGCGTGGGACCCAGGCTCGAAAAGCTGATCGCACGCGTCGCGGGCACGCGACTGGTCGATCTGATCTTCGATCTGCCCACCGGACTGATCGACCGCTCCTACCGCCCGAAGCTGATCGCGGTGGAGGCGGGCCGCATCGCCACCGTACTGGTGAACGTGCTCGATCATCTGCCGCCGCGCGACAAGCGACAACCCTATCGCGTGCGCTGTTCCGATGACACGGCGACGATCGAACTGATCTTTTTCCACGCCAAGCCGGATTATCTGTTGGAGACGTTGCCGGCCAGCTCGAAGCGCTTGGTCAGCGGGCGTGTCGAACGCTTCAACAACAAGCTGCAGATGCCGCATCCGGATTACATCGTGGCGCCGGAACGCGAAGGCGAATTGCCGAAGCACGAACCGGTCTACGCGCTGACCGAAAACCTGCCGGCCAAATCCATGGCGAAGGCCATCCGCCACGCCGTCGAAAAAGTGCCCGACATGCCTGAATGGCAGGACGCTGCGTTCTTCAAACTGCGCGCCTGGAAAAGTTTTTCTGAAGCGTTGCGCGCCGCGCACGCGCCTATGGCCGAGGCCGATCTCGCGCCCGAGGCTCCCGCGCGCATGCGCCTTGCCTATGACGAACTGCTGGCGAACCAGCTGGCGCTGGTCATGATCCGCGCCCGCATGCGCGGACAAAAGGGCCGCACGATAAAAGGCGACGGACGGCTGCGCGCGAAAGTCATCGCCGCCCTCCCCTTCGCGCTCACTGACGGTCAGTTTAAGGCCCTCGCGGAAATCGAGGCGGATATGGCCGCGCCCGCGCGCATGCTGCGACTGCTGCAAGGCGATGTCGGCTCGGGCAAGACGATCGTTGCCCTGCTGGCGCTGCTGAATGCAGTAGAGGCCGGCAGCCAGGGCGCGCTGATGGCGCCGACGGAAATCCTCGCGCGCCAACATCTGGCGGCGCTGGAACCGTTGGCGAAAGCGGCCGGTGTGCGCCTCATGCTGCTCACCGGGCGCGAGCGCGGCCCCACACGCGACACGACCTTGGCCGCGCTGGCCAAAGGCGAGATCGACATTCTCATCGGCACGCATGCGCTATTTTCGGAAGACGTTGCGTTCCGAGACCTGGGACTCGCGATCGTCGACGAGCAGCATCGCTTCGGCGTGCATCAGCGCATGACGTTGCAGGGAAAGGGTGAGCGCCCGGCCGACGTGCTGGTGATGACCGCGACGCCGATTCCGCGCCCCCTGGCGCTGACCGCCTATGGCGACATGGACGTCTCGCGGCTCACCGGCAAACTGCCCGGCCGCAAACCGGTCGACACGCGCGTGCTGCCCGACACGCGCCTCGACGAAGTGGTCGAGCATCTGCGCCGAGCTACGTCCAAAGGCGCGCGCGCCTATTGGGTGTGCCCGCTGGTGGAGGAATCCGAGAAGATCGATCTCGCCGCGGCCGAGGAACGCGCGACGATGCTGCGCAAGTCTTTTGGCGCAAAAGTTGGCCTGGTGCATGGCCGCTTGAAAGGTGCCGAGCGCGACGAGGCGATGGCGAAATTCAAGGCCGGCGAAACCGCAATCCTGGTGGCGACGACCGTCATCGAAGTCGGCGTCGACGTGCCCGAAGCCACGATCATGGTGGTCGAGCACGCTGAGCGTTTCGGCCTTGCCCAGCTGCATCAATTGCGCGGACGTGTCGGGCGCGGCGCGGCGCGTTCCTCCTGCCTTCTGGTCTATCAGCCGCCTCTGGGCGAGGCCGCCAAGGCGCGGCTAAAAACGATGCGCGAAACCGAGGACGGCTTCGTCATCGCGGAGGAAGACCTTCGCTTGCGCGGTGCCGGTGAATTGCTCGGCAAACGCCAAAGCGGCATGCCGGAATTCAAGTTGGCCGATCTGAGCGCCCATGGCGAGCTTCTGGCGGCGGCGCGCGACGATGCCAAGTTGATCTTTTCACGCGACCCGGAGCTGAAATCCGGCCGCGGCGATGCCTTGCGCGTGTTGCTGTACCTGTTCGAACGCGATGAGGCGGTGCGTTATCTACGGGCGGGCTAAATCAAAAGCCGTATCTGACCCCGAGACCGAGAGCGATGCCGTCATCGGTTTGGCTATTGTAAATTCCGAATGCACCCGAGCGGTGATAGAAACGGAACACACCGGACCAATGCTCCGAACCCGGCAATTGGACGGCGTATTCGATGCCCACATAGTTGAGCAACTTTTTCCTGTAGGCAGGAACAAACGTGGTGTCCCAGATCACAAAGAGAGGCGGGTCCACCGAATAGGACGGTCCGGTAAATGCCGACAATCTCGTGCCCGAAATACCGAACGGGTCCTTTGCCTCAATGCCAAGTCCGAGCGCGAAGGACGTGTCGCTGTGCCCGAATCCATATTGGGTGATCTGTGCCTCCCCGGCCAGGGAAACGCCCCATCCGAGATAGGCGAGCCTGCGGTCGACAGCGAGGCCTACCATCGCGCCCGTCGCCTGCAGCCGGCCCGAGCGGATCACCCATGAGAAGAATTTTGGCGACGACGGACCGAAATACAGAGTCACCGACCAGGGACTGGCGCCCAGGATGGCGGCCTGCGCGCCCATCATCGTCGCGAAATAAAAGGATGCCGCCCACAGCGTCAAGCGACGCATTGTTCACTCGCCAATCATGCTTCGCTTGAAGCGTTCGTATTACCCGCCCCAAATCGACAGTGCCCGTATCAGATCGTCTATCCGCGTGGAAATCAACTGCGGCTGGCGGCTAGGCCAAGGCCTTCCGTTCGGAAAGAGCAAGCCGGCCGCTGGCCAACGCGGCGACCGCAATCGCTTGCGCCCAGGCAACCGCGGCGCCGAGCCACACGGGCGCGGTTGTTTGCGGATAGAACAGAATGAGCATCGCCTTCCAGCCCAAACCATTGACGATCGCCGGCGCCAGCACATAGGCCGCAAGCAGAATGCCGAGCGCCGCGAAATCACCGCGCCTTCGACCCGGCAAAGTATGCATCAACACGAAGATCGACACGTCGCGCGTGAGAAAGCCGAGCGCGCTCGCGATCAGCATCTGGCCCGCAATGTCGGGTGGCCGATAAAGTCCGAGCCAGACGATCAGCGCCGCGACGCTTGCCGCGGTCGCCGCATAGGACATCATCCAGGCCTGCAGGTTAGTGAGCGCGGAGGCGATGCGACCCGACGCCATCAGACTTCCTAGCCAGCGGTAATGCACGCGGTCCTTCGGTTCTAGAAAAACCGTCACATATGTGAGAGCCCAGAAGGCGGTCGCGGCGAGGCCGAGCCGCAACGCCACCGGCTCCCACGCCGCCATCGCTGGGTTTTTCGACAACCAGGCATCGAAGCCCGCAACATAGATACCGATGAAGAGGAGAAAACCCAGCCAGACCAACGGTCCGTTGCGCATCTTCAATTCGCGGCGCATCTCGCGATAGCAGCCGGTCAGCGTCCAGCCGGTAAACACAGCGAGCGAGACAAGCAGGAAGCCTCTCGCATCGACACTCCTGCCCCACCAGGCGATGAAATCGGTCGGCGGCTGGCGCGTCAGGATGGAGCCCGTCGGATCGGCGGCATTCCAAACCCAGTACACGGCGATGGCGGCGGCGAGGCCCACCGCCTGATAGAGAAAAATCTCCAGCCGCGAATGCGACTGGCGCCGGCGGATTGCAATCAGGCTGGCGAGCAGAGCAGCGGATTGCGCGATCAATCCGATGGCCAGAAAATAAACGAGATCGATCGCGGCCGTCGCGATGCCCTGGTGCACCACCGTGTCGCTGGTCATCACCGCCAGACAGATGAAGCCGCCGAACCAGTTGTAACTTGTCGCGCCGAACAGCTTGCCCCAGGTCATGGCGCCTGGCGAAAGCGAGGACAGAAGCTGCAGATCCCAGGTCCGGTCCCTGATCTCGCCGACCACCGACATGCCGGCATTGCGCGCGCCCCAAATCACGACGATGGCGTAGTAAAGCCAGCGCGCCCAGGAGGCCGGGCCGTATTCGGCCCCGCCCGAAAGCGCGGCCGCGAAGAACGCGAGCGCGAGCAGTGCCGCCATCATCGTCAGCCGGCGCGGCGTCAGTTCGAGCCACAGATTGCGCTGAAATTCCGGGCTCATGGTTTGCCCACTTGCGCGAAATAGGCGTCTTCCAGCGCCTTGCTCGATTCGCCGAAGCTCGCGACGTCGAAGCCCGCCGAGACCAGATCGCGTATCAGCTTGGCGCGCGCGCCCGGATTGCGCGTGAAGCTGAACAGCGCATGATGATCGTCGGTTTCGATCAGATCGATGCCGGCGCGGCCGGAGAGGAACTCGCGCAAATCGCTGCGTGCCGTCGCCAGCTCGATCATGTAGCGCGGACGTTCGTCGTCGCGCACCTTGATCGGTTTGCCGCCGACGATGCGTCCGCCCTCGATGATGATCATTTCCGAGCAATAGTCTTCGAGCTCGGCCAGAATGTGCGAAGAGACGACCAGAGTCATGCCGCAATCTTTGAGCGCGAGAAGCAGCGCCGAAAGATCGCGCCGCGCCTGCGGATCGAGACCGGCCGCCGGTTCGTCGAGCAGCAGCACGCGCGGCTCGTGCACGATGGC
>FTGL01001748.1_pt1 | contig 9733 bp, 7 predicted proteins | sample 1640681 | NCBI WGS metagenome assembly FTGL01 (sample SAMEA3914789, study PRJEB12502) | metagenome | biome: forest; material: soil | place: Canada | collected 2011-07-03 | depth 0.3 m
GTCGTGCAGCCCTTGCAGCCCAGCTCATAGGCTTTGAAATAGACGTCCTTGAAGGCGTCGAAAGAGATCGAAACCGGGACATTGATGGTCTTGGAGATCGAACTGTCGACATGCTTCTGCGCCGCCGCCTGCACTGCCAGGTGATCGTCCGGTGACAGCGTCTGCGTATGGACGAAATAGTCGGGCAGGGCGGCGTCTTCTCCGAAACGTTCGCGAAAAGCGCGATACGCGTAGTCGCTGACGTCTTCTTCGGAACGGGTTCCGTCCGGCTGCAGCACGCGGCGCTTATAGGCGTAGGCGAAGACCGGTTCGATGCCGCTCGACACATTGCCGGCGAACAAGGAGATCGTACCCGTCGGCGCGATGGAGGTGACCAGTGCGTTGCGAATGCCATGCGCCGCGATCGCTTCGCGAATTTCCGTTGGTAACGCGGCAATATGCGGCCGCGCCAGATATTCGTCGGCGTCGAACAGCGGGAAGGCGCCTTTCTCGCGCGCGATCTCCGCCGAGGCCGCATAGGCGGCGTGGCTGAGCGTCGAAAGCCAGGTCTCGATCAATTGCAGACTTTCTGGCGATCCATAGCGGGTGCGGCAGAAGATCAGCGCATCGGCAAGGCCGGTGACGCCAAGCCCGATACGGCGTTTGGCGAAAGCTTCGGCGCGCTGTTCCGGCAAAGGAAAGCGCGAAATTTCGATCACATTGTCGAGGAAGCGCACCGCGATGCGCGAGAGCTTGGCCAACTCGTCCAGATCGAGGCTCGCATCTTCCGCGAACGGGTTCTTCACCAGCTTGGCGAGATTGATCGAGCCCAGAAGGCAGGCGCCGTAGGGCGGCAAGGGTTGTTCGCCGCAGGGATTGGTCGCACGGATCGTCTCGCAATAGGAAAGATTGTTCTGCGCATTAATGCGGTCGATGAAGATGACGCCCGGCTCGGCGGTGTCGTAGGTCGAGCGCATGATGCGATCCCACAGATCGCGCGCGCGAACCGCTTTGAAGACCCTGCCTTCGAAAACTAGGTCCCATGACGCGTCGTCCTTCACCGCCGCCATGAAGGCATCGCTCGCCAGCACCGAAAGATTGAAATTGGAAAGCCGGCCTTGTGTGCGCTTGGCGTCGACGAACGTTTCGATGTCGGGATGGTCGCAGGCGAGCGTCGCCATCATCGCACCACGGCGGCTGCCCGCGCTCATGATCGTGCGGCACATCGCGTCCCACACTTCCATGAAGGAGACTGGGCCCGATGCGTCGGCACCGACGCCCTTGACCAGCGCGCCGCGCGGGCGAAGCGTCGAGAAATCGTAACCGATACCGCCGCCCTGCTGCAGCGTCAGCGCCGCTTCGCGCAGGCTGGCGAAAATCCCGCCCATCGAATCGGGGATCGTCCCCATGACGTAGCAGTTGAAGAGCGTGACGCTGCGCTCGGTGCCGGCGCCGGCGAGAATGCGTCCGGCGGGCAGGAAGCGGTGGTCGGCCAGCGCCCCGGCGAAGCTTTGCGCCCATTCGAGCTGCTTGGAAGGCGCTTCGGCCCGTGCCGCTGCCACGGCGACGCGCGCCCAGCTGTCGGCCAGATCGGCGTCCAAAGGCGTGCCGTCCGGCGCCTTCAGCCGGTACTTCATGTCCCAAATCTGGCGGGAAATGTCGGTCATGACGTTATCGTAGCATCGAGGGTTGAGCGTTTCGTTGCTGGATTGATTATATGGTATGTTCTTGAAATGTTCTAGTCAGCAATTTCAATCTGCCAGGCTCGCCCGGCCCTCGGCCACGAGCTTTGCCGTCGCGGTTTCGATGCTGCTTTCGAGCTGCGCCATGAATTCGCGCCGCTTCAAGCCGGGCGGAATCGGTTTGAGGAATTCGACGACGATCCGCCCGGGTTTTTTCAGGAAGCTGGTCCAGAACAAGCCGGAATTGAGTGCCACCGGGACGCATTCGACGTCGAGCTGACCATAGAGCGCCGCGACACCCGGCTTGTAGTCAGGGGCCTCGCCGGGTTTCTTCCGTGTGCCTTCGGGAAATATCAGGATCGCACGCCCGGCCGCGAACACGGCGCGCGCCGCAGCCGCCATCTTGCGCAGCGCCGACGCATGACCGTCGCGGTCGATCGCGATCATGCCGGCCTTGCGCAGATACCAGCCGTAAAACGGAATGTTGAGCAGCTCGCGCTTCAGCACGATGGCGGGATCGTGCAGCAACGAATAGAGCGCCAACGTATCCCACATGCTCATATGCTTGGCGGCGACCAGCACATTTGCGCCCGGGGGATTGCCGCGCACTTGGTAGTCCAGCTTGGCGATCACCCTTAAGCCCCAGAACGTCAGCACGCACCATTGCGACGCCATCCACAACGTGACCTGGCGCGGCAGAATCAACGCGGGCACGAAAAGAATGCACAGCGCCGCGGACAGCGTGCCGAAATAGATGAGGAAAATCGTCGAGCGCAGAAAGGTCACGCGGGGCCAGGCGTCAGGATGCGTCGCGAGCCTTGTCGCGCCGCGCGCTGCGGTCAAGGTCCGTCGGCGGACTATCGATCGCGGTCATCACCGTGCTGACGAGATATTTCGCATATTCGCCCTGCAGCACGCGCAGCGCATTGGGATCGTGCCACCAGCCGTCGAGATGGATGCTCTCCGGCTCGACCGGATAGGGCTCCAGCCGCGTGTTCGGCATTTCGGCGCGGAATTCGGTCAGGCTGCGCGGCATGTGATAGCGCGCGGTCACGACGATGAGGCTGTCATACCCATGGGCGCGGGCCCAATCGGCCGCCTCGCGCGCATTGCCATGGGTGTTCGCGGCCGCATAGCCGAGATCGGCGCAGCAATCGAAGCGCGCGCTGCCATGGGAGATCTTTTTCAGTTCGTCCTTGGTGGTGGTCGAGTTGACGCCGGTGATCAGCAGGCGCTGGCCGGTGCGGTTCTCAAGCAGATGCACCGCCGCGTCGAGCCGCGTGTCGCCGCCGGTGAGCGCGACAATGCCCTGGGCACGGCTCGGATTCGCGGGTACGCCGGGCAAGCTCATCACGAACAGGACGAAGCCCAGCACATAGACGCCGACGGCAAGGGCAAGAGCTTTAAGCAATGTCCGGCCTCATATTATCTGGACCAAGGATAGGCCGCCTAGCCACGGATGTTTAGCGCGCAAATACTGAAAACTCCGGAAACTTATCGGCGTTCCTTGTGGCCACTTTATGTTTTATCCGGCGAAACCGCCCGCTTCTCAGTAAATTTCCCTTAGCGCCGCCAGCACTGATAGCCGCGCGGTCGCCAGGGCTATCAAGGCCGAGACCACGGGCACGGCGAAAAGCCAGGGCACTTCGGACAGTTTGAGCGCCAATGGCGGCAAGAACGGCACTGCTTCGACGCCGACATATTCGAGCCCACCGGCGGTGAGAAAAGCGATCGCGGCCAACGCGGCGCCCGCCGCCGCGGCAGCAAATGCCGAAATGAAATAGTGACGCTCGAAAGCGCGCGCGATGAAACTTGAATGCGCGCCCATCTGATGCAACAGCGCCACCATCTCGTGATGCGCTTCGAGTCCTGCGCGCGTCGCGAACGACACCGCCGCTGCGGTCGCGATCGCGATCAAAAGCAGAATTCCATAGGCCGACCACATCACCGCGTCGGCCAATCCTTTAAGCCGCGCGATCCAGCGCGCGTGATTGTCGACCAGCGAATCCGGTGCGGTCTCTTTCAGGCGGGCAGTGAGCAAAACTAGATCGACTTCCGCTCCCGGCGCGATAGTCGCGTCGATCAGGCGCGGCAGGGGCAGATCGGCAACCAGCGCATCGCTGCCGAGCCAGGGTTGGACCAGGCTCAGCGTGTCGGCTTCCGATAGCGGCGCGGCATGGGCGATGCCCGGCGTTGCTCTGAGCACCGCGAGCGCGGCGAGCGTTTCCGCGTCTAATTGCGCCGCCGGAGAGCCATGCGCCTGCGGCAGGATCTGCACCGTCAGCCGGTCGGAGAGCCCGGCGCGCCAGCCGATCGCCGCGCGATCGGCGATCAGCGAAGCGCCAAGCGCCAGCGCTGCCAGAAACGCCATGACGGCGATCACCACGTCCAAAGGTGCCGCACCATTCTCGCGCGGCAGAAGCCGTCCCGGTCGCGCTTGTGCGGTCACGCGTGCGGGCCTCTAAGTTCGACCAGCCGTCCATCGACCAGGCGCATCTCGCGCGCACGCGCAGTTTCGATCAGCGCGCGATCATGCGTGGCGATGAGCACGGTGGTGCCGAGCCGGTTCAATTCGGCGAACAGGCGGATCAGCCTTGCTCCGATCTCGGGATCGACATTTCCGGTCGGCTCGTCGGCGATGAGCAGATCCGGTCTTGCCACCACGGCGCGGGCGATGGCGACGCGCTGCTGCTCGCCGCCGGAAAGGGTCGGCGGTTGTGCGTGCAGGCGGTCGCCGAGACCGACCCACGAAAGAAGCTCCTCGACGTCCTGCGCGTATTCGTGCTCGCGCCGTCCGGCGATCTTCAGCGGCAGGGCGACATTGTCGAACGTCGAGAGATGATCGAGCAGGCGAAAATCCTGGAACACGACGCCGATGCGCCGGCGCAGGGCGGGAAATTCCGAACGCCTGATGGTTGCAAGATCGCGGCCGAACAGCGTGATCAATCCGCGCGACGGCGGCTCGGCGATGCAGATCAGTTTCAGCAGCGTCGTCTTGCCGGCACCCGACAGGCCGGTAAGGAACGTGAACGAACCTGCTTCGAGCACGAAGGTGACATCGCGCAGGACCTCGGGCCCCGAATCGTAGCGCATGCCGACATTTTCGAAGCGGACCATAGAGCGCAATCCGGCGAAGTGTGCAGCGGTTCGCCGCAGATTGCGCGACAAACCAAAGAATCCAGACGCGAACATAGCGATGCGGCTCGCCGGTTTCGAGCCTTGCTTGGGTGAGGTGCTTGCGCCTATTTTCGGAGCGGGAGCGGACTGCGCATTGATGATTCTCACCTGCCCGCAATGTTCCACGCGCTATCAGGCCGATGCGGCGAAATTCCCGTCGGAAGGCCGCAATGTGCGCTGCGCCAAATGCGCCCATGTCTGGCATCAGGAGGCCCCGGCACCCGAATTCGAACCCGAGGCGGAGATTGTAGCCCCAGTGCCGGTGGCACCGCCTGGACCGGCGCCCGCGCCACGGCCTTCCGCCTATGCATCCGAGCCTGTCGTCGCGACCGCCGAGGTGCCGTCCAAAGCTGCGTCGTCCTGGCCCCGACGGTTGGGCGTCGGCGCGGGATTTCTCGCCCTGGCCGCACTTGTCCTTGGCATCGGCTGGACGACGATCGCCTATCGCGAACAGATCGCGACGTTATGGCCGCAATCCTCCTCGCTCTATGCAGCGCTCGGCATGAAGGCGAATGCCAGCGGCATCGATTTCGACGACGTCGCCTATCGCCGCGAAACGCAAGGCGGTCAGATCGTGCTCGCGGTTTCCGGCAAGCTCGTCAACAAGACGTCGCGCGAATTGCCGGTGCCGCAAATCCGCGTGGCGCTGATCGACGACGACCGGCGCGAACTCTATCACTGGACCTTCGTGCCCGCGGTGATGACTTTGCGCCCCGGTCAAGTCACGAGTTTCGTGACGCGGCTTTCCAATCCGCCCGCGGCCGCGCATCGTTTCGAAGTGCGTTTCGCCAAGGCCGGCGAGTGAGCGGCAAACCCACGCTTCTGTTCAGCGAAGCCGAGATCGCCGCGCGCGTGAAGGACGTTGCGCGCACCATCGCCGCTCTACCGCTCAAGCCCGATATCGCGCTGCCGATCCTGATCGGCGGGTTTGTCTTCGCCGCGGATCTTGTTCGCGCCTTGGCGCGCGAGAACGTTCCTCTGGAAGTGGAGTTTCTTTGGTTGCGCAGCTACGGCAATGCACGAAGCGGCGTCGCGGTGTCGCTGCTCGCGGGGCCGAGCGAAAATGTGCGCGGCAAGAACATTCTGCTCATCGACGGCGTGCTCGATGTCGGACGCACCATCGTCAAGGCGCAGCAGCTTCTGCAGGCAGCAGGCGCGGCCTCGATCGTCACCGCTGTCGCCGTCGACAAGGGCCATTCCGACGCGATGACGGGCGCGGATTTCGCCTGCTTCTCCGGAGTTTCGGATTTCATCGTCGGCTACGGGATGGACGACGCCGGCCAGGGCCGCGGCTTGCCCTATATCGCCAAGGTCGGCTGATCAGAACTGCTTCAACAGCCGGTCGATATAATCGAGTTCTTCCTGCGGGCGGCCGCGCTCGGCGGCGCGCCGGCGCAGTTCCTTCAGAATATTGCGTGCGCGCTGAAGGTCGGAGATGCCCGGAACCTTGACGCCGGCGCCGAAGCTCGGTCCGTTGGCGTTGCGGCCGAGCGGATCTTCCTGTCCGTTCCCCGTTCCTTGTCCTGTGCCTTTCATCAGGGCTTGCGCCAATTTGCTGGCGCCCTGGCGCAGCGCTTCTAGCGCGTCCTTCTGATCTCTGCCGGCGCCGTCGAGATCGCTCTCGCCGAAATCGCGCTCGGCTTTCCCCATCGAGCGGCCGGCCTCGCCGAGCTTGTCCGGCACCGCGCGCTTCTGATCGCCCAGGCCTTTGAGGATTTGATTGAGCTGTTCGCGTACCTTGCCCTGGTCTTGGGCCAAGCCCTTGGCTCCGCCATCCTTCGGATCGGCTTTTCCCTGTTGCTGGCGAAACGTCTTGTCGAGCAGGGCGCGCTGCTTGCCCATCACATCGCCCAGTCCCTGAATTGCATCGCTGAGCGCTTTGTCGCCCGCGATGCCGCCGCCGGAGCCCTGAGTCATGTGCAGGTTTTCGAGCAGGTTCTGCAGCACCGCGAGCAATTGCTGCGCCTGAGCGCGCGCCCCGCTCGCAGCCAATTCCTCAATGGTCTTAAGCAGTGTCTCGAGATCCTGTTGGCTCAACACTTTGCTGCCGGGTGGTGGTGGCGTGCCCGCCTGCGGCGGGTTGGCGGCCATCGCCTGGAGATAGCGCTGCAGGGCGTCGCGATAACGCTGCAACAGGGAATCGATCACCTCCTGCGGCGCGCCCTGCGCGAGTGCTTGGGCGAGCATCTGCTGCAGGCGCCGAAGTTCATCCGCCGCCGTCAGAAGTCCCCCTTGTTCGAGCCCGATCGCCGTCTGCCAAAAAAGATTTTCGATGCGCTCGTAATCCTCCGGCCGCTGGGCGGTCTTCATCGCCCAATAGGCCGAGCGCAAGACGAGATAGAGACCCAGCTGGTTGGCATAGAAGCGATCCGGCGCAAGGGTCAGCGCATCCACGGTCCGCGCCACGCGGTCGCGCAATACGACATCGCCGGTGGCAAGGTTCTGGCGCTGCTCGATCAGCGCGCGCGCCAGAGGATTGATAAAAACCCGCGCCGGCAATTTGAACTCGGCGGCTTTGCTGGTGGCCGTCTGGCCCGCGCCGTCGCGCGCTTCGAGCACGATATCGACATCGAGTCCGGCATAGGGATGCCCGGTCAGATCGCGAAACGCGGTTTGCGTCAGAGTTTTCGCCGCGGACGAATCCAGCGGCAGTTCGACCGCGAACGGCTTGCCGTAGCGGCCATGCGGGCGAAGGATGGCGCGCGCGCTCACCAATCCGTAATCGTCATGCGCGACGAAAGCGAGTTTCAAGGCGCCGCGCTCGGTCTTCGCCGGCGCCGCGGCGAAGGCGATCGCGGGCGGCCTGTCCGGGATTGCCCGGATGTTCCAGTCGCCGAGCGTGCGTCCGCCCGCTCTCACCCGCAGATGCGTATCGGCCAGGATCGGCGCGGTGCTCGCATATTCTCCGCCCGAGCCTTGGAACGCCGCCCCGTCCATGGACACAAGAGGCGTTTGGCTCGCGCCGTGAACGCGCAGATTGACCAGCGAACCGGCGGGCACCGCGATCTCGCTCGTGGCTGCGGGCGAAAGATAGATCGGCGCGATGCCGGTATAGGCGGGCGGATCGATCCAGGCATCCATGGCGATGCTGTCGCCAGCGCTGTCGATGTCGTTGAACAGTGAAGCCAGACGCCGGTTCCAGTCCGAGCCGGCGAAGAAAATTCCCGCTGCGATCAAGAGCAGAACGACGAAGCGAAGCGCATGCGGATCGCGCCGCGGCAGATCGGATGCCGGCAGAGTGAGCCTGAGCCGCCCGATGCCCTCCAGATGGCGGGGCATATGGGCGCGCCACAATTCTTCCGCCCAGGGGTCGGATTGGCCGGCGAAGAGAACGTCGTCGCGTTCGGAGATCGGGCGATTGGAAAGGCGGCTGTCGCGTTCGAGCCTTCGCGCGCCGTCCTGCCAATCGGGCAGTCGCAAATCCGCGAAGTGGAAATAGAGCACCAACCCCATCGCCGTGATCGCGCCGGCGAGAACCAGCGCGTGCAAAATCCAGGGAAGGATGGCGAAAACGCCGAACAGGGCTGCGGCGAGACAGGCGCCGGCGATGCCGGTCGCCGGCCACAGCGCCGGCCAGACGCGCTCGAACGCCAGCGCGGCCCGTGCGCCGAAGACGAAGCGTTCGGTGCTGTTAGCCTTCAAGCCAGGGCGGAATTCTGTCGGTTGCGATAAGCGCGTCATCATCCATCCGCGGCCGAACGACACTCCATTGCCCGCCCTTTACCAGAACTTCCGGCGCGGGCGGACGGGCATTGTAGGCCGATGCCATCACCGCGCCATAGGCGCCTGCGCTCAGAATTGCGACCAGATCGCCCGTCCTTAACGATGGCAATTCACGCTCACGCGCGAACAGGTCTGTGGTTTCGCAAACCGGCCCCACCACGTCATAGCGCTGACGCGGTGCGCCGGCGGCAGGTTCCTTGACGCACACGATGTCGTGATGGGCATCATATAGCGCAGGGCGCAACAGATCGTTCATGCCCGCATCGATGATCAAAAAGGTTTTGCTTTCGCCCTGCTTGACATAAATCACGCGCGAAACCAGCACGCCGGCATTGGCGGCGATCAAACGGCCAGGCTCGAAGATTAACTGGACATTCAGATTCTTGGTCAGACCAGCGACCATCCCGCCATAGGCGGCAGGATCGGGCGGCGGCGTATTGTCCTTTGCGTAAGGCACGCCGAGCCCGCCGCCCAGATCGACGCGCGAGATCGTGTGGCCTTCGGCGCGCAGGGTCTGCACCAGTTCCACCACGCGCGTGAAAGCGGCTGCGAAAGGCCCGAGTGTGGTGACTTGGCTGCCAATATGGACATCGACGCCGACAATGGCGATGCCCTTCATTTTTGCGGCTTGCGCATAGGTCGCGCGCGCGCGGCTCCAGGGAATGCCAAATTTCGTTTCCGCCGTGCCGGTCGTGATCTTGGCGTGCGTGCCGGCATCGACATCGGGATTGATCCGAATCGTGATCGAGGCGCGCTTTCCCATCTCCAGCGCCACCCGGTTCAGCGCTTCGAGTTCCGGTTCGCTCTCGACATTGAACTGATAGATGCCGGCTTCCAGACCCAACCGCATCTCGGTCTGGGTCTTGCCAACGCCGGAAAAGACGATGCGCTCGGCCGGAATTCCCGCTGCCAGCGCCTTCTTCATCTCGCCGCCCGAGACGACATCGGCACCGGCGCCCAGCCGCCCGAGCGTCTTCAGCACCGCGAGATTGCCGTTGGCCTTGACCGAAAACGCAACCAGCGTGCCCTTAGGAAACGCCTCAGCGAAAACGCGATAGTGGCGCTCCAGCGTCGCGGTCGAATAGCAATAGAACGGCGTGCCGACCTTATCGGCCAGCGCCGAAAGATCGACATCCTCGGCATGCAAAACGCCATGCGCATAGGAAAAATGA
>FTGL01001876.1_pt1 | contig 9401 bp, 11 predicted proteins | sample 1640681 | NCBI WGS metagenome assembly FTGL01 (sample SAMEA3914789, study PRJEB12502) | metagenome | biome: forest; material: soil | place: Canada | collected 2011-07-03 | depth 0.3 m
ATCAGGTGATGAACGAAGTGAAGAAATAATTGATTGTCATCCCGGACGAGCGGCGTCAGCCGCGAAGATCCGGGATCCATCGAGAAAGTATCGCCATGGGTCCCGGCTCGCGCTCGCTTCGCGAGCAATGATCTAGCTAGTCCGAACGAAATCCAAATTTTGCAAGGATTTTGCGCGCCAAAAGGAATTAGTGCCTTCTAACATTACATTCACCGTCATTCCGATAGTGGTATTTGCGAGCATACTCTTCTTAATGAGAAATACATAGCGCAGCGCTTTTTGTGTTTTTGTAGAAACGATAGTTACCCGCGCAAGATCGCCATCATAACCAATTGCTCTAACGATTGCAGAAGTGATCGAGAACGAACCAGGCTTGGGCCTTATCGTTTTGGCTACATCCCATCCTAAGATTGATCTGATAGCTTTTATACGGACTAGCTTCTTAGGATTCTTTCTTGGATAGGCACGCTTTTTTGAGATTAAACGGCTGCCAGAATATTTTTCCTTGATAATTCTGTCATTCAACAAATCTGTACAATCGTGTTTCGGCCAAGGCTTTCCAAGCTCTTCGACTTGAATGTAGGAGCCACAACTGCAACCCACCGCATTGACTTGACTGCCACAGTCCAAACATTCAACTGGTCGCTTATAAGTCCGACAACCCAAACGATGGTTTGGTATCGAACCCATTAATTGCTCCCGAACACCCGCGCGAAAATCGTGTCGACGTGTTTGAAGTGATAATCGAGATCGAACAGCGCTTCGAGCTCGTGCGCCGACAGCGATTTCGCGACGGTCTTGTCGGCTTTGAGCAGAGCGAGGAATTCGCCTTCGCCGTTCCAGGCGCGCATCGCGTTCTTCTGCACCAGGCCATAGGCGTCTTCGCGCCCCACGCCCTTCTGCGTCAAAGCCAGCAGCACGCGTTGGCTGTTGGCGAGGCCTGCCGTGTGCGCCATGTTTTCCTGCATGCGCTTTGGATAGATCAGCAATTTGTCGACGACGCCGGCGAGTCTGACCAGCGCGAAGTCGAGCGTCACCGTCGCATCGGGGCCGATATAACGTTCGACCGAGGAATGGGAAATGTCGCGCTCATGCCAGAGCGCCACGTCTTCCAACGCGGGGGCGACATAGGCGCGGACCATGCGCGCCAGCCCGGTGAGATTTTCGCTCAGCACTGGATTGCGCTTGTGCGGCATGGCCGAAGAACCTTTCTGGCCTTCGGAAAAGAATTCTTCCGCTTCCAGAACCTCGGTGCGTTGCAGATGGCGGATTTCCGTCGCCAGCCGCTCCACCGATCCCGCGACCACGCCGAGCGCGGCGAAATAGGCCGCGTGGCGGTCGCGCGGAATCACCTGGCTCGACACGGTTTCCGGCTTCAGGCCCATCTTCGCGGCAACGTGCTCTTCCACACGTGGATCAATATTGGCGTAGGTGCCGACTGCGCCGGAAATGGCGCAGGTGGCGATCTCCTCGCGCGCCGCGATCAGCCGCGCCTTGGCGCGCGCGAACTCGGCATAGAATCCGGCAAGCTTGAGTCCGAATGTCGTCGGTTCGGCATGGATGCCGTGGCTGCGCCCGATGGTCGGCGTGTATTTGTGCTCCAGCGCGCGCTTCTTCAGTGCCGCCAGAATGGAATCGACATCGCCGATCAGGATATCGGCGGCGCGCGCCAACTGCACCGCCAGACAGGTGTCGAGCACGTCGGACGAGGTCATGCCCTGATGGACGAAGCGCGCCTCGGGGCCGACGATCTCGGAAAGATGGGTGAGGAAGGCGATGACGTCGTGCTTGACCTCGCGCTCGATGGCGTCGATGCGCTCGACATCGAACTGCGCGGTGCGGCCCTTGTCCCAGACCTTGCGGGCGGCTTCCTTGGGAATGATGCCCAGCTCCGCCAGCGCGTCGGCGGCGTGGGCTTCGATCTCGAACCAGATGCGGAACTTGGTTTGCGGCGACCAGATCGCCGTCATTTCGGGGCGTGCGTAACGCGGAATCATTGAGCCTGTTGCCCGGGCGGTATTGCGGTTTGTTCTAGACCTGCTTGCCTTGCTTGGGAAGGCGCCGCAGCGCTGACTGCGTCGATTAGGCCCTTGGTATGGGCGGCTTTGGGCGCGCGCAGCATGTCGTGGATCGGTCCGCGTTCGACCAGGCGATGGTTTTCGAGCACCAATGCTTCCTCGGCGAGCGCCTGGGCGACCGAAAAATCGGCGGTGATGACGAGGAAGGCCGGTCCCTGCTGGCTGCGGAAATCGCTCAGCAGATCGAGCATCACCGTGCGGGCGAAGGCGTCGAGCCCGCGCAGGGGCTCGTCCACCACCGCCAGAAGCGGGGCGCTGACGATGGCGCGCGCCACCTGCAATCGCCTTTTGTCGAAGGGAGACAGGCTGGCGACCGCGCGGCTTCCCTCATGCGATGCCAGGCCCACCCGCTTCAGCGCGGACTCGCGATAGCCCGCGATCAGCTCGCCCGACAGATGCAGATGCGCGCGCAACGGCTCGCCGACCGTGTCCCACAGCGTCATGCGCGGATCGAGTGCGTCGTCGGAGCCGGTGATGAAGGCGACGCGCCGGCGCAGCCGCGCTGTCATGGTTTGCGACAACACGCTTAAGTCGACGGCGTCGAGCACGACGCTGCCCGGCAAGCGTTCGAGTCCCAGGACCGCGCGCATGAGCCTGTGCCGCCCCGATCCCTCTTCGCCGATCAAGGCGAGTGAGGCGCCGCGGCGCAGCTCGAAACTGATGGCTTCGCGCCCGCGCCCCTTGCCGCCGGGGCGAAGATCCATCCCCCGCACCTGCAACAGCGGTTCGCCGCGCGCGGCGGATCGCGGCGGACGGTCGTTCGCCAGAAGCGGCAAGGCCTTGAACAGCGTCTGGGTGTAGGCGTGGCTTTGCGTGCTGGCGAGGCGGGCGACGTCGCCTTCTTCTATCACGCGGCCATGACGCATCACGATGACGCGGCCGCCGACGCGTGCGGCAATTCCCGGCGTGCGCGCGGCAAGGAGAAGCGCGAAACCAAGCCGCTTCTGTTCGTCGAGCAGTGTTTTCGTCAATACGCCCGTCGCGCTGGGCGAAAGATCGGCGAAGGGATGATCGGCCAGCACAAGTTCTGGCGTTACGGCCATCGCCGCCGCCAGCAATCCCCAGCTGATGGTTGTGGCATCCAGGTTGGCGCTGCGCTTGTCCAACGCTTCGAGCGGCGGCGCGCCCGCGATGCGCGCCAATGCGGCACGAAGTTCCTCGCGCGCGCTGGCACGCGGACAATCGAGCTTGCGCGCGATGACACGGGCAAGCTGTGAGGCCACGCTGGCGTGCGGGTTCAATGGTTCGGACGCCGCTCCTGGCAAATAAGCGATGCGCAGAGTTGCGCGCGACCGGCGCGACGCCTGCTTGGACTCGCCGTCACCGAAGCGGATGGTGCCGGACATCTCTTCGCGTTCGCCAAAACCGCCCAGCACGCGCAGCACAGCCTCCTTGCCGCAGCCCGCCTCGCCCAGCAGCACGACGGTCTCTCCCGCGCCGAGCGCCAGCGAAAAGCGGTCGAGCTCCGGCCGGGCGCCGCCGCCAACCAGCAATTCCTTGAGTTCGAGCACGCTCATGGCCGCTCGCCTTCGTCCAGTCCCGCCGCCAGCCTTGCGAAGAAAATCACCAGCAACAGGCCGAGCGCCGGAAACGTCGCCGTCCACCAGGCGTGCAGATAGCTCGACTCGGCGGCGGCGATCATCAAGCCGAGATCGCGATGTGGCGGCGTCGCGCCGAAGCCGAGGAAACTCAACGTCGAAAGGATGATGGTGACCGCGGCCAGCGCGCGCGCCGCCGTGGCCAGGAACATGTCGCGGAATTCGTAGACCAGATCGCGACGCAACAGTGTCGCCGCCGAAATGCCGGTGGCGCGCGCATATTCCGCGTATGGCGAGGCGCGCGTAGCGTCGGCGCGGTCGAAGGCGCGGGCGAAGGCGAGCGGCGCCGCGGCGAGGCCCGCTGCGATTCCGGCGAATTCGCGCGCGCTCAATCCGATCAACAGCAGCGCCAACAATAGGGCGGGAACCGCCGCGAAAATTCCTGCCGCCCAGCGCAAAGTTTGTCCGATCGGGCGCGGCAGTCTTGCACTGGCAAAACCTAATAGTTCGCCCGCGATCACCGCGACGAGCATGGCGCTGACGGCGCGCGCCACCGTGATGCTGAGCCCGTGCAGGGTTTCGCTCAGCATGTCGCGGCCGAGAAAATCGGTACCGAAGGGAAAACTCGCCGAAGGGGCGGCGAGCATCGGTCCGACATTGGCCAGGTCCGCGGGCGCCCGCGCCAGAAACTCGCTCAACACGACGGCAACCGCGATCAAGCCGAGCCCTGACCAGCCGATGGCGCGCAGGATCGCCCCAATCATGGGTGCTGCGCTGCGCGCCGGTGCGGAGTAGGCGACGCTCACGGTTCTGCTCCTTCGGGCGTCAGGGCGCGGGTCGCGATGCGTCCTGCGAAATCGGCCAGGAAAACCGTGCCCGCAAAAAGGAAAAGCACCAGGGCGGCTAGGTTCCAATCGCGCAAGGCGACGGACTTGACGAACAGATCGGCGGCTCCGGGATAATGGAACACCCATTCGGCCACCGCCGCCGCCGACAACAGCGCCAGCACGACCTCACCGAGGCCGAGACAAAGCCCTGCGAATATCTGCGGCGCGACATAGGCGCGCTCGATCTCCACGACGCTAAGTCCCAAGCGCCTGAGGCCCGCGCGATAGGGTTCGGAGGCCGCCGCGGTGGCGGCGCGGCGCAGCGCCAGCTGGACAGCGGCCGCGCCCGCCGCCCCGATCGTCAGCGCCGGGAGTGCGACGATGCGCAGATCGGCGTGGCGCGCGAAGGGGGCTGCCAGCTGAATGGGACCGTTGATGCTGACCGGCCAATGCAGCAAATGCTGGGCAAGATAGGCGAGCGCCAGGCCGGCACAGAACAAGGGCGCCGCGGCGACCAGCTGGATCAACGGCGCGCTTGCGCGGCGCAGCGGCCCCGCCCCGAACAGCAGTCCGAGCGGTATGCCAAACGCGAATGCCATGACTGCGCCCGCCAGAACCAGCGCCAGGGTCGGCGGCAGGTGGCGCGCAAGTTCTTCGAGCACGGGTTGCCCGCTCATGGCGCTGACGCCGAAATCGAACTCGGCAAAGGCGAGCAGCTTCGCTCCAACCGCACTGAGAAACGCCCGGACGCCATGCGTGGCGCCGGCGAGCGACAGGGCGGCAATGGCGGCTGCCGCCAACCCCGCCCCCAACAGGCCCAGCGCGAAACGTCCGGCCTCGTGCAAAGCGAAACGCAACATTGCCACTGCCCCACCGTACCTGGGCGGACTATACCAGCCTTGTGCGTTTTCCGGGCAAGGCGGTTCGCGCCGGATTCAGAGCAGGCCCAGCGATTTGAAGCTCGCATGGCCGCTGCGCCCGACCACCAGATGATCGTGGATGGCGATCTTCAGCGGCTTGGCGGCGGCGACGATTTCTCGCGTCATCTCGATGTCGGTGCGGCTGGGCGTGGGATCGCCGCTCGGATGATTGTGCACCAGTATCAACGCCGAGGCGCCGAGTTCGAGCGCGCGCTTGACGATCTCGCGCGGATAGACCGGCGTGTGGTCGAGCGTTCCGCTGCTTTGCACCTCGTCGGCGATCAAGACGTTCTTGCGGTCGAGGAAAAGCACGCGGAATTCTTCCTTCACCGCGCGTGCCATAGCCGCCGCGCAATAGTCGAGCAGCGCCGCCCAGGAACTGAGCGCCGGCCGGCCGATCAATCTTGTTTTGGCAAGCCGCAGCGCCGCGGCTTCCACGATCTTCAACTGCGCGATCACGGAATCGCCGACGCCTTTGACCTCCCGCAGCCGTTGGGCCGGTGCGGCGATGACCTCGGCAAAGCTGCCGAAACGCGCGAGCAGCGCCTTGGCCAAGGGCTTGACGTCGCGCCTGGGCAGCGCCGCGAACAGCACGAGCTCCAGGATCTCGTAATCGGGCATTGCCCCGGCGCCGCCGTTCAAGAAGCGCTCGCGCAACCGGTCGCGATGGCCCAGATGGTGCGGCGCGGCCTCGAAGGCGCGGCTGACGTCCGAAACGGCGTCAGGCGTAGGGCGGCTTGTCCCAGCCTTTGGGCGATCTCGTGAAGATTTCGACGCCATCCTCGGTCACACCCACGGAATGTTCGAATTGCGCCGACAGCGAACGGTCGCGCGTGACTGCGGTCCAGCCATCATTCAGCACCTTCACCCCATAGCCGCCGAGATTGATCATGGGCTCGACGGTGAAGAACATTCCGGGCTTGAGCGCGATGCCGTGCCCCGGCTTGCCGTAATGCACGATGTTGGGCAAGGCATGGAAGACTTTGCCGAGCCCATGCCCACAGAAATCGCGCACCACCGCGCAGCGCTCTTGCCCCTCGGCAAAACTCTGGATGGCGTGGCCGATGTCGCCGGTGGTGTTGCCAGGCCTCACCTGGGCAATGCCGCGCATCATCGAATCGTAGGTGATGTCGACCAGGCGCGCGGCTTTGCGTTTGACGTCTCCGACCAGATACATCCGGCTGGTGTCGCCGTGCCAGCCGTCGACGATGACGGTGACGTCGATATTGAGGATGTCGCCGTCGCGCAGCGGCTTGTCGTTGGGTATGCCGTGGCAGACGACGTGGTTGATCGAGGTGCAAAGCGTGTGGCGATAACCGCGATAGCCCAGGCACGCCGGTACCGCGTCATGGCTGACGACATAGTCGAAGGCGAGTTTGTCGAGATATTCGCTGGTCACGCCCGGCTTGACCTCGGGCACCATCAGATCGAGCACCTCTGCGGCGAGTCGGCCGGCGCGGCGCATGCCGGCAAAATCCTCCTTGCCGTGCACGGCAACGGAGAAATGCGCGCGGCGCGCGGCATCAAAGATTTCGCTCTCGGGCATGTAGGACATGAATTGCGTTCTCAAGCTTGATGTAGGCGCGCAGCCCGTGTTTTCTACGCCTTGTCTTTCAACGATTTCTTACACCTACAGGACTTAATGGGCCAGTCCGATCCGATTACCGCCGCCGTTCTTGTCATCGGGGACGAAATCCTGTCCGGCCGCACTCAGGACACCAATACCGCCTATATCGCCAGATTCCTGGGCGTGTTGGGGATCGACCTGTGCGAGGCACGGGTGGTGCCCGACATTGAGGGCGAGATCGTGGCGGCGCTCAATGCGCTGCGCGTCCGCTACACCTATGTTTTCACCACCGGCGGCATCGGCCCAACCCATGACGACATCACCGCCGACGCCATCGCCAAGGCCTTCGGCGCCGGCATCGACTACCATCCCGAAGTGCTGGCGCTGCTGGCCGCCCGCTACAAGCCGGGCGAGTTCAACGACATGCGCAAGCGCATGGCCCGCATCCCCTTGGGCGCGACGCTGATCAAAAACAGTGCGACTGCTGCGCCGGGGTTCCAGCTCGAAAACGTCTTCGTCATGGCGGGCGTGCCGATGGTGATGCGCGCAATGCTGGAGGGTTTGGAACCCAGGTTAAAACGTGGCGTCCCAGTTCATTCCGTCACCGTCGCCGCGCGCATTGCCGAGGGCCGCATTGCCGCCGGACTGGCGCGCATCCAGGCCGAGCATAAAACCGTCGCGGTCGGTTCCTATCCTTACTATCGCGAGGACGGTTTCGGTGTGCAGCTTGTGGCGCGGGGCCGAAATCCCAAGGAAGTCGAGGCGGCGGCGCAGGCAATCGAGCAACTTGTGCGCGAGGAAGGAAGCGAACCGGCGCGTCTTTCCGGGTAATTTACCGTTTCGATAACATCCTGTCTTTCTTCGCAAAACAGCCGGTAAAATGATGACAAGACTGGGCCGTGCGTGTATCTTTGGCCTTGGGTGGAGCGCCTCGTGTCAAACGAGGTCTCGTTGGGTGGGAGCCGATCGCCGATTTCGGGACCAGTGGCCGCAGTGGGATACTCCGGAACGGCGAAGGCTTGGGTGTAGTTCAAGGAGTCCGGCATGACCATGAAGCGTATCGTTGCGGCGGCGGTCGTCGGCATCATGGTGGCGGCAGCTGGCGTTGCAGTGGCCGCGAATTTCGCCTCCAGCCGGCAAACGGATTTCTTCGCGCCGGGCAAGCATCAATTCTATGTCTGGTGTGCCGGCGGCAAGGATTACGTCGCGCTGCAGAGCGGTGCCTCCGCCCAGGACGCGCAGATGCGCCTCTACAATGCGGCCAAGGCCGCGGGCAGATCGACCTGCTGGCCGGTATGGCAAGGCCGGGTTTCGGCCTAAGTCGGATTCGATAGGAATTCTAGGTGACGGCGGCGGAAGGGCCGCCGTTTTCGTTTGCATCACTCGAGCGCAAGCGCCTTCGCTTCCGCCGAAAGCGCGCTCAAGGCAGCACGGTCCTTCGCCAGCGCGGTTCGCGCGTCCTTGAGCGCGGTCTTCGCACGATCGCGTTGGCCGAGCACGGCATAGGCCTTCACCAATCTTTGCCAACCCGCGGGATCGGTGGGATTGGCCTTTAGGCGTGCCGCGAGGCCGGCCACCATCGCCGCGATGTCGGGCGCGTTGCCTGTGGCTGCGCTCAAAACCGCGATGCGGTCGATCAATTCCTGGCGGTAGGGCGCGTTTGCCGGTGCATCGGCGAGCAAGCTTTGCCACAACGCGATCGCTCCCGGCTTGTCGCCGCGCGCCGCATGGGCGAAGCCCAGAAAATAGCGTGCCGCCAGATCTTTCGGATCGGCGGCGAGCGTTGCCTGGAAAGCGGCTTCCGCTTCCGCCGTGACGACGCCGCCATTGGCGCGCACCACGGCTTCGCCATAGCTCGAATAGAGCTCGGCGACGGGCTGACGGTGTTGGCGGGCGAGCGCGATGGCGCGGGCGAAGGCCTTGGCCGAATCCTCCGCATCCCCGGCACTGAGATAGGCCTTGCCCAGGATCGTCCAGCCGCGCACATCGTCCGGCCTCTCGCGCATCTGCCGGGCGAGCAGCGCCACCAGCCCGTTCAGATCCTTGGTGTCGGCGCCGCGCACGGAACGCAATGCAAGCGCGGGCCGTCCCAGCATCACATAGCTGCCGGTGCCGATGGCGAGGACGAACACGCCGAGCGCGCCGGCCAGCAGCGCGCGCCCGCGCATCGGCTCGGCGCGCGCAACCGGCCAGGCGACGAAGCTGATGGCGCAAGCGGCCATCAGGGCGAAGATCAGGAATACGAAAATGCTCATCGTACGCGGTGCTTGCCCTTGGCCAGCGCCACGATCATGCCGCGCAGCGTCTGCACTTCGTGATAGGTGAGCCGCGCGCGATGCAGCATGGCGCGGATGGAGCGGATCATCGGCGGGTGCTTGTCGGGCGGATAGAGAAAGCCGGATTTCAGCAATTCGCTTTCCAGATGCGCGAAAAGCCCGAACATCTCCTAGCGCGTCGGCTTCCTCTGGAGC
>FTGL01002030.1_pt1 | contig 9179 bp, 9 predicted proteins | sample 1640681 | NCBI WGS metagenome assembly FTGL01 (sample SAMEA3914789, study PRJEB12502) | metagenome | biome: forest; material: soil | place: Canada | collected 2011-07-03 | depth 0.3 m
AAATCCTCGAGCGACGGCTTGTCCGCACGCAAAGCCGCTGCGAAGACAAGATCGGCGGCGGCGCAAAAATCGCTTTTGCCATGGACCCGCTTGAGCTCGGCCTTCGACGCCATGTCGGTCTTGAACAGATTGTACGCGTCGTCGCCTTTCTTGTTGCCTTGGACCCGCTTGAACATCCTGAGCAGTGTATCGTCCGACCGGCGCAGCTCCGGCCCATAGCTCATCTGGAAGGCGTTGAAATTCTGGCGGGCGACCACGCCGCAACCCAGCGCCGCGTCCATCAATTCCTGCTGGATCACGGCAGTTTGAATGGCCGTTACTTCCCTTGGTTGGGCGCAGGTGACGCTGCCCCGGCGTGCCGCCCAGCTCGCATCCGTCGCCATCGCCATGATCGCGAGCACGCACACGCCCGTCTTCAACGTTCCTGTCATTTTTCGCTCATTGTTTGGCTGCGGGCGGGACCATAGCATCGGCCGGGCGCCGGGCGCGAATCGTTTGCGCGCCAGCGTTAAGGCCGTTTGCGAGGCAGCATATAATGGGCGCCCTCTCTCATATTCGCGTGCTCGATCTGTCGCGCGTGCTGGCGGCGCCCTGGGCGACGCAGATCATGGGCGATCTGGGCGCGGAGATCATAAAGATCGAAAAGCCCGGCGAGGGCGACGAGACCCGCCATTTCGGGCCGCCTTTCGTCAGCGATGGCGAAGGCCGGCGCGGCGACGCGACCTATTTCCTGAGCGCCAACCGCAACAAGAAATCGGTGACCGTGGATTTCACCAAGCCGGAAGGGGCTGCGCTCGTGAAGCGTCTGGCGCGCCGCGCCCATGTCGTGGTGGAGAACTACAAGACCGGCGCGCTCGCCAAATACGGTCTCGATTACAATACCCTCGTGGCCGAGAACCCGGCGCTGATCTATTGCTCGCTGACCGGCTTCGGCCATGACGGCCCGAAGAAGGACAAGGCCGGCTACGATTATCTCATCCAGGGCATGGGCGGATTGATGAGCGTCACCGGCCAACCCGACAGCGCGCCGGGCGGCGAGCCGATGAAAGTCGGCGTCGCGGTCAGCGATCTGGTCGCCGGGCTCTATACCGCGATCGCGATTCTGGCGGCGCTGATCCATCAGGGCCAGACGGGCGAAGGCCAGGAAATCGACATGGCGCTGTTCGATTGCCAGGCGGCCGCCTTGGCCAATCAGGCGACGAACTACCTTGTCGGTCATCAATTGCCGGAGCGGCTGGGCAACGCCCATCCCAACATCGCGCCCTATCAGGTGTTCGCGACCTTAGACGGCCATCTGATCCTGGCGGTCGCCAATGACCGCCAATTCGCCAGCTTCGCCAAGGCCGCCGGCATTGAGGCGCTGGCTTTCGACCCGCGCTTTGCCACCAACGCAGAGCGCGTCGGCCATCGCCAGATCCTGACCGGTCTCTTGGCGCCGGTCATGGCCCGCCGCAGCAATGCGCAATGGACCTTGACGCTGGAAGCGGCGAACGTGCCCTGCGGCCCGATCAACCGCATCGACCAGGTCTTCGCAGATCCGCAGGCCATCGCCCGCGCTCTGACCGTGACGATGGCGCACCGCACCGCCGGCAATATCGAACTCGTCGCCAGCCCGCTGCGCTTGCGCCGCACGCCGCCCGAATCCCGCAGCGCCCCGCCGCTTTTGGGCGAGCACACCGACGAAATCCTGGCTGGAGCGCTAGGTCTGACGGGCGGCGACATCGCGCGCCTGCGCGAACAGAAGATCGTCTGACCGCAAAGATTGTTTCCTGGCGTGCGACTAGAAGCTTTAACCAATCGTTTAACCTAGGCCTCCACGATGAAGGCTTGGAGTCGCCGATGCGTACGGTTCTTGCCCTCGCCCTCGTGTTCAGCGCCGCAAGCGCGGCCGCTTGGGCGGGCGATATGGACCGCACGGACCGCATCGATGGCCACCGCCATGGCCGGGCTTTCTGGCTCGACAACCAGGCGTGGCCCAGTCCGGCCGCCGCCAAACCCGCCAATCCGCGCTTCACTCTTACCTATACCGACGGCTTGGCCCAGCGCTTCGGCGTCGGCAACGGGCACACCGACTTGTTCAGCAGCACGCTTGACGGCAGCGACGAACCCGGCGTCCCAACGCTGCAGGGCACCGTCGACGGCGGCGGGCCTAAGCTGGTTCTGCGCTGGCATCCTGACGAGTAAGTACCGCACGCATGGATTGCGTGCTTTCCCGGCGCGCCCTCATGCAGTATTCCTGCGCCCCCATGCGATAATCGCTGGCTAGCGAAGGATAGTGTGTCATGGCGTACAAGGTCGCCGTCGTCGGCGCGACCGGCAATGTCGGGCGGGAGATGCTGAGCGTTCTCGCCGAACGCGCATTTCCGGTGTCCGAAGTCGTCGCGCTGGCCTCGCCGCGCTCGATCGGCACGGAGATTTCCTTCGGCGACAAGATCCTCAAGGTCAAGGCGCTCGATTATTTCGATTTCGCCGGCACCGACATCTGCCTGATGAGCGCGGGCGGCAAGATCTCGAAGGAATGGTCGCCCAAGATCGCGGCGGCCGGCGCCATCGTCATCGACAATTCGAGCGCCTGGCGCATGGACCGCGACGTGCCGCTGGTCGTGCCCGAGGTGAATGCCGATGCGCTTTCGAATATCAAGAAAGGCATCGTCGCCAATCCCAATTGCTCGACGGCACAGCTGGTCGTCGCGCTGAAGCCGCTCAACGACGAAGCCAAGATCAAGCGCGTGGTGGTTTCGACTTATCAATCCGTCTCCGGTGCGGGCAAGGAGGGAATGGACGAACTGTTCCGCCAGACGCGTGCGGTGTTCGTGACCGATCCCATCGAGATGGAAAAATTCCAGAAGCAGATCGCCTTCAACGTGATCCCGCAGATCGGCGATTTTCTCGAGGGCGGCCATACCCAGGAAGAATTCAAGATGATGGTCGAGGTCCAGAAAATCCTCGACCCCGACATCCAGCTCACCTGTACCTGCGTGCGCGTGCCGGTGTTCATCGGTCACAGCGAAGCGGTCAATGTCGAGTTCGAGCGCCCGATCACGGCGGAGCGCGCGCGTTCGCTTCTGCGCGAGGCCCCGGGCATTCTCGTCGTCGACAAACGCGAGGACGGCGGCTATGTCTCGCCGATCGAAGCGGCGGGCGAAGACGCCACCTTCGTCAGCCGCATCCGCAAGGACCCGACCGTCGAACACGGACTTTCCATGTGGGTGGTGAGCGACAATCTGCGCAAGGGCGCGGCGCTGAACGCGGTGCAGATCGCCGAATGCCTGATGAACCGCAAACTGCTTCGGAAGGCGGCGTGACGCAAGCCGCGTTCGCCGCGCTGGTCGCCCAGTTCGGCGCGGCGGCGACGGCGGGCGACGGAGCGGCGCTGGCCGCCTGCTTCACGCCGGACGGCACCTATTTCGACTACATCTACGGCGCCCATAAGGGCCGCGCCGCCATTGCCGGCATGCTGGAGAATCTCTTCCATCGCGACGCGTCAGAGTACGATTGGACCTTCTTTGACCCGGTGAGCGACGGGCGCATCGGCTATGCGCGTTCGCTCTCGCGCTTCGTTTCGAAGGTCGAAGCGTTCAAGGGACGCGAGGTCGTCATCGACGGCATCAGCCGCTTCGTGTTGAAGGACGGGTTGATCGGCGAATATCATGAGAGCGTCAATGCCGGCGTCGCCCAAGCGCAATTGGGCGTGGCACCCGAGCGCATGGCGAAGGTGATGAGCCGCTGGGCGACGGCCTTGCGCGCCCGGCCCGACGTCGAGGCGTACGCCGCCGCGGTTCGCGCGCGCCACGCCGGGACGCGTTGACGCACGGCTTTGCGGGCTCCGCTTGCTTGTCGTAAAGAACCTTATGACCGCAATTCGCCCGCGCCGATCCGTTCTTTACATGCCGGGCTCTAACGCGCGCGCGCTGGAAAAGGCACGGCAATTGCCGGCCGATGCGCTGATCCTTGACCTCGAGGATGCGGTTGCGCCCGATGCCAAGGACGTCGCCCGGCAACAGGTCTGTGACGCGGTCAAGGCACGCGGCTTCGGCAAGCGCGAGATCGTCGTACGCATTAATGCGCTGTCGACCGAATGGGGCGAGGCAGATTTGGCTTCTGCCATCGCGGCCGAGCCCAACGCCATCTTGGTCCCGAAGATTTCGACGCCGCATGACCTGCAGCGTATTGAGCACCACTTGGGAGACGCGGCCATCGCGCTATGGGCGATGGTGGAAACACCGCTCGCGATCCTGAACATCGCCGCCATCGCGGGCGCCGGCGGCAGGCTCGCCGGTTTCGTCATGGGCACCAACGATCTGATCAAGGAACTGCGCGGCCAGCACACGCCGGATCGTCTCAATCTTTCCGCTGCCCTTGGGCTTTCGGTCGCGGCGGCGCGGGCTTACGGCTTGGCGATCGTCGACGGCGTTCATAACGACATCCAGGACATGGACGGTTTCTTGGCCGCTTGCCGGCAAGGAAAAGGTTTCGGCTTCGACGGCAAGACGCTGATCCATCCGAGCCAGATCGAATCCTGCAATGCCGCTTTCGCGCCCTCGGCCGAGGACGTGGACACGGCGCGCAAGCTGATCGCCGCCTTCGAACTGCCTGAGAACCGAGACAAAGGCGCCATCAAGCTCGACGGACGCATGGTGGAACGGCTGCACGCTGAGATGGCGAAGCGTACCGTCGCCCTCGCCGACGCAATTGCGATGTTGGAGGTGGCATGAAAACGAGCGCGGGAAATTTCTTCGAGGATTTCAAGCTCGGCCAGAAGATCGTGCACGCGCCGCCGCGCACGCTGAGCGAGGGCGACGCAGCGCTCTATACCGCGCTCTATGGCGCGCGCTTCGCGCTGCAATCCTCCGATCATTATGCCCGCCAGCTCGGCTTTCGCGGCCGGCCGCTCGACGATTTTTTGGTGTTCCATACCGTGTTTGGACAAAGCGTCGGCGACATCTCGCTCAATGCGGTCGCCAATCTTGGTTATGCCGATGGCCATTTTCGCAAGCGCCTTCACGCCGGGACGACATTGCGCGCCCAGTCCAAGGTCATCGGCGTCAAGGAAAATTCCGACGGCAAGACCGGCATCGTCTACGTCCACACCGAAGGCTTCGACGATCAGGATACGGAATCGCTTTCTTTCGTGCGCTGGGTGATGGTGAAAAAGCGCGACGCCGCCTCGCCCGCGCCCGAAGCGCATGTGCCGAACCTCCCGGCCATGGTGGCGCCAACCGCGCTCGTCGTGCCGACGGATCTCGACTTCAGGCAATTCGTCGCCGCGACATCGGGCAGTGCCAATCTGTGGGACGATTACGCGCCGGGCGAAAAGATCGACCACGTCGACGGCATGACGATCGAGGAAGCCGAGCACATGATGGCGACGCGGCTCTATCACAATTCCGCGCGCGTCCACTTTGACCAACATACGCAAGGCCAGGGCCGCTTCGGCCGCAGGCTCGTCTATGGCGGGCATGTGATTTCCATAGCCCGCGCGCTGTCATTCAACGGGCTGCAGAACGCAGCACTGATCGGTGCGATCAATGCCGGACGCCACGTCAATCCGGTGTTCGCCGGCGACACGATTTTCGCCTGGTCGGAGGTGCTCGACAAAGCCGAGATCCATGGGCGGCGCGATTGCGCGGCGCTGCGTCTGCGGCTGGTCGCGACCAAGAATTGTACCTGCTCCGGATTTCCCGACAGGAACGCGGAGGGAAAATATCCTGAGGATGTGGTGCTCGATTTCGACTATTGGGCGTTCATGCCGCGCCGCTGATGACACTCATCCAGAAATACCGCGAAGCCGTCGCTGAGGGCGCGTTGCAGGCCGACGCCGGCCAGGACAACGCCGCGCACAAATTGCAGGCGCTTGGCCGGGCGTTGAAACGCTATCGCGCCTGGCACTGGCTTTTCGCCAAGCCGCCGCGCGGACTGTATATCTGGGGCGATGTTGGGCGCGGCAAATCCATGCTGATGGATTTGTTCTTCGCCGAGGTCGCGCTCAAGGCCAAGCGCCGCGTCCATTTCAACGAATTCATGGTGGAGGTTCACGCCCGCATCCATGCCGAGCGCCAAAGCAGCGGCGCCGATCCGATCGCACCCGTGGCGCGGGCGATTACGGCTGAGGCCTGGCTTCTCTGCTTCGATGAATTCCAGGTCAGCGATGTCGCCGATGCGCTGATCCTGGGCCGCCTGTTCGAACAATTCTTCCGCCGCGGCGTGGCCGTCGTCGCAACATCCAACACGCGCGCCGATCTTCTCTATGAGGGCGGTCTGAACCGTTCGCTGTTCCTGCCCTTCATCGATCTGATCAAACGGAAGCTTGAGAGCGTGGAACTCAGCGGGCCAGTCGATTACCGCCTGCATCGCATGACCGGCCTGAGAGTCTATTTGACGCCGCTGGGCGAAGAGAGCGATGCGGCGATGGATGCGGCCTGGCACCAGCTGACCGATCTCGCGCAAGGCGAACCCATGACGTTGACCGTGCTGGGCCGCACTCTATCCGTGCCGCAAGCCGCCAAGGGCGTGGCACGCTTTTCCTTCGCCGATCTTTGCGCCAGGCCGCTCGCCGCCGCCGATTATCTCGCCGTCGCGCGCTCGTTCCACACGATCCTGATCGACCGCATCCCGCAGATGACAGCGAGCATGCGCGACGAGGCGCGCCGCTTTACCGTGCTGATCGACACGCTTTACGACCAGGGCGTGAAACTTGTCTGTTCGGCAGAGGTGGAACCGGAACGTCTCTACCTCACCGGCGACGGCACGGCCGGCTTTCGCCGCACCGTCTCGCGCCTGATCGAGATGCAGTCGCGCGATTATCTTGAGCGCGGCCACGGCCTGCCCGTGCGCGAGCAGCGCGCTGCGGTTATGTCATAAGGTCAGAGACCGGCGCTTTGCTGGGCCAGCATCGGGCGCGGACGCGGCACCGGCGTGGTATCGCCGCGCTCATAGATCGGCGCCATGAGATAAACGACCGTGCCCTTCACGCGCGCCAGGCCGTTGCTGCCGCTCTGCGGTACGCCGTTCAATACCGCCTCGATCGGTCTCGCCAGATCGATGGAGACGGCTTGCGCCGGTTCGACGCGTGCGGGCTCGGGCGGCGGCGCCGAGGCCAACTCTTCCTGGCGCGCGCTGGCGAAGCGCTGCAGCAGATCGGCATCCTTGCCGCCGAAGGCGACGAAGATGCCCTTGAAGTCCTCTTCGGCGGCGAGCGAACCGCGCTCTTCGCAGATCTTGCGGTTCTTGCGCAGGATACCTTCGGTGACATTGCAGTCCTTGCCGGTCACCCAGCCCAGCGCGTAATCGCTCCAGTCCTTGCCGGCGACGGCCGTCGAAACGACGCTGGCGATGGTGCTGAGCGTGCCCAGAGTCATTCCGGCGATGATCGGTGCGGCGCAGCCGGACAACAGAAGAGCCGCAGCCGCGACGGCCAGGCCTCGTGCAAGCAGTTGCCTGCGCATGACACCCCCTCGACCGCATCGCCCGATATGTTTACTTCGTTGTCGGCTTATGCGGCGCCCTTACCCATCGAAATGCTGCGCCCGACCTGGGGTTGAGTCAAACAGTCCATTCCAATCATAGTAAACATGGCCGTTTTGCTTGGGTGTTTGCGTGCTGGAAAACCTGTTCACCGCTGCCGCGTTCATCCTTGCCGGCATTCTGTTCTATCGCTTTCACCCCGCGATCCTGGCCGCGCTGGCGCGTTTCGATGCCAGGAACCGCGCGCGCATCGAAGCGGAAGAGCGTGACCGCTCCGACAGTCTCGCCCATTTCCGCCACACGCTGCGCCTGGCCGAGGAACAGTTCGAAGCGGTGAGCGAAGTACAAACGACAGACGAACGCACCGGAGTTTCCATCACGCGCTATGTATTCGAAGGCGAGACGTTTGCCACGAGGCGCGAAGCCGAGCGCATGCGCGAAGAAAAAGTGCGCAAGAAGGCGCGCCAGTTCTATGTCGAACTTCCCGCGGCGCTCGCCGCGCGCAAGGAAGATGGAAAGCTCAACTAGGCGGCCTCGCCCCGCATCAGGCGCGGCAGTTTGCCGACATCGCCGCCGGCATGGCGCATGAAGAAGCGCCGTGCCGGCGCGATCGCGTCCACCACGCCCATGCCGAGATCGCGAAGCGCGCGCAGCGGCGCGATGTCGTTGGAGAACAGACGGTTCAGCGCATCGGTGGCGGCGCCAAGGGCGAAAGAATCGAAACGGCGCCAGCGCTCATAGCGCTTCAACAGATCCAGATTTCCGATATCCAGACCAAGACGGGCGCCATCGAGCACGATCTCGGCCAGTGCCGCGGCATCCTTGAGTCCGAGATTGAGCCCCTGGCCCGCTATCGGATGGATGCCGTGCGCTGCATCGCCGGCAAGCGCGAAGCGCGGGCGCACAGTGTCGCGCGCCAGATGAAAGGCGAGCGGATAGGACCAGCGCGGCCCGGCGGCCTTGGTTTTTCCCAGATGGGCGCCGAAGCGGCGCGCGATCTCGGCGTCGAATTCCTTTTGCGGCAGTGCCATCAGACGCGGCGCCAGTTCGGAGCGTTCGGTCCACACCAGCGACGAGCGATTTCCCGTCATCGGCAAAATCGCGAACGGACCCGACGGCAGGAAATGTTCATAAGCAATGCCGTTGTGCGGCCGCTCATGTTCGACGGTGGCGACGATACCGGTTTGCGGATAGGACCAGTGCACGACGCCGATCCCCATCGCTTCGCGCAACGCGGAGTCGCGGCCATCGGCGGCGATCGCCAGACGCGCCTTAAGGCTCTTGCCGTTGCTTAGCGTGGCCGCGACGTCAGATGGGTTCACTGTGAACTCGCTCAAGCTTGCCGGCGCCACGAGCGTGAGACCAGACGTCGCTTCGCAGGCAGCGAACAGGCCGGCACGGATATGACGGTTCTCGACGATATGGCCGAGCGGCTGGCCGACCTCGCGGGAATCGAAATGCAGCGAGAACGCCGAGGCCGCGCGATCGAGCGCCGCATCCGTGACCAATATGTCTTCGATCGGCTGAGCTTGTGCTGCCAGGTGCGGCCAGACGCCGAGGACTCGCAGCATCCGAACCGAGGCATAGGCCAGAGCGCTGACCCGTCCGTCGAAAGCCTCATCGAGACTAGACGCCTTGGCCAGGGGGTCGGCGACCGTGACCTCAAGGCCGCGCTTGGCCAGCGCCAGAGCCAGCGTCAGGCCGACCATTCCGCC
>FTGL01001781.1_pt1 | contig 8950 bp, 8 predicted proteins | sample 1640681 | NCBI WGS metagenome assembly FTGL01 (sample SAMEA3914789, study PRJEB12502) | metagenome | biome: forest; material: soil | place: Canada | collected 2011-07-03 | depth 0.3 m
ATCGACGGCGTGCTGCAGCCCGTCGAATCTCCGCCGCAGCGGCTTTCCTCGGCGGTGATCTCGCGCATCAAGATCATGGCCAAGCTCAACATCGCCGAGCGCAGACTGGCCCAGGACGGGCGCATCAGCTTGGCGGTGCGCGGCAAGGACATCGATTTCCGCGTCTCGACGACCCCGACCATCCATGGCGAGAGCGTGGTCTTGCGCATCCTAGACCGCGACCACCTCGACCTGAATTTCAAATCCCTGGGTTTCGACGAAGCGACCACCAAGGTGTTTCGCGGATTGCTGGCGCAGCCGCACGGCATTCTTCTGGTCACCGGTCCGACCGGCAGTGGCAAGACCACGACGCTTTATGCCGCGTTGCTCGAACTCAACACGCCGCAGAAGAAGATCCTGACGATCGAGGATCCGGTCGAATATCAGCTGCCCGGGATCAACCAGGTACAGGTCAAGCCGCAGATCGGGCTGACTTTCGCCGGAGCATTGCGTTCCTTCCTGCGCCAGGATCCCGACATCATGATGATCGGCGAAATTCGCGATCTCGAAACCGCGCAGATCGCTGTCCAAGCGGCGCTGACCGGACACCTTATTCTTTCCACCCTGCACACCAACGACGCGGCCAGCGCCTTGACCCGGCTGCTCGATATGGGCGTGGAAGATTATCTCCTGACCTCGACGATCAACGGGCTGGCGGCACAGCGTCTGGTGCGGGCGTTATGCCCCAAATGCCGCGAGCGCTTCGAACCGATCCCGGAACTGGTGGAGCGGCTGGGGCTTGCCGCGCTCGCCGGCAAAGAGCCGATCTCTCTTTATCGCGCCATCGGCTGCGACGATTGCAACCACACCGGCTATCGCGGCCGCAGCTCGATCGTCGAGGTGATGCCGATGACCGATCCGCTGCGTCAGGCGGTGCTGCGCAGCGCCGATGCCAGCGCCATCCAGCGCATCGCGCTCGAACAAGGCATGCAGACCATGCAGTCGCACGGGTTGATGAAGGCGCTGGCGGGCATCACGACCATCGACGAAGTGATGCGCGTCACGCGAGCCGTCTAGGGATGGCGAGCTTCCGCTACCGCGCCATGACGGCGACCGGCACGATCGTCGCCGGCGTGCTCGACGCGCCGTCGCAGGCGGCCGTCATCGAGCAGTTGCGCGGCCAGGGCCATTACCCGATCTCGACCGCGCCGGAAGGCGAGGCCGGCTTTCTGCGCAATCTCTCGCAACGATTCGCTTCGGGCCGGCGGCCCAATTTGCGTGCGCTCAGCCTGGCAACCGAGGAACTGGCGACGCTGTTGCAAGCGGGTCTCGAGCTCGATCGCGCGCTCGGCATCCTCACCAATCTTTCCGAAATCGGAAAATTGCGCGAGCCCTTCGCCGCGGTGCGCGCGCGCGTCAGAGGCGGCGACAATCTGGCCGACGCGCTCGCCGCCGCGCAGATTTTTCCGAAGTTCTACGTCAGCATGGTGCGCGCGGGCGAAATGGGCGGCACGCTGGCGCTTACGCTGCGCAATCTCGGCAGCTATCTCGCGCGCACGCTGACGATCCGCGAAACGGTGGTTTCGGCGCTGATCTATCCCGCCATTCTGCTCGCATCCTCGGGCCTGTCGATCATCGTCATTCTGGTGTTCGTGCTGCCCGAGTTCGAGCCGCTGTTCGCCAATGCCGGAAAATCCCTGCCGATGGCGACACGCGTCGTGATGGGCATCGGAGATTTCGTTCGCGGCTTTTGGTGGGCGATGGCGATTGTCGTGGCCGGGCTCGCCGTCTGGTACCGCCGGGCGATGCGCGATCCGGGCACGCGTAAGAAGCGCGATGCGCTTCTCCTCAGGCTTCCCGGTCTGGGCAAGTTGTTGCGCGCCATGGAGATCGAGCGCTTCAGCCGCACGCTCGGCACCTTGCTCGAAAACGGCGTGGCGCTTCCCTCGGCGCTGGCGATCGCCAAGGATGTGTTGTGGAACAGCGTGCTCGGCGATGCTGTGCGGTTGACGGCGGCGAGCCTGCGCGAAGGCGAAAGCCTGGCCCGGCTGCTGGCGCAATCGAAGGTTTTTCCCCCGGTGACGCTCGATCTGGTGCAGATTGGCGAGGAAACCGGCAAGCTAGGCGAAATGCTGCTGCGCCAGGCCGATCTCGACGAGCAGCGCATTCGTCATCTGGTCGACCGGTTGCTGGCGCTTCTGGTGCCGGCGCTGACGCTGCTTTTGGGCGTCATCGTCGCCGGGCTTATCGCCTCGATGCTGGTGGCGATCCTGAGCGTGAACGATCTGGCCATTCAATAGGGTGGAACGCATATGAGATCATGGCGAAACCGGACGGGCCTGCGCAATCAGGACGGCTACACGCTGATGGAGCTTCTGGTCGTGCTCGCGATCCTCGCCTTGCTGGCGGCGATCGCGACGCCGATCGTGCTGCGCTATCTCGACAGCGCGCGCGTTTCCACAGCCAAGACGGAGGTTTCGAACCTGTCGGCCAGTCTCGACCTGTTCAAATTCGATGTCGGCCGCTACCCCACCACGCAGGAAGGCCTGGTCGGGCTGATCAAGGCTCCTCCCGGCGCCGACAACTGGAACGGACCTTATCTCAAGAGACAGACCGACGTGATCGATCCGTGGAAGCATCCCTTCAACTATCGCTCCCCCGGAGAGCATGGCGATTTCGATCTCTACAGCTACGGGCCAGAGGGCAAGGAAAGCGGCGCGGGAGCCAAGCCCCCCATCGCGAACTGGTGAAGACATGCGATTGCCTTCCGTCCGCCGTCTTCTTTTCGAACGCGTTGGCCGGAACGATGAAGGCTTCACGCTGCTCGAAGTTCTGGTCGCATTGACCATTCTTGGAATCTCGCTGTCGGTGCTGCTGACGATTTTTTCGCAAGGGCTGGAGCGGGCGCGCGACAATCGTGAATCCATGGCGGCGCGCGTGCTCGCTCAATCCCTGCTGGCGCGGACGAACGCCGCCGCCGATTCCCAACCCGGACAAATGAACGGTCAAGGCCCGGAAGGATTGAGCTGGCATGTGCTGGTCACGCCATACGGATCGCGCGGCGATCCGGCGGACGCGCCGTTCAAGGCGGCCACCATCAGCGCGACGGTTACGTGGCAGGAGCACGGGCACGGACGCTCCCTCACGCTCGACACATTGCGGCTGCTTCCGGCGGACACCGCGCACTGATGCCGAACTTTCGTTCCCTACCGAGCGATGGCGAGCGGGGCTTCACCCTACTGGAGTTGCTCGTGGCCATGACGCTGCTCGGCTTGTTGAGCGTCGTGCTGTTCGGAGGATTGCAATTCGGCACCCAGGTCTGGCGCAAATCCGAGGACGCCACCGAGTTGGCGAGCAAAGTGCGTTCGGCGCAATCGCTGCTCAGCGAAACAATCTCGCGCGCCTATCCCTATTACGTGACCAGCGACCCGACGAACCCGCATGTCGATTTCGAAGGTTATGGCGACCGGCTCACATTCCTGGCACCTACACCTGCGCCGGCGGGGGCGCTGGCGCGCGTCTCCATTCGCGCCCAGACAAGCGATGACGGCATAATGCTGCGGGTCGTGAGCGAGCCCGAACTCGCCATCGACCAAACCGGGCAGACCGACCGCGTGATCCTGAAGGGCCTGAAAGACGTCGTCTTTGCCTATTTCGGCGCGGCCGACGCGAAGAGCGCGCCCAGCTGGCAGCGCGAATGGCACGATCGCTTGGCCTTGCCTGCGCTCGTTCGCATCCACGCGGAATTCGCCAACCGCCATGCCATGCCATGGCCGGACCTCTATATTGTGCCGCGCATATCGGCCGACATGGCCTGCAATTACGACCCGATCACGAAATTCTGTCAGGGGCGCTGATGTCCGACGTTTCCGAACAGTACGAGAGCCTGCAGGAAGCGGCGCGCAGCGTGCTTGAGAATTGGCGCGACGAAATCAGCACTCTCGTGCAAACCTGGATGGAAGATTTCCTGCCCGATCGCGCACGCCAGATCGTGGTCGAGTTCACCGATACTGACATCGTCGTCCACCGCACCATGCGCGACGGTGCGCTCGAGTTCGGACGGATCGCGCAAAGCGACGAACGGGTGACGCAATCGCTGTCGGCGCTTCTCGCTCACAACCAGGATCCGCACGACGACATGGCGAATGTCGTGCTCTGCCTGCCGGCACACGCTGTGCTGCGGCCGGTGACGCGGCTTCCGAGCGCACCGCTGCACACGTTGCGCAAGGCATTGGCGTTCGAGCTCGAGCGACTGACGCCGGTCGATCCCGAGCAGGTCTATTTCGACTTCGCCGTGGAGGCGCGCGATCCCAAGACCAACCAGGTCGATCTCGGTTTGCGCATCCTCAAGCGCGAGACGGTCGACAGCGCCGTGGCCGCCTGCCGTGCGGCCGGGCTCGCCATCGGCGCCATCGTCTTCGACGATGACGAGCGCAAAGCCGATTGGCGGCATTTTCCCGTCGACCGCTACGCCTTGTTGCGCCTCGTTTGGCGGCGCTGGAGCATTCCCTTGCTCGCGGGACTGGCGCTGTTTCTCACCCTGTGCGTGCTATTCGCGGCCTATAGCCGAAGCGATGCCGCGGCCTCGGCGCTCGACGACGAAATCGCGACGGAAAGCACGCGCGCGGCCGTCGTCGAACGCCTGGAACACAAGATTTCCGAAGGCGAAGCGCAACTGAATTTCCTGACACGGCAGAAGCAGCAGCCGATGCTGGTCGCCGTGCTCGCCGATCTAACCGCGATCCTGCCGGACGGAACCTCGCTCAGCGAATTCGAAGCCAATGGGAGCAAGATCCGCATCCAGGGCAATTCCAACGCGCCATCCGATCTGATCGGCCTGATCGACCGATCGCACCATTTCGCCAATGCCCAGTTCGGTGCACCACTGGTGCAGTACGGACAACAGAACAGCGAACGTTTCGACTTGGCCTTCGACGTCGGGCGAACAAGCCATGATTAGCGTCCCCTCCTATATGAAAGGACGGCGCGCGGCCATCGCCGCGGTCGCGGTGGCTGGCGCCCTGTTCTTGCTGCTCGTCGTGGCACCGCTTGCGTTCGTTCTTTTCGCGCAGAGCGACGCGGAAAGCGAGGCGCTGAACCAGCTTGCTCATTACCGCGCGGAAATCGCGGCGCGTCCGGCGCTTGAAGCCGAACTGGCGAATCTGCGCGAAAAACTGTCGACGGTGCCGGGCGCCATCGCCGGCGACAGCGCCGCGCTGGCGCAAGCGCAGCTGCAAAGCGACGTCAAATCGCTGGTGGAGAACAACGCCGGCGCCGTGCGCAGCGCGCAGATCCTTCCGGTCTCGGACGCCAGCGGCTTCGACGTCATCGCAATCCAATACGAGATCACCTTGCCGATCACGCATCTGCGCGACCTTCTTTATGCCACCGAAGCGCATTCGCCGTATCTATTCATCGACAACGTCGACATCGCCATGCAGCAGGACTGGAGGCCGGCGGAAGCGCAAACGCCGGAGCCCGTGCTTTTGGTGCGCTGGACGGTGCGCGCCTATCATTGGAACGGAGCGAAATCATGATCCGCCTCGCGCCGGCCGAAATCGCGTTGTCGGGATTTTGCGGATTGCTCGCGATCATCCTGATCTATGAGATCGGCGCGCCGCTTACGGATTTTCAGGTCCCGTCCGCCAACTTCGAACACAAACCCAGAAACGGCGCCGCCATGCAGCCCTTTGTTCCACCACCCATGGCGCTGTTCGACGTCATCAACGAGCGTCCGGTCTTCAGTCCTTTGCGCAAGCCGATCGCCGCGGGCGGGTCGGGTGTCGCGGGCGTGGGTGGCCCCGCGCTCGACCCGATCGATATTTCCCTGGTCGGCATTATTCTCGATCCTCAGCATCAACTGGCATTGCTGAAGACTACTGCCGCACCGGCCGCAGTCAGCCTGGGTGTGGGCGGGATGATCGAGGGCTGGACCATTTCGCAGATACGCTCGGACCGGGTCGTTATCCATTCCGGTTCCTCCGATCGGGAGATCCTGCTCAACATCAAGACGCCGCCGGCCGGGGCGGCGCCAGACAATGGCCAATAATGCGACAGCACTCGAACCAACCGCAGGCAACGTGCTAGAAACGCACGAAGGGTAGAATGGCCAGAAAACACAAGAATAGGCGGGTGGGGGCGTGCGCGTTGCTGGCGTGCGTCTTGGCGTTGGCGGCTCCGGCCTGCCTCGCGCAGGGCGATGCCAACGCGGCAGCCCCGGCAAGCGGGGCACCCGCCGCATTGACGCAGCCTGCGGCGCCCGCGGCCGATTCAGGTCAGGCGCCGCCCGATGCGCAACCCTCGACGGAGACTATTCACGGCAGCGGAAATTTCGTCGCGCCCAGCCGTGCCGCCCGCAGCGAACAGACCGGCGCCGACGAGCAAGGCGACATCACGCTCAATTTCGTCAACGCCGACGTCAAGGACGTCGTCAAGGCGATCCTCGGCGACTACCTCAAGCTCAACTACGAAACCGGCGCCAATGTCACCGGCACGATCACGATTCAAACCAGCCAGCCGCTGACGCGCGCACAGGTCCTTCCCGCGCTGGATCAAGTGCTGCGCCTCAACAACATGGCGCTGGTGCTGACGAACGGAATCTACAAGGTCGTGCCGCTGGCCGACGCGCATCGCGAAAGCGGTGCGGTCAGCGCCGGACCGTCTAGTCGCGGCGGACTCGGCTATGGCATCGAAGTGGCGCCGGTGCGTTATGTCAGCGCGACCGAGATGCAGAAGCTGCTCGAGCCACTGGCCCCGACCCAGGGCATCATCCACGTCGACTCCGCGCGAAACCTGTTGATCATCGAGGGCACTGCGGAAGAGCGCCGCACGCTGCTCGCCGACATCGCGCTGTTCGACGTCGACTGGATGAAGGGCATGTCGTTCCTGCTCTATACGCCGGTCAACACCGACGCGCAGGAGCTCATCAAGGAGCTCAACCAGATCTTTACCGCCGGCAACAGCCCGATCGCGGGCATGGTCCGGCTGGTGGCGATCGACCGCCTCAACATGGTACTCGCGGTCTCGCCGCAGCAGCGTTATCTCGACCAGCTGAATGATTGGATCGCGCGGCTCGACCGGCCCGGCCAGGGAACCGACAAACGGATTTTCGTCTATCACGTCCAGAACGGCCGCGCCTCCGACATCGCCAAGACGCTGGTCAGCGTCCTGTTCGGCGGACAGGGTAGCGGCTCCCAGCGGTCGGAAGCCGGGCCCGAGACGATGCAATCCCAGCCAGCCGACAACTCGAACAACAATGACAGTTCGGCAAATGCCGCCGGGCCCGCGACGTCCGCGAGAAGTCAGGCGGGTTATGCGGGAACCATCATGGGCAGCACCATCGGCGGAATGGGCGCGGTCAACATCACCGCCGACGAAACCAACAATGCGCTGGTGATCCTGGCCACGCCCAAGGAATACAATTCCATTCGCGCGGCTCTCGCACAGCTGGACATGCCGCCGCTACAGGTTTTTCTCGAAGCGGCGATCGCCGAAGTGACGCTGACCAACGCGTTGAAATACGGCGTGCAGTATTTCTACCAGCCCGACAGCACCAACAAATTTACGCTTTCGGATACCGCGTCGGGCGCGATCACGGCGGCGTTCCCCGGCTTCTCCTATATGTTCTCGAACGGCAGCAACATAAAGGTCATCCTCGACGCGCTATCGACGGTGACGCACATCGAGGTTGTGTCCTCGCCGGACCTGCTCGTTCTTAACAATCAGACCGCGACGCTGCAGGTGGGAGATCAGGTTCCCATCGCCACCGCACAGGCGGTAAGCGTCAGTTCCTCCGACGCGCCGCTCGTCAACAGCATTGCCTATCAGAACACCGGCGTCATTTTGAAGGTCACGCCGCGCGTCAATCGCGGCGGCGTCGTGATGATGGATGTGTCCCAGGAAGTCAGCAACGTCACTAATACGACGTCATCGTCGATCGATTCGCCGACCATCCAGCAGCGCAAGATCAACAGCACGGTTGCCGTACAGGATGGCGAGACGATCGCGCTCGGCGGGCTGATCATGGACAGCCGCACCAAATCGAAAACCGGCATACCCTATTTGCAGGAAGTGCCGTTGCTTGGAGCGCTGTTTCGCGACACCAACAATAACCATACGCGAACGGAGTTGATCGTGCTTATCACGCCGCATGTCGTCGACAATGTGCAAAAGGCGCGGGCGATCACCGAGGAACTTCGCCACAAGCTTCCCGCGGTCGAGTCCATGCTGGCAGGACGGGCGAAATGAAGCGCCAAAGCCCTTGAAGCGGCGCCGCGAGAACGGCTGGGCGCTGGTCACCGTGCTTTGGGTGCTGTCGATGCTGGCGATGATCGCTGCCGCGACGCAGGCCCTTACCCTCACCTCCTCCCGCGTCGAGCGACGCGCCTTCGTGCAGTCGCGCATGGATTCCCTGCTCGACGCCGGCATCGTTCGCGGCGTCCTGGGCTTGAGCGAGACCGTGAGGGAAAACCGCTGGCGCGTCGACGGTGCGCCGCGAAAGATCGTGTTCGACGGCGTGAGCTTGCAAATATCGATACAGGACGAGCTCGGCCGCTACGATCTGAACAACGTCGACGTCGACGCATTGCACTCTCTGTTCGTTTCGGCGGGACTGTCCAACGCCGACGCTGACAAGATGTCCGATCGCGTATTGGACTGGCGCTCCAGCGGCGATCTGCATCACCTGCATGGCGCGACGATCGAAGACTACGCTGCCGCCGGTTACCACTACCGCCCGCGCCGCGGTCCGTTTCAGAGCGTCGACGAATTGCAATTGGTCATGGGAATGAACGCGGATTTGTTCGCGAAGATCCGCCCGGCATTGACGGTCTATAGCAAAAGTACTGCCATCGACCCCAGCCTCGGCACGCGCGAGGCTCTCAGCGCGCTGTTCGACAACGACAAGGCCAAGGTCGACGCGGCGATGCGCGCGCGGCAGGAGCCCGAGGCGGCGAATCCGGATTCGCAGCAC
>FTGL01001731.1_pt1 | contig 8503 bp, 7 predicted proteins | sample 1640681 | NCBI WGS metagenome assembly FTGL01 (sample SAMEA3914789, study PRJEB12502) | metagenome | biome: forest; material: soil | place: Canada | collected 2011-07-03 | depth 0.3 m
ATATTGTAGGGCGGATAGCCGTCGCCCGCGGACTTCGCGGTGCGCTCCAGCAGCCGGTCGAGATGTTCGAAGCCCAAGAGGAACGGGCTATTGAAATAGGCATTGCGGTTCATTGCCAAAGCCCTCCTTGAGCGGCCTTGCCGGTTCCCGTAAGGGCCACCGTTCGTCTCGGAGCAGCCCCGAAATGGGCGCCGCCTCCTGGATAGAATGTGGGGGTCGCAGGCAATCCAATCAAGGGGTTGTCCCGCATCGGGGCAAAGCCGCCCAAATGGCGGTTTTGCCGCCTTCGCCGCATTGCCGGTTACCGGCAAGCAAGGCAAAAGGACGGCCCAGAAAGGCCCTTGCATGCCCGCCTCCCGCGTCCCGCCACTGGTGATCCTCGATGACGCGACGCCCGGGCGCGAGCGGCTGACGTGCTTTACGACCCCTGTGGAAATCATCGAAACCCGGGTGCCAGGGGAGGTGCCGGAGGCACTGGCGGCCATCGAACAGGCGCGCGCCAGAGGTCTGCATGTGGCGGGCTATTTCAGCTACGAGCTGGGCTATCTGCTCGAGCCGCGCCTGGCCCCTTTGTTGCCGCGCGAGCGCGCCGTGCCGCTTCTCTGGTTCGGTGTCTTCGAACGAGCCGAAAAAGGCACGCTCGCATCCTCCGGCCGCGCTTACGCCGGCCCTTTGGAGCACGAATGGGACGAAGCGGCCTACCGCGAACGCTTCGACGCGGTGCGCGAGTTCATCGCCGCGGGCGACATCTATCAGGCCAATCTGAGTTTCCGTTCGCGTTTTGCTTTCTCCGGCGATCCGCTAGCGCTTTACCGGCGCCTGCGCGAGCGTTCGGCCGCGGCGCAAGGTGCTTTCGTTGCCGACGGCGAGCGCCACATCCTCAGCCTGTCGCCGGAACTGTTCTTCGATCTGACGGCGGATGGGCGGCTGACGGCGCGGCCGATGAAGGGCACCGCGGCGCGCGGCGCGGATCCGGCGAGCGATGAAGAGGCGCGCAAACGTCTTGCCGCCAGCAGCAAGGACCGCGCCGAGAATCTGATGATCGTCGATCTGTTGCGCAACGATCTCGGACGCGTTGCGGAAATCGGAAGTGTGGGCGTCGATGAGCTGTACAAGGTCGAGACCTATCCCACGCTGCACACCATGGTCTCGACCGTGACGGCGAAGCTGATGCCGGGCGCGGACGCGGCGACCATCGTGCGTGCGCTGTTTCCCTGCGGCTCGATCACCGGCGCGCCCAAGATCCACGCCATGGAAATCATCCGCGCGTTGGAACAAGGTCCGCGCGGCGTCTATTGCGGCGCCATCGGCCATTTCGCGCCTGACGGCTCGGCGCGCTTCAATGTCGCGATCCGTACACTGACGATAGAGGGAGGCCGCGGCGAACTCGGGATCGGCGGCGCGGTGGTGCAGGATTCCAGAAGCGGCGCCGAATATGCCGAATGCCTGTTGAAGGCCCGCTATTACGAAAGCGCACGCCGGCCGATCGAACTGATCGAAACACTCGGCTTCGATCCGAGGAAAGGCTTGGTACGCTGTGAGCGGCACCTCGATCGCATGGCGCGGTCGGCCGCGGAATTCGGCATCGCCTTCGATCGCGACGCGGCGTTGGACACGTTGGACATGGCGACCCGCGATTCGACAAGCGCGTGGCGCGTGCGGCTGACGCTTGACGAAAGCGGCGCGTTTGGTGCCAGCCGCGCGCCTCATCCCGGACGCGCAGCGGCGTGGACCTATACGGTCTCGCCACTGCGTATCGACAGCGGCGATTTTTTGCTGCGTCACAAAACCAATTGGCGCGAATTCTATGACAATGAACATGCCCGGCTTGCGCATGAGACCGGCTGCGACGAGGTGATTTTTCTCAACGAACGCGGCGAGGTCGCCGAAGCCAGCCGTTGCAATGTCTTCGCGCGCATCAAGGATCGTCTCGTGACGCCGCCGCTGGAGGCGGGCGTCTTGCCCGGCTGTTTGCGCGCGGAACTGTTGGAAACGGGCCAATGTTTCGAGGCGCGGTTGTCGCCCGAGGATCTTCTGCGCGCCGACGAAGTCTTTCTCGGCAATTCCCTGCGCGGCTTGATCCGCGCCGTGCCCGCGGCATCGGCGCGCGCAACCGCCTAAATGGGCCGCGCCGCCAGAACGCAGAGCAGCGCCAGCGATTGCGGCAGCACCCAGCCGCGTGCTTCCGCCAGCCGGCCGTCCGCGACATCGGCGGCGATGACGCTGGCCAAGGCGCGTTTCAAAAGTTGTCCCCGGAGCGCCGCCGCCTGTTCCTTCAGCTTGGTCGGCGATGGCGGTGACTCTGCCAGGATCGCCGCACCGATGACTGCCGCACGCTCCGGCTCGTCCAGCCGGTTCACGAGATCGGCATATTCGCCGGCGGCGTGATGCCTGAGCAGTTTGGAGCCTTCGAAGCCGAGGCCCACAAGCGCGGCGACGCCCGCCAACGCGGAGCCGATCAACGCGGCGCGGCGGGAGATTGTCGCGCTCATCCGTGCAGTCCCTTCAGATGATCGGCCAGGCGCAAGGTCAGCGCCACCATATTCAATGTCGGATTGGAAGAGCCATAGGTCGGAAATACCGAACTCCCCGCGACGAAAAAATTTGCAATGCCGTGGACCCGCGCATTGGCATCGACCACGCCCTTGCGCGGATCGGCGTTCATGCGCGTCGTTCCGAGATGATGATTGCCCCAATCCATCACGCTCAGCCACTCCTCGCGCGACTTCAGGTTCAGGCGCACCATGCCGGTGCGCGCGGCGAGAAGCTGGCGCCCCAACTCCTTCATCGTCTGACGGTAATGCGTGAAATCGGCATCGGAAATGCGCATATTCAGCTTCAGGCGCGGCATGCCGAGCTTGTCGCGTTCCGGGTCGAGCGTCAGGCGGCGATCGGGATCCGGCGCCAATTCCATTCCGCAGCCAAGCGAAAACGCCTTGGCGCTGGCGGCATCGACGCCCAACGCCTCGGCGGTCGCCGTCACCGCCGCTTGGCCCAGCTCGTCAAGCGCGATCTCGTTCTCCACCGTGCTCAGCGAACCGAGAACGGCGTGCGTGCGCTGGAAGCGCTCGTTCGGCGAGAAGGCGGCGCGCAGAATTGCCCCGCCCGACTCGGTCGCTTCCGCATAAAACGACGCGAGCGGTCCCTCGAAGACGACGAGCGTGGCGACGTCGCGCGGAATCGGATGATCGGCGAAGAAACGCCCGACGAGGTCGTTCGAATTTCCCACGCCATTTGCCATGACGTCGTTGGAGGCGAGCATCAGCCTTGTGCTCTCCATCGCGCCGGCCGCGAGCACGGTATATTTCGGCCTGACCGTGAAGCGGTTGCCCGAGAGCGTGGCGACGTCGAGATGATCCAGACGCTGGGCGTCGGGCGCGAGCCGCAAGCCGGTGACATTGGCATGAGTGCACACGCTCAGCCGCGGCGCGCGTTTCAACGCATTGGCATAGCGCGTACCGAAATGCGTCGGCAGATCGCCGTCGCGCGTTTTGCTGAACTGGAACCAGCTCGTATAGACGCCGCCTTCGCCGAGGCCGAGCACCGGTCCGACGCCGCGCAGCCGCGTATCGCCTTGGTCGTATACCCAGGGACCGGCCTCGACGAGCGCCTGGGCGCGCGGGAAATAGCGTTCGATCTCGCGGCGCGGGAATGGCCAGCCGGAATGCGCGAGCCAGTCGCGCTCCTCGAAATCGATGGCATCGAGCGGCCGGCACCAGCCGCCCCAATGATTGGTGCTGCCGCCGAGAAAGCGCAGCCGGGAACCTTCCAGCTTCAGATAGGAAACGCCGTTGGCGCTGCCGGCGTAGAGTTCTTGGGTTTGCGCGTCGAAATTCATGCCGCCGCTTTCCAGCAGCAGCACCTTGATAGGCGCCTGGGCCAGCGCCAGCGCCAGCGAAATGCCCGCCGGTCCGCCGCCGATGATCGCCAGATCCGGTTCGAGAATGGTGCCCGCAGCAACGGTGCGGGCGTCGACGAACGCGCTCAAAACTTGCCTTTCAATATGCCCCCGGCAACAGGCAAGGCTTAAGTTAGCGCGGGCCCGGCGTCAAAGTCTTGTCGAAGGTGTGTCGGACTCCTCATAGCCGCTTCTTGGCGAACGCACGGCCGGACCCAGTTTTCAGATACTGCTCGAACGCGATGGCCCGTTTCTTGTCCGAAAAGGCTACATAGGTTTTCAAACGCCATGGACGGACCTTGGACGTGTGAGGGACTTCCCCCAGATTATGCTTGGTCAGTCGAACTCTCAGATTGTCGGTCGAACCCGCGTAATGACGATCAGCATCGCCGACGCTCTCGAGAATATAGACGTACTTCATCGTCGCTCCTCGCAGTCCGCTTCGAGGCATGAGATCAGGATTGTTCAGTCCGCCTTCGCGGTTTTGCCGCTTCGGCGCGACAGCCTCCGCCCACTTCGCGAAGCGAGCATGACATTTTCTATCAGGACAAATCACGGGCTTGCCGAGCCGTAGCTCGCGAAGCGGGCGAAGGCTGGTGGAGCCAAGCGGGATCGAACCGCTGACCTCCTGCATGCCATGCAGGCGCTCTCCCAGCTGAGCTATGGCCCCGTTCCAAAATCTCGCCCTTGACTGGTTTCGGGCGAGGGCAGGAAACGAACGCTAGCGCTCGTCTTCCTTGATATCGGCGTCGACGATGGTGCTGACGTCGTCCTCGTCTTCCTCGACTTCGGCCAGAAGGCCGTCATCGGCTTCTTCCTCTTCGTCTTCCTCGATGACGATGTCGGCGATTTCACCCTCTTCGTCGGGCTCGACGACGGACATGCCGGCGTCTTCCGGCTCGGGCTCTTCCTCGACCGTCTCATCGTCGTCGCCGGTGGCGACCACGACCGCGGGCTCGTCGGCGATGGGTTCGACGATGGTCTCGGCCTCGGCCTCTTCCTCCGCCTCCTCCTCGACTTCCTCTTCGTCCTCTGCTTCGGCGGGGACGGGCGCGGCCACAGCCGGCTCGGGCTGACGCGGACGGCGCTGCTTATAAAGAGACTCCGGTTCGAAGCTGAAGCCGCATTTCGGGCATTCGATCGGCCGCTTTTGTAGGTCGTAGAAGCGCGCGGCGCAGCTGGGGCACGCCCGCTTCGTTCCTAGATCCGCCTTGACCAAGGTCATGCTTCCCGCGTGAAGTCGGTTTCCGAAAGTGGGGTCGTTTGCCACGGTTGTAAGGGCCTGTCAAAGAGCCCATGGCCGGACTTGACCCGGCCAGTCAGATAGAGACCCGACGCTTGCGATTCAAGGCTGTTCTTATGCCGGCCCACATCAAACCTCGATCTCTGACGGCGCGCCGCAAGGGACCTTTGCGCGGAACCGCGAGTGTGCCGGGCGACAAGTCGATCTCGCACCGTGCGTTGATCCTGGGCGCCCTCTGCGTCGGCGAAACGCGCATCGGCGGCCTTCTGGAGGCCGAAGATATCCTTAATACGGCAGAAGCCATGCGCTGCTTCGGTGCCGATGTCGCCCGCGGGCCCGATGCAACCTGGATCGTGCGCGGCACGGGCGTGGGCGGTTGGGCCGAACCCAAAGAAACGTTGGACTTCGGCAATTCCGGCACAGGTTCGCGGCTGGTGATGGGAGCAATGGCGACGACGCCGATTACCGCCGAGCTCACGGGAGACGAGTCCCTGCGCCGCCGTCCGATGAAGCGCGTGCTCGAGCCCTTGACAAAATTCGGCGCCGAATACTCCGCGCGCGAGGGCGGGCTGATGCCTCTGTCCCTCAAGGGTGCAAGGCGTCCAATTTGCGTCGACCACGAAGTCGCCGTCGCCTCGGCCCAGGTGAAGTCGGCCATGCTCCTGGCGGCGCTCAACGCGCCCGGCCGCTCGCGCATCGTCCAGCGCGCGCTGACCCGCGATCACACCGAGAAGATGCTGCAGGCCTTCGGTGCCGAAATTTCGGTCGAGGCTCTCGCCGATGGCGGCGAGGCAATTTATGTGACCGGCGAAGTGGACCTGAAACCTTGCGCCATCGAAGTGCCGCGCGATCCGTCTTCCGCTGCGTTCCCGCTTGTGGCCGCGCTGATCGTTCCCGGTTCGGAGATTTCCATTCCTGGCGTGCTTCTCAACACGCGCCGCATTGGGCTAATCGACACGCTGCGCGAAATGGGTGCGGATATCCGCATCGACAATGCGCGCGAGAGCGGCGGAGAAAAGATCGGCGACCTCGTCGCGCGCTTCTCGTCGCTGAAGGGTGTCGATGTGTCTGCGTCGCGCGCGCCATCGATGATCGACGAATATCCCATCCTGGCCGTCGCTGCCGCCTACGCCGAAGGGCGCACGACGATGCGCGGTCTCGAGGAATTGCGCGTCAAGGAAAGCGATCGTCTCGCCGCCATCGTCGCCGGTCTTCGCGCCAACGGCGTCAACGTCGAGGAAACCGCTGACGGCATGATCGTCGAAGGGCGCGGGCCGGACGTCGAAGGCGGCGGCCACGTCGCCACCCACATGGATCACCGCATCGCCATGGCGTTTCTGGTGATGGGGCTGGCCTCGCGCAAACCCGTCACGGTCGACGACGTCTCGATGATCGCGACTTCGTTCCCGGAATTCGAGAAACTGATGCGCGATCTCGGCGCGGATTTTTCCGCGGTGAAGACATGACCATCGTCATCGCCGTCGATGGCACCGCCGCGTCGGGCAAGGGCACCCTGGCGCAGAGGCTGGCGAAGCATTTCGGCTTCGCCCATCTGGATTCCGGCTCGCTCTATCGCTTGACCGCGCTCGGTGTGCACGAGGCGCATGGCGATCCCGCCAATGAGGCCGATGCGGTCAAGGCCGCGCGCGCCCTTGATCTCACCCGCGCGGGCGATCCCGCCATCCGCACCGACGCCATCGGCCGCTGGTCCTCGGTGGTCTCGGCGTTTCCCGCGGTGCGCGCCGCCTTGCTGCGCTTCCAGCGAGATTTTGCCCAAAACCCGATCGGTGGCAGTTTGGGCGCGGTGATCGATGGGCGCGACATCGGCACCGTCGTCTGCCCCGACGCCATCGCCAAACTGTTCGTCGACGCGAGGCCCGAGATCCGCGCCCATCGACGCTGGCTGGAATTGCGCAAGCTTGGCATCGCGCGCGACGAGGCGGAGCTCTTGGCGGAACTGAACGCCCGCGACCTGGCCGACCGCACCCGTCCGATCTCGCCCGCCAAGCCCGCGCCCGACGCCGCCTTGCTTGATACCTCTGATTTGGCTATAGACGCCGCGTTCGCGGCAGCTTTGACCCTGGTGCAAGCCAAGGTCGATGACGCGCTCAAGGCCCGCCCCAGGGGTTAGGAGAACCCGGCGGCGCCATTCGAGCTGGCTTCGAACTTCGCAAATTCCCCCACGCGCCCGCGCGGCCCCACTTCCATATGCGAAGTGTCCGTTCGGGAAGTCCGCCGGTTAGAACCCGGCCGGCATCACCGTCCGTTCGAAAAGGATTTCATGACCCGCGCTGCCGCCAACACGACCAAGGAATATTCCCGCGAGAACGCTCTTTCCATGCCCAATCGCGACGACTTCGCCGCCATGCTGGAAGAGAGCTTCGTCGGCCAGTCGCCGGCTGAAGGCTCCGTCATCAAGGGCACCGTCGTCGCCATCGAGAACGATTTCGCCGTGGTCGATGTCGGTCTGAAGACCGAAGGCCGCGTCAGCCTCAAGGAATTCTCGATGCCGGGCCTGCCGGTCACCGTCCAGGTCGGCGACCAGGTCGAAGTCTATCTCGAGCGCGTCGAGAATGCGCTCGGCGAAGCGGTGCTGTCGCGCGACAAGGCGCGGCGCGAGGAGAGCTGGATCAAGCTCGAACGCGCCTTCAACGAACAGACCCGCGTCCAGGGCATGATTTTCGGCCGGGTCAAGGGCGGCTTCACCGTCGATCTCGACGGCGCCGTCGCCTTCCTTCCCGGTTCGCAGGTCGATGTGCGCCCGATGCGCGACGTCGGTCCCTTGATGAACCAGCCGCAGCTTTTCCAGATCCTGAAAATGGATCGCCGCCGCGGCAACATCGTCGTCTCCCGTAGAGCCGTGCTCGAAGAGCGCCGCGCCGAGGAGCGCACTTCGCTCGTTGCCTCGCTCGTCGAGAAGCAGGTGGTCGAAGGCGTGGTCAAGAACATCACCGATTACGGCGCCTTCGTCGATCTGGGCGGCGTCGACGGCCTCTTGCATGTCACCGACATCGCCTGGCGCCGCGTCAGCCATCCGACGGAAGTCCTGAGCGTCGGCCAGAACGTTACCGTGCAGATCGTCAAGATCAATCACGAGACCCAGCGCATCTCACTCGGCATGAAGCAGTTGCAGACCGATCCCTGGGAAGGCGTGGCGGTTAAATATCCGCCCGGCGCGCGCTTCAAGGGCAAGGTCACCAACGTCACCGATTACGGCGCCTTCGTGGAGCTGGAGCCGGGCGTCGAAGGCCTCATCCACGTCTCCGAGATGAGCTGGACCAAGAAGAATGTGCATCCCGGCAAGATCGTCTCGACGAGCCAGCAGGTTGAGGTGCAGGTGCTCGAGGTCGATCCCAACAAGC
>FTGL01002021.1_pt1 | contig 8379 bp, 8 predicted proteins | sample 1640681 | NCBI WGS metagenome assembly FTGL01 (sample SAMEA3914789, study PRJEB12502) | metagenome | biome: forest; material: soil | place: Canada | collected 2011-07-03 | depth 0.3 m
GTCGCGCCCAGCATGGCTTCCTCGGGATTTGCCAGCCGCGCCAGGATCGCGCGGCAGCGCTCCGCCTGGGCGCGCAGCAGGCGCAGATCCTCGGCCTCGGGTGAATCTGCCGGCATGGAACGTTCGAGTTCGCGCGCGACCACGGCGATCGTGCCGAGCGGCGTGCCGAGTTCATGCGCGGCGGCCGTTGCCAGCGCGCCCAAAGCCGCCAAACGATGCTCGCGTGCCAGCGCCAGCTGGGTCGCGGCCAGGCCCGCCTGCATACGTGCTGCTTCGCTGGCAATACGCCAGGCATAGATCGAGGTGAAACCGATGCCGATCACCAGCGAGGCCCAGATACCCGCCTGATAAAGCTGCGGCAGATCGAGATGCTCGCCCGCCGGCCATGGCAGCGGGCGATGAGCAACAGAGATCAGCGACACGGAGACGAAAGCGAGCCCCGCCAGGATCAGCGTATTGCCAAGATTGAGCGTTGCCGCGGCGATGACGACGGGGGCGAGAAACATCAGCGCGAAGGGATTGGCGATGCCGCCGGTCAGATACAATAGTGCGGCCAGCTGCAGCACGTCATAGGCAAGATAAATCGTGGCCTCGCGATTGGTGAGGCGATGGCTTGCCGGATAGCGCAGCGCCAGCGCGATGTTCAACGTCGCGCTGACCGCGATCGCCGCTGCGCACTGGGCGAGCGGCAAAGGATAGCCGAAGCCGAAATAGACGATGAACAGCGCCGCCGACTGACCGCCGATGGCGAGCCAGCGCAAATTCGAAAGCGTGCGTAGCCTTACCCTGCCCGGCGCCGCAGTGACGGTGAGCAGCCGCGGGCGTAGCGGCAGGCCTGCATCGGTCTCAGTCATGGTCCGTGTCCGTTCGCCGCCTTGCGTTAAGCCCAAGTAATACTATCAATCAATTCGTCCTTTCACGAAGCGACCCTGCTGCCTTTAAAAGACGTGCGAATGATCCGAACGCCCGCAGCCCTGCTTCCCTATCTGCTCGCCGTCGCCGCGGTTGTCGCGGGCGTTCTGTGGCATGCGGGCGATCACGTCGCGGGCATCGGCCGCAACATCGAAAGCGGCAGCGCCAGCGTCGGCAGCCCGTTCAGCCTTATCGATCAGTCGGGGTCTGTGCGCACGGACAAGGATTTCCGCGGCCGCTTTATGCTGGTCTATTTTGGCTACAGCTATTGTCCCGACGTGTGCCCGACGACGCTCGCGGTCATGGCAAACGCGCTGGACAAGCTCGGCACCAAGCGTGCCCGCATCGCGCCTATCTTCATCAGCGTCGACCCCGAACGCGACAGGCCAAAGGTTCTCAAGGATTATCTGAATTCCTTCGCCCCGGATTTCGTCGGTCTCACGGGCAGCGCGAAGGCCGTGAGCGAAGCGGCGCGCGCCTATCGCGTCTATTTCAAGAAGCACAATCTGCCGAACGGCGGCTATGCGGTGGACCATTCCAGCATCATCTATCTGATGGGGCCGGACGGGCATTTCGTGACCTATTACGAGGAAACGATCGGACCGGATGCGCTCGCCGCCGATCTCAGCAAGCGGCTTTGAGGCTCAGTGCGCGGACGAAGTGAGAAACGCGCGCACATCGCCGGCTGATTGCTTCGCCACTTCCTCCATCGGGATATGACCGGTCGCGGGATAGACGATCAGCTTCGATCCCGGCACCGCCTTCGCCCAATCACGGCCAGTCGCGACAGGAATGAGATGATCTTGCTCGCCCCAGAGGATCAGGGTGGGCGCTTTGATCCGAGCGGTGTGGTCGGCGACGTAGCTGTCCTTCGGCTCAGAGAACCGTTTGAGCGTCGCGGAGCGCGTTCCTTGCATGCGCGCGAAATCCCAATAGGAATCGATCATTGACTCGGTGATGATGGATTTGTGCATGATCGCGTCGTTCAGTCCCTCGCTGACGATCGAGCGCGGCGTGATGTACAGCAAGATCTGATTGACCACGGGAATGCGCGCCAGGCGGAATGCCAAGGGCGTGCGTTCGCCCGCTTTGAACGGCAGTCCAGCCGCGTCGACCAGGATGAGTTGGGTCACGCGTTCGGGATGTTCTTCGGCATAGCGCGCCGCCACACCGCCGCCCATGGAATTTCCGGCGAGTGCGAATGCCTTCAATTCGATCTTGTCGGCGAATTCGGCGACGAACTTGGCCATACCTTCTTGCGAATAATCGCCGTTCGGCACCGCGCCGGTGATCCCGTGGCCGGGCAGATCGACCGACACGACATGAAAACGGTCCGACAGATTCTTCGACCACGGCTCCCAGGTGAACAGCGAAGCATTGGAGCCATGCAGCAAGAGAAGCGTTGGCGTATTCTTGTCTCCGCGCTCGCGATAATGCGCGCGCGCGCCATCGCCGAGCACCACGAATTGCGATGGCGGCGCGGCGTATTTCGCCTCCAGCGTGGCGCGTGGAATATCCGGCTGGCTGAAGAAATAGAATGCCGCGATCAGCATCGCTGCAACAGCCAAGAGCCCAATCAGGAATCTTTTCACGACACACCTTCCTCGCGCGACGGCGCGTTGGACTCGAAGTCGAGCCCGCCAGGGCCGGGATCGTCCGGCGGCCGCGGCAGCACCACAAAGCCTCGTTCTCCGCCGATGCGTTTGGCGGGCGGCGCTGCCGTCTCGCGCGCAAAGCCTTCGCCTTCGGTGGCAATCGGTTGCTCTTCCCACGCCGGCAGTTTTTCGAGCGCTTCGGTGCTTGGTCCCGACCAAGAAAGCGTATCGAACCCACCACAGGCGCCACACACCGGCGCCCATTCGAGCGCCGAGGCGCCGCAATTGCTGCAGCGCCATTCCGCATCGCGCGGCGCCCGTGCCGCCCGCGACAGCCAAGCATGCGCAGCCGTGGCATCGCCGCGTTCGCCTTCCTCGATTTCCGCCATCAAGGCGCAGACGCGCGCGCTCGAAAATCCGTGCGCCAGGGGTGCGAGCAAGCGCCGCGCCTCCGCCCATTCCTTCAGATTGAGCGCTTCCTCCGCTTCGAGCATGCGGCTTTCGAAATGCTCGCGGTTGAGATGGGCCAGTCCCGTCAGGCGCTGGGCGCGCGCGATGCGATCCTCGCCTGGCTTCAGCGCGCCATAGACGAAGGCTAGGTCAGGATGAGGCGTCTGGGTCCAGGCAGCTTCGATTACGTCCTGGGCACGCCAGAGTTTTCCGGATGCAGCAAGCTTGCGCGCGGCGAGCACTGCGGCGGGCACCAGAGCAGGCGAGAGTTTCAGCGCGTCGAGCGCGAGCGTGAGGCCTTGCTCGCCATCGCCGCTGCGATCGGCTTCCAGGGCTTCTGCAGCCAGCAGCACGGCGCGGCGGCGGCGCGCCAGATCGGGATCGATCAGCTTCGCGCGCGCGAGGTCATCCAGCACCTGCTTGGCATCCTGCCAGGCGCCGCGCGCCGATTTGAGATCGAACAGCGCGTTCGCCGCCCATAATGCACGCGGCTTCAAGACATGCGCGCGCGACGCGAGCGAAAGCGCTTCCTCTTTGTCGTCCGAGCGCATCGCCAGCATGAAAAGACCGCGCAGACCGAGGAATTCCGTTTCCGAATGTTCCAGCATGGCGCGATAGGCGGCGCGCTGGCCCTCGCCGTCGCCCTCGAGCTGCGCCGCTTGCGCGGTGAGCAGCAATGCCAGCGGATGCGCGCCCAATATTCCGCGTGCCCTTTCCGTCTGGCGGCGCGCCTCGAACGGATCGCCCGCCGCCACCGCGACCAGACCGCGCGATAGCGCGTCATTGCCGCGGCGCGAACGCCGCTCGCTGAACCAGGCGCCGATCGCACCAGGGCCGGAAAGAATCAGGGCGGCAATGCGGGTCGAAAACCCGACCAGCGCCGCGAACAGAATGACGAGACCGATCGCTACCGATGCACTCGTGCGCGCTTCGTAATTGCCGATGGTGAAAAGGAGTTCGCCGTGCTGGTCGGCGATCCAGGCGATGCCGGCGGCGACGAGGCCGGCACAGATCAGAATGGTGAGCAGCCTGATCATGGCGTGTGGCCGGCCGCGGGCCCGGCGTTCTGCGCGAGATCGTGAACCAGACGATCGCCGAGAGCGCGCATGTCGCGGTCGACGGCCAAGCGCGCCTCAGCCTGCGCCAGCCAGGGCGCAGCCGCGCGCGCGGCCGGTCCCGAAAGCGCGTGCATTTCGACAATGGCGGCGGCGAGATCGTGCGCCTTCAGCAGTGCTCCTGCGCGTGCCAGGCGGCTTTGCGTATCGCGTCCCTTGGTTTCGCCGACGCGGCGGATCACGACCAGATTGGCGATGTTCGCCCACACCCGGCCGAGCCATCCTCCCGCATGCGCCGCACGCTCGGCAGCGATGGCCTCGCTCGCGGTTTGCGAAAAGCGATCGGCAAGTACCGCCTCGCTCGGCGCGCCGGACGCGGCATAGCGCGCAAGGTCCCGCACTTCGCCGCTATCGGGCATCAAGGCGCGCAGGCTTGAGAATTCGCGCGCGAAAGGCGTTCCGGCATCGCTGGCGCGCACCAGATTGGCAAGAGCCAGCGCGGTGGCCGCGCGTTGCAGGGCAACAGATGTGTCCTCGCGTTCCAGAGTACCGACTCGCGTGTCGAAATCCTTGCGCAAGGCGGCGAGGCTGCCTTCGGCCGCGCCCAAACGCAGATCGAGCTGGGCGTTGGGGGCCTGTTCGAGCCGGTCGACCCGCGCGCTCAACAACCCGACGTTGGCCGCCGATACGGGTGATTTTTCCAGCAAGGCGATACGCGCTTCCGCGGCATCGAGGCGGCGCGCCAGAGCGGCCGAATCGGCACTCGCGATCGCTGCAGGCGTTGGGCCGATTTGTACCGGCACGCTCGCCATGAAGCGCAAGCCATACAGGACCGCGATGCCGCCGATGGCAATGCCGCAAAGAAGCAGAAACGCGATATTGGCGAACTGCCCGCGCGCGGGCGGCGCGACCTTTTCGAGCGAAGAATCAGAACCGGTCATGCCCTCACTTATACAGCAAGAGGCTCAATCGAGGCAGGCAAGCAGGGCGGCCTGGTTGGGCTTTGCCGCGATGCGGACCTCGCGGAATTCGAGCGGAGCCAGCGCCTCGGCTGTCGACCGGCTGATGCACACGCCGATGAGAGAAGCGACCAGCAAGCCCGCGCCCTGCACGCGCTCCCTGAAGATTTGCGCGCTGCGCGGCGAAAAGAATAGCGCCGCATCCAGCAGACCCGAGCGCAGCGCGTTAACCGCATCCGAAGACAGCAATTGGGCGGCGACATCGTACAACACGGCCTCTCGAACTTCGAAGCCGGTTAAGAGAGACGCAAGCCTGCTGTCGCCGTCGGCGCCCTTCACATGGAGCATGGCGCCCGCGCCGGGCACGGCCCAATCCGCAGCCGCACGCGCCAAAGCGGTCGCGTCGCCATCGGCGCTTTTCACCTCCGCAAATCCGGCGGCGCGGGCAGCTTCCTCCGTCTGCGGCCCCACTGCGAAAAGCGGCAGATCGCGCCGTGCACTGCGCCGCGCCAGCGCGCGCACGCCGTTCGCGCTGGTCGCGAGAATTGCCTGGACGCCGTAGAGCGCAAGTTCGGGCCCGTCGTGAAAGCGCACGCTGAGCAGCGGCGCGATCAACGTCTCGTGGCCGCGCTCGTTTAAAAGCACGGCGATCGCCTGCGCATCTTCCATCGGGCGCGTGACCAGAACACGCATTACAGATCGAGCCAACGCGCGGCGCGCGGACGCAATGCCTCGCCAGCTTCCCGTCCGGCGCGCGCGGCTTCTTCTTTTGCGTCGCTTGTCAGTGTCAGCGTCACTTGCATATCTGCGGCAAAGCTTCCGTCGAGCGCGATGACTTCGCCGCGAAATTCGAGACGGCCGCGGTCGACGGCCGCAAGCCCGCCGATCGGCGAGCGGCAGGAACCGTCGAGCGCTGCTTGAAAAGCGCGCTCGCAAGCGAGCGCGATCGATGTCGCCGCATCATCGAGACCCGCGACCGCAGCATTCGCCCGCGTATCGCCGTCGCGGATTTCGATGCCAATGGCGCCTTGCGCCAGTGCCGGCAGCCAATATTCCGTTTCCAGAATGGACGTAGCGCGGTGGGCGAGGCCGAGCCGCTTTAATCCGGCGAGCGCGAGAATAATCGCATCCATCTCGCCTGCATCGAGCTTTGCCAGACGCGTGTCGACATTGCCGCGCAACAGCACGATATCGAGATCGGGCCGCGCACGCGCGACCTGTGCGTGGCGGCGCACTGAACTGGTGCCGATGCGCGCGCCGTTGGGGAGTTCGGCGAGCGTGCCTGACTTGTGCGAGATGAAAACGTCGCGCGGATCTTCGCGCGGCAGCAGCGCTGCAACGGTGAGTCCCGGCGGCAATTGGGTCGGCACGTCCTTCATGGAATGCACGGCCAGATCGACGGTACCGGCAAGCAGTGCCTCTTCGATTTCCTTGGTGAAAAGCCCTTTGCCGCCGGCATCCGCCAAACTGCGGTCTAGAATGCGGTCGCCACTGGTCGTCAGCGCGACGATTTCGGTCGCACGCCCGGCGCGCTCCTGCAGCAGTCGCGCCACCAGATCGGCCTGTACGCGGGCGAGTTTGGAGCCGCGGGTACCAATGCGAAGAGGAGACGAGTTTTGCGCCATGGGGCCATTCGGGTTAGACGCTCCTTTCTAACATGAGGTGCGTGTGACGTGCGCGGATTGACGGTTCTAGGCATCGAGACGAGTTGCGACGAAACCGCCGCGTCGGTGGTCAGCGGACATGCGCCCGGGCCAGGCAAGATCCTGTCAAACATTGTCTTCAGCCAGCTCGACGCGCATCGGCCGTATGGCGGGGTGGTGCCAGAGATCGCGGCCCGCGCCCATGTCGAGCGCCTGGATGCCATCATCGAAGAAGCCCTGACCCAGGCGAATTTGCGCCTTGCCGATATCGACGCCGTGGCGGCAACGGCGGGGCCTGGACTGATCGGCGGCGTCATGGTCGGTCTGACGACGGCGAAGGCGCTGGCGCTTGCTTGCGGCAAACCGCTGATCGCGGTCAATCATCTGGAGGCGCATGCGCTGTCGGCGCGGTTGACGGACGGTGTCGCGTTCCCCTTTCTTCTGCTCTTGATTTCGGGCGGCCATTGCCAGTTGCTAGGTGGGGAGGGCGTTGGCCAATTCCATCTCTACGGCACGACCATCGACGACGCGGTCGGCGAGGCCTTCGACAAGACCGCCAAGCTGCTCGGATTGGGCTATCCCGGCGGTCCCAATCTGGAAGCGGCAGCACGTGGCGGCAACGCAAAGCGCTACAAATTGCCCCGGCCGATGCGTGGGCGCCACGGCGCCGACTTTTCCTTCTCTGGCCTCAAGACGGCGGTCCGCCAATTCACACAGACGGGCGACATTGATGTCGCCGATCTGGCGGCCTCGTTCCAGACTGCGGTGATCGACATTCTGATCGACCGCGCTCTGGCCGCGATGGCGATGTTCAAAACGCAATTCCCCGCGGTCGAAATGCCTGCTTTTGTCGTGGCCGGCGGTGTCGCTTCCAATGGCGCGATCCGCGATGCACTCACCAAGCTCAGCGCGCGGGCGGGCTTCGAGACAAAAATACCCCCGCCCGACCTGTGCACGGACAATGCCGCGATGGTGGCCTGGGCGGGGGTGGAACGTGGCCAGCTGGGCTTGTTCGACGGGCTGGGTGCGGCGCCGAGGGCCCGCTGGCCGTTGGACGCGCGCGCCGGGGGGAGCGGCGCATCCAACAAAACGTGAGCGGTTTAGGCGAACGAGAACGGCGCCACGACCACCACAAAGCCGGCAACCGCCAGCATCGCCGTGGTAAGAATGCTCATCACATAGCCGCTGAAGCGCGAGCCCTGCTCCGGCACCGCTTGGGAAATGATCGTCATGACTGCCTCTCCTTGTTTGCCTGGGCCGAAGAGCAAAAACTCGCCGTCCCCTTCGAAATTCGCCGGCGCGTCAACGCCGCACGAGGGTGATATAGGAGAGGGGCCGGCCAATTGCAATGAATAAATTATTCATCGTTCATTGTTCAATGTTTGAGATTTTCATGTAACTAATTGTTTTGTATTAATTATTTTGAAATGACCAAATAGGTGTGCATTTGCAACATGGAAGGAATGCGAAAACAGTGAGGATCGCCACCTGGAACATCAACTCGGTCCGGCTGCGGATTGATCTCGTCGCCCGCTTCCTCAAGGAGCACCAGCCCGACGTGCTGGCGCTTCAGGAAACCAAGGTGATGAACGAGCTTTTCCCGGCCGAGGCGTTCACGAAGCTCGGCTATGTGCATCAGGCCATTCACGGTCAAAAGGGCTATCACGGTGTGGCGGTGCTTTCGCGCCTGCCCTTCAAGAAAACCGTCGCCCAGGAATTCTGCAAGAATTCGGATTGCCGCCATATGGGCGTGACTTTCGAGAAC
>FTGL01002023.1_pt1 | contig 8034 bp, 4 predicted proteins | sample 1640681 | NCBI WGS metagenome assembly FTGL01 (sample SAMEA3914789, study PRJEB12502) | metagenome | biome: forest; material: soil | place: Canada | collected 2011-07-03 | depth 0.3 m
CCATGAGCGTTCCGGCAAAGCCGCTGACGCTGATGCTGGTGTGCGGCGAACCGTCGGGCGATCAGTTGGGCGCGCAATTGATGATCGGGCTCAAGGCGGTCGCGGGCGACAGCGTCAAGATCACCGGCGTCGGCGGCCAAGCCATGGCAGCGCAGGGGCTCAAGAGCCTCTATCCCCTCGATGCCACGGCGGTGATGGGGTTGCGCGAAGTCGTGCCGCGGATTCCCAAGATTTTGGCGCGCGTACGCGAGGCAGCCGATTTCGCGCTCGCCACCCGCCCCGATGCCGTCGTGCTGATCGACAGTCCGGATTTCACCCATCGCATTGCCCAGCGACTGAAGCGGATCGATCCCAGAATCCGCACGATCAATTACGTCGCGCCGCAAGTGTGGGCCTCGCGCGCCTATCGTGCCCGCAAGATGGCGCGCTATTTCGATCTGGTCTTGGCGCTTCTGCCGTTCGAGGCACCGTTCTTCGAGCAGCACGGGCTGCGCTCGATCTTCGTCGGCCATCCAGCCGTCGAGCGCGCGGCGCGCATGACGGGCGGCGCGGAATTTCGCGCTCGCCATGCGATCGCGCTCGAAGCGCCGCTATTGGCCGTTCTGCCGGGAAGCCGCAGCAGCGAGATTCGCTTCATACTGCCGGTGTTTCGCGAAGCGGTGGCCAAGATCGCTGCGCGCGTGTCGGGCCTGATCACAGTGTTGCCCACGGTGCCGCACGTCGCCGAACGGGTGAGAGCGGCAACGGTGGATTGGCCAGCCAAGCTACACATTGTCGAGAGCGAGGCGGAGAAGTTCGCAACCTTCGATGCCGCCGATGCGGCGCTCGCCGCCTCAGGCACCGTCACCACCGAGCTTGCATTGGCCCGCACGCCGATGGTCGTGGGCTACAGGGTCGGCTGGCTCACCTATGCGCTGGTGACGCCCTTGATGAATGTGCGCTTTATAACCTTGATCAATCTGTTGCTGGAGCGCGCGGCGGTGCCGGAATTCCTGCAGTCGCGCTGCACGCCGCAGGCGCTTGCCGATGCGGTCGTGCCCTTGTTGACGGATGCGAAGACAGCGGCACAGCAGATTGCGGACCTCGACAAGGCCATGGATTTGCTGGGGCGGCACGGCGAAGCGCCCAGCCTGCGCGCCGCGCGCGCCATCGTCGATTTCGTGCGCGGCTGATCAGCGCTTGGCCAACGCCACGTAATCGCGCTGTTTCGCGCCGGTGTAGACCTGGCGCGGCCGGCCGATCTTTTGGTGCGGGTCCTCGATCATCTCTTTCCACTGCGAGATCCAGCCGACCGTGCGGGCGAGCGCGAACAGGGCCGTGAACATGCTGGTCGGGAAGCCGAGTGCCTTCAGCGTGATGCCGGAATAGAAATCGATATTGGGATAGAGCTTTTTCTCGATGAAATATTCGTCCTGCAGCGCAATCTTCTCGAGCTCCAGGGCCACTTTCAGCAAAGGATCGTCGTGGTGTCCGACCTCGTCGAGCACCGCATGGGTCTGGATCTGCATCGCCTTGGCGCGCGGATCGTAATTCTTGTAGACGCGATGGCCGAAGCCGGACAGACGGAAATCGTCGTTGGGGTCCTTGGCGCGCTTGATGAATTCGGGGATGCGGTCGACCGTTCCGATCTCTTCGAGCATTTTGAGCGCGGCTTCGTTGGCGCCGCCATGCGCCGGTCCCCACAGGCAGGCGATACCAGCCGCGATGCAGGCGAACGGATTGGCGCCCGACGAACCGGCAAGACGCACCGTGGACGTCGACGCATTCTGCTCATGATCGGCGTGCAGGATGAAGATCGTGTCGAGCGCCTTGGCGAGAACCGGATTTCCCTTGTACTCCTCCGCCGGCACGGCAAATGCCATGCGCAGGAAATTTTCCGTGTAGCCAAGATGATTGAGTGGATATACGAAGGGCTGACCAATCGTATATTTGAAAGCCATGGCGGCGATCGTCGGCATCTTCGCGATCAGGCGATGGCTGGCGATTTCGCGCTGGCGCGGATCGTTGATATCGGTGGAGTCGTGATAAAACGCCGACAGCGCACCGACCACGCCGCACATCACCGCCATCGGATGGGCATCGCGGCGGAAGCCGCTGAAGAAGGCCGCGAGTTGCTCATGCACCATGGTGTGCATGGTGATCGAACGGCTGAAGATTTCCATCTGTTGCTTGTTCGGCAGTTCGCCGTGCAGCAGCAGATAGCAGACCTCTATGAAGCTCGAATGGGCGGCAAGCTGGTCGATCGGATAGCCGCGATAGAGCAGGATGCCCTTGTCGCCGTCGATGAAGGTGATGTCGCTTTCGCAACTCGCCGTCGAGGTGAAGCCGGGATCGTAAGTGAACAGATCCGCGTCGCCGTAAAGCTTGCGGATATCGATGACGTTGGGGCCCTCGGAACCGGCAAAGGCAGGCATTTCGTAGGACTTGTTTTCGTAGATCAGCGTTGCCTTGCCCGCCGGAACCAATTTGCTCTCTTTCATGCGTCGTCTCCTTGCCCCGCGGCGGCGCGTTTTTTGGTGCCTAACTCATCTTGCACTGCAACAATTATAGGCTGAATCAAGCAATTCCGTCACTATCCCCGTGCAAGCTCGGAATTTGCCCGCTTTTCCGTCAATCGGCGTAAGCCCTTAATCGGACAAGAGATTCCTCGCGACCGAGAATCGCCATCATCTGAAAAAGCGGTGGAGATGCCGCCTTTCCGGTCACCGCGGCGCGCAACGGCTGTGCGATCAGGCCGAGTTTCGCTCCTTCCGCATCTGCGAAGGCACGCGCTGCGGCTTCGAGCGCCGTGCCGCTCCAATCGGTGGCTTCGAGACTGGGAAGCGTGCGCGCGAGCAACGCGCGAGATTCGGGAGTCAGCAACTTCGCGGCCGCTTCATCAAGCGTGCGCGGGCCGTCCGTGAACAGGAATTCCGCCGCCTGCACGAGTTCGACAAGCGTCCTCGCGCGCTCCTTGAGTGCGGGCATCGCCGCGATCAAGCGTTTCTCGGCTTGCGCGCTCAGCACGCGCGGCGGTGTTTCGTTTGCTAGGACTGATGAGATTTCAGCAGCAAGCGCCGCGTCGTCCATCGCGCGCATGTAATGCGCGTTGAGATTGTCGAGCTTCTTGAAGTCGAGCCGCGCCGGACTGCGGCCGATATTCTTCAGATCGAACCATTCGATCGCCTGAGCCGTGGAGATGGTCTCCTCGTCGCCATGACTCCAGCCGAGGCGGAGCAGATAGTTGCGCATCGTCTCGGGCAAATAACCCATGTCGCGATAGGCCTCCACCGCCAGCGCGCCGTGGCGTTTGGAAAGCTTGGCGCCGTCCGGCCCGTGAATCAGCGGCAGATGGCCATATATCGGCTCGGGCCAGCCGAGCGCCTGTATGATCTGCAGCTGGCGCGCCGCATTGTTCAGATGATCGTCACCGCGAATGACGTGAGTGACGCCCATGTCGAAATCGTCGACGACGACCGCCAGCATATAGGTCGGCGTGCCGTCGCTTCTGAGCAGCACCATGTCGTCGAGCTGATCGTTGGCAAAGCGCACGTCGCCCTGCACGACGTCATGCACGATGGTCTCGCCGGTTTGCGGTACTTTGAGGCGTACGACGTGAGGCGCGCCTGCGGGCGCTTCGGCCGGATCGCGGTCGCGCCAGCGGCCGTCATAGCGCTGGGGCTTTCCTTCCGCCTTCTGGCGGGCGCGCATTTCCTCGAGTTCCGCCGCCGTCGCGAAACAGCGATAGGCTTTGTCCATGGCCAGCAATTGTTCGGCGATCTCGCGATGGCGGCCGGCGCGGGCGAACTGATAGATCGTCTGGCCGTCCCAATTAAGACCCAGCCATTCCAAGCCGTTGAGGATCGCCGCCACCGCTTCGGGCGTCGAGCGTTCGCGGTCCGTATCCTCGATGCGCAGCAGAAACGTGCCGCCGGTGTGGCGCGCATAAAGCCAATTGAAGAGAGCCGTCCGCGCGCCGCCGATGTGCAGCATGCCCGTGGGGGAGGGCGCAAAGCGCAAGACGGGTTTCTTGTTTTCGGTCATGATGGCGGTGGTTCGGCCGGCGTTTCGCGGCTTTGTGTCTGGCGAGGCTTCTATCAGGCCGGTGGGTGTGGGGGTAGGTCCGTTACCGCTGTTTCGGCGTTTCCTTCCGGCCGCAGACATTATTGATGTCACGGCGTGGCCGGCCGCGTTCGCGCGCGCCTGCCGCGAACAGGCTTTGGCCGAGCGCGGGCGCTGGCCCTTGTGGCTGCCGGTCGCGTTCGGCGCCGGCATCGGACTCTATTTCGCACTTTCCTTCGAGCCGCCGTTGATCGTGGCACTGGTATCGGGCGGTGTCTGCCTCGTTGCCGCTCTTGCCGCCGCCTACTTACGCCATCCGTTTCTGCGGTTCGGGCTGGCAATGCTGGCGGCGGTCGCATTCGGATTTGGCCTGGCGAAAGCGCACACTGAATCTGTCGCGGCACCGGTTCTCGGCCATCGCATCGGTCCCGCCGGTTTCGATGGGCGCATCGAATCCGTTCAGGCGCATGGCAAAGGTGTCCGAATCGTATTGGGCGATGTGCGATCGCGGCGCTTCAAATCCGAACAGCCGCCAAAGCGTGTGCGGATTTCCGTTCGCTCGGCGACGGCCGTTCTGGTCCCGGGGCAGTGGGTGCATGTAACGGCCGTGCTGATGCCGCCTCCGGGGCCGGCCGCGCCGGGAGGCTATGATTTCGGCCGCGCGGCCTATTACGCGGGAATCGGGGCGGTCGGTTATGCCTATGGCAAGGCCAAGCCGATCGCGGATATGCGGCCGCCGAACTTCGAGGAACGCATTGCGACGTCGATCCAATTGCTGCGCTGGCGCATCACGGCCCGGATTCATGCGGTCCTGCCGAACAGCACGGGCGGCATCGCGGCCGCACTGATCACCGGCGACCGCGGCGCAATCTCGGACGACGACGAGTCGGCGCTGCGCGACGCGGGCCTCGCGCATGTTCTGGCCATCGCCGGATTGCACATGGCGCTGGTGGGCTTGGGTCTGTTTTGGGCGGTGCGCGCATTGCTGGCCGCTATCCCCGCCATCGCGCTGACGCAGCCGATCAAGAAATGGGCGGCGCTGGCAGCGCTCGGCGGTGCGGCGTTCTATCTCGTCGTCAGCGGAGCGGCGACACCCGCGACGCGCGCCTTCATCATGCTGGCGACGATGCTGACGGCGATCCTGATCGACCGGCCGGCACTATCGATGCGATCCATCGCGCTGGCCGCGACGATCGTTTTGCTGCTTCGGCCGGAAAGCCTGCTCGAGCCAGGCTTTCAGATGTCCTTCGCCGCCGTCGTCGGTCTGATCGCGGTGGCGGAATGGGAACTGGCGCGCCGCGCGCGCGCCGTCGACAACACGGGCCGTCCGGCCTTCGCGGAGGTGCGCCGATACATGCGCGGTATCGCGACCACCAGTTTCGTGGGAAGCCTCGCAACCGCGCCCTATGCCGTCTACCACTTCGACCGCGCCACCCATTACGCCGTCATCGGCAATCTGCTCGCGATGCCGATCATGGGGTTCATCGCTATGCCGGCCGCGGCAGTTTCCGTCATGGCCATGCCGTTCGGGCTGGAGGAATGGCCGTTGCGGGTGCTGGGCTTCGGCATCGAGACGATGTTGGCGGTCGGGCGCTGGGTTTCCAATCTGCCCGGCGCTATCTCCATCGTGCCGGCGTGGCCTGTCGGCGCGATCTTGCTGCTTTCGTTTGGTGGATTGTGGATGGCGCTGTGGCGGCGGCACTGGCGCTGGTTGGGCTTTGTTCCAGCCGTGGCGGGTATTTTTTTGGCAATTCTTACGCGCCCGCCCGATCTGCTGGTGGCGCGCGATGCTACGACTGTTGCCGTGCGCGGCGCCGATGGGACGCTGCGGCTGGTGCGGCCCGCGCGCGACGACTATTCCGCCGACCAGTGGTTAAAGCGCGACGGCGACGAGCGCGACGCCGATGCGGCGGTAGCAACTCGCAAAGACGGCGTGCGCTGCGACGCCTATGGCTGCATCACAAACGGCCGGGACGGTACGCAGATTGCGATCACGGCGCGCGCCGAAGCGCTGGCGGAGGATTGCACCCGCGCGGCGATCGTGGTGAGCGCCGTGCCGACGCGGCGAAAATGCATCGGTCCGCGCCTGGTGATCGACAAGTTCGATATTTCCCGTGCCGGCGGTTATGCCGTCTGGCTCGGACCGGAACTCACCGTCGAGACCGTCGAAGGTGAGCGCGGCATGCGCCCGTGGAGCCTAACGCCGCGTGCGCCGCGAAAATGGACCGCCCGTCGCCGTTTCAGTAGCGGCGGATGAGCCCCACAAGTTTCCCCTGTATGCGCACGCGGTCGGCGCCGTAGAGGCGCGTCTCGTAGGCGGGATTGGCCGCTTCGAGCGCGATCGAGTCGCCGCGCCTTCTCAGCCGTTTCAAGGTTGCCTCGGTCTCGTCGACCAGCGCCACGACGATTTCTCCGGTGTTCGCCGTGTCGGCTTCCTGGATGATCACCGTGTCGCCGTCGAGAATGCCGGCATTGATCATCGAATCGCCGGTGACTTCGAGGGCGTAGTGGTCGCCCTTGCCGATCATGCCGCCGGGAACGGGCACGTCGGAGATCCGGTTCTGCAACGCCTCGATCGGCGTGCCGGCCGCGATGCGGCCGACCAGCGGAACATTGACCGCGCCTTCGCTGTCGCCCATCGCGCGCCTGGGACTGCCGGCGCCGCGCGCGTCGACCGACATGCGCGTATCGGTGCGCCCATGGCGCGCGCCCGCCGGGCTCAAGCGTTGCGCTTGGCTGCGCGTAGTCGCCGGACGCAACGTGTCGGAGACATTGTCGGGCAATTTCATGATTTCGAGCGCGCGGGCGCGCTTTTCCATCCGGCGCAGGAACCCGCGCTCTTCCAGCGCGGTGATCAGGCGATGGATGCCAGATTTGGATTTCAGGTTCAGCGCATCCTTCATTTCGTCGAAGGAAGGCGGAATACCGGACTCCCGCACCCGTTCGTGGATGAACATCAGCAGTTCATATTGTTTGCGGGTGAGCATTGGTCCAGGTCTCCCTTTTGCGCCGGTGGCGCCGGCGAACAAATCCGAAACATGGAGAATCGTTCTACTTTAGTTCTTTCGGGCCGTCAACGCTCAAAATGTGGGGGTTGGCCGCCTTAAAGGCCCGCAAGAGCGATGGCGTTCACGCGTCCGCCGGGTCCGACCGCAGCCGCATGGGGCAGGCGCACAATCAGGGCGTCGGCTTGCGCCAGCACGCGTTGCATCGACGAATCCTGGCGCGGGAACGGCTCGGCCCAATACTCACCATCGCGCAGGCTTAAGCGCGCACGGACGTAGTCCTCGCGCGTGTCGTTGGCAGCCATTTCGCCGGCGAGCCGGACCGACATCAGCGGCAAGCTCGCGTCCGTGCCGAGCAATGCCGCGATGGCAGGGCGAAGGAACAGCAGAGAGCAGACAAAAGTCGAAGCGGGATTGCCCGGGAAGCCCAGCAAAGGTGTCTTACCGAGTTTTCCGAATATCAGGGGCTTGCCCGGCCGCATCGCGATCCTCCAGAAGTCGAGGGTGAAGCCCTTGGGTCCGAGCGCGCGCTGCACCAGATCGTGATCGCCCACCGATGCGCCACCGAGCGTGACGATGAGTTCGGCGTCGGTCGCGGCGATGGCCGCGATGGCTTCGACTTTGTCTGGAAGAATGCCGAGATCGATCGGCATGCCGCCCCATTTCTCGATCTGCGCGGCCAGCGCATAACCGGACGAGGCCACGATGCCACCTGGCTTGAGCGTTTCACCCGGGCGCGAAAGCTCGTCTCCGGTGGCGGCGAAGGCGATGCGCGGCTTACGGCGGACCGGAACCTGGGCGAGATTTCCCGCCGCCAAAAGGGCGACGTCGCGTGCGGTGAGGCGTCGCCCTGCTTGCACCAATACGTCGCCCGCTTTGAAGTCGAGCCCGGCGACGCGGATGTGGCGTCCGCGTTGGGCGGGCGCGTTTAGTGTCACGCCGTTCTCATGCGCCGTGGTGTCTTCCTGGATGACGATGGCGTCGGCGC
>FTGL01001758.1_pt1 | contig 7968 bp, 6 predicted proteins | sample 1640681 | NCBI WGS metagenome assembly FTGL01 (sample SAMEA3914789, study PRJEB12502) | metagenome | biome: forest; material: soil | place: Canada | collected 2011-07-03 | depth 0.3 m
CATTTCGCTGACGCCGTACAGCCCTTGGACGAAAGGCGTATTCTGTTCGACCGCGAGCGGCGCGGTTGCTTCGGTCAATCGCGCCACGGTTTCACGGAATGCCTTGTTGTCGTGATGGCGCAGGATCAGCGCGCGCACCGCCGCATCGCCTTCCTCGCCGATGCCGATCTGCAGCGTGCCGCCGTCTTGCACCAGCCGTGCCGCATGAATGCCGATCGCGTATTCGGTGAGCCCGATCGGCTCCTTCGGCGGGGCGAACAGGGAAAATTCCGTCGAAGGCGAATCGAGCACGTGGCCGAATTCGGTTGCCGGCAGATCGCCCGCTCCCGGCATGAAGGGCAATTCGCTATTGACCTGAGCCACCGCGACGAATTTGGCGCGGCCTTCGGCGCGCGCTGTGAGCAGATCGAGCGTGATGTCGGTATTGCAGCTCAAACTATAACGCGTCTCACCGTCCAACACTCGCTTGGCTACTAGCTGCGCGATCACATTGACGCCGCGTTCGATCAGATAGCGCGAGGCATGGGTGTAATTGGCGGAGATGTAGCTGCGCTGCGCCTGGCCGACACCCAGCCAGCGACCGGCGAGGAAAAAGAATTCGTTGACCTCGATATTGCCGGGCAGCGTACCCGCGCGCAGCGCCTTGACATAGTCGAGCTCGGGATAGTCGCCAAACAGCCGCGCGATAACGGGGCCGAGAAAACGCCGCTCCAGCTCGCTCGCCGCTTTCGGCTTTTCGAGCGTCAGCGCCGTGAAGATTGTCAGTTTCAGCGATCGGTCCGCGGCGGCGCGGGCATAGAGCGCATTGGCGATATGGTTCGCCTTGCCAAGACCCAATGGCAGACCGAGCACGATGTTCGGCCCGACCTCGCGAACAATCGCCTCGGCCAGAGTGTCGGCGTTCGCGTGAAGGATGGGCGCGTTCAATGTGACCTAGGCCGCGCGGGCGAGAAAGCTTGCGATACCGTTCCAGGCCTCGGGCTCGTTGAGCAGCGGGGCATGGCCGACATTGGACACTTCGGCATAAGCGAGATCCGGTTTCACGCGCTTCATTGTCGCTACACCTTGCAGCGAAAGAAGATCGCTCAACGCGCCTCGGACGAGCAGGACCGGTACCACCGCCAACGCCTCGAACAGCGGCAACATGCTGGGCGGCGGGCTTGCCGGCGGTGCCGCAAAGGCCAGCGCGATCGCTGGATCATAGGCGTAGGCGAAGCGCCCGCCCGACAATTCGCGGGTCACGCGCCGCGCGAAGCTCTGCCAGAAATTCTCATCGCGGTCGGGAAAGCAGAATTGCTGCGCCAAGCGCACACCTGCCACCGTCTGTTCCCACGATTCGAACGGTCCGGCCTTGCCGACATAACTGGAAATACGTGCAACGCCCGCCGGATCGATTTCGGGCCCGACATCGTTGAGGATGGACGCGGCGATGCGCTCGCGCGCGGTCGTCGCGGCCAGCATCGTAACGATCCCGCCCATCGAGGTGCCGAGGAAAACCGCGCGCGGGATGGCGAGCGCGTCCAAGACCGCCAGCGTGTCGCCGACATAGACATCGGCGCGATAGCGTGCCGGGTCCGGATCGTACTCGGATAGTCCGCGCCCGCGCATGTCGATGACGATGACGCGCCTGCCGAGTGCGGCGATCTTCGGCGCCACATCTTCGAAGTCCGCGCTGTTGCGCGTCAGCCCGTGCAGGCAGAGTACGGGCAGTCCGCGCACATCGCCTTGCGCCGCGTAGTCCCGCGCGTAAAGCGTCAGGCCATCCACGGTCGCGATGCGATGTTCGGCGTATTGCATTGTGGCTATCCTTCCTGCGCCGCATATTGGCGGTTCCAACCGGTTGGCGCCAGATGAACCAGACGCAGGATTTAGGCGAGATCGCAGCGGCGCTGGGCGAGATGGGGTTGGCCCGGCCGGGCGAGGAATTGCTGATTCAAACCTTGTCGGGTGGGGTGTCGTGCGACGTCTTCGCGGTGCATGCGGGCGGGCGCTCGTTCTGCGTCAAACGCGCGCTGGAGCGGCTGCGCGTGGCGGTGGAATGGCATGCCCCGGCCGAACGCTCCGAGGCCGAAGTCGCCTGGCTCAGGCTGGTTGCCGGCATCGATTCCAAGCTCGTGCCCAAGGTGCTCGGCGAGGATCGGGCTCGCCACCTCTTCGTCATGGAGTTCTTGGCCCCGGAAAACTATCCGGTGTGGAAATCGCTGCTCGCGGCAGGCACGATCGATGTCGCCTTTGCGGCCAGGGTTGGCGCCGCCCTCGCCCGCATCCATGCGCGAACCGCCGGCAATGCCGATATCGCTTCTGCCTTCGCCAATGACGCCCAGTTTCATGCCCTGCGCATCGAGCCCTATCTGCTGCACAGCGCGGAGAAGAATCCCGACGTCGCGCCGGCGATCCGTGCGCTCGCCGATGGCGTTGCGAAGGCCCGCATCGCCTTGATGCATGGCGATGTCAGCCCCAAGAATATTCTCTGCGGGCCCGACGGTCCGGTGTTCCTGGACGCGGAAACCGCCTGTTATGGCGATCCGGCGTTCGATCTTGCGTTCTGCCTCAACCATCTGCTCTTGAAGGCGGTGTGGCACAAGGAATTCGCGCGCGATCATGCCTCGGCTTTCAGCGTGCTCGCCCACACCTATTTCGCCAATGCGACTTGGGAAAATCTCGACGCGCTCGACCGCCGTGCGGCGACGTTGCTCTCGGCCTTGTTGCTCGCGCGCATCGACGGAAAATCTCCGGTAGAGTACCTGACGGAAACAAGCGACAAGGAATTCGTGCGCGCGCAGGCCAAAGCATTCCTGGCCAAGCCGCCCGCCGACCTCCATGCCCTGGCGGCGGTATGGTACGGCGCCGTATTGGGTCAGAAATAGACCCGGCCGAGAAGCTGGAACTGGGTTTCGATCTGGTGCGGAGCGTCGCCGACGATGACGCGCTCCTGGCGCGTGTCGTCGATCGAAATCAGTTCGCCGCTGAAGCGCAACCAAGTTTTCGGCATCCAACTCGCCGACAGGGTGAAGGCGTGACCATCCTCGTTCAGCGTAGAAGGAAACGTTGCCTGGGTGCGCGTCTGGAAAACATCGACGCGCGCTGCCAGCCACCATTGGTCGAGGTCGTAGCCCGCCAGCGCATAGGCCGAACGGAAATCCGTGTTCTGGCGGTAAAACGCGGAAGGCTGAATCAGCGTCGAACCGCTCAACCCCTGTGCCAGCAGCGTGATCTTGCCGAGCTGGGTCTGGAAGCCCACATCCCAGAAGCTGGTGTGCCAGGCGATCTGGTTGCCTTTGATCACGCTGGGATCGGCATTGTTGTCGTAACGCATGATCTCGAAGCCGCCGATGCCGGTGGGCTCCCAGGAGAGGTCGATGTACCAGCCGGGACGATTGTCCATCTCGGTAAAGAGCTGTGCGTGGACCGGCGGTGCGATGTGCAAATTTACCGCGGTCGCATCGGGCAGACGCGAATGTTCGAACAGTCCGCTGACGCGGTCGTCGAAGCTCCAGCCATGATCGGCGATGACGACGCCCGCCGGATCGTTCCAGCCGAACAGAGCGCCGATCAGCGTCACCGTGCCGCTTTCGCGGCGCCATTCGAGCGTCGCTTCGCCGCCGATGGTACGCAATTCGTAGCCGACCCAGCTGTTGATCGCCGAGGGTGTGATCGTCCAGAAGCTCGACCAGCCGACCTGGTCGTTCTCCAGCGACAGAGGCGGGAAGAACGCGCCGGCCTTTACCGACCAGCGCCATTGGCTGGTCGAAACGGGGCGATAGCGCATGTAGGCTTCGATCAGATCGACGGCCGGACCGTATTCCGGATTGATGCGGGCGGTCGCGGTCGCCATCAGTTCCGGCACGATCTGAACGCGGCCCTGACCGACCACGTCCGAGAAATGAAAGGTGCCGTCATAGTCGCCGAAGCGCAGCTTGCCCAACTCACCGTCGATGTAGGAGCCAGTCGCCGGTGGTATCACCAGGCGTACATCGCCATAGCCCTCGAAATGAAAATCGGCGGCCGCAGCACTCGCGCAACTGCACATCAGGAAAGCAAAAGCGAGGGAAACACGGGCGCTCATGCGGCGACACTCATCTTAGCCTGGCGCGGCAACCGGACTTCGACCGTGGTGCCGACGCCCGGTGTGCTTTCGATATGCAGCATTCCGCCATGCAGTTCGACGATCGCCTTGGCGAAAGGAAGGCCCAGCCCCGCGCCCTGATGCTTGCCGTCGAAGGCCGAGCGCAAACGGTGGAACGGCCGCACCACAACCGCGATATCCTCCGCGCGCATGCCCACACCGCTGTCGGCGATACGCATGACGATGCCAGATGCGCCGGCGTGAGCCGAGACCTTCACGCTGCCACCGGCTGGCGTGAACTTGACGGCGTTGTGCAGAATGCTGATTAAAGCGAGACGCAGTTTCGTGCCGTCGCCTTCGATCTCAGGCAGCGCTTCGTCGCTGAGCGTGAGATTTATTCCGGCCTGTTGGGCGGCGGCGCGCAGAGCGCCGACAGCTTCCTGCAAGACGCTGCCGAGGGATATTTTCTTGTGCTCGATGGTCAACCGCCCGGCCTCGACCTCGGCCAAATCGAACATGCGCGACACCAGAGCCAGCAGGCGCTGGGCGCTGTCGCAGATATCGCCCGCATATTCGCGGTAGCGCGCCACGCCCAGCGGTCCAAGGACTTCGTGATGCAGCATTTCGCCGAAGCCCATGATCGCATTCAGCGGCGTGCGCAATTCGTGACTCATATTGGCGAGAAATTGCGATTTCGCCTCGTTCGCCTGGACGGCCTGGTCGCGCGCGATCTCGAGCGAGGCGATCGCCGAGGTCAGCGCCGCCTCGCGCTCGGCAATCGATCGCGTCATGGCGATCAGCGCGCCGGAAAGCTGGCCGACTTCGTCCCGCTTGCCGAGGCTCGGAGGCGAAGCATAGTCGCCAGCCGCAATGCGCCGCGCGCTCGCCGCCAGCGTCTCGAGCGGACGCGACATGCCGCGCACCACCAGCATCGCTAGAGCCACGGCCACAAACAGAGCGCCCGCCAGAACCAGAAGCACCGGTTGGACGACCGCGCGATAGGCCGCGAACGCCTCCGCCATCGGATAGCCCAACACTGCGATGACCGGCTGGCTGTGCGACGCGGATTTGAGGTTCGCGGTGACGGTGAGGAATTCGTCCCCTCTGTCGTCGAATACGCTGGCAGTTTTGCTGGCGATATCACGCGCCGCCGGAAGCGGAATGTTTCGCGGACTGTTCGCAGTGCGGGCAAGGACCATCCAACGCCCGTTCGCCGCGAGACTGGCGAGTGCGATCGAACGCGGCACCGTGGAAAGAGCGCGCAGCTTTTCGAGCAACGTGTCGTCGACCGGTATGCAGGCCGCGATGAAAGCGATCGGCACCGGCGCGCGGATCGGCACCACAACGATCCAGTAAATCTTGCCGTGGAGCGTTTCCATCGCGGTGCGTTCGCCGGACATCGCCGACTCGTCGAGCAGGCCGGAAAAAGCAAACGGGCCGCCATACACGTTAGGCGCGCCGGTGTCCGCCGAAATCGTGCCGTCGAGTCCGATCAGCATCATCCGCGTGGCGCCGACCCGGCGGCCGTGATTGCGCAAGGCGGAGAGTTCCGTGCCGTGGTCGCTTTGGGCGATTGCTTGACGCAACGCATAGTCGAGCGAGAGCACCTCGACATCGTCGGCGACGCGTTCGGAGAGAATGCCGAGCTGGCGCGTGAATACGCCGGTGGCGGCGCTGAGGTCGGCCTTCGCCTTCTCGACCAGGCTGTGACGCAGATAGGTATAGGCCACGAGCGCGGTCAAAATCTGGACCGCAGCCAACGTGACAACCAGAAACAGGGCAAGGCGGTGGCGGAATCCCATCGCAGTCAATAATCCTGTTTGTGCATGTGGCTCATGGACGGCATCGTCGAAGCGATCAGCGGTACGGTCAGCGAAAGCTTCGTGCTCGCACCGCCGACCGTGACCAACGTCGGCGGCGGCTGCCCGCCGAGCGCCATTTGCGGGTGCCACGCACTGGCCCGATAGGAGCCATCGGGCACGTCGCGGATTTCCGCATGGCCGTTCGCATCTGTGATGACGGCCCACGGCGCGTCGGCGACATAGACGAAGGCAACCATGTTGTCGTGGATGTTGCAGCCGATAGCGGCGACGCCGGCCCGGTCGAAGACGACGGGTTTGGAGACCTGGCCCTGGTCGATCTCGAATTGAAACTGCTTGATCGGCGAAAACGAATAGACCTGGTGCATGGTCGTGTCGTTGTTGGTGAAGACCACCTCGCCGCCCTTGCGCACCATGACGACGAGCGGCAGGAACGTCTCGTGGCGTTGATCGATTATGCTTCGCTGCGGCACATGCGAGGCCCAATCCGCGCCTGTCATGGATGCCGGCGCCAAGCTGACGACCGCGTTGGCCGCGGGCTTACCCTGCGCATCGCTGACGTTAATCGCAACGGTCGCCGCAAAAGCGTTGCCAACCGCAACCGCAGCCATGAGCGTCGCTATCTGTACAACCCGGTATAACATCGGCCGAAGGTTACGCCGAAATGGTTACCGGGAGATGCCACACGGGCACTCAGCGAGCCAGTCAGTAAGTTCTCGTTAACCCGGCGAAGCGCGCTCAATATCCGATCAGGATTGCGCCGGCGGTCAGAGCAGCCACTGCCGCGGTGGCGATCAGCGGCAGCGCGAAGCGAAGGCCGCCGAAGAAGACGGCCAGGGCACACTTCGCCACCAGATTCGTGCCCGCGGCGGTCAGAATCGCGAGCGCCGCATAGCCGACGACGCCGCTATCGCGCGACAACTTCGCCATGGAGAGCGTGATCGGATCGACGTCGGCGAAACCCGAGATCGCGGCGAGCGAAATCACCCCGCCCGGCCCGAACGCGCTGGACAGCAACTTCGCCGCCAGCAACACCACGGCGAGCATGGCGCAGAAACGCAGGATTGCCCGCAAATCGAAAGGATCTTCCAGCGTCAAGGGGGACTCTTCGCCGGCCATAACCGAACCACGATAGAAATACGCTGTCGCCAAACTCGTCACGGCGATAGCGCCGGCGACGGGGGCTGCCAAATGAAACGCCAACGCCGGCGCCAGAATGGTCGCCAGGAGACTCATGCGCAGCAGCGACATTGCCCAGGAGGCTGTGATGCCGGCGGACAGCTCCTTTTGCGCCAGTGGCTGCTGTTTGGCCAGACGCGCGAAGGTCCATGTCACGGTGGTCGACGACACCAGTCCGCCGGTGGCGCCGCCGTAAAGCAGACCCTTGCGTCCGCCCGCGATGCGCACCGCGACATAGCCGCCATAAGAGATTGCAGCCGTCAGGATGGTCAGCAGCCAAAGCTGGTAGGGATTGATCGCGCCCCAGGGATCGATCGTGCGGTCGGGCAATACCGGCAACAACACGACCGTCATCACCAGCAGCATCAAAGCGGCGCGCAGCTCCACCCATTTCAGCTTTTCAAGGAAGCCGTGCAGCAATCGACGCTCGGCGAGGATGGCGGTGGCAGCGACGGCGACAGAACCGGCCGCCAGCATGTCGCCCATGACGGCATAGGCGCCGAGCGCGAAGGCCAGCAATCCCGCAACCAGGCCGGTGGCGGAAACACTTCCCGCGGCCGTGGTTTCGCGCCACTCGAAAAATCCGAAGGTGGCGGCAAAAGCGAGTGCGGCAAATCCCAACACGCTCGCGCCGACGCTTTTCGCGATCAGGCCCCAGATACCGCCCAGAAGTCCGATCAGCGCATAGGTGCGGATTCCGGCGGCACGCGAGCCCGGCTTGCCCTCGCGCTCCTGCCAGCCGCGTTCGACGCCGATCAGCAGTCCAATGGCGAGTGCGAGAGCCAGGCGCTGAAACAGTTCCTGCGTGGTCACCGCATCGTTCCGAGCGCGAGTAGCGGCATCTAGGCGCCGAACAGCACAAGCGCGCGCAGTTCGATGCTTTCGCGCGGCAGGGCATTGGCA
>FTGL01001992.1_pt1 | contig 7767 bp, 9 predicted proteins | sample 1640681 | NCBI WGS metagenome assembly FTGL01 (sample SAMEA3914789, study PRJEB12502) | metagenome | biome: forest; material: soil | place: Canada | collected 2011-07-03 | depth 0.3 m
CACCGTGGCGGTGATCAATGACGGGTTGATCCCGACCGCGGCCTTCGTCGCCGACAACACCATCCAATACGACAAGGCGGCGATGCGCGCGCGCATCGCGAAGTCCTCGCGCCGGCTGGAAAGCATCGATGCCGAGGAACTGGCGCTGCGTCTTCTCGGCGATACGATCTATGCCAACATGTTCCTGACTGGCTTCGCGTTCCAGCTCGGCGAGATTCCGATCAGCGAAGAGGCGATTCAAAAGGCCATCGAACTCAACGGAGCCGCGGTCAAGGCGAACCAGCGCGCGTTCCGGCTCGGAAGACTGGCCGCGCATGACCGCGCCGCGATCCTCAAGCTCGCCGGGCTCGACAAGTCCGCCGAGCCGAAATTCGCCGATTCTTACGAAGAGATCGTGGCCAAGCGCGTCGAATTCCTCGTAGCTTATCAGAACCGAGCCTATGGCGAGCGCTATCGCGCCATTGTCGAGCGCGTGCGCAATGCGGAACTATCGAAGACGCCCGGGCGACACGGTCTTTCCGAAGCCGCGGCGCGTTCTCTGTTCAAGCTAATGGCCTACAAGGACGAATACGAAGTGGCACGGTTCTATACCAGCGGCGAATTCGCCAAGAAGCTGCATCAGGAATTCGAGGGCAACTTCAAGCTCAGTTTCCATCTGGCGCCGCCCATTTTCGGCAATGTCGATCCCAATACCGGCAAACCGCGTAAGGTCGAATTCGGATCCTGGATGATGAGCGCCTTTCGCGTGCTGGCGGCGTTGAAGGGTTTGCGCGGCACCTGGCTCGACATTTTCGCGCGCACCGCCGAGCGTAAGCTCGAACGCAAAATGATCGCCGATTACGGGGCTCTGCTCGCCGAGATCGACAGCAAGCTGACCGGCGCAAATCACGCCATCGCCGTCTCGCTCGCCGAACTGCCGCTGGAAGTGAAAGGCTACGGCTACATCAAGGACGGCAATTTCGAAAAGGCCAAGGCGAAGGAAGCCGTGTTGCTGCGCCGCCTGCATCTTTCGGACGCGCAGCTCGCCCAGCCGGTCACGGAGGCTGCGGAATGAACGTCTTCGATTCTCCCGATTTCGATCATCACGAAGCGGTCGCCTTCTTCGACGACAAGCCGACGGGTCTTAAGGCGATCATCGCCATCCATTCCACCGCGCTCGGCCCGGCCTGCGGCGGCACCCGCTTCTATCCCTATGCCACGCCCGACGCGGCGCTGAGCGACGTGCTGCGTCTCGCGCGTGGCATGAGCTACAAGAACGCCATCGCCGATCTGCCGCTCGGCGGCGGCAAGGCCGTCATCATCGGCGATCCGGCCAAGGACAAGAGCGAGGCGCTGTTCCTCGCCTATGCGGGCGCGATCGAGACGCTGGGTGGACGCTACGTCACCGCCATGGATGTCGGGATGACGCCCAAGGACATGCCGCTGGTCGCGCGCGGTACCAAATTGATCGCCGGCTACGATCAGCCGGGCAAGAGCGGTGGCGATTCCGGACCGATGACGGCGCTCGGTGTCTTCATGGGCCTCAAGCAAGCGGTCAAGCATCGCTTCGGCGCCGATACCACCAAGGGACTGACCGTCGCGATCCAGGGCCTTGGCAAGGTGGGCATGGGCGTGGCCAAGCGCCTGCACGCTGAAGGCGCCACGCTGATCGTCGCCGACGTCAACGCCGACGCCGTGCGCCGCGCCGTGGATGCGTTCGGGGCACATGAAGCCTCGCCCGACGACATCGTGACGGCGGAATGCGACGTGCTCTCGCCCAATGCGCTGGGCGCGATCCTGAACGAGGCGACGATTGCCAAGCTGCATGCCAAGGTCGTGGCAGGCGGCGCCAACAACCAGCTGGCGCGCGACGAACATGGTCCGATGCTGAAGGACCGCGGCATTCTTTACGCGCCCGATTACGTCATCAATGGCGGAGGCATCATCTGTGTCGCGGGCCAGATCTGCGGCTGGGACGATGGTGAGATTGAGCGCCGCACCCTCGCCATCGCGCCCACCTTGGCTGCGATCTTCGCGCGCGCCGATGTGGAAAAGCTTCCCACCAACGTCATCGCCGACCGCATGGCGCAGGAACGCATCGCCCGGGGCAAGAGCGCCTCGGCCGCGAAAGCGGCGGAATAGAAGCCGCGTCAGCGCCCAGAGCGCAATCGGGTGAAGTGTGCAGCGGTTCACCCGCTAGATTGCGCGACGATCAAGGAATCTAGAGCATGATCTGATTCAACGTAATCAGATCATGCTCTAGTGTCGTCGGGCCCCTTCATTCGGCTGATTTCTATTCCGCTGCCTACGGGAAGCAGCACGGTGCTGAAGCGCGGATCGGCGTGCACATGGCGGCGATAGGCGCGCGCCTGTTCCAGCGCCGCGGTCGGCTGGAGCATGTTGTCCGCCACGACGATCGCACCGGGGGCGAGCTTGGGAACCAGCAGGTCGAAGCAGGGAATGTAGACGTCTTTCCAGATGTCGAGGAGCACGAAGTCCACGCCGGCGGCAAGACTCGGCAAGAGCTCGAGCACGTCGCCGCTGCGGAATTCGACCTGACCCGCCAGACCGGCCTTGGCTAGCATGCGTGCCGCGTATTCCTGTTTCTGTGGCGCCACGTCCATGCTGATGACGCGCCCGCCGGTTTCGCGCGCGGCTTCGGCAAGCCACACGGTCGAATAGCCGTAGGACGTGCCCAATTCGAGGATGCTCTGGCTGCGCGCGCCCTTGATCAACGTGTTCAGAAGGCTGCCGGTGTCCCGCCCGACGGAGAGCAGAAGCGCATCCCTGTCGAAGCGCTCGCCCGCCGCCATTTTGCGGAAGGCTTGGGACTCGCGTTCCGCCCTTGCGTCGTATTCGGCGAACACCGCCTCGACTGCTTTATCCATGGTTGGCTCTCTCCATATTTTTCGGAATACAGGCTTGCCGAGGCGAAGCCGCGCGAGCCTGTGCACAGCGCGGCTTCGCGCTGGCGCGTACGCCGCGGCAGTCTCCGCCGCTGCGCGGCGAAGACTGGTGCCGGAGGAGAGAATTGAACTCTCGACCTACCCCTTACCAAGGGGTTGCGCTACCACTACGCTACTCCGGCAAACCGTGGCAGACGGGCCAAAACGCCCGGGGCGGAGCCTATAGCCCACAGGGCCCAGAAGGGCAAAGGGGTCATGAAAGTGTCCGTTTCCGCCCGCGAGGAGCGCCTCGCCGCCGCCCTGCGCGAGAACCTGAAGCGGCGCAAGGCACGCGCCCGGGCGAAGCCGAAAGACCAGGGCGCAGACGATCAAGCAGCCTCCAGTTCCCGCCCGAATACGGCCAAGAAGTCCGATTAGCTTTGCCGTAGGCTGCGGCTGTTTTCGTGAGGCCGCGCGCGCTACAACGGGCGCGAAACAGGCGGGACGATCCCGCGCGAGGGGACATGGACAGTATTCGCATACGCGGCGGCGCGCGCCTGAACGGCGAAATTCCGATCAGCGGCGCCAAGAACGCGGCGCTGAAACTGATGGCCTCCGCGCTGTTGACCGACGAACCGCTGTTGTTGCGCAATGTGCCGCATCTGGCCGATGTCGGCGCGATGGCGGAGTTGCTGCGTCAGTTCGGCGTCGTCATCGATGTCACGCATGGCTCGGCCATCGGCCAGGGCGGCACGATGCGCCTGCATGCTGAGCGCATCGCCTCCGCGCTGGCTCCTTACGACATCGTGCGCAAGATGCGCGCGAGTTTTCAGGTTCTGGGTCCGCTGCTCGCCCGCCACGGCGAGGCGAAGGTTTCGCTGCCTGGCGGCTGCGCAATCGGCGCGCGGCCGGTCGATTTCCACATCAAGGGCTTCGAGGCGCTGGGCGCACGCATCGAGCTTGCCGACGGCTATGTGATCGCCGATGCCAAGGATGGATTGAAGGGAACGACGTTTGAGTTTCCTTTTGTCTCGGTCGGCGCGACTGAGAACTTGATGACCGGTGCGGTGCTGGCCAAGGGGCGCACTGTGCTCAAAAACGCGGCGCGCGAGCCGGAGACCCAGGACCTCGGGCAATGTTTGATCGCGATGGGTGCCAGGATTTCCGGCCTCGGCACGCAGGAGATCGTGATCGACGGCGTTGAACGGCTTGGCGGCGCCGAATATTCGGTGATGCCAGACCGCATCGAGGCCGGCACCTATGCGATTGCAGCGGCGATCGCCGGCGGCGAAGTCGAGCTGATCGGCGCGCAAGCAAGCACGATCGGAGCACTGATTGCGCTGCTGAAAAAAGCGGGCGCCGAAGTAAGCGAGACCAATCGTGGGGTCGCCGTGCACCGCAATGGCGTGCGCCCGTTCGCGGTCGATGTTGCGACCGGCGTGTTTCCGGGCTTTCCGACCGATCTTCAGGCCCAGTTCATGGCGCTGATGGCGACGGCCGAGGGCACTTCGCACATAAGGGAAACGATCTTCGAGAACCGCTTCATGCACGTTCCCGAATTGCTGCGCATGGGCGCCGACATCAAGGTGGAGGGCGATCTGGCGACCGTGACCGGTGTCGAGCGGCTCAAGGGCGCGCCGGTGATGGCGACCGATCTGCGCGCCTCGGTCAGCCTGGTGCTGGCGGGTCTGGCCGCAGAAGGCGAAACCGTCGTCAACCGTGTCTATCATCTGGATCGCGGCTTCGAACGGCTCGAAGAAAAGCTTTCGCGCGTCGGCGCCGACATCGAGCGGCTGCCGGCATGAAGAAGCAGGACGTGACGCTGGCGGCGGAGGATGCCGCGGATCTCGAAATCATTTCCGCGCATCTGCAGGACGCGGTGGTGCGTATCAAGGACATGACCTATCTGCCGAAGGCGCGTCGTTTCGCCGCGCTGTTCAACCGCTTCAAATGGGAAGCGGGCAAGCGGCAAAATCTGCGCGTGCGCACGGGATTGCATTTCGATGCCGTGCTCTCGGCCAAATCGCACATGATCAAGCGCGGCGCGCCCGATGCGGTGTTGGCGCTGCTCGCGATCCGTTTCACGCCCAAGGCTTCCGACGATCCCTCCGGCACGGTGGAACTTCTGTTCGCCGGCGGCGGCGCCATCAAGCTGGACGTCGAATGCATCGCCGCGGGCTTGAGCGATATCGGCGGCGAATGGGCCGCGCGCGGCCGCCCCGCGCACGAGACCTGACATGGCACAACGGCTCGACGCACGCGCTCCCGGTTTTGCGGCGCAGTTCGAAAATTTTGTAAACTTCAAGCGCGATGCGTGCCAGGACATTGGCGCCTCAGTGACGGCGATTCTTGCCGATGTTCGTACGCGTGGCGATACGGCGCTGATCGAGCTCGGCGAGCGCTTCGATAAAGTGAAGCTGACGCCGGCGTCGCTGCGGGTGACGCAGGGCGAGATCGAAGCGGCCAAGGCGCAATGTTCCAAGCAAGTGCTCGCCGCGTTGGATGTCGCAGCTTCGCGGATCGAGGATTTTCATCGCCGCCAATTGCCGAAGGACGAATTCCATACCGACGCGAGCGGTACCAGCCTCGGCTGGCGCTGGACCGCGCTTGAAAGCGTCGGCCTCTACGTGCCTGGCGGCACGGCAAGCTATCCCAGTTCCGTGCTGATGAACGCGATCCCCGCGCGCGTCGCCGGGGTGAAGCGCATCGCCATGGTGACGCCGGCCAGCGGTGGCGCAATCAATCCCTTGGTACTGGCAGCGGCTTCGCGCGCCAGCGTGCAGGAAATTTATCGCGTCGGCGGCGCGCAGGCGGTCGCGGCACTTGCCTATGGCACCAAGACGATCGTGCCCGTCGACAAGATCGTCGGCCCCGGCAACGACTATGTGGCCGCCGCCAAGCGCGCGTTGTTCGGCGAGGTCGGCATCGATTCCATCGCCGGGCCTTCCGAGATTCTCGTCATCGCCGACGCCCAAAGCAATCCCGACTGGATCGCCGCCGACCTGCTTGCCCAGGCCGAACACGATGCCTCCTCGCAAAGCATCCTCATCACCGACGATGCGGGTTTCGCCGATAAGGTAGAAACCGCGGTGGATCAGGCCTTGGCTCGCCTGCCGCGCAAGGAAATCGCTGGCGCGAGCTGGCGTGACCATGGCGCGATCATCGTGGTGGCGCGCCTCGAAGATGCCGCCGCTCTTGTCGACCGCATCGCGCCGGAGCATCTGGAAATCTCGACCGACAATCCCGAACTTCTGCTCAAGGTCGTGCGTCACGCCGGCGCGATCTTCCTCGGCCGCCACACGCCCGAAGCGATGGGAGATTATATCGCCGGCCCCAATCACGTGCTGCCAACCTCGCGCACCGCGCGGTTCTCGTCGGGTCTGTCGGTGCTCGATTTTCTGAAACGTACGACACTTTTGTCCTGCACGCCGGGCGCGATCGCTGCCCTGGGTCCGGACGCGATCGCGCTCGCCGAGGCCGAAGGTCTCGATGCCCATGCGCGCTCGATCGCCGCCCGCTTGAACGCGCGGCGCGACAGTTGACGGACGAGGCGGAACGGTTTCGTCTTGCCGGCGTGACGCTCGACGAGCGCACCATGGTGCGCAGGACCCGCCAGATCGAGCAGGAACGCGAGATCGCGATCTACGACCTGATGGAGGCCAACCGGTTCGAGCCGGTGGGCTCGCAGGGCGGACCCTATCATCTGGTGCTGGGCGTCGAGGAGAACCGGCTCGTTTTCGATATCAAGCTCGAAGACGGCAGCGCCCATGCCAAAGTGTTGCTGTCGCTGACGCCGCTGCGCGGCGCGATCAGGGATTACTTTCTGATCTGCGAGAGCTATTTCAAGGCCATCCGCCACGCGCCGCCGTCGCAGATCGAAGCGCTCGACGTCGGGCGGCGCGGGGCGCATGACGAAGGTTCCACGCTGCTGCGCGAACGTTTGAAGGGCAAGATCGAGATCGATTTCGACACGGCGCGGCGGCTGTTCACCTTGATCTGCGTCTTGCATCTCAAAGGCTAGACGATGGCCGGGCCGCATGACGATCTGCCCGGCGCCGTCCTGTTCGCCTGCACGCTCAACGCCGTGCGCAGCCCGATGGCCGAGGCGATCATGCGCCATCTGTTCGGCAAGTTCGTCCGCGTGGAATCGGCCGGCGTGCGCGGCGGCGAACTCGATCCTTTCGCCGTCGAAGTGATGGAGGAAATCGGCATCGACATCGCGGCCCACAAGCCCAGGCGTCTCGACGAACTTGAGGAGCGATCCTTCGATCTCGTGGTGACGCTATCGCCGGAAGCCCAGCACAAGGCTGTCGAACTCACGCGCGATTCCGCGGTCGCGATCGAGTATTGGCCGACCATCGATCCGACGGCAATGGAAGGTTCGCGCGAGCAGTGCCTGGAAAACTACCGCTCGGTCAGGGACGCGCTGATGAAGCGTATTCGCGAACGCTTTGCGGGAGCGCGGGCTTCCGACACTTAGCGATAGAAGCTAGGCGTGAAAGTCTTGCTTTTGGCCCATTTGCATGCATTCTCCGCACCCGTTGGAACCGCGCCCGAGGACGAATGGCAAAAGAAGAGCTTCTGGAATTCGAAGGCACGGTGAGCGAGCTCCTGCCCAACGCGACCTTCCGCGTCATGCTCCAGAACGGACACGAGATCATCGCCCACACCGCCGGCAAGATGCGCAAAAACCGCATCCGCGTGTTGACCGGCGACAAGGTGATGGTGGAGATGACGCCGTATGACCTCACCAAGGGACGCATCACCTATCGTTTCAAATAGCATCGAGGCGAAGCCGCTGCTGGTGCTGGCGAGCGAAAGCCCACGGCGCAAGGCGCTGCTCGCGCAGGTCGGAATCGTGCCCGACGCGGTGCGCGCTGCCGCCATCGACGAGACCCCGAAG
>FTGL01002029.1_pt1 | contig 7577 bp, 7 predicted proteins | sample 1640681 | NCBI WGS metagenome assembly FTGL01 (sample SAMEA3914789, study PRJEB12502) | metagenome | biome: forest; material: soil | place: Canada | collected 2011-07-03 | depth 0.3 m
CTACAAGGCCATGCAGGCGCGTATCGGCGCCATCGCCCAACTCTACGACTTGATATCGCAGTCCAGCCGCGGCGCGTCCATTGCCGTGGACGAATACTTAAGGGAAATCGCCAAGACCATGTCCGCGAGCCTGCTTGGAAACACGTCGGGCATCGAGATCGAGGTTAAAGCGGAGCCGTTGGAGATCGACCCAGACCGCGCCGTGCCGTTCGGCCTGCTGGTCAATGAGCTCGCAACGAATGCGATCAAGCATGCCTTTCCGCAGGGCGCAGGACATGTGTTGCTCAGCGTCGAAAAGAGCGGCGATCACATCGAGCTGGTCGTTGCCGATGACGGTGTGGGCATGAAGGACAAAGCGTCCGCCAAGATTTCGGAGAAACGCGGTTCCGACTATGTGGCGATCTTCGTGCGTCAGCTGGGCGGCAGGATCGTCCCAGCGGATCAGAAAGGGCCCGGAACAACGATACGAATACGGCTTCCCTTGCTTCTGGTCCCCTCGGGTGGCGCCGAGCCCGTCGCGGCTTAGCGCACGTCTCTGCGGTACATCCAGCAGACACCGGCTCTAGGGCGGCCGCGCGATTTCGGATAGGCTCAGGCTTCGCACCGTCCAGGGGCCGGCCATGCACAAGATCAATCTCTCACCCGACATCGTATCGGCCATGACGGCCCAGCGCGACGGCAGGTCCCGCGCCTTCGGGGCGCTCGATCCCGCGCGCACGGCTCATGTCGTGATCGACCTGCAGAATGGGTTCATGGAACCAGGCGCGCCGGTCGAGGTGGCGGCGGCACTCGAGATCGTGCCGAGCGTCAATGCCATCAGCCGTGCGGTGCGCGAGACCGGCGGAACAAATATCTTCGTGCAATACACGGTCAACCCGGAGGATCTTTCCGGCTGGTCGACCTGGTTCAACAACTTTCACGGCGTCAAAAGCGGCGCAGACATGGTGGGCGGGTTCACCCGCAACGCACGTTATTGGCAGCTTTGGCCCGCGCTCGAAGTTAGGGACGCGGATCTAAGGATCGAGAAGACCCGCTTCGGCGCCTTCATTCCGGGCACCTGCGACCTGCATCGGATTCTGCAGGAGCGGAGCATCGATACGCTCATCATCACCGGCACGGTGACGAATTGCTGCTGCGAGAGCACCGCGCGCGACGCGATGCAACTCAACTATCAGGTCCTCTTCGTTGCCGACGGCAATGCGGCAATGAGCGACGAGGCGCATAACGGAACGTTGAACAGCCTGTACGGACTCTATGCCGACGTAGTGACGACCGATGAGGTCATAGGCTTGCTGCGCAACGCAAAGCTTCAATCTGCCGCGGAATAACGCTTACGCCTTGGTGCGGGCGCGGATGAGATTGACCTGCTTCACGATCATCTCGGCCTGACGGATCGAGGCAGCATCGATCAGCCCGCCGTTCAGCGTCACCGCCCCCTGACCTTTGGCCTGGGCTTCTTTCATTGCGGCGAGGATCGCTTCGGCGCGTTCCACTTCCTTCTGGGGCGGGGTGAAGACCTCGTTGGCGAGTGCGACCTGGCTTGGATGGATCGCCCATTTGCCCTCGCAGCCGAGAATGGCGGTGCGCGTTGCCTGCGCCTTGAAACCTTCCGGATCCGAGAAATCGCCGAACGGCCCATCGATTGGCGCGAGCCCAAAAGCGCGCGCCGCCGTCACCATGCGGAAGATCGGATAGTGCCAGAGATCGTTCCAATGGCGCTCGCGCGCGGTGTCGCCGTCCTTGTCGGTCAGCATGATATAGCCCGCATTGGCGCCGCCGATATTGGTGGTGCGCATACGTTGCGAGGCGGCGAAATCCGCCGAGCCGAAATGCAGGCTCTCCAAACGCTTGGAGGCGCCGCAGATTTCGTTGATATTTTCCAGACCCAAAACCGTTTCGATCAGGACTTCGAGGCCGATCCTCTTCTTGCGGCCGACGAACTGGCTCGCCTCGGTAACCAGAACGTCGGTCGTGTAGACGTCGCCGGCGCAACCGACCTTCGGAATCAGGATGGAATCGAGCCGTTCGCCGCCGCATTCCACCAACGCGATGACGTCGCGGTAGAACCAGTGCGTGTCGAGCCCGTTGACGCGCGCGGTGACGGTCTTGTCCTTCCAGTCGACATCGTTCAGCGCAGCCACGATGTTTTCTCGGGCCTTGTCCTTGTCGGCGGGCGCCACCGCGTCTTCGATGTCGAGGCAGACCACGTCGGCGGCGCTGTTCGCTGCCTTCTCGAACAGTTCGGGCCGCGAGCCCGGCACGAACAGCTTCGAGCGATAGGCGCGCACCGGCACGTTGCGTTCGATCGTTTTGAAACTCATGCGGATTCTCCGGCGCTTTGAAATGCGAGCGTGGCGCCGCCCGGCCACCGCGTCAACTGCGTGGCTTTGCCCGTTTCTGTCGGGACAAGGGATGCGACGACGCCATCACGGCATTCAGCCGGCCGGCGGCGACATGGGTGTAGATTTGCGTTGTCGCGATATCGGCATGGCCGAGCAGCGTCTGCACGCTGCGCAAATCCGCGCCGCCTTCCACCAGATGGGTCGCAAAGGCGTGGCGCAGCACGTGCGGCGAGAGCTTCGCCGGATCGATGCCGGCTTTGGCTGCCAATTCTTTCAGCATCTGATGACAGCGACGCCTGGTGAGGTGGCCTTCCGCCGAGCGCGAAGGAAAGAGAAAGCGCGCGGCACTGGCGCGGCGTTGCCCTTTCGGCAAAAAACCTTCGCGCAGAGAGACATAATCGGCGATGGCAGTCCGCGCTGACGGATTCAGTGGTGCGAGCCGCTCCTTCTGACCCTTGCCCTTGACGAGCAAGAAACCCTCGCGCCCACGCGCGGCGGTAAGCGGCAACGTCACCAGTTCGGAGACGCGCAGACCCGAGGCGTAGAGAACCTCGACCATGCAAAGCAGTCGCGCGCCTTCGGGGCCCTCCGCGCGGCGTGCGGCATCGATGAGCGCGCTCAAATCCTCGCGCGTCAGAATCTTGGGCAGCGGGCGGCGGCGGCGCGGCGCGTCGACCGCGTCGGTCGGATCGTCGCGGCGAATGGCCTCGGCGTAGAGGAAGGAAAAGAACTGGCGCAGCGACGAAAGCTTGCGTGCCTGCGAGGAGCCGGCGGTGTCCGCAGCGGAGAGCGTCGCCATATACCGTTTGACATCGTCGCGCGCGGCCTTGCGTGCGTCCGTGCCGCGTTGGGCGGCGTAGGCGGAAAAATCCAGCAGGTCTCTGCGATAGGCGGAGAGCGTGTTGGCGCTCGCGCCGCGCTCCGCGCTCATCATGTCGAGGAACGACTCGATCAGCGTTGCATCGGGCTTGGCGCGGCTCATGGCGATGGCGGCGTGGGCGGGCGATAGAGCAAGAGCGTTTCCGCGGCGAGAGCCAGTGCCGCGTCATCAAGACCAAGTTGCATCAACGTGCGAACGAACTCGATGCTGACATCGGGCGCGAGGTCGCCTGGGCCGCGCGCGCCGACCGCGTCGAGGATGCGCAATACTGCCTCACCCTTGCGGTCGGGCTGAGCGGCAGCCTGCATCAGCGCTTGCATCGCATCGTCCGACGGGCGCCGCCCCTGCCAATGGCGAGCGGAAACCGAGACGACCGACGGTTTGGTGCCGGAAGATGGCGAGCGGCCAAGCGCGTCGTAAAGGCCGAGCAGTAGTGCCTCATGAGGAGCCGCTGCGTTCGGCTTTCGCGGATCCGACTGAAGGTGACGCGCGATTTCGCGCAGATCGCCAGGCGTTTGCGGATCGCCCAGGCGCCCGGGCGTCACCAAGTCAATCAGCAACCGATCGCTTGCGCTGTCCTGGCTTAGCCAATCGGCAACGGGTTTGCCCGCCAACAGCAAGGCTTTGGCGATCAGAGGTGCGCTCTGGCGCAACGCCGCATCGGGCTTGATCGACGCGGCGATGTCGGCCTGCAAACCGGCGGCGACGGCGAACAGACCATTCTGGTCGCCGAATGCCAGCGCCTTTTCGACAAGCGCGGCCTTTTCCGCCGAGCGGGTTTCGAGCAAAGCGGCGCGGCGCAGCGTCAGCTGTTGCGAAACGAAGCCTGTCGAGGCCGGCGTGTTCTTGGAGTCGCCAAGCGCGACCAAATCGGCACTTGTAGGAGCACCCGTACGAATGATGCGCTCGGCTGCGGCGAGCCGAATTTCGGGCGGGTTGCGCGTGTCCTTCAGTGCTAAAAGATTGGCCGACGTGCCGAGTGCGCCGACCAAGTCTCCTCCGATAGGAAGCCCCACCTGGCGCAGCAGCAGAACATGCATCGCGGTCGGCTTGGCGATCGGTCCCGGAGGTTTGACCGCGTGCGTCAGCACGTCGTCGACCAAAATGTTGTAGGCGCCATCAGACAGTCCTTCGGCGTCGATGACATTGCGCGTCAGTTCCGTCGCGGCTGTGTCGCCGGACAGAGCTGCGCAATAGGCGCGCAATTGCAGCCAGAAGAGTTCGCCTTCGGTCAGGCGCGCCGAGGTGAGATTGCCGCAGGTATCGCCGGCACGGCCCGCCATCAGGATCGCATCGGCCTGAACGCGCGCGAAGTCGAGATCGTTCTTGAGCTGAACCGAGGCCGCGAGCGCGCCCGCCTCGTCTATCATGCCGGCATCGAGCAGCTTGTCGATGCGGATCGCGATCAGCGCGCGATGGGCGGGACCGATCGGGGCTTCGGCCCGCGTCAACACGAGCCGGCGCGCCAGCGCGCGGATTGCGGGATCGGGCGAAACCAATGGAATGCGCGCGAGCATCGTCTCGATGTCGGCACGCGCCGAACCCGACCACATCGAATCGCCGAGCCCGCCTTGAGCGGCGTCGAGCAGACCCGTCGCCGGCCCGTCGATGGAACCAAGCGAGTTGACTTCTATCGCGGGGGCCGGGCGATCGACCGGCACGCCGGGCTGCGCTTCCGGCACGGCGGCATCCGGATCCGGGAGCTGGGCGCCTTGCATCGGTCGCGGTGGCGCGGTGACCTGCTCCCCAGCCGAATCCGCGGCCTGCGCGCGCGCCGTCCCGCACACCAGTACCAAGGCCAGCGCTGAGAGACTAATGCGCGAAGCGATCATTCGGCAGGACCTGCTCGAAATGACGCTTGGGTGGTTCGAGCGTTCCGCCATAGATCGCCAGACCGACGGCGCCCAGAATCAGCAGCACGCCTATCGCGATGGCGAGCCACGCGCCCCAACCCATGCCTTCCGCCCTGAGCGTCCGTCTTGCACGCATAGAAGTTACTCTTGAGCCGACTATGTGGCGGAATTGCAGGCATCGGCGCAAGTGGCGCTGGCAGGTTAACGCCAAGATGTGTAAGCGATTGGCGATGGCAGGGTTGAACCGCACGGTGGCGCTGGTCGGCATGATGGGCGCCGGGAAAAGCTCGATCGGCCGCAGGCTGGCCGCGCGCCTACACGTGCCTTTCAAGGACGCCGACAGCGAAATCGAGCAGGCGGCCGGCTGTTCCATTTCCGAGATTTTCGAAAGATACGGCGAGGCTGCCTTTCGCGATGGCGAACGCAAGGTGATCGCGCGGCTCCTCAGCGAACCGGCGCATGTTCTGGCGACGGGAGGGGGTGCCTTCGCCGATCCGCAAACGCGCGAACGACTGAAGGAATGCGCGCTGACGGTCTGGATCAAGGCGCCCATAGAATTGCTGCTCGCCAGGGTGCAGCGACGCGATACGCGGCCGCTGCTGCGCGACGGCGATCCGCGCGCGATTCTGGAACGCCTGCTCGCGGAGCGGGAACCGATCTACGCCTCGGCGGATTTGATCATCGAGAGCGATGACGGACCGCACACCCAGGCCGTGGAACGCATCGTCAGCGCGCTCGAAGAGCGGAGACTGACATGAGAAAGCGAATTCACGTTGGACTGAGCCAAAACGCCTACGACATCCATGTCGGCGCCGGATGGATCGGCGAGGCCGGCAAGCTCTTGCAGCCCTTCGCGCGCGGACCGGTGCCGGTCGTGACCGACACGAATGTCGCCAAGCTGCATCTGCCGCGATTTCTCGAATCGCTTTCCGCTGTGAACATCGATGCGCATCCGATCATCATTGATCCCGGCGAAACGGCAAAGAGTTTCGGCGGTCTCGAGAAACTTTGCGTCGAATTGCTGAAAACCGGCGTCGACCGCGGAGGACTGATTGTCGCGCTCGGCGGCGGTGTGATCGGCGATCTCGCCGGATTTGCAGCAGGCATTCTCAAGCGCGGCGTGGATTTCGCACAAGTGCCGACAACATTGCTGGCGCAAGTGGATTCCTCGGTCGGCGGCAAATCCGCGATCAATACCAAGGCAGGAAAGAATCTGGTCGGCCTGTTCCACCAACCGCGTATCGTCATTGCCGATACCGATGTGCTGTCGACCCTGCCCAGACGCGATTTGCTGTCGGGCTATGCCGAGGTCGCCAAATATGGCGCGCTCGGCGATCTGGCGTTCTTCGAATGGCTGGAGACGAATGCGCAGGCCGCACTCGCCGGCGACGCCAAGGCAATCGTGCAAGCTGTTGCCCATTCCTGCGAGATGAAGGCGGCCATCGTCGCGCGCGACGAACGCGAAACCGGCGAACGCGCGTTGCTCAATCTCGGCCACACCTTCGGCCATGCGCTCGAAGCGGCGACCGGCTACGAGCGGCTGCTGCACGGCGAGGCCATCGCCATCGGCATGGTGCTGGCATTCCGCCTGTCAGTGAGGCTGGAGCTGTGCAGCGCCCAGGACAGCGAGCGCTTCACGCGCCACCTGAAAAGTGTCGGCCTGCCGACCAGTCTTTCGGATATCTCCGGCGCGCGTCCAACAGTGGACGCGCTTGTCGAACACATGGGCCACGACAAGAAGGTCAAAGACGGACGTATCAATTTCGTACTGCTGCACGGCCTTGGCCGGGCATTTATTACCAGCGACGTGCCGCGCGATGCCGTGCGAGACGTGCTGGCGCGCGATTAAACGGGGCGATTGGCATGGACACCACTCTTATACTCTGGATCGGCGCGATCGCGCTGCTGCTAGTATGTTCCGCGTTCTTCGCAGGCTCGGAGACGGCCTTGACCGCCGTGTCGCGCGGCAAGATGCATCAGCTCGAGAAGGACGGCTCGCGCCCCGCTGCCCATGTCAATGCGCTGGTCGGCGACCGCGAAAGGCTGATCGGGGCGCTGCTGCTCGGCAATACCTTCGTCAATATTCTAGCGTCGTCACTGGCGACTGCCCTGCTCGCGGCGACCTTGGGCGAACGCGCGGTCGCGGTCGCGACCGTGATGATGACCTTTATCATCCTCGTTTTCGCCGAGGTGCTGCCCAAAACGCTCGCCATCGCCCGCACCGACCGCTTCGCGCTCGCGGTGGCAAGGCCCGTGCGCTGGGTCGTCGCCGTTCTCGGCCCCGTCGTCACCACGGTCCAGTTCTTCGTGTGGCGCGTGCTGGCGACGTTCGGCGTCAGCCAGGAGGACGAAGCCGTGCTGCCGGCGCATGAAGAAATCCGCGGCACGGTCGAACTGCATCACCAGGAAGGCGGCGTTGAGCGCGAACATCGCGACATGATCGGCGGCATCCTCGATCTGAAGGAGTTGACAGTCGGCGAAGTCATGATCCACCGCAAGAAC
>FTGL01002017.1_pt1 | contig 7504 bp, 5 predicted proteins | sample 1640681 | NCBI WGS metagenome assembly FTGL01 (sample SAMEA3914789, study PRJEB12502) | metagenome | biome: forest; material: soil | place: Canada | collected 2011-07-03 | depth 0.3 m
CTTGGAGTGCGGGCGTAGCTCAGGGGTAGAGCATAACCTTGCCAAGGTTAGGGTCGGGCGTTCGAATCGCCTCGCCCGCTCCAATTTTTCGCAAAATGCCATAAGGTCGGCCGGCGGCGGGGTGCGCGCCGGGGGACAGACATGGCGATGCAGGCAGGGGTAGGACGGCCGCCGGGGGTATGGATCGGCGCCTTTTTCCGCCGCTCGGAATCCGCCCGCGGCTTCGCGCTTTTAAGCCCGACCCTGCTGATCATGTTGCTGGCGCTGGCAGCCCCCATGGGCCTGCTCGCGGTCTACAGTTTCTGGTCGCAGGACGGGCTCGTCCTCGACACCCACTTTACCTTAGACCAGTACAAAACGGCGTTCGGGCGCGAAACCTATCGCGAGCTGTTCTACCGCTCGCTCTGGATCTCCTCGGTCGTGACGGTCGTGACGGTCGCGCTCGCCTATCCGATGGCCTATTTCGTCGCCTTCCGGGTCGAGAAATCGAAATTCATTTGGCTGATCCTTCTGACGATTCCGTTCTGGACGAGCTATCTGCTGCGCGTCTTCGCCTGGAAGATCATTCTTGGATACAACGGCGTCATCAATTCCGGCCTGATGAGCCTTGGCATCATTCATCAGCCGCTGGAATTCCTGCTTTATAATCCGACCGCGGTGGTGGTGACGCTGGCCCATGCCTGGGCGGCGTTCGCGATCCTTCCGATCTATGTCAGCCTCGAGAAGATCGACCGTTCGCTGCTGGAGGCCGCGGCCGATCTCGGCGATGGCGCGGTCAGGCGCTTCTTCCGCATCACCTTGCCGCTGTCGCTGCCGGGCGTGCTCGGCGCCGCGGTGCTGATCTTCGTGCCGACGACGGGAGACTATGTGACGCCGTCTCTCGTCGGTGGCTCGGAAGGCGTGATGATCGCCAACGTCATCGAAGTGATGTTCGACAAGATCGGCAATTGGCCGCTGGGCGCCGCGCTCGCCATGGCCAGCATGGCGGCGGTCGGAATCGTCACGCTGCTTTCGGTGCAGGCGATCCGCCTCGCCGTTTCGAGGACGAAATGAGGGCGCGCGGCCGGCCGGGACGGGCCGGGCTTTTCGCCTATGCCATTTTCTATCTGGCGTTTCTCTATGTGCCGGTGCTGTTCCTGCCGTTGTTCTCGTTCAACGATTCGATGTTCATTTCCTTCCCGCTCGAAGGCTTCACCACGCGCTGGTACGAGCAGATGCTGGGCGATTCGGCGGTGCAGCAGGCGCTCGGCAACAGTCTTAAAGTCGGCGCGGTCGCGGCGTTGATCTCCACCATATTGGGACTTCCCGCGGCCAAGGCGCTGACGCGCTACCGCGTGCCGGGCGGTGCGGCGATGATCGGCTTCGTCAATCTGCCGCTGTTCATCCCGGAGATCGTGCTCGGCATTTCACTTCTGATCCTGCTCAACGCGATCGCCATTCCGCTTTCGTTGATGACGGTGGTGGTCGGCCACGTCATGGTCTGCGTGCCGTTTGCGATGACGGTGTTGATGTCGCGCATGGAGGGCTTCGACATCAATCTTGAGGAGGCCTCGCTCGACCTTGGCGAGAACGGCTGGATGACGTTCTGGCGCGTGACGTTCCCCCTTGTGCTGCCCGGCATAATCTCGAGCCTGTTGCTCACCTTCATGGTGTCGTTCGACGATTTTCTGATTGCCTATTTTCTTGCCGGCACGCAGATGACCTTGCCGATCTTCATCTGGGCGCAGCTGCGCTTCCCCTACAAATTGCCGGTGGTGCTGGCGCTGGGCGCGTTGATTCTGCTGGTGTCCTGCGTGCTGGTGGTGCTGGCGGAATGGGTGAGAAGCCTGGGCGTCGAGCGTTCCGGCCGTGTTGTCGTCGGTGCTTGAGGAGAGACAGGTGGACGAAGCCTTCATCCATATCGACCATGTGACCAAGCGGTTCGGCTCGGTCACCGCCGTCGACGCCGCGGACATGCGCATCCGTCGCGGAGAGTTCTTCTCGCTGCTCGGCCCTTCGGGCTGCGGAAAGACGACGCTGCTGCGCATGATCGCGGGCTTCGATTTTCCCAGCGAGGGCGAGATCTATGTCGACGGCGCGCCGATCACCGACCTGCCGCCGCACAAGCGCCCAAGCCGGATGGTGTTCCAGTCTTACGCGATTTTTCCGCATTTGAACGTATTCGACAATATTGCCTATGGGTTGCGCAAGGACAGGCTGGCGCGCAAGGAGATGAACCGGCGCGTCAACGAAGCGCTCGCCATGATCAAGCTGGAAGGTTTCGGCAAGCGCAGCGGCAACCAGCTTTCGGGCGGCCAGCGACAGCGCGTGGCGCTCGCGCGCGCGCTGGTCTGCAGACCGAAAGTCTTGCTCTTAGACGAGCCGCTGGGTGCGCTCGACAAGCGGTTGCGCGAGTCGATGCAGATCGAGCTGCGCCAGTTGCAGAAGAATGTCGGCATCACCTTCGTCTTCGTCACCCACGACCAGGAGGAGGCGCTGTCGATGTCCGATCGCGTCGCGGTGATGTCGGCCGGAAACGTGCTGCAGATCGCCGAGCCGCGCACGCTCTATGAGGCGCCCAATTGCCGCGAGGTGGCCGATTTCATCGGCACGATGAATTTCTTCGACGGCACGGTCGTGGACGCAGATGGCGCGATCGATGCGGGACCCATGGGCACGCTGCATGCCGTGATCCCCGAGCCGCTGGCACGGGCGGGTACACAGGTTCTGATCGCGGTACGACCGGAAAAAATCTCCCTGTCGGCCGATCCGGCGTCCGGCGGCATCAAAGGGACCGTTGCGGCACAGGCCTATCTCGGCGAACGCAGCCATTTCAACATCATGGTGGCGGGATTGAAGGAACCGGTTTCGGTCGCGGCGCAAAATATCGGCCGCGACGAGACTTCCGGCCACACCGGCGGCGAAACCGTTTATGTTTCCTGGCTGGCAGAGGCGATGGTCATCCTCGCCCGCGAGTGAGGCTCATACACTTATAAGACGCTCGAACACATCGCGCGCGGCGCCTTGCAGATTTGCCAAGCGCTCTTCCAGTTCCGTGAAGCTCTTCGCATCTCCGGCGCGCACCAGCAGTGCCTTCAAGCCTGGTGTCGCCGTTGCCGGATCGAGCGTGGCGTCGAGCGCGATGCGCAGCACATGCGACAGCGCCTGTTCCAGAACCGCTGCGTCGATCAGGGCCTCGGCATCGGGCTGCGGCAAGCGCCCTGCTTTTGTCAACCGCTCGATCGCCGCAATGGTGTTGCTATCCAAAACTTCCGGTTCATCGGGCGCCGCAACAAGCTGCAACGTTTGGGCGAGGAATTCGATATCGACCAACCCGCCGCGCGCGAATTTCAGATCCCAATTGTTGCGCGGCGGAAACTGAACCGCGAGCTTCTCGCGCATATCGCGCGCGTCGGCGATTAGCTTCGCCTCGCCGGTCTTGACGGTCAGCGCGGCGCGGATCACGGCTTCGACCTTGCGGCGCAGAGTTTCGGATCCGGCGATGGCGCGTGCGCGCGTCAGCGCCAGCCGCTCCCAGGTCCAGGCTTCGGTTTCGTGATAGCGCGTGAAGGCTTCCAGGCTCACTGCCACCGGTCCCTTGTTGCCGGTCGGGCGAAGCCGCATGTCCACCTCGTACAGCGAGCCCGCCGCCGTAGGCACCGTCAGTGCGGCGATCAGGCGCTGCGCCAGCCGCGCGTAATACACGGTCACCGGCATCGGCGAGGCGCCGTCCGAACTTTCGACGCCTTCCAGCGCATCGAAGACGAAGATGAGATCGAGATCGGAGGACGCGGTCATTTCGCGTCCGCCGAGCTTGCCCATGGCGATCACCGCGAACTGGCCGCTGGCGACGCGCCCCGCCTGCGCGGCAAGCTCGGCTTCGACCACGGACAGAAGCCCCGCGATCACGCACTCGGCGACGTTGGTCAGCGCGGGGCCCGCCTCTCCCGCCTTCACCACCCCTTCGATGATCTGCACGCCGACGCGGAAGATCTGCTCGCGCGCGAAACGCCTTGCCGCGTCGAGCTTGGCCTCGTAGCCATCGGCGCGTTTAAACAAATCCGCGAGCAGGTGTTCGAGCGTGCGCGGCGCCGGCAACTCGCCGAGAAAATCCGCATCCAGCAGCGCATCGAGCGTCGCGGGCGCCTGGGCCAGATGATCGGCCAGACGCGGCGCCGAGCCCGCGATCTCGGCGATCAGCCGCATCAATTCCGGACGCGCCAAAAGCAGGGAGAACAGCTGCACGCCGGCAGGCAAATTCGACAAAAACCGATCGAATTGCGCGAAAGCGGCGTCGGGATCCGCGGTCGCCGCCAGTGCCGCGAGCAAGGCCGGAGTCAGTTTGGTCAGCAGCTCGCGGCCGCGCGCGCTGCGCGTGGCACGGACGCGGCCGTGATGCCAGCCGCGGATCGCGCCCGCGACATGGCCCGCGTCACGAAATCCCATGCCGGCGATGGTGGCCAGCGTCTCGGGATCGTTCTCCACGCCGGTGAAGACGAGGCTGCCCTCGGCGCCCGAAAGCGGCGCCGCGCGCTCGAACAGAAGCGCATAATGGCCCTGCACGGTTTCCAGCTGCCTGGTCAGCGCGGCGGCGAAGCTTGCGGCGTCGGCATAGCCCATGAAGCAGGCGATATGGGCGAGGCCTTCGCGCGATTTGGGCACGGTGTGGGTCTGCTCGTCCTCGATCATCTGCAAGCGGTGTTCGAGCTTGCGCAGATAGAGATAGGCGTCTTTCAAATCGCTGGCTGCCTGAGGCGAGACCAGGCCTTCGGCGCATAGCGCGTCGAGTGCCGCAAGCGTGCCGTGCTGGCGTAGCTTGGTGTTGCGCCCGCCCGCGATCAATTGCTGGGTCTGAGCGAAGAATTCGATCTCGCGGATGCCGCCGCGGCCGAGCTTGATGTTATGGCCGGCGACCGCGATGGCGCCATGGCCTTCATGGGCGTGGATCTGGCGCTTGATGGAATGAATGTCCTCGATCGCGGCGAAATCCAGATTGCGCCGCCAGATGAAAGGTTCGATGAAGGAGCGGAAATGCGCGGCGCTGCGCGGATCGCCGGCGCAGGGGCGCGCCTTGATCATCGCTGCCCGCTCCCAGTTCTGCCCCATCGCTTCGTAATAGGCTTCCGCCGCCTCGGTCGAGATCGCGACCTGGGTGGCGCCGGCATCGGGGCGCAGGCGCAGATCGACGCGGAAGACATAGCCGTCCGTGGTCACCTCGCCGAGCAGCTTGACCAGTCCCTTGGCGATATCGACTGCGGCGGCGCGCGCATCGTCGCGCTTGCGGAAGGGAAAGAGATTCGCGTCGTAGAAGACGACGAGATCGACGTCGCTGGAGTAATTGAGTTCGTAGGCGCCGTATTTTCCCATGGCCAGAACGAGAAGGCCGGTATCGGCTTCGAGCGTCTCGCCGTCGCGTTCGGGAAGCCCCGCGCTGTGCGCCGCTTCGCGCAACAGAAAACGTAACGCACCTTTGACGCAGGCATCGGCGAACAGGCTGAGCGCACGCGTGACTTCTTCGACATCCCACAGGCCCGCGATATCGGCGAGCGCGATCGCAAGCGCCGCCTGGCGCTTGGCGCGGCGCAATTCTGCCATCGTGGTGACGATGTCCTTGGCTTCGGCGGCACGCAAAGCGCGCGCCCGCGCCGCCTCGACCGTCGCGGCGGGGCCACTCGCGAATATCCCGGACAACATCGCACGCTCGCGCAGCGCCAGCCGGCAGAGAAAGGCGGAATTGCCGAACGCGGATTCGAGCACCGCACGTTCCACACCCGCCGGCACGATGCCTTCGCCCTTCAAAGCGGCAAAGGTGCGTTCGGCTCGTGTCGGATCGAACGGCGCAGGCAAGGGTGATTTGGAATTCGCGAAGGCGGTCATCGCAGAAGTGTAAACGAAAAGGCCCGCCTTGCGGGCGGGCCTTTCGCAACTCTGCGGCGCGGGTCTAGCAGCCCGCGGCGTCCTTCAGGTTCGATGCGGGTTTGAAGCGCAGGCTCCTCGACGGCTTGATCTTGATCGACTCTCCGGTGCGCGGATTGCGGCCCATGCGCGCGCCGCGCTTGGAGACGCGGAAAGTTCCGAAAGTGCCGATCTGATACTTGCCGCCGCCCTTGACGCTTTTCAGGCCCGATTCGAGCGCTCCGAAGACCGCTTCCACCCAGCGCTTGGCTTCCGCCTTGCTGATGCTGCCCTTCTTCGCAACGACTTCGACGAAATGCGTTTTGCTCATTGTCTGGCGTCCTTTTCACGCGGCTTCGACGCGGCGAGATATAGCCAAGTGCACAGGGCACGCCTATCGATTCCTTTATGAAAGCTGGGGGTTGTTACGGCGGCGCACGCAAAACCCTTATGTTTGCTGGCATTTGCGACATGAGGCCGAATGAAAACAAGACGTGCTGCGCTTGGCCCGTGACGCAAAACCGAGTCGTTTTCTGCGCAATCGCGCGAATCAGTTGCTCAGGCGCGCAGCGGCGGACGCGGGAATCGAATCGTGGCGCGCAGGCCGGGATGATTGTCGTCAAGCACCAGACGCGCATCGTGCAGGCGCGCGACGGCGGCGACCAGGCTGAGGCCCAATCCGGTGCCCGGCGAATTGCGGCTCGCCTCCAACCGCACGAAGCGCTCGACCACGCGCGCGCGTTCCGCTTCGTCGATGCCCGGACCGCTGTCGGCGACGCACAGTTCGACGCCCGCCGGCGTCTCCGCCACCGAGACCGTCACGCTGCCGCCCTCGGGCGTGTATTTGATGGCGTTGTCGACGAGATTTGCCAGTACCTGGCTGATCAGGCTGCGATTGCCCTCGATCATCACGCTGCCGGCTGGCTTCAAGCTGAGCGTCACGCCTTTTTCCTCAGCGAGCGGGCCATAGAGCTCGGCCACGTCCTCGGCCACGGGACCCAGATAGATCGGTGCCATGGCGCCGCGCGCCACGCCGGCATCGGCCTCGGCGATCAGAAGCAGCGCGTTGAACGTCGCGATCAAAGAATCGGTCTCGTGCATCGCCGCTTCGATTTCGTGCGCTTCCTTGGTGCCGGGTTCGAGCTGACCGAGCGTCGCCTCGAGCCGGTTGCGCAAACGATTGAGCGGCGTGCGCAGATCGTGTGCCACCGAATCGGTCACGTCGCGCACGCCCTTCATCAGCCGTTCGATGCGGTCAAGCATCCGATTGAGGCTGTCCGAAAGATCGTCGAACTCGTCATGCGCCTTCGTGATCGGCACACGGCGCGATAGGTCCCCGGCGATGATGTCGGAGGTGGTGCGGTTGATCGAATCCAGACGCGCCAGCATGTTGCGGCTGACGAGTGCGCCGCCGACCAGACCGAGCACCAGCACTAGGCCAAGCGTCCAAGGCAGCGTCGTGGTGAACAGCCGTTCGGTGATGTAGCGCTCATGCACGTCCTGGGCGACGAGAAGCTCGAAACCGCCCAGCAGATTGAAGAAGCGGCCACGCGCACGCCGGCTTTCGAGCTGGCCGCCAACGCGGCGCTGATAATCGAACTCGACGAATTTGCCCGGACCGGCCTTGGTC
>FTGL01001846.1_pt1 | contig 7018 bp, 7 predicted proteins | sample 1640681 | NCBI WGS metagenome assembly FTGL01 (sample SAMEA3914789, study PRJEB12502) | metagenome | biome: forest; material: soil | place: Canada | collected 2011-07-03 | depth 0.3 m
ATTTTACCCGATGCCGCATAGACCGCCGCGCGCGTGGCGCCCATCGCCGTCGGCCGCACCCACTGCAATCCCGCCAGTTCGATCGTGATGGTGAAGGCGTGTTCGAGCTTGGGCAGGAAGGGGTGCGCGGTCATGTTCGATCCTTGTCAGAAGTTTGCGCCATCATTTCGCGAACGAGCGCCACGGTGATGGGCCGGTGTTCGGCGAACGCCTTCGCATCGGCGCGGGCGACGAAATCGCGGATCGATGCCGGAGAACGCTCGAGAAAACGGATCATCTGGGCCACGACGGTATCGGGCACGGCGAGCTGGCGGTCGGCGAAGAGCTTATGCGCCAGGGCGCTCAGCAGCGCCTCGTCCGGCGCCCATAGGGCAAAGGCGAGCAGCGCGCGATAGCGCGAAGCGAGATCGGGCAGGCGCGCAGGCCACGTACCCGGCAGCTCGCGGCCGGTCAATAGAACGGGCGCGCCGCGCTCGAGCAAGGCGAAGATTGCAGCCTCTTGCGCAGGGCCAAGTGCTGCCGTGTCGACATTCTCCAGCACGATAGGCTGAACGGGCGACAAGCACGCCACCACACCGTCATCGAGCGCGGCGGCCTCGACGATCGCAGCACCGGCGGCGGCGGTCCAGGCCGCAGCCAAATGCGACTTGCCCGAGCCCCGCGGTCCATACAGGACCGCGGCCGACGCCGACCAGTTGGGATAGGAATCGACGAACGCAACTGCCTCTCGGTTCGCTGGCCCGACGATGAAATCTTCGCGCCCGAGCGCCGGCTGCGTGGCCAAGGGCAGGATCAGTTGCGACGGCATGGCGCTCAGTACTTCTCAAGCCGTGCGGCGGGAAAGCGCGAACGCCTTCAACCACAATTGCCCGTAGGCAAGTCCGGAGGCGAGCGTGACGGCGCCGGTCGCTATCGCGCCGGCCTCGGCCAATTGCAGCTGTTCGATATCGAGCGCACGCAGAATGAGCAGCATGGCGACATACATGACCTGCACCACCGTGCTCGCCTTGCCGATCGTTAGCGGTTCAATGCGCAGTGGTAGCGCCAGCAAGCGTGCTGCGCCCAGGCCTACCACGATGGCGAGATCGCGCGCGATCACCAGAACGGTGAGCCACATTGGCGTCACGCCGACGGCGGTCAACGTCACGAAACTTGCCAGCATCAAGAGCTTGTCGGCGGCGGGATCGAGAAAGACCCCGAAGCGCGAACCGGGCGACAGGCGACGCGCGAGATAGCCATCGACCGCGTCGCTCAAGCCCGCGAAACCGAAAACCACAAGTGCGGCGGTGTCCTCTCCGCGCAGGATGAAATAGGCGGTCAGAGGCGCCGCGCACAGCCTGAGCACGGTCAGCATATTGGGCAGATGACGCAGCAGCGGGCTCACGGCGCGCTGGCGGATTGGGACGCGGATATGGACCAGTCGCCGCCGCTCTTGGTCAGCGCGATGCCCTGGGCCGCGAGCGCCTCGCGCAGCTGATCGGTCGTGCCGAGATAGGCAAGGGAGATTCGCGCCTCGCCGATGTCCATGGCGATGACGCTGACGCTCGAAACGTTGGGCACCGCGACCAGCGCGCCTTGCAAGCTGCCCCATTGGCCGAGCGAGGAAATATGCACGGATGCCGTCAGCCGCGCCTTCTGGCTGAAGTCGACTGCGGCGTTCTTTTTCCACATCTCGCCGATCGCGAGCACGGTGGCGTCGGCAGCGACCGAATAAGTCGATACCGCCCCGCCCTGCGCCAACGGCACATCGACGCCGGACTTGGTCGGCAACTCACCGGCGCCCAGCCGCCGCAAGGTGATCGTCAGATGCCCGCCCGACGGCGTCGCCAGCGCCAGCACCGCTTGGGTGGCGCGAACGCGCGACGCCACGGGTTCGATGTCGGACCAGTTGGCTTCATCGAAACCGAGACCGCCGAGCGCGGATTGGTCGAGCGCGTCGCCGATCGGCAGCGCGTACGGCACGATGCTGCCGGCGAAACGCGGACTGGCAAGCGCTGCCGTCCACGCCGAGCCGCGCGCATAGCCCGGCGCCATCGGGATCAGCAGAATGCGCTTGGCCTGAATTTGCGTATAGGCGACCGAGGCGCCCTGCAGAACGCGCGCCACCGCGTCCGGACTGAAATTGTAGGTAATGTCGGCGACGTAGCGGGTGGTGGAGCGCTTCTCGTTGGCGACCTCGAAGCCGCGAATGATGCGCTGAAGCTGGGCGTCGTCGAGCTTCGGCAGGCGCGCCCAGTCCTGCGCACGCGTCAGGCGATGGGAGAGCGTCGCCCAGGCACGGGGGCGGCCCTGCGCCAAAGCGGCAAGCTGGGCCTCCGACGCCGAAGCGGCACTGGCATCGACATGGATGCCCGAGACCGAGAAGGTGTTGTCGGCCGCGGCCGGAAGCCAAGCGCAGACAAGCGCAAAGCCCAGCGCCAGAGGAAATGCATGCCGTCGCATCGGAAACCTGTTTTGAGCGCAGCGACTATAGGGGGCGCGGCCTCCGCGCGAAAGCGAGGTCTTGGCCCAAAAATGGGCTTTTCCCAGCGAGCTTGCGCCCTTTCCCGCACCTGCTTAAACGATGCAACGGTGAACCGCGCCGGATGCACGCCATGACCGCCAAACGCCCGGACGGCCGCAACTCTCTCACCTACAAGGAATCCGGCGTCGATATCGACGCCGGCGAAGCGCTGGTCGAGCGCATCGCGCCCGCTGCCAAGGCGACGCACCGGCCGGGTACCGAGGCGGAGCTCGGCGGCTTCGGCGGGTTGTTCGATCTCAAAGCCGCGGGTTTCAAAGATCCCATTCTCGTCGCCTCGACCGACGGCGTCGGCACCAAGCTGAAGATCGCGATCGAGACGGGCCGTTTCGAAGGCATCGGCCAGGACCTGGTGGCGATGTGCGTCAACGACATCGTGGTGCAGGGCGCTGAGCCGCTGTTCTTCCTCGACTATTATGCCAGCGGCAAGCTCGACGTGGATGCGGCCGCGATCGTCATCGAGGGCATCGCGCGCGCCTGCAAGGAAACGGGCTGTGCGCTGATTGGCGGCGAGACCGCCGAGATGCCCGGGCTCTATGCCAAGGGCGATTTCGATCTGGCGGGTTTCGCGGTCGGCGCGGCGGAGCGCGGCCGCATCCTGCCCAAAATAAGAGAGATGCAGAGCGGCGACGTGGTAATCGGCGTCGCTTCGTCCGGCGTGCATTCCAACGGCTATTCGCTGGTGCGCCGCGTGGTGGGTGATGGCGGACTTTCCTATGGCGCGCCCGCGCCGTTCGCGAAGGGACAAACCTTGGGCGAAGCGCTGCTGGCGCCGACGCGGCTTTACGTGAAGGGCGCGCTGGCGGCGATCCATACCGGAGGCGTAAAAGGTCTGGCGCATATCACCGGCGGCGGCATCAGCGAAAACCTTCCGCGCGCTTTGCCCGAAGGACTGAACGCGCAGGTCGATCTTTCCTGCTGGACGCCGCAATCGGTGTTCGGCTGGCTGGCGAAATCCGCCGGCGTAGAAGAGCGCGAGATGCTGCGCACCTTCAATTGCGGGCTTGGCCTGATCGCGGTGGTGGATGCGAAATCGGCGGGCCATGTCATCGACGCATTCCAGGAAAGCGGCGACAAGGCCATGCGCATCGGGACCCTGGCCGCGGGCGAAGGCGACGCGCGCGTTGTCTATAACGGCGCGCTGAAACTGTAATGCGCGTACGCACCGCCGTTCTAATTTCGGGACGCGGCAGCAATCTGCAGGCGCTGATCGAGGCCGCAGCCGCGCCGGATTTTCCCGCCGAGATCGTGCTGGTGATTTCCAACATGCCGGGCGCCGGCGGGCTGGAGAAAGCGCAGGCCGCCGGTATTCCGGCCAAGGTCGTGTCGCACAAGGGCCTGCCGCGCGAGGTTTTCGACGACGCCATCGATGCCGCATTGCGCGAGGCGAATGTTCAAATCGTCTGCGAAGCCGGCTTCATGCGCATCCACAGCGAGGCGTTCGTGCGCAAATGGCAGGGGCGGATCATCAACATCCATCCTTCGCTGCTGCCCGATTTCAAAGGCACGCATGTGCACGAGCAGGTGCTGGCGGCGGGCGTGAAGACCTCTGGCTGCACGGTGCATTTCATGGTGCCGGACCTCGATGCGGGGCCGATCATCGCGCAGGACAACGTGCCGGTTCTGCCGGACGACACCGTGGATACGCTTTCGGCGCGCGTGCTCGAAGCGGAGCACAAACTTTATCCCAAGGCGCTGCGGATGGTGGCGGAAGGAAAAGCAAAACTGCTGGGCGAGCGCGTGATTTTCCGCGACTAGGCGCCGACGCCCGAAATTTTCGCCGAAATCTCCCACAGCCGTTGCGCATCCGCATCGTTCTGCGCTTCGGCCGACGGCACGGCGAGCTTGTTCTTGTAGTAATAGCCGCCGCTCTTGCCCGCGACGTCGGAAGAAGTGGCGAGATAGATTATCGTCTTGGCGCCTTGCGCCGGTGAAATCGCCCCGATCGGCTTGGCGATGCGCACGGCGACGGACATGATCCCGCCGCTCAGATCTCCGAAGCGCGTGGCGACGAAACCGGGATGCAGGCAATTGGCGGTGACGCCCGTGCCCGCGATGCGCCGCGCCAGCTCGCGCGTGAACAGGATGTTGCAGAGTTTCGATTTTCCGTACACGGAGAAACCGGAATATTTCCTGGCCGATTGCAGATCGTCGAAGTCGAGCTTGGCGCCATTGTGCGCGTCCGACGCAGTCGAAACGATGCGCGCGTTCTTCGTCGCCTTCAGATTCGGAAGCAGAATGTTGGTCATCACGAAATAGGACATGTGGTTGAGGGCAAACGTCATTTCCAGCCCGCCCTCGGCCGCCTGTCGCGAACCGAACAGCGCACCGGCATTGTTGATCAGCACGTCGATCTCAGGCTCTTCGTCGCCGATCTCCTTGGCCACGCGACGCATTTCGGAGAGCCGCGACAGATCGGCCATGTGGGCCACGGGATTGGCGGCCGGATTGGCATGGCGCAATTTTCTCAGCGTCGCTTCTGCGCGTTCCGCATCGCGCGCGACCAGGACGATGCGCGCGCCCTGTTTGGCGAGCTCCACCGCTGCGACTTCGCCGATGCCCGAAGTCCCGCCCGTGACGACGATGGTCTTGTCTTGCATGTCAGCCCACGATCTCGAGGTCGCTGAAGAAGAAATGGATTTCGTTGGCCGCGGTTTCCGGCGCGTCGGAGCCGTGCACCGAATTGGCCTCGATGGATTCCGCGAAATCCTTGCGGATCGTGCCCGGTGCCGCCTTGGCGGGATCGGTCGCGCCCATCACTTCGCGGTTTTTGGCGATGGCGCCCTCGCCTTCCAGCACCTGCACGACCACCGGGCCCGAGGTCATGAAATCGACCAGGCTTTTGAAGAACGGCCGCGCCTTGTGCACGGCGTAGAAGGCCTCTGCCTGCGCGGTCGAAAGACGGATGCGGCGCTGGGCGATCACCCTGAGGCCTGCCTTTTCGAATTTTGCGACGATCTGGCCGGTCAGATTCCGGCGCGTCGCGTCCGGCTTGATGATCGAAAGCGTGCGTTCGACGGCCATGCTGGCTCCATTTCGTGAAAGGCGGCGGGTTATAACCGCGCGATACACCCCCGCCAACCCCAATTCGTCGTGGCCGGGCTTGACCCGGCCATCCATCAAAGCATTAAAGCGCGCTAACGCGCGCGATGGGTGGCCGGGTCGCGCTTCGGCCGGACTATGTCCGGCCTCGCTGCCCGACCATGACGAGTTATAAGACCATTATGCTGAGCATCGACAACATCATCGTGCGCATCGCAGGCCGCGAGATCATCAACGGCGCGAGCGCGAGCCTGCCGGCCGGGCGGCGCATCGGCCTGGTCGGGCGCAACGGCGCGGGCAAATCGACGCTGCTCAAGGTCATTCTCGGTGAACTCGCGACCGATCAGGGTGAGGTTTCCTGGCCGCGCGACTGGCGCATCGGTGCCGTGGCGCAGGAGGCGCCGGGGGGCAAGGAAAGCCTGATCGACACGGTGCTGGAAGCCGACAAGGAACGCATGAATTTGCTCGCCGCGGCGGAGCACGAAACGGATTCGCATCGCTTGGGCGACATCTATTCGCGGCTCGATTCCATCGACGCCTATTCGGCGCCGGCGCGGGCGGCGAGCATTCTGGCGGGCTTGGGATTTTCCGCCGAGGAACAATTGCGCCCCTGTTCGGAATTCTCCGGCGGCTGGCGCATGCGCGTGGCACTGGCCGCGATCCTGTTCGCCGCTCCCGATCTTCTTCTGCTCGACGAACCGACGAACTATCTCGACCTCGAAGGCGTGTTGTGGCTCGAGGATTTCTTGAAGCGCTATCGCGGCACGGTGTTGATCGTCAGCCATGACCGCGACCTGCTCAATACCGCGGCGGAATTCATTCTCCATCTCGAGCACGGCAAGCTCGCGCTCTACACCGGCGGCTACGACAAATTCGTGGAAACGCGGGCGATGAAGCGCGCGCTCGACACGGCCTTTGCCAAGAAGCAGGACGCCGCGCGCAAGCACATGCAGGCCTTCGTCGACCGCTTCAAGGCCAAAGCGTCGAAGGCGCGTCAGGCGCAGAGCCGCATGAAAGCGCTGGCGAAGATGCAGACCATCGAGGTCCCGGTCGACGAACACGTGACGCCGATCCGCATTCCCAAGGCGACGCCGGCGAGCCCGCCGCTGATTTCGATGCATCAGGTTGCGGTCGGTTACGAACCGGGCAAGCCGGTCCTGTCGCACCTGTCTCTGCGTTTCGATCCCGACGACCGCATCGCGCTGCTCGGCAAGAACGGCAACGGCAAATCGACGCTGGCGAAATTGCTGGCGGGCAAGCTCGAGCCGATGGCGGGAGAGATGGTACGGGCACGCAAGCTGGTGCCGGGCTATTTCGCGCAGCATCAGCTGGAAGAACTGAACGGCAGGCTGACGCCGATCGAAACGCTCAGCCATCTCAGGCCCAGACTGACGGTGGAGCAAGTGCGCACGCAGCTCGGCGGCTTTGGGTTCTCCGCCGACAAGGCGATGACCA
>FTGL01001693.1_pt1 | contig 6956 bp, 4 predicted proteins | sample 1640681 | NCBI WGS metagenome assembly FTGL01 (sample SAMEA3914789, study PRJEB12502) | metagenome | biome: forest; material: soil | place: Canada | collected 2011-07-03 | depth 0.3 m
GCGCGCCGCCCGACCTCGCCCACAAAACCCGCCGCCAGTCCCGCACCCGCCAGCGCCGGACCCAAAATTACGAACAGATAGAGCGGCAGTGAGCCGTACCAGGCGCTGAGCGCGCTCTCCTCGTCGAGCGAGGTCACGACGGCCACCGGCCAGCCTTCGACGGCGGCACTCGTTCCCGCCGTGGCGCGTGCGGTCGTGAGCATCGCGCGCTCCATCAAGGAATCGGGTGCGAGCGAGCGTTCGTCGAACGACACGGCGACGACGTGTCCCATATGGGCGAATGCGATGGTTGCGAAGCCGTCCTCCGCGACGACCACGCGGCGGTGTCGCGCGGAGTGGATCAATCCCGGCGGCAGGCGCACGAATGCATCGTTGCCGCGCAGCGTCGAGACGATGCTCCCGTCGGCGGCAAACACGGCGACGTTGCGTACGGGCACGCCTGCGGGCGCATGGCCGTCGGCGAACTGAGCGCCCAGTTCCCGATAACGCTCCAGCGATGCCGCGATGACGGCGGCGATGTCGTGCGCGCGGCGGGTCTCGAAAAAATTCGCCTGCTCGAAGGCGTGCACGCGGTCGAAGCGCATCTGCAAGGTCGCGGCGGCGGCAAAGCTGCCGCAGATCAGCGCCACGGCGACCACCACGGTCAGCCGGATATTGCGCGCGGCGAGCCTGCCGGTTCCCGCCAGGAGCCCGTCAGTCGCCGGCCAGAAAGCAATTCGACTTTGCGCCATGCATGCCGCACCCCGCGCGCGGCCGACTGATTCGCTTTGAACCGATTATGCGAATCAGCGAGTCGCTGTCATTAACGATTTGGCGCGGTGCGCGTTAAGAATTTCGCCTTCCGCAAAAATGCTTGTCATCCCGGTCAAGCAGCGCGAAGCGCTGCGCTGAGCCGGGACCCATCGGGGTGGCGGCGCAATGGGTCCCGGATCGGCGCTGCGCGCCGTCCGGGATGACAAGTGCAGATGAGCGCATCAGCCCAGCATCTTCGTCGCCACTTCGAACAGGTTCGACGACGGTCCGCTTTTGAGCATCGCTTCGAGTTCGGTGCGCATCAGCGCCTGGCGCTTGGCATCGTAGCGGCGCCAGGTTTCGAAGCAGCCGGCCATCCGCGCGGCGACCTGCGAGTTGATCTTGTCGAGCGCGCGGATGGTTTCGCCGACCAGCGCATAACCACTTCCGTCCGCCGCATGAAAGCGCAGATGATTGCCGGAGAAGGCGCCGACCAGCGCGCGCACGCGGTTGGGGTTCTTCATGTCGAAAGCGGGATGGCTCATCAGCGCACGCACGCCCCTGGCCGTGTCGGGCAGCGATGAGCCGGCCTGCAGGCCCATCCATTTGTCGAGCACCAGCGGATCGCTGCGGAAGCGGTCGTGGAAATGGGCGAAGGCGTCGTCGCGCAACGGCGAATTCATCCGCGTCAGCGCCGCGAGCCCTGCGATCATATCGGTCATGTTGGTCGCGGCGCGGTAATGCATGTCGGCGCGCATAGCGGCGGCTTGGTCGTCGGCTGCGGTGAGATAGCGAAGCGCGACATTGCGCAAAGCGCGCCGTCCGGCAGACGCCGCATCGGGCGCGAACTGGCTGGAGGCAAACTTCTTATACAGTTCCTCCATCCGCGTGCCGTGTTTCGCCGCCACGTCGCGGATCAATTCCGTGTGTGCGGCGTGGATGGCGTCGGGGTCAGGCGGCGTCATCGCCAGGGAGAGTTCGTTCTCGCTCGGCGGAATGAGCATCTGCGCCGCGAAGGCCGGATCTTCCTCTGCCCGCGCCAGCACCTCGCCGATGGCATCGAGATAGATCGGATCGCTTTTGGGCGCGGCGGCCCCAGCCATCTCTTTCAGAATATCGGTCGCCAGCGCCTGTCCTGCTTCCCAACGATTGAAGGAGTCCACATCGCGTGCCATCAGCGTCGCGTAGGCGCGCCGCGACGTCGGCACCTTAAACGTGGCGGGCGCGGAAAAGCCGCGGCCCAGCGACAGCAACGGTTCCTCGGCGACGTCGACGAAGACGAAGCGTTCTTGCGGCTTCGTCAGTTCCAGCACACGCTCGTCAGGCCCTTTGGCATTCTCGCCCTCGAGCGTCAGCGGCAGCGCGCCGCTCTTGCCGACGAAGCCCAGCTTCACCGGGATATGCATCGGCTTTTTCACCGGCTGGCCCGGCGTGGGGCCGAGGCTCTGGCTCAGCGTCAACGCATAGGTCTTCTTTGCCGGATCGTATTCGCCCTTGGCGTCGATCGTCGGCGTGCCGGCCTGCGCGTACCAGAGGCGGAATTGCGTGAGATCGATCGCGTTGGAATCCTCGAAGCATTTCACCCAATCCTCGACGGTCGCGGCTTCGCCGTCATGGCGCGACAGATATAGATCGGTCGCCTTGCGGTAGCCCTCCTCGCCGGTCAGGGTCTTCAGCATACGGATGACTTCGGCGCCTTTCTCGTAGACCGTTGCGGTGTAGAAATTGTCGATGGCGATGTAGCTTTGCGGCTGCACCGGGTGGGCGAGCGGCCCCGCATCCTCCACGAATTGGCGCATGCGCAAGGCGCGAACGTCCTGGATGCGGCAGACGCCGGCGGAACGCTGATCGGCGGAAAAACTCTGGTCGCGGAAAACGGTCAGGCCTTCTTTCAGCGAAAGCTGGAACCAGTCGCGGCAGGTGATGCGGTCGCCGGTCCAGTTGTGGAAATACTCGTGCGCGACCACGCTTTCGATGCGCGCATAATCGTCATCGGTCGCGGTTTCGGGGCTAGCCAGCAGAACCTTGTCGTTGAAGATGTTGAGGCCCTTGTTCTCCATCGCGCCGAAATTGAACGCCGACACCGCGACGATCATGAAAATATCGAGATCGTATTCGCAACCATATTTCTCCTCATCCCAGCGCATCGCCCGCTTCAGCGAATCCATCGCATACGCGGCCTTGGGTTCGTTGCCGTGCTCGACATAGATGGCGAGCTCCACCGGACGGCCCGAGCGGCGCACGAAACGATCCCGAAGCACGCCCAGATCGCCGGCCACCAGCGCGAACAGATAGCAGGGCTTTGGGAACGGATCGTTCCACACCGCGAAATGACGCCCGTCCGGCAACGCGCCGCTGTCCACCGGATTGCCGTTCGACAGCAGCACCGGATACGCCTTCTTCGACGCTTCGATGCGCGTCGTGTAGACGGCGAGCACGTCCGGCCGGTCGAGGAAATAGGTGATCCGGCGAAAGCCCTCGGCCTCGCATTGGGTGCAGAACATACCCTTCGAAAGATAAAGCCCTTCCAGCGAGGTGTTGTGCGCCGGCGCGATTTCGCTCACCACCTCGAGCGCGAATTCCGCCGGCACGTTTTCGATGGTGAGGGTTTCGTTGTCGGTTGTGTATTCCGTTGGCGACAATTCGCGCCCGTCGATAGACACCGAAAGCAGCTTCAGCTGTTCGCCGTTGAGCACAAGCGGGACCGCGCCGCCCGACCGCCGCACCTTCATTTGCGCGCGTACGCGCGTCGCTTCGGGATCGAGCGTGAAATCGAGCGCGATCTCGGATACCTTGTAGTCCGGCGCGCGATAGTCCTTCAGATTGATGGCGCGGGGTTCTTCGGTGCGCATGGCATTCCTCGCGGGGCTTTGGCCCGCGCGGTATAGCCGTTCACGCGCTGAGTGTCATGGACAGGGCAGCGAAATTATTTGCTTCAGCCTTCTCGCTTGACGAAAGTGAGGATGTCCTGCGCCACGTGCGCGAGATCCGCCAGTTCGCTCGGCATTTCCTCGCCGGACTGGCGCGCCCAATCGACCAGACTGTTGGCAAAGGCCGCCAGCTTCGGCGCGGCCGCGATCAACCGCGCCTGGCTTTCGACTTTTAACGGATCGAGATCGTATTCGGCGCCCGGCACGCGCCAGCCGCCCCAGTCGCTGTCGCCCGTCATCACCACCGGATAACTGCCCGGAAAGGGATGGCGCGAGCAATCCTCGGTCGCCTGCCATTTGTTGCGCGCGCGCACGACGCGCCAGACCTCGACGCCTTCGGTGCTGCGATCGGCAAGCGGCTCCTCGGCCTGCAATTCCTCGGCGGCGAATTCGCGGCCCAGGCCTACGTCGTAGTGGATGCGGATCGGCTCATCGAGCCCCTTGGCCCAATTCGGTACGACGTGCTCGATCAGCGCCCAGGTGCCGACGGGCTTCACATAGACGCGCTGGCTCTTGTGGAACTGGGCTTTTGCCATTGCAACGGAATCCTGCCTTTTGCCGGCCGAGGCTAGACAGCCGCCCTTAAATGCAGGTTAAGAAACCAGACTCGCTTGGCTGGCGCTGCATGTTTAACGTGCCGATTAACCGTCAGTTGGGCAGGGGCCGCCGATGAATTTCGATTTCTCCGACGAGCAGAAGCAGATCAAGGACCAGGCCCGCAAATTCCTGAGCGAGAAATGCAGCCCCAAGACCGTGCGCAAGATTTACGAGGGCACGGAAAGCTACGACGTTGGATTGTGGAAACAGATTGCGGAACTGGGCTGGATGGGTACGGCGATCCCCGAGAGCTATGGCGGGTTGGGGCTCGGCTATCTCGAGCTCTGTGTCGTCGCGGAGGAGCTTGGCCGCGCGCTGGCCCCCGTGCCGTTTTCCTCCACCGTCTATCTTTTTGCCGAGGCGCTTCTGGCGGCAGACAGCGAGGAACAGAAAAAGCGATTTCTGCCCAAGATCGCCGCGGGCGAGATCATCGGAACTTTTGCGCGCAGCGAAGGTCCGGGCGCGATCATGCCGAAAAATATCCGCACAACGTTCAAGGCCGGAAAACTTTCGGGAACCAAGACGCCGGTCGCCGACGGGATGGATGCCGACTACGCAATCGTGCTGGCGCGCGGCTCTGATGAGGCCGGCGAACGCGGCGTCCAGCTTGCCTTGGTCGATCTGACGGGCGCGGGCGTGAAGCGGCGCGCGGTCGAAACGCTCGATCCCTCGCGCGGCCACGCCGAGATCGCGTTCGACAACGCCAATGCCGAAGCGCTAGGCAAGCTCGGCGAAGGCTGGTCGATCACCAAGCGCGTCCTCGACCATGCCGCCATCCTGACCGCGTTCGAACAGATCGGCGGCGCCGATGTGTGTCTGGCGATGGCAAAGGACTACGCGATGACGCGCTACGCCTTCGGCCGGCCGATCGCGTCGTTTCAGGCGATCAAGCACAAGCTCGCCGACATGTATGTCAACAACGAGCTGGCGCGATCCAACGCCTATTACGGTGCCTGGGCGCTGTCGACGAATGCGCGCGAATTGCCGCTGGCCGCGGCGGCCGCGCGCGTTTCGGCCACGCAGGCTTTCGACTACGCGGCGAAGGAAAGCACCCAGACCCATGGCGGCATCGGCTTCACCTGGGAGGCAGATTGCCACTTCTACTACAAGCGCTCGCGGCAATTGGGGCTGGCGCTCGGGCCGCAGCGCGTCTGGAAAGACAAATTGGTGAGCGAACTCGAACAGAGCAACGCGGTCTAGGAGACAAAGATGGATTTCGACGACAGCCCCGAAGAAGCCGCCTTTCGCGCCGAGGCGCGGGCCTGGCTCGACGCCAACGCGAACCCCAGGGTCCATCGCGAGATCGATGAAAATCTCGGGGAGAGCGGCGGCAAAAGTGAAATGGCGAAGGCGCGCGCCTGGCAGAAGAAGAAAGCCGACAAGGGCTACGCCCGCATCACCTGGCCTGCCGGCATGGGCGGGATCGGCGGCACGCCGATGCAGTCGATCATCTATGGCCAGGAGGAATCGAAATTCGACGTGCCGGACGGGCGCGCCTTCGCCATCGGGCTGGGCATGTGCATTCCGACCTTGATGGCATATGGCGCGGAGGAGGCGAAGAAGCGCTACGTCAAACCGGCCGTCGAGGGCGCGGAAATCTGGTGCCAACTCTTCTCCGAACCGGCGGGCGGATCGGACGTGGCTGCGCTTCGCACGCGCGCGGAAAAACAGGGCGACGTCTGGACGATCAACGGATCGAAAGTGTGGACCACCGGCGCGCAATTCTCGGACTACGGACTTCTGCTCACGCGCACCGATCCGAACGTGGCCAAGCACAAGGGGCTGACCATGTTTTTCCTGTCGATGAAATCGCCGGGCGTGGAGATTCGTCCGATCAAGCAGGCGTCGGGCGCCAGCGGCTTCAACGAAGTTTTCTTCACCGACGTGAAGATTCCGGATTCGCAGCGTCTGGGCGAGGTGGGCCAAGGCTGGCAGGTGGCGCTGACCACACTGATGCATGAGCGTCTCGCGGTCGGCGGCGGGCAGGGCGGCGGTCTCGACGTGCCGCAATTGCTGCAGCTCGCGCGCAATCTGGAATTGGAAGATGGACCGGCGATCAAGAACGCCGCCGTGCGCGAGAAGATCGCCGACTGGTATGTGCGCTCGGCCGGCCTGCGCTACACGACCTTGCGCACCATGACCGCTCTGTCGCGCGGCCAGCAGCCGGGACCGGAGGCCTCGATCGCCAAGATCGTCGTCGCGTCCAAGCTGCAGGACCTTTCGGCCTTCGCGATGGAACTGGAGGGCGAAGCGGGCGTGCTCACGGGCCATGATGCGCCGGAAGAGGGAAGCTTTCAGAACGGCTGGCTCGCCGCACCGGGACTGCGTATCGCCGGCGGCACCGACGAGATCCTGCGCAACATCATCGCGGAGCGCGTGCTCGGCTTGCCCGGCGACATCCGCGTCGACAAGGATGTGCCCTTCAACAAGGTGCCAACCGGGCGGTGATCGCGAGTCCCTGCAACAAAATCTGCACTCTGGATGCGGCGAGCGGCCTGTGCATCGGCTGCGGCCGAACGCTCGACGAAATCGCGCGCTGGGGAAGCATGAGCGACGCCGAGCAAGCGCGCGTGATCAACGATCTTCCGGCGCGCAAAGGGAAAATCGCCTCTTCGAGCGAGCGCTAGCCAGCGTCGCTGAGGCGCTCGCGCTTCAGCGGATCGGGATCGAGTTTCGCGCCCGCCAGCGCACCGAGCC
>FTGL01001719.1_pt1 | contig 6911 bp, 6 predicted proteins | sample 1640681 | NCBI WGS metagenome assembly FTGL01 (sample SAMEA3914789, study PRJEB12502) | metagenome | biome: forest; material: soil | place: Canada | collected 2011-07-03 | depth 0.3 m
ATGTTTTTCCGCCCCAAAGTCCGCCGTCAGCTCGCCGCCGAGATCGAAGCTCAATTTAAGGCATTTGCCGCGGCCGGATTGCCGCTCGATCACGTCAATGCGCACAAACACTTCCATCTGCATCCGTCCATCGCCGCGCTGATCCGCAAGATCGGAAAGGATTATGGAATGCGCGCGGCGCGCGTGCCGTTCGAACCTGCCGGTGTGCTCGCGAAAATCGATGGCAGGACGCGGCGCTCTCTTGGCTTTCTCACCGTGCCATTCGCCAGGCGTCAGCGCCGGCTTTTCGCGCGCGCCGGAATTCTGACGCCCGATTCAGTCTTCGGTCTGCAGTGGTCGGGCGCAATGACGAGAGAACGCTTGCACGGCATCATCGAACATCTGCCGCCGGGCCTCAGCGAGATCTATCTGCATCCCGCGACCGGACCCTATCCGGGCTCGGCACCGGGCTATCGCTATGCCGACGAACTCGCCGCGCTCGTGGATCGGCAAGTCATTGAAACAACAAAGAATTCTGGCATACGCTGCGGCGGTTTTGCCGATTTCTTGGGTAACCCCTAAGGCAGTAGAGTCGGCGCTTAGGCAGTCCGAAGGAGTTTGGTTTGGTAAGCGCTCTCGTTTTCCCCGATCTGGCAATCGATATGGGCAAGGCCCCGTCCGAGGGCCCGATCCGCATCGGCAGCGACGAGCACAAGAAACTGTTCTGCCGCACGCTGCTCGACACCTTCGATCCCTACAAGCCGGCGGTGATCGATTGGCCCAAGCTCGACCGCGCCGCACAGGACCGTCTCACCGCTCTGCCGATCTGGGACATCGCGGTGCAGACCGAGAACCGCGCCGGGTTGAACGTCTGCACTTACGCGGAAGGCATCGCCGATCCGCTGCTGAAGAAGGCGGTGGAGTTGAACGGCTTCGAGGAGCGCCGCCATCGCTACGTCTTGTCCAATCTGGTGGAAGCGTACGGCATCAAGCTCGCGCCGGAACCCGCCTATCCAAGGCCGCGCGATCCCGAATGGGCCTTCATGGTCACGGGCTACAGCGAATGCATCGACAGCTTCTTCGCCTTCGGCCTGTTCGAGACGGCGAAGCGTTCCGGCTTTTTCCCGGCCGAACTCGTCGACACCTTCGAGCCCGTCATCCATGAGGAAGGCCGGCATATTCTGTTCTATGTCAATTGGGTCGCCTGGCACCGCCGCAACATGCCGCTCTGGCGCAGGCCCTGGTTCGAACTGAAGGTGCTCGCGGTCTGGATATTCCTGGTGTGGGAGCGCATCGGCATCGCGGGCGACGTCAGCAACGGAACCCAGGACAACAATTTCACCGTCACCGGCGCCAACCAGCTCGGCCAGGACATCTCCATCGCCGATCTGATGGACACTTGCCTGGCCGAGAACGATCGCCGCCTCGGCATTTACGACAAGCGGCTGAAGCGGCCGCGCTTCGTGCCCTTCATGATCCGGCTGATCCGCCGCTTCATACCGTCCTGACCTGAAGCCATGAAACTCGGCGTCATTCTGGCCGCGCTCGCCGGCATCGCGGTTGCGGCCTATCTGCTGTTCTATGTCGGCATCTCCGCGGTGCTTGCCGCCATTGCCTCGGTCGGCTGGCTGGGTTTCGCGCTGCTCTGCCTCTTCGGGCTGGCCTTGATCGCGCTTCTTGGCAGCGCCTGGTACGTGCTGGTGCCGCGCCTGAGATTTTCGCGCGCCGCGACCTTCATCTGGGGAAGGCTGATCCGCGACAGCGCCGGCGAGATCCTTCCTTTCTCGCAATTCGGCGGCATCTTGATCGGCGCGCGGGCGGTGATCCTGCGCGGCGTCGCTACCCCCACCGCGTTTGCCTCGACCATCGTCGATATCACCACCGAGATGATGGCGCAGATTGTTTTCATCCTGATCGGCGCGGTCCTTTTCATCACCCGGATCGGCAACGCAGCAGGCGACATGCCCGCGGCGATCATTGCCGGCGTGGTTTTCGCGCTGGCCGGCACGGTCGCCTTCATCCTGCTGCAGCGCCGCGGCTTGCGCCTGGCCGAGAGGCTCGCGGCGCGCTTCTTGCCGGGCGCCGTCAAGCATACGGAAGAATTCGCCCACACGATCGAGGCGATCTACGACAAGCCCCGGCGTCTGGCGCTGTCGTCCTTCATCCATCTTCTGGCCTGGCTCGCCAGCGGTATCGCCACCTGGATCGCGATTCGCTTGACGGGCGCGCAGATCGATATCGCGTCCGCCATCGCCATCGAAAGCGTGCTTTGCGCGCTGCGCAGTGCTGCGATCTTCGTGCCCGGCGCGCTCGGCGTGCAGGAGGCGGGCTATGTCATGCTGATGCCGCTGTTCGGTCTGCCGCCCGAGATCGGGTTGGCGATTTCGCTGATCAAGCGCGCCCGCGAGATCGCCATCGGCGTGCCCGCGCTGCTCGCCTGGCAGGTGATGGAAGGCCGCCATGCGCTTGGCCCCCAGATGTCGGAGAATTAGGTGAGTGACACCGTGCTGGTTACCGGTGCGTCCGGCTTCGTCGGTTCGGCGGTGGCGCGCGCGCTCGCCGCGCGCGGTTTCGAGGTGCGTGCCCTGGTGCGCGCGACCAGCGCCAAGACCAACCTTCTGGGTCTCGAGGCCGAAATCGTCGAAGGCGACATGCGCGACGAAAAGGCGATGCGCCGCGCGCTCAAGGATGCGCGCTATCTTTTCCACGTCGCCGCCGATTACCGGCTCTGGGCGCGCGATCCCGAAGAGATCGTGCGCAACAATCGCGCCGGTACGCAAAGCGTGATGGAAGCAGCCCTCGCCTGCGGCACCGAAAAAATCGTCTACACCTCCAGCGTCGCGACGCTGAAGCCGTTGGCTGAAGGCGCCGCCGACGAGACCTCGCGCCATAGTGAGCAGAGCGCCATCGGCGCTTACAAACGAAGCAAGGTGGTGGCCGAACGCCTGGTCGAGCGGATGATCGAAGAGCAGAAGCTTCCCGCCGTGATCGTTAGCCCGTCGACCCCCATCGGCCCGCGCGACGTCAAGCCCACGCCGACCGGGCGCATCATCGTGGAGGCGGCCTCGGGGCGCATGCCGGCCTATGTCGAGACCGGGCTCAATCTGGTCCATGTCGACGACGTGGCCGAAGGCCATCTTCTGGCGCTGGAAAAGGGCCGCATCGGCGAGCGCTATATTCTGGGCGGGCAGGATGCGAGCTTGAAAGAGATGCTGGGGGAAATCGCAAAGCTGGTGGGAAGGCGCGGCCCCCGCGCGCGGCTGCCGGTGACGCCGCTTTATCCGCTGGCCTATGCGGCGGAAGCCGTGGCAAAGCTGACGGGCAAGGAACCGTTCGTCACAATCGACGCGCTCAGCATGGCCAAGCACCACATGTTCTTCTCCTCGGCCAAGGCGGCACGCGAATTGGGCTATGCGGCGCGGCCTTACGTGCAGGGGCTTGCCGATGCCATTACCTGGTTTTGCCAGGCCGGAATGATCCGATGATCGTAGCGCTCGCATATCTCGCGCTTGCCGCCTGGCTCTATCTTTTTCTGGGCCGCGGATTCTTTTGGGAGACCGGCGAACGCGACGATGCCGCCTTGCCGCCACCCATCGTCTGGCCTTCGGTGACGGCCATCGTTCCCGCCCGCGACGAAGTCGATGTCATTGCGGGTTCGCTGGCAAGTCTTCTGGCGCAAGACTATCCGGGCCCCTTTCGCGTCATTCTGGTCGACGATCAAAGTACCGACGGCACTCCTTCCGTGGCGCGTGCTTTGAACAATGAGAAGCTAGAAATCGTCACCGGAGCGGCGCGTCCCGCCGGCTGGACCGGAAAGCTTTGGGCAGTAGCTCAAGGAGTCGCACGCGCCGGACAAGCATCCGACTATCTCTGGCTCACCGATGCCGACATCGCACACGCTCCGGACAATCTCCGCCAACTCGTGGCGCGCGCGGAAAGGGACCGGCTGGTTCTTGTCTCGCTGATGGCAAAACTATCGTGTGTGACCTTAGCCGAACGCCTCTTGATTCCGGCCTTCGTCTTCTTCTTCGCCATGCTGTTCCCGTTCGCCTGGGTCAACGATCCGAAGCGGAAAACGGCGGCCGCGGCGGGCGGCTGCATGTTGGTCAAGCGCGAGGCGTTGGAAAAAGCGGGCGGCATTGATTCCATCCGCGGCGAGATCATCGACGATTGCGCGCTGGCGCGGCGGATGAAGGCGCAAGGCCCGATCTGGCTCGGCCTGACCGAGCGTTCCGTGAGCCTGCGGCCCTATGAGACCATTGGTGAAATAAGACGCATGGTTGCGCGCTCGGCCTATGCCCAGCTTTCCTATTCGCCGCTGCTGCTGGCGGGCACGGTGGTGGGAATGGCTCTGGTCTATACGATCGCACCTCTCGCCGCGCTCTTTGCCCACGGCTCCGCGCAGATGGCGGGGATTGCCGCCTGGGTTCTGATGGCGCTCGGTTTCGTGCCGATGCTGCGCTTCTATCGCCTGTCGGCGCTGTGGAGCATCGCGCTGCCGCTCATCGGCATTTTCTACACCGCCTTCACCTTCGATTCCGCGATCCAGTTCTGGCTGGGCCGCGGCGGCATGTGGAAGGGCCGCGCTCAGGCGATGAGCCGGGCATGAGCACGGATGAGCTTTCCTCCGGCAAGGGACACAGGGACGAGAATTTCCCTGTCGCTTCCTGGCTGCTCCGTCCGCAGCATCGCCCGCCGATCCTGGCGTTCTATCGCTTCGCCCGCGCCGCCGACGACGTCGCCGACCATCCCACCGCCACGCGTGAAGCGAAGATGAAGCTTCTCGATGAGATGGAACGCACGCTTATGGGCGAACTCGACAGTTCACACGATGCTCTTTCGCTGCGCCAAGTGCTGGATAAGCACAAGCTTAGCCCGCAGCACCCGCTCATGCTGCTCGAGGCCTTCCGCCGCGACGTGACCAAGCTGCGCTACGCGAGTTGGGACGAGTTGATGGACTATTGCCGCTTTTCGGCGATGCCGGTCGGCCGTTTCGTGCTCGACGTGCATGGCGAGGCGCGCACCACCTGGCCGGCCTCGGACGCGCTCTGCGCCGCGCTGCAGGTGATCAACCATCTGCAGGACTGCGCCAAGGATTACCGCGAACTCGACCGCGTCTATCTGCCGCTCGACAGGATGGCGCAGTTCGCGGTGACGCCCGAGATGTTGGGCGAGGCCAAGGCTTCGCCGGGCTTGCGCACTTTGATCGCGGCGCTTGCCAAGCAAACTTCCGATCTGTTGGCGCAAGCAAAGATATTCGCGAGCCAGATTCACGATCGCCGCCTGGCGCTGGAAGTCAGTGTCATCCAGGCGCTGGCGGAAGATCTCGATGCCAAGCTGCTGCGCCGCGACCCGCTGAGCGAACGCGTGCATCATCGCAAGGTGGATTTGCCAAAGTTGCTGCTCCTGGCATTCGCCCGCTTTCTCGGCACGCGGTCCTCATGACTGAGGCTCCGGAAATCAAGGCTGTCGAGGAAAAGGCATCCGGCAGTTCGTTCTACGCGGCGATGCGGCTGATGCCCAAAGCCGAGCGCCAGGCGATGTTCGCGATCTACGCTTTCTGCCGGCTGGTCGACGATATCGCCGATGAGGGCAAGGGTACGCGCGCCGAACGCCATGTCGCGCTCGACGATTGGCGTGCCGATCTCGACGCCCTCTATGCCGGCAAGAAGCCGCGCCATGGCGGTTTCTTGAAAGATGCCGTCACGCGTTATGGCTTGCGCGAGAAGGATTTTCTCGCCGTCATCGACGGCATGGACATGGATGTGGCTGAGGATATTCGCGCGCCTGGCCTCGCCACCCTCGATCTCTATTGCGACCGTGTGGCGAGCGCGGTCGGGCGGCTGTCGATCAAAGTGTTTGGGATGGACGAAAGCCCCGGTTTCGATTTGGCGCATCATCTGGGCCGCGCGCTGCAGTTGACCAACATTCTTCGCGATCTCGACGAAGATGCCGCGATGGGACGGCTCTATCTGCCGCGCGAAAAGCTGACCGATGCTGGTGTCACGACGAACGATCCTGCGACAGCTCTTGCAAATCCCGCCGTCGACAAGGCCTGCCGCGCCGTGGCGAGCATGGCGCATGAGCACTATCGCGAAGCGGCGCGGATTCTGCGGGCGCGGCCGAAGGGCAAATTGCGCGCGCCGCGCCTGATGGGCGCGGTCTATGCCGAAATCCTGCGCCGGATGGAGAGCCAAGGCTGGGCGCCGCCGCGCATCCGCGTCAGCATTCCCAAGCCCGTTCTGCTCGCCATCGTTCTGCGCCACGGGCTGATCGGATGACCGGCAAGATCGTCATTGTCGGCGCCGGGCTCGCCGGATTGTCGGCCGCGGTGGCGCTCGCTGCGAAAGGCCGCAAGGTCGAACTGTTCGAAGCCGCGGGACAGGCCGGCGGGCGCTGCCGGTCCTATTACGATCCGGTGCTCGGCCAGATCATCGACAATGGCAATCATCTGGTGCTGTCGGGCAATCACGCGACATTCGATTATCTCAGCACGATCGGTTCGGAGCATGCGCTGGTCGGCCCCGACACCGCGCATTTCGCTTTCGCCGATGTGCGCAATGCCGAGCGCTGGACGATTTCGCCAAATGACGGGCCTTTGCCGTGGTGGACGCTGATGGCGCGCCGGCGCGTGCCGCATACCGGCGTCGCGGATTATCTAGCCTTGGCGAAACTTTTGTGGCCCGGCAGGGGCAAACGGATTTGCGATGTCATTTCCTGCGAAGGTCCCTTGTGGGATCGCTTGCTGCGTCCTGTTCTGCTCGCCGCCCTCAACACCGAACCCGAAACCGCGTCCGCCGCTTTGGCCGCACAAGTGATCCGCGAAACGCTGGCGAAGGGCGGCCAGGCGTTTCGCCCGCGCATCGCCACGCCGACTTTGGCCGCGGCCTTTGTCGATCCCACGCTCGCATTTCTCGCCAAGCAGGGTTCGA